>Ga0210409_10003780_pt1 | contig 16642 bp, 12 predicted proteins | sample IncBWH17MmetaG_FD_161649 | JGI IMG/M metagenome (GOLD analysis project Ga0210409, IMG submission 161649) | Forest soil microbial communities from Barre Woods Harvard Forest LTER site, Petersham, Massachusetts, United States - Inc-BW-H-17-M | ecosystem: Environmental > Terrestrial > Soil >...
CTTCGATCCCTACGGCTCGCTGTACTACGATTTCGTAAAAACCGGACAAACCATCAAAGCCAAGACGTACGTTGTCGAGGGCATTGGCGAGGATTTTTTCCCCACGACCATGAATTTGAAAATCCTCGACGACATCTTCCAAGTGAGCGATGAAGAATGTTTCGTCGTGGCGCGCCGCCTCGCGAAAATGGAAGGGCTTTTCACGGGCGGCTCCGGCGGCGGATGCATTTCCGGTACGTTGCGCCTTGCCAAGGATTTGGGACCAAACGATTTCGTCGTCGCGTTGCTGCCGGACACCGGAACGCGCTATCTCAGCAAAGTTTATAACGACTTGTGGATGCACGAGCGCGGCTATGTGGACGCGGCTACCGCCCTCACCGCAATGCAAGTGGTGAACGCGAAACACGCGAGCGGCAAAGTTCGTGAATTGGTCATCGCGCGTCCACACCAGACCGTCTTTCATGCGCTGAAGACCATGCAGGAGCAGGACATTTCGCAGATTCCTGTCTTCGAGGAAAACATTCCCATCGGCACGATTTACGAAGACCAAATCCTGAATCTCGCGCTGCAGGGCAAGGATCTGCGCAAGCTCGTCGTTCGCGAGGTGATGAGCAAGCCGCTGCCGCAAGTGCCCAAGACCGCACCCGTCGAGCGCATCACTCAAATCCTCAGTCACGAGAATCCCGCGGTCTTCGTCGAGATGGGGGACTCCCGTTTCGAGATTCTCACCAAGTACGATTTGATGAGCACCGTCGCCAGCCTTATGGAACAAAAACGTTAAGGAGCAGAAGTGCCGGGCACCATTCCAGGACCGCTGGGTCTAGTCGCATTCGCAGGGATCAAGTTCGTCGGATACTCTCTGGCGGCCTCAGCTCTGAAGAAATTCGAGCCGACGATCGTTGCCAGCGCGACCGTAATTGCCGCAATCCGTACCGGTTTAGGGTTTGTCCTGGGGCCACCCGCGACGTTTCTGGGGCTATTTCTGAGTTCGGCCGTCATTTTTCGTTCCGGCTATTCGCCTTTTCAAGATACGGTTACTTACGGAGTCCTATTTTTTGCCCGCATCTTCATTTGGGCACTGCTTCTCTTTCTGTTTACAAAGAAAGCGCCGCTTCCCAGGTCCAGTTTGTGGCTCTACGCCCTGCTGGGTGCCATGATTTCAAGTTTGTTGGACTGGCCCGGCTACGCCCTAGCCACGCATGCGCCGGGGCAGCTTGTATTTTGTTGAACTTAATGATGAACCTGAGTGCGGAATGAAAATCCAAGACTTCAATGAGCGGCTGAAAGACTCGATTCTCATTGCGGATGGCGCGATGGGCTCGATGTTGCACGAGACGGTGGGCACCCAGCGCTGCTTTGATGAGCTGAATTCGACCGAGCCGGAAGCGGTATTTCGCGTTCATCAGGCGTACATCGAAGCCGGCGCGCAAATCATCGAAACCAACACGTTTGGCGCGAATCGCTTCAAGCTTGCGCCGCTCGGTCTGGCGGAAGAAGTTCAGCGCCTCAACAGCCGCGGAGTGAAAATCGCACGTGAAGCACGCGAATCGGCTTCGCGCGAAGTCTTGATCGCCGGCTCCATCGGCCCGCTCGGACTCGGCGTGCAGTCGCGCCATCCTGCTCCGGAAGAGATCCAGGATATTTTTCACGAGCAAGCACTTGCGCTCGAAGAGCGCGGTGTGGATTTCTACATTCTGGAAACGTTTTCCTACATCGAGGAATTGCTCCTCGCGATTGACGCGATTCGCTCGTTTTCCGGGTTGCCTATCGTGGCGCAGCTTACCTACGCGGAAGAAGGCACCACCTACGGCGACGTACGCCCCACAAATGCAGCCACGCAATTGAAAGGCAAAAACGTGCAAGTAGTCGGCGCTAATTGCACGCTTGGCCCGCAGGCGCTTCTGCCCATCCTCGCGGAGCTTGCGGCCGTCGATAATATTCGTGTCAGCGGCATGCCCAACGCCGGTTTTCCCAAGCGCGAAGGCGACCGCATCGTTTATCCGAAATCCTCTCCAGAATATTTTGCGTTGTTCGCACGCGAAGCTGCAGCGCTCGGCGTACGGGTTCTCGGCGGCTGCTGCGGCACGACGCCCGCGCATATTCACGCCATGGCTGAAGCGGTGAAGTCGCTGCGGCCTGCAAAAGCACATCACTCTGCCCCGTCGGCCGAAGCGGTCGCAAAACCAGTGCCGGTTGCGGAGCGCGATCCGGAAAGCAAGTTTTGGAAGAATCTGCAGGCAAAGAAATTTACGGTGTGCGTGGAAATCGATCCGCCCAAAGGGCTTTCGCTCGATCGCATCTACGAGCAGGTCGACAAAGTTATGGCCTCGAAGAAAGTGGACGCCGTCGACATCAACAGCGGAGCCATGGCGCGCGTCGGCATGGACGCGCTGATTGTGGCTGGCGCTCTCGAAGCCCGCGGCGTGGAAACCGTTCCGCATCTCACGACGCGCGACCAAAACATTATCGGCTTGCAAGCGGCGCTTCTCGGCGCGTGGACCGTCGGAGGGGTGCGAAACATTCTTGCCATCACCGGTGATCCGCCGTCCGTCGGTGATTACCCGGAAACGAGCGGCGTCTACGAAGTCGATTCCGTCGGCTTGGTCAAAGTTCTGCACCGCCTCAATCAGGGCACCGATTGGGCGGGGAAAACTCTGGGTGGCGCGACGAATTTCACGATCGGCGTGGCGGTCAATCCTGTCGCCGACGACCTCGACAATGAAATCGAACGCTTCCACGCTAAGGTCGAAGCCGGCGCGCATTTCGCCATGACCCAGCCGCTCTTCGATCCCCAACACTGGCACGCCTTCCTAAGGAAGCTCGGTGGCAAGCCAGCGATCCCCATCATGATTGGCATCTGGCCGCTGAATAGTTACAAGCAAGCATTGCGCTTGAACAACGAAGTCCCGGGCATCGTGATCCCCGGGCCCCTATTGAAATCGATGGAAACCGCAGGCGCAGCTGCACGCGAACGCGGCTTCGAAGTCGCCCGCGAAATGCTGGCCTGGGCCCGCACCGAACTCGCCGGTGCGTACCTGATCCCGCCCTTCAAGCGTTACGAAGAAATCCTCGAGATTTTGTAACGCTGATCCCGCCTCCGGGATTTTGTAGTGGCCGGTTGTCAGACCGGTAAGTCCGATGCAGTCGCTGGCATCCGCATCGCGCGCCGCAGCAGCGGCATCAGTATCACGTAGAGCAATCCAACAAAAATGGGCGCCATCATGCTCCACACGACGATGGCGTGCCAAATCGTGGTCCACAGCAGCTTGACCGCGATCCACACGCCAGCATGAAACAAGCCGTAAATCTGCGGCACGGAAATCGGAAAATGCGGCGCGCGAAAAAGTTTCTCACCCCACCGAAAAAACGGCACCAAGAGCACAATCTGCGCCGGGTAGACGAAATAATTCACAATTTGAATGACAGGCAAATTCAAGCGCAGCAGAATCGCGGCAATCGCGCACAGCGTCGTGGACCAGCCCAGCACTGGAATCACGCCCAAGGCCGCGCCGAGCGCCACACTCAAAGCGATTTTCTCGGGAGTCACTCCCTGCCGCAACAGATCCAGAATCGGCCGGACCAGCCGTCGTTTGAAGAAACCCTCTTCCACAATCTGACCAGTCAAGCTACGGATTTTGCTTCGCCGGAACCACCGCGCTGGTGTGGTCGTGAATGATCTTCCATCCGTCCGGGAAACGCTGCCATACCAGTGAAAAGACGCCGCCGAGTTCATCTTTCTCGCGCTTCAAGTGCCAGCGACCCAGAACGAGCGCCGCATCCGGCCCCAAAAACCGAAATTCCAACCCCGAAAAATCCAGCTGCCCCATAGCCGCCCGGTCGGGATAGGTCTTCTTGTACCGCGCCTTCACGCCATCCCACCCGCGCGACACCCCGCTGCTCCCGGAAAATGTCAGTTCAGGTGAATGCCAATATCCCACCAGAAAGGCGTCAACGTCACCGCGGTTCCAAGCGATTTGCTGCGCACTGAGAACGGCATGAATTGTCTCCCGGTCGGCCGTGCGCTCATCGTCAGGTTTGGCAAATACCTGCACCTGCAAAAAGAGGAACACCCCTATTGCCAGTGCAATGGCTACCAATCCCCAGCGACGCTTCACCCTCATGTTGGCTCTCCCTGTAAACCTCTGTCTTACGCAGGCAGGATAGGCGAGGCACGCTCTACTGGCAAGCCCTTCTTACCTTCTCCAATCTTCTACTAAGTCGAATGAGTTCAATGGCTTACACCAAGTTCTAGTTCACTGGTACTTCGGAACTATAGGAGTATATTTTCCTGGCTGCCAGAATCCCTTTAGAGGCAGAGGGATGTTTAGCGCAATGCTACTCGCGATCTCCATTGTGGCGCTGTCGCAGTTCGCCCTCTACTATTGGCGGGCGGTCTTGGCGGGCGTTGCAGCCCAACCGGTTTCTGACCGGGTGCTGGTTGCTGCTCAAGTCGAGAATGGGCGCCTCATGCCAAAGCATTTCCAGACCCTCGCCGGCCTGCATGATTTGACCCCCAATCTGAATCCTAATCGTAGTGGGTTGGGTTTGGTCCGTGTCTATTACAAGTTTATCGAGGGGCTCGACGCCATCGTCGGCAAAAAGATTCCCACGTTCGCGCTGTGGAGTGAGCGTGAGCGAGCCCTCTGCGCCCGCTACGCCGCTGTCCTGGTAGATCGCCGCCTGCAGGCCAATCTCGATCTCGCAGCTTCGCTGCGCTCCTGCTAATTCAGCTGCCGCAAGCTCTCTTCTAAGACACCCCTAGTACGCCCAACGCAGCAGCACTGCGCCGGTGGTGTATCCAGCACCTACGGTGACGATCAGGACAAGGTCGCCTTTGCGGAGGCGGCCCTGGTCCACGGCATCGCGCAGCGCAAGGGGGATTGTCGCAGCCGTGGTATTGCCAAAGCGGTCGATGTTGACCATTACTTTCGAATCGTCGACTCCCAGGCGCTCCTGCGTTGCGCGAATGATGCGTAAGTTGGCCTGGTGGGGGACCAGCAGCTTCAGATCGTCCTTCGTGAATCCGTTTTTTTCAAGAAGATGGGCGGCCATCTCTGCCATTCGCCGCACCGCATACTTGAACACTTGCGAACCTTCCTGGTGGACGTAGTGCATGCGCTTCTCGACGGTTTCCCGGCTGGAAGGATGGAGCGAGCCGCCGCCAGGCATGTAGAGAAAAGCACCGCCGGAACCGTCCACGTCGTGTTCGAAATCAATGATTCCCTCATTCGAGCCGGCGGCTTCAAGCAGAACGGCGCCCGCACCATCGCCGAACAGGACACAGGTTGCACGGTCGGTATAGTCCAGTACGGAAGTCATCGTATCGCTACCAATGACCAGGACTTTTTTATGCGTTCCGGGGCCGACGAACTGCGCGCCCACGGTTAGGGCGTAGGCGAAGCCGGAGCACGCCGCGGAGAGGTCAAAGCCCCAGGCCTTCTTCGCGCCGATGCGTTCTTGTACCAGGCAGGCGGTGGCGGGAAAAAACATGTCGGGGGTAACGCTGGCGAGCACAATCAGCTCAATCTCCGCGGGATCTGTTTTAGTTTGCGCGAGCAGGGTTTTTGCGGCTTCCGTGGCCATGTGCGACGTGGCCACGCCGTTTTGAACGATATGGCGCTCGCGGATGCCGGTGCGCGTGCGGATCCATTCGTCGTTGGTCTCGACGATTTTCTCGAGGTCCGCGTTGGACATCACCTTCGGCGGGACGTAACCGGCTACACCCGTAATTTTTGCCGCGATGCGGTGGGACATGAGGCTCCTTGCGATTGTACCTGGTACGAAAGAACCTGAATTTTATGCGATACCGCCGTAGCGTTACAAGACGCAGCAGGCCTGCTATCAATAGCGCAGCAGGTAGCTCACTTTGACGAAGAACAAGCGGGTGTTGGAATTGTTGGGCGCACCTATTGCTGTGACAAAAGACGGCGGCCCGGGATGCAGCAGCAGGTCGTTGTAGCCATTGTTGTAGCCAAGATAAAAGGCCGTTCCCGGGTGGAGTAGATAGGTCAAAAGAAAGTCCGTCGTGAATCGCTTGCTAGGCGCGATGGGTCCGCCGTCGTAGCTGCCGAGGTTGGTCTGCAGATCCAGCAAGCTGGTGTTGGCGAGGGTGGCGTTGTAATCCAGAATCAGACGCAGAGACAATTCTTTCGTGAACTGGTAGTTCAGTTTCCCGCGATTCAGGTAGTTGTTGAAAACACTCTGTCCGGGCGTGAAGGGAGGCGTAGTCCAGCCGGCCCGCGTTCCCAGCCGGTAATAAATCAACGTCTCATCGAAACGGAAACGAGAAGAAGGGCGCAGGGTCAGTCCGAAATTCACGCGCCGGGAATTTGCCAGAAAAGGCAAGAGGCCGGGGGCCGGGAAAAAATTCTCTCCGATTCCTTGCGTGTAGCGGGCGGAGAAGGTGATCCAGCTGTACGGCTGAGTAGTGGCGAGCACGGACGTGCTGTGCTTGCGGAACCCAATATTGTCGAAGAGCTCGTATGCTTCTCCCCGATTGATGCTGAACGTTGTCTGCTTTCGCAGGTCCACTTGAAAGCCCACCGCTGCTTGCCAGTCCTGAAGAATGTCGGCGTGGTTCCAGTCCACCGTTTCACTCAAGATGGGGCCGAAATCGACGAGCTTGCTCTTGTCCGGCCTCCAGAAATAGCCGGCGAAGGCATTGTTCTGGCGGATGTCAATGCGATTGACGAAACCGAGCTCGGTGCAGAAATGGGGGGAGAAATCGCTGTAATTGGTGGAAAAAGCCAAGTGCCGGCCGGTGTACGACGCGTCGGCCCACAAGGCATTGCCTTGCTGAGAGCCGACAGCGGGATTACTGGACGGCGCAAACGACAGGCAATTCTGTCCGGCGCTGAGATCCTGGCGCGTCCAGGTGTGCACGGCCTGTAGATCGACGACCCAGTTTTTCGAAAATTTCAAACGCGCGTTGAGAGAAGCGACGCGATTGCTGGTATCAGCAAAATCGCGGCTCGAAAAAAAACCACCGATGTAGGACTGTTTGCCAAACTCGCGCGTCACGCGCAACACTTCATCCACCGCCCGCGTGTTATACGGGCCACTTGTGAATCCCCGACCCGGCTGGCGGTCGTCGATGACCAGTGCGCCGAGGGTCCAGTTGCCGACTTTTCCCGTCATGCGGGTTCCGAACTGCGGGTTGGCGATCTGGCGCGAGAAGAAAAGGTTGATGGGGGTCATGAAAAATCCCGCGTTTTCGATGAAGAACGGCCGCTTCTCGGGAAAGAAAACGGCGAACCGCTGGTTCACGGTAACTTGCGGGTCGTCGGACTCCACCTGGCTGAAGTCCGGGTTAAGCGTGACGTCAAAGGTCAGCGCATCCTTGGCCACAAATTTCGCATCGAGGCCGGCACGGTGCTCGAATTGATCCATGAAGGCGGGAGGGGTGGCAGGGTTTGGCGGATTAGGCTGATTCAGGAAATGATCGCTGGCGAGCAGTCCGTAGGGAATGAGTTGGATGTTGCGTCCGGGTGAGACATTTTCCAGCCCGGCAATGGGCGCGAATTGCTGCGTTAGCCCTTCGACGCGCTGAGTCAAGTACGGCCAGTAGTCGTATTCGCTTTTCCGCAGGATCACGCGATAGAGCGCTACTCCCCAGGTTTGTTCCGGAGCGTGCGAAAACCTCAAACTCTTGAAGGGAATCGAAAAGAAAACAATGTACCCATCGTTCATGACCTTGCCGGCATTGTCCCACAGCGTGTCGAAGCTGAAGTCGTAACCTTGGCCTTCGGTGTAGATCGCGTCGGTCTGCACCCCGAGCGGATTCGAATAGAAGAAATAGGCGCGGTGAAAATCGTGAAAGGTGTCCAGGAGTATGCCTACGCCGTCATCCTGGTCGGAGGCTTCGCGTTTCGAAAGATGGGCACGAACCGCTCCCGCTTCATCGTGGCAAACAAAGGCGGCGTAAAAATTCTTGTCGTCGTAGGAGAGATAAGCGGTGGTGGATTCCGTGGCAACCGTACCGTCGCCGGGAGCGTTTTGGCGGAAGTCGGTGACTGTCAGCTCGGCTTCGCGCGGATGGTTTTCCAGGAAATCTTCCAGTTTGGGAGCGCGGTGCACGCGGGGGATTTTCGACAGTGGAATCTTAGCCCCATCCGGAGGCGGTGCCGCCGGGACCTGAGCGGAAACCCGCGTGGCCACGGCGAAAACGACTAAAATCCCGAAGATAAAACTCCGGATGCGAGGACCCATCTAAGATGTCTTTATATAGCTTCAACTACTGCTTCGCGCAAGTGCAAAGTGGTACAGGTATTGTATCGTTGAGAACGGGAGCCCAAGAGAGTTCCTAAGAGCGCCTGCGAGTGGCTAGGAAGCTGGCGGAAGAATTTCATAGCGCCACGAAAGCGCGGCTGTTTTCCTCAGCATGGCGGCCACGGAGCAATATTTGTCTTCGCTGAGTTGGATGGCGTGCTTTACCGCCGCGTCGTCCAGCGGGCCGCGGAGACGATAGAGCATTTCCAGTTTTGTCCAGGTAGTGGGCGGCGCGGTCGCGCGCTCACCCGAGCAAATCACTTCCAGCGATTCGAGCTTTTGCCGTTTCTTTTCCAAAATGATGACGATGTCGGTGGCGGTGCAGGCGCCCAGCGCAAGTAAAACGAGTTCCATGGGGCCAGGCGCGGTGTTCGACGCGCGGTCGGAATCGACGTTTATCGCGTGTCCGGATGGACTCGTGGCCACGAATTTCTGTTCGCCAATCCACTTCACGGAGCCAGTTTGCATGCGACCTCCCCCGAGAAAGCATAGCAGGATGGTGAACTTGAAACGAGGGACTCGGAATCCAATCGGTGTTCGAATCGTTTTTTAGTTTGAATTGTGGGGCTGGCCCGGTAGTCTCAATAGCGCTAGGAGAGGAGAGCACAAATGCACATTTCAAGTTCAAAGACGCGACGCTGGTTCGCGATGGCTGGGCTGGGACTCGCGGCGCTGCTTTGGTCATCGACCCTGGGAGCAGGAGCGCAGCAGAGCGCCATGGCTGCGGAAGGGAAAGAGCAGCCATACGTGATTGAGTACTATTACAAGGCGAAATGGGGCCATGCGGAAGAGTTTTTGGCGCTCTTCAAGAAGAACCATTACCCTGTTCTGAAGAAAGAGATCGAACTGGGCCGGATGTTAAAGGTGAGCATGAACGTTCCGCGCTACCACACCACAGAGGACGGCCGATGGGATTACCGGGTCACCATCGTCTTCAAGAATGCGGCGATCGCCAACGATAATTTTGACAGCTCGGTGGTGATCAAGCAGCTCTATCCCGATCAGGAAACCTATAAGAAAGAAGAGCAACGGCGTTTTGAAATCCTGGATGCGCACTGGGATTTGCCGATCAAGGATTTGGATTTGGAGACGCGCTGACTTTGCTGGCCACAAATTTAATAAATGGCAAAATCTTGAAACACGCGTAAGATACGCGAGACGCGAAAACTCCATCTCGCGAAATTCAACGGCGAATCAATTGCCGCGCACTGTGCCGGTGCTCGCAGCCACTTCGATGATTGGGTTGGGCAGCGCCCGCATGGTGCGGACAAAAAGTTCCACGATGGCGCCATCAAACTGCGCATTCGCGCAACGCTCCAATTCGGCGAGCGCGTCGGTTGCATTGCGGGCTTTCTTGTAGGTGCGGTCGCTGGTGATGGTGTCGTAGGCGTCGGCGACCGCGATGATGCGAGCTCCCAGTGGAATTCTTTCCCCGGTTAAAGCCTCGGGATAGCCGGAGCCATCGAAAAATTCGTGGTGGTGCAAAACCATTTCGCGAATGCGCGCGAGCGGAGTCAGCGGATCGAGGATTTTCGCACCAAACTTCACATGTGACTTCATGGTTTCCCACTCTTCGGGATTGAGCGGGCCGTTCTTGTTCAGAATGCTTTCCGGAATGCCAACCTTGCCGATGTCGTGGAGCACCGCTCCCAGGCGAATCTCTTCCACTTCGGCATCGTTCATGCCCATCGCTTCGGCGATCAGCGCGGCATAGGCCGAGACTTTCTGCGAGTGGCCTTGCGTGTAGTGATCCTTGGCGTCGATTGCATACGCCAGCGATGTGACGGTGTCCAAGACCGCTTGTGGAAGCGCTTGCGGCCCACGCGCAGTGGCTTGTGCAGGCTGGCCGTTCGTCGGTTCGGTGGCCGCCAGAGATTCGGTGAATTGCCGCAAGCGCTGGTAGATCTCTTCAAAGGCCTCGGGCCCGGTGGAAAAGAGCCGCTTGAGCGTCACGCCCAGATAGGCTTCGAGAACATCGCGCTTCCATTTTTTCGCTTCATTGGGATCGAAGTGATCGGCGGTGGAAACGGCGTTGCCACCTTGATGCTTTGAAAGATACATCGAAGCGTCGGCCACCTGGATGAGCTCTTGCGGCGACGAGCCGTGAAGCGGATAGCAGGCGATGCCGAAGCTGGCGCTGATATTTTTCTCGCGCAGCAGCGGATCCGAGGATACCCAGCCACGGAGTTTGCTGGCCAGCTGGCGCGCATGCTCCATATTTGTTTCCGGCATCAGAATGACAAACTCGTCTCCGCCGTAACGAGCCACGACGTCGGAGCGCCGGCAATTGGTTTCCAGAATTTGCCCAACGCGCTGAAGCACGAGGTCGCCTTCGAGGTGACCGTAGAAATCGTTCACAAACTTGAAGCGGTCGAGGTCCATGAGCACCAGAGCAAAGGAGCGGCCGGCGCGAGTGGAGCGCTTCCATTCCGCGGATAGTGCTTCCATGAAAAAGCGATGGGTCTTGACGCCGGTGAGACCATCGGTGATGGCCTGCTCCTGGGCTTTTTGGAAAGAGAGCGCGTTGTGCAGCGCGCCAGCGATGAGGTCAGCGAGCGTGCGCAGGAGCAGAATTTCCTCTTCGGAGAAGTCCACCGGTACGGATGATTCGATGTAGAGAATGCCATGGAGCTGTTCGGCGTAAAAAACCGGCAAGGCAATAGCAGCCACGGAGTCTGGCAGCAGTGGCTTGAGAGCTCCGTCGGCCGGAGAAACAGCGCGGTAGACCGCCAGGTGGCCGTTACGCGCCACTTGGCCGATCAGACCCGCCCCAAGGGAAATACGCTGCCCCAGCGTTCCGCGACGCTTTCCTGCTTCGGCTTGGATCACGACTTCGCGCGTGGCGTAGTCCAGCACGCCGATCCCAATGTGATCGTAGGTCAAACCGGCTTCGAGTTGTTCGGTGATCTTTGCAAGCATCTCGTCCGGATTCAGCGTAGCGATGGCGTTGCGCGAAATGGTGTTGAGTAGCGAGAGGTGCCGGGCTTTGGTGCGCTCTTCGCTGAATAGCCGAGCGTTTTCAATGGCGATACTTGCTTCGCTGGCAAGGACGCGCAGAAGTTCGAGGTGGCCTTCGTCAAAAATGCGCTCGTGGTCGGAGTAGACGGCCATGGCGCCGATGGCGTGATCGTAGGCCACCAGCGGCACGCCGCAAAAGCATCCCTTGGTGCGCAGGGGCTCGACGCCGAGTTTTTTCATCTCCCCGACGTAATTGTCGCGGATGAGCACGGGCTGGCGCGTGCGAATGATGTATTCGCTGATGTGATTGCCGGCGGGGCGCGCGCGTTTCGGGAGCCGCGCGCCGTCAACAATTTCGAGATCGAATTGAATTTCGTCGCGCAGCGGATCCAGCTCCGCGATGTAAAAGTTTTCCACGTCGAAGAGACGGCGCAGCTCTTCCCAGACTTTTCTCGTTAGGTCTTCCTTGTTCAGCGTGGAACTGAGGGCGCGGCCGATCTCATTCAATACGTGAAGCTCTTCGGTGCGGCGCGAAGTCTGTTGAATCAAATAGCTGTTCTCGACGGCCATGCCGATCTGGTGCCCGAGAGCCAGGAGAAGCCGCAACTCGGCGGGAGTGAAGCGCCGGCTGTCCGGCGTCCCAAGAAGGAGCACGCCAAAAGCCTGCTCTTTGGCTTGAAGACTGATGGCCACGACGCTGCGCAACCCTTGCGCGAGTGCCAGTTCACGGAACCGGCGTATAGCTTTTTCTTTTTCAAGCGCGGATAGCGAGTCGTCGCGAAGGTCGCGAAATCCCAGCAGGCCGCCTAGTCGCGCTACCAGGCTGACGAGATAATCGTCGAGACCTTCGTTCTGAGCGGCGCGGCAGAATTCATCAGTCAAGCCCACGGCAACGACAGAAGTGGGCCCTTGCGGATCCCCGTGGTGCAGAAAGAGCGCCCCGGCGGGCAGACGCACAACGCCCAGCACGCGGTCCAAGGCTTGCGAAAGCATGCGCTGGATTTCTCCACCCACAAAGCTGGAGGTCGCCAGATTGAGATTCGAAAGCGCCAGCATGTTGCGTTCGATGCGGCGTTTTTCTTCTTCATAGAGCGCCATGACCATGAGCATGGCGACGAATGCGCACGGAGCGGCGGCAACCACGCTCATGCCCGCGCCCTGAAGTTCCGGCGTAGCATTCAGAATGTGGAGCGCGAGCGAGAGAATGCCCCAGCAAGCAAAGGAAACGCCCAGCAGGCGATCGGCCAGCGTTTCCTGACGCCGGCTTTCCTGCCAGAACACCACAGCTGTGGCGATATACAGCAAGGAAGCGGGGATAATGGCGGAAACGGAAATGGCGTTAGTGACGTTGGACGCGGCCCAGAGTCCAAGGACAACTCCCACAACCAAACCGGGAATTTTCCACGCCTTGCGCTGGGAGTAGATCTGCGCACCCAGAAAAAAGAGCACTCCGGCCAGCGCGAACAAACAATGATTTATCGCGCTTTGCAGCGGACTGACGGCGACGCTTGGAGTGAGTGTCGGCCCCACATAATGAAGGGCAAACACGGCCCACGCCGCGGTCCAGAAAAGAAGATAGGTCTGGCGCTTGATGCTATGGATATACGCGAAGAAACCGGCCACCAAAGTGGTAGCGGTCAGCAGCGCCAGGGAGATAAAACTCTGATGCATCAGAAAAACATTCGATTCTCCGCCTGCATCGCGGATGGCATTTTGCAAGTCACAAAGGCAGAAAAATGCCTCGTGCTTCGTTATATACGAGCAACCCGCCGCTTGCACGAGGGGACAATCGTGCGGCGACGCAGAAAGGTCGCGCCCGTACACAAAGCAAAGTACTTGTGATTATGGATTATGGAATTTTCCGGAAGCAAGTGTACCGGGGTACTGGTAGCCAAAGAGACAGCATGCCAAAGGTAACCGATTCAATACAAAAGGGGATAGCGCCACGAATCGTTTCGGTCACTAAGATGTAAATCCATATGCCCTTGACGTAAATATGTGATTGTTGCGGCAAGCCCTGCACGAATCCGCAGGCAGGATTAGCGCTTTTGGAAGCACTCGAGGCGATTACTTTGGTGGCTCCAGGATTTCGACGTGATGGTGCTCCATCAGATCACCCGTCGCGTGGTCCAACTGGGCAACAGCGATTTGAAAATTTACCTGAGCCTGGATGAGATTGAGCTCCGCTTGAGCTAGTTGCGTTTGGGCGTCTAGAACGAAAAAGACCGTTTCTGCTCCCAATTCGTATTTGCGTTCATCGGCATGAAGAGACTGCTGGGCGAGGTCCAGAGCGACTTTGGAGGCTTCCATGGAGAGCTTGGTCTGTTCCAGAGCATGGACGGCGTTAGTGACTTCGAGAATAATGTTCTGCGTGGTGCGGCGTTGCTGGTATTGATCGCGGCGGCGGCTCACCGCAGCGTCCGCGAGGTTGGCTTCCGCACTGTGGTTTTTTATCGGGAGAGCCAGCGAAAGACTTGCGCCATAGGCCGGATATGTGAAATGAAAAGTCTGGCTGAGGCCGTCGCCAAGTCCGGTCCTATTAATCAGCAGGGGAGGAACAGCGGTATTGAATTGGTTGCCGGCGACGCCATTGCCCGAATAGAAGCCGGAAAGTTCGAGGTCAGGTTTTAGGCCGTTATGAGCGAGACGAATGCTCAACTCATCGCCGGCCAACTGCTGGCGCGTGGCTTCCAGTTCGGGGCGGTTGGCTAGGGCGCGATCAAGCGTGGTGGCAATGTCGGTACTTGGCAAGGAGCTAGGCGGCCCGGGCTGATCGGTGAGTTCGAGGTCGAGAACACGGATGGCGGGATCGAGGTCGGCGCCAATGACCCGGCGGAACTGATCCTCGGCTTGCTTGAGCGCATATTCTGCCTGGATGACGCCCACGCGGCGGGAGGCGACCTGCGATTCCGAACGGTAGATATCCAACGGCGGAAGCGCACCGAGGCCGAGAGCTCTTTTATCGTGATCGTAGCTCTTTTGGGCCTCCTCCAAGGACTTGCGCTGGACGGTGAGAGATTCGCGTGCAAAGACAACATTCCAATAATTGCCGACGGTTTGCAGAATGATGTCATTCACCTCGCCCTGAAATACCGATCGCGCCTGATTCAAATTCCGCTGCGCGATCAGGATGGGCGCGCGATTCGGGAACAGGCCGAGATTTCGGAGTAGCGGTTGCGCGAGCGTGAATTGAAGAAAAGTGGAAATGGAAGGATTGACCAAGTCATGAGAATTGTTGTCGGATATTTTGCTGGCATTGAAGGAAGTCTGAAAATTCGTTCCCGTCTGAAATGTTTGTGCGTAACCAAATGTCGTAGTTTGGCTGAGGGTGTCGAGAACTGCCGCTCCCTGCGTTTGCGTGATGGCTGGCGACTTGGTTCTGTTGTCAGCAAAGCTGGAGGTCGCCACCGGGTCGAATGGCGAATGCGCGCGCCCAAAATTATTTTGCGCGAACTCAATCTGGGAATGGTCGAGCCGGATATCAGTGTTATTCGAGAGCGCCAGGCGGATGCCGTCGTCCAGGGAAAGTACTAGTTTTCCGTTGGCCACGCGATCTTGCAAGCCCTGCGGCGCAGGCAGCGGCACCGCGGGCTTCTGGTGGCTGCTGATGCCTAGCAAGCGCTCCATGCGCGTGGAGTCTTGCGCCAGCGCGGAATAGCTGAGCGGCATCGTTAAAGAAAGCAAGACCAAGAAAAGACGCAACACTCTCATCCTTCACCCCCAGGGGAATTTCTCGCGAAAGAATTTGTTTATTCGTAGCGGATCGCTTCAACCGGATCGAGCCGCGCCGCCTTGACCGCCGGATAGATCCCGAATATCAGGCCCACCGAAATGGAAACCACGAAAGCCAGCAAAATCGAGCTGATGGTAACGATGGTGGACCACCCAGCAAGCCAGGCGATCAGTTGAGACATAGTGAATCCCAGGACCACGCCCAGAAGGCCACCGGCGAAGGAAATCAGCACAGCCTCAATGACGAATTGCCGGATGATGTCCCATCGCCTCGCGCCCACGGCGCGGCGCACACCAATTTCGCGAGTGCGTTCAAGAATGGCAGCCAGCATGATGTTCATGATGCCGATGCCGCCGACGAGCAGTGAAATGGAGGCGATGGCCACCATGACGGTGTTGAAAAGTTGTTCGGTGCGTTTTTGTTGAGCCAGCAGCTCGGCAGGGACGATAACGTTGAAGTCTCCCGCGCTGTGATGCGAGGCATTCAGGATGCCACGAACCACTTCGGCGTCGGTGGTGCTTGTCTCCGGCGAGGCCAGATGCAGATACAGGCCGTCGACCTCGTCCTTCAATTCGCTTTGCGAGTCTTCGAGACGATACATCACCGCGTTCAGAGGTGCGTAGACGAGATTGTTCATGTCCTCGGTGCGCACTCCGGAAACTTCCGTTTGCGGAGCCATTTGCGGGGCGACGATGCCAATCACGTGGCACCATTGCTCGTTCAGCTTGATGTATTCGCCGATCGCCGTGGCCGCCCCGAAAAGACTCTCCTTCGCCGCCGCCCCCAGAACGCACACCGGCGCAGCCGCTTCATTTTCCGAGGCATCGAAGAAGCGGCCCTCGGTAACGCGCAGGTGGCTGATCTCCAGATAACTTGGCTCCACGCCGTAGACGATGGGGGTGTCCTGCTGCGGTTTGGGAAGGAGCTTTCCAGGACTGAATCGCTTGCGCGGCGTGCCTTCTTTGATGTCGGAAACATTCTTTCGAATGATTTGATAATCGCTGAGCGTCAAGCCCGGCGAATTCTTGCGCACCTTCTGAAGTTCCTGCCAGTTGTGGGACTCCTTGGCTTCGACAATGAGATTGCGGACGCCTAGCTGTTCGATAAACGCCATGACTTTCTGTTGGGCGCCCGCTCCGATGGAGAGCATGGCGACGACTGCAGCCACGCCAAAAATCATGCCCAGCATGGTCAGCAGGGAGCGCAGCTTGTGACTGGTAAGGTTTTCAAACCCGAAAGCAATATCGGGAAGCCACTGTTGGAGGGATCTTGGCTCGGCGATGGAGCTGGGTTTCATCGTGATGCGCGGAGCCTCAAATGGAACCTGGACCCAGGCTGGGGCTCGAGCTTCCGCCGCTCTTGCTGTTGCCGGCGAGCTTCCTTTCAGGATTCACTAGCGCGACGACAGTTCCAGCGGGAAGGCCGCTGAGGATCGCACGGCCCTCGCTGACGGCCCGTACTTTGACTTCCTGCATTTCAAAACCGCGATTGCGTTTGCAATACACGACTTTTTTGCCGTCGTGGTCGAAGATCGCTCCGCCGGGAATGGAAACCGCGCGCGAAAGATTGTCACCGAGAATACTGAGACGAACCGCGAAGCCGGGACGCAAGCGGGGGTCCGCCCGGCCGAGCTGTATCGTCACGTCAAAAGTGTGCTGCGAGTTGTCGTCCCAGAATTCGTGG
>Ga0210409_10003781_pt1 | contig 16641 bp, 13 predicted proteins | sample IncBWH17MmetaG_FD_161649 | JGI IMG/M metagenome (GOLD analysis project Ga0210409, IMG submission 161649) | Forest soil microbial communities from Barre Woods Harvard Forest LTER site, Petersham, Massachusetts, United States - Inc-BW-H-17-M | ecosystem: Environmental > Terrestrial > Soil >...
CGCCGACTTCGTGAGCAAGCTTTTCAAGCAGGCGCAACGCACTCATCGCGTGGTGCAAAGCCTGTTGTCCTTCGCCCGCCAGCGCAAGCCGCAGAAAGAGCAGGTGGACATTTGCAAGGTGCTCGACGACACTCTCGCCCTGCGCGACTACGATCTGAAGGTGAATGGCATCAACCTGCAGCGTGAGTTCGAGGCCCCCACTCCCGCAGTGACGGCCGATCCTCACCAACTCGAACAGGTATTTCTCAACATTATCAACAACGCCGTGGACGCCATGCTGGAAGCCGGCCAGGGCGGCACCTTGAAGGTGCGTGTCCACACCAAAGATGGAAATGTCCACACCGAATTCCACGACTCCGGTCCCGGGATCAAGGAACCGCATCGCATCTTCGAACCGTTCTACACCACCAAGGGCGTCGGCAAAGGCACTGGACTCGGCCTGAGCATCTGCTACGGAATTATTCAGGAGCACGGCGGACAAATCGCCGCCCGGAACCAAACCGCCGGCGGAGGCGTGATCGAAGTTGTCCTCCCATCCGCAGGAGAGAGTGCGACTCCAGAGAAGACTGCTCCGACCGCACGTCGTGAGGCGGCCCTCGCAGGACGCGTTTTGCTGATTGAGAACGAAGAAGCCGTCCTCGAATTCGAGCGCGACGTCCTGACCGGCGCCGGAGCCGAAGTCGTCACCTCGATGAACGTCGAAGAAATGAAGTCTCTATTGCGACAACAGTCATTCGACGCCATCATCATCGATGGCAAGGCGCAAGGGAACGGCAGCGCCCGGGAAGTCTATGGCTGGCTCGCGGAAAACTGTCCTGGCATGGAGAAACATCTGCTATTCACCTTCTCTACCGTAGCCGAGCCGGAAGTACGCAGCTTCTTGCAAGAGAAAAACATCCCCTGCCTGGTAAAGCCCTTCGAGGTAGCCGACCTGATCGCCCACGCCCGCCGCCTCATGCAAAAGGCCCAAGCCGCCTCCGCAACTTAGATCACGTGGGGACAGCGGCCCCCGCTGTCCAGTCGAGCCAAGCTCGACGCAATCGTGTAGAGCGGACACTCCTGTCCGCTGCCGTTGACCTGAGACCGTGTGGAGGCTGACGACTCGCGGATCAGAATGCGTGCAGAGGGTTGCTGCGCATGATTCCCCAGACTTCCTCCCATCCAAGCAAGTTGTCGGAGTCGATCATTCGCGGCGGCACGGCGAATACGTATTTGCGGTTGCGCCCAAGTTCTCCCGGCCCAACGGAGGCCGCGCTGACGGCGAACTCTCCCCGCTGAAGAGAGTCCCATTCAGCGTGGTTGAACACCATGATGCAAATATCCTGATACCTCTTTTCCGATGTCGATTTAGGATTTGTCAACGTAATAGAAGGGCCTTTGGGAGTGTCGCCAACAGCGGACTCCCAAGTGCCCTCGACTGCCGAGTATCCTTTCCACGTCGCGGGTAGCGAAAAGGTGAATCCGTATTTCGAATTCACGTATTTAATGGCTTTCGTCGGGGTCGAATGCTTTGAGTTCTTCTGGGCCGATTGAGGCGGCGTCTGTCCGACGGTCGCAGCGTCGGCCTGCTTTTGCGGAATTCCAGCGAAGAGTTCTGCCACCAAAAGCAGAGAAAAAGAAATAATGAACACAGCGAAGTGACAACTTCTGATCATCCGACCTCCCGTTGTCAATTCCGAGCTACACATTCGTAGGTACAAGCGCGGCAACAATCCATTCGCTCAGTGGACGCATCTCTCCGCAGTCCAAACACTGAGTCGAGCCAAACTGCGCCCCACAGTGCGGGCACATGGCCCGAGTTTGAAATGTGTCGAATCCCTGACCGCACTGCGCACACTTCCAGAAGGTTCCCACAGGCGGCGCGGTCTTGCACCTCGGACAGGCAAAGCCTTCCCGTCGCGGCAACTTTGCAAAACGTGACAAAGCCTGCGCCTGTCGCAGTCCGCCCCAGCAATTCATCAGCATGAAAACCGCGAGAACCCCCAACCATGGGGAATGGATCCAGAAGGCGAGAATGATGAACCCGGCCACACCTGCCAAGCCGATGCTCGCGGCCACCATCAAGCTGCGGGCCCGTCCTAATCCAAACCAGAGAAGCGACCGAAGGATCTGGCCGCCATCCAGAGGATAGATCGGCAGCATGTTGAACACCAGCAGGCCGGCGTTAATGAACCAGACCGCTCGCAGCAACGCGTAAGCGTCGGGCATTGTCGCTGCTAATCCCAACGATCGGCTCAGCATGCCGGCTACGAATAAAACTGGCAGGAGGACCACGTTCACCAGCGGTCCCGCCGCGATGCTCCAGAGTGTAGCGCCGGGCCGGGGTGGTGGGTTTACATACGCAACTCCGCCGAGCGGCCACAATACGATCTGGTTTGCAGTTCCTCCGACCTGTCGGCAAGCCAGGGCATGGCCGAACTCATGAAGCATCACAATCACGAACAATGCCAGGTATTCGAGCAAGGCCCAGGCGAGTGAGGAGTAATGTCGCGTCCGGTTGCTGATTTCAAAAGCTGCCACCAGAAACCATGACCAATGCAGAAACACGTCGATTCCATCGAAACGGAAGAGGCGGATCGACCCTTGACGGCCAGTTGGCATGTGCGCAGTTTACTTCATACACGAGGCTGCAGGGTTAGTGTTCATAAAGCATGCCGTAATAAAGTCTGCATATTGCGACGATTTACTCCGATCTACGGATGTGTAGCCCGACTGTTTACGCGATATGATTCGCAAAAGGACCGTCACATGAATAAGATTCCCGCCGTTGTTGCTCTTCTGTGTGTGACTGCACTTCAGCTAGCTGCGCAAACCAAAGTTCTCGTGGCAAAGAGTCGAGTGCCTGTCAGCGTCGCCGGCGAGTATCACGGCGGTATCGCGTTTCCGACCGCTTGCGATGAGCAAGGACGCTTGTACGTCAAGCTGGTCAAGATAGGTCCGGGAATGATGGGCCCCCTTTTCAGGCTGTCGAGCAAAGGCGTCGTAGAGGCGGAGTTCGATACCTCGGGCGCTCTGATCAACCGCCACGCGGTGCGGCCTGATGGTGGCGTCGTCATGATGCACCTGGACGGAACCTCCAAGGTTGTCGATAATTTCGCTCCCGACGGCACACGTCAATCATCGATAGCCCTCGAGCGTCCACCGACGCCATTTTTCCCATCGCAACTCGCCGTATTCCACTCGGGCGAGATCCTGATTTCCGGCTTGCAATATCAACCCGGTTACAAAGCAGGAACCGCGATCTACGACCCAACCGGACATCTCATTAAGCAAGTGGTGTTGGATGGAGACGTGGAACTCGAGCGTGCCATCGCCCAAGATACTCGCGCTCAGCAACAGCACAACAAGGACGTTGATCAGTCGGTGGCGATCACCGGAGACGACGGTCTCGTGTACCTAATGAGGGCGACGTCTCCCCCGGCCGTCTACGCAATTTCAGCTGCCGGTGACGTGGTCCGCAAAATTGTTGTCAATCCTCCGACTGGCACAGGATCGCCATATTTCGGGATTCGAGTGGTTAAGAACAGACTGGTGGTTCAGTTCAACCACAGTTGCGAAAATACCGCCGCTGCCGACTCTTGCCGGAGTTCCACCTATGCCGTCGTCGATGCCACGACCGGCCAGAAACTCGCCGCCTACGAAGCGGACCAAGAAGCAGCCGGTACGCTGGCGTGCTACGCCCCAGACCCCGACCGCTTCTACATTTTTTCAGACCAGCACGGCCCAGAAATCGTCGAGGCGGAGCCGAAGTGAAACTTACCGTTCATTCATACATATCTCGAGGGTGGCTCGCTCAATCTCCGCTTGGGCCTGGATTTTCTGTGACCAACTTATCCGCGGGGCGATTTTTCGTCCAGTGAGGACCCGTGGGCCTCTACCATTGCGAATGTCATTTCGTGATACGGGAGGAAGAATACGAACTCTTTTGGCTCGGTTTGGATTTGGAATACCTGCAGCAGGATCCTGGCAGCGGCCTGACTGGAGATCCATATCCCTCCGCCTTCCACTCCAAGTACCTTCACATGAAATATCTTGACCTTGTCGATTCTTGGAATCAGAACTCCGACCTCTTGGCCAATCAATTCAGAGAACTGCATGAGGATTCTCCACAGCGCCGTGAATTATACGCCTCCCGACGAACCGCATTTCTCAATCAGATGGGAGCGTGGGGCGTAAGACTCGCCCATTGTGCTGTCGAGTTCCGATCAGCGTGGCTCAGCCCGCCCGGACGGGGGCGTCCGGGGCCACGTGTGCGATGCGGACGGGCTGTGACACTGGCGACGGCTTGAATCCGGGGAATGACTTGCTTTGATTTCTGGCCGACCTCGGCTTGGGCCTCGATGTCGGAGATGGGTACTTCGGCGGTCCATTCTTTATCTTCGCCGAAGTCTTCGGACTTGGCCCCGACTGGCTCGCTGGCTTCGTCTTCTTCGTATTCTTCTTCGTAGTCTTCGCGGCACCACGGATCTTCGCCGAGCGGGGTCTGGTCTACCGTGCGGGGATCAATGACTACGCAGGTTTTGATGACGGGCTCGAAATTGGTTCGGCTCAGGTTGGAGGATGCGGTCTGCAGGGCATAGAGGAGGAGACCGGCAGTCTTGGGGTCCAGTTGTCCGCTGAGGATCAGGCGCATGACCTGCATTAACGAGACCTGGATGGAGTTGGCGTCTTCGAGCACGGGGAGATCGAGCGCGGCGCGTCCTCGACGGGCGCGGTTGGCGTTGAGGACGATGCGGGTTTCTTGCCAACGCTTGTGGAAGTAGCAAAAGTGATTGCGTCTTAGCGCGGGCGATCCGCACTGAGTGCCGTTGACTTTGAGATGTTCGCAACGGGGAATGCTAGCTGGATATAACGACATAATTGATCTCCACCCCCCTCCCCCCTGATCTTTTGGAATCAGAGGGATAGCGGGGGACTAGGGTTGAAATCTTTGAGTTCAAAGGAGTTACGGGGAAAATCTTGGAAACAAACGGGTTGTGGGTGGGGGAGGGCATTTCGATGAATCAGCTATATATTGTTTATCTTTTATAGCTGAGGTGAAGTCAAGGAAATTGCGAAAGAAAAGCTTGGTGGGGTCCCAAAATGGGAAGTGGGGGCGGGCTTGGGCAATACGCGAGATCGGATCGGAGTTAGGAGTGCCTCGTCGGGACAGGCTGGAAAAATCCCCGCCCAGGTGGGAGCTTGGACGGCCACGCGGCCCCCGTTGCACGGTCAACGAGTGTAATCGAGATGTATCACCAAGTATCAGGCAGGGCGCCCCGCATAGCATCGAGAGACCCATTTTCAGCTGACGTGGGATCAGGGGTGAGCTTGAATACGACGCCACAACCGCTGTAGCAGTTGTAAGGGTAGTTGCCGAATCCGCCGTAGAAAGCCGTCCCATACAAGCTTCCCTTCCGGTCGAGGACCAGCCCGCCGTAGGGATCTGCCCCATCGGTACAGCCGCTCTTTGAACAAAGGCTGTAGAGGACTGTCTCTTTACCTTTTGGAGTGAGCTTAAATACGACACCGGCTTCGTAGGCGCCCCCGGCGGCCGTCCCATACAGGTTTCCCAGGCGGTCCACGATCAGCCCACCGTAGGGACCTGCCCCATCGGTGCAGTTGGTTTGTGCACAGAAACTGTAAAGCACCGTCTCCTTGCCCTCTGGATTGAGCTTAAATACGACTCCACAGCCTGCAGGCGGGTAGCCGCCACAGTCCAAGTGGGCCCCGCCACCCGCAGTCCCGTATAGGTTTCCCTTCCGATCAAAGACCACCCCTGCGTAGGGCTGTGTCCCATCAGGGCAGCCGCTCTGCGCACAGAAGCTGTAGAGAACTTTCTCCTTGCCTTGCAGCGTAAGCTTGAATGCCACGCCACACCCGTAGCCACCGCAGCCGAACGGGTCCGTCCCTCCGCGATAGGTCGTCCCATACAGGTTTCCCTGTTGATCGAAGATCAGACCAGCCGAGGGATTTGCCCCATCGGTGCAGGGCGGGCCCTGCGCACAGAAGCTGTAGAGGATTGTTTCCTTGCCTTGCGGCGTAACCCTGAATGCGACTCCCGCTCCATACGCTCCGCCGTAGCTGGTCGTCCCATACAGGTTTCCCTTCTGGTCGAGAAGCAACCCTCCCTGCGGACTCGACCCGTCCCTGCAGTTATTCAGCGCGCAGAAGCTGTGGAGGACTCTGTATGTGCCTGCTGGGGTGAGCCTGAATACGACGCCCGCGAGATGTGCGCCGCCGTACGGGGTCGTACCATACAAGTTTCCTCCCTGGTCAAGGACCACGCCGACGTTAGGCTCCTCCCCATCGGGGCAATTGGTCTGGGTACAGAAGCTGTGGAGAACTGTCTCCTTGCCTTCTGAAGTGAGCTTGAACACCACGCCACAGCCCGGGGGCGGGCCGCTGCATATGTTGGACACCCCGCCGGACGAGGCAGTTCCATACAGGTTCCCCTTCTGGTCGAAGACCAGTCCCGCTTGGGGATTCGACCCGTCGGTGCAGTTTTCGCCCCCCTGCGCACAGAAGGTGTAAAGCACACTTTCGGTTTGGGCCCGCGCCGCGCCCAGGAGAAGGCCAAAAAACAGAACCACCAGCACAGTAGCGCTTTGCTTCGTCGGCAATGTTTTGCACAGCATAATTTCCCCCGGACGGGTGATTCCTTAAGGCGGCTTTCTGTTCTTCCTACACCTGAAATTCAGCGCTGCGGCTGCCCACCCGCTTCCATTTCTGCGGGCACGGCGTCATGGACTGATCTTGAATACAACACCGCAGGTGAAGGCGTCGCCTTCGTCAGCGCAAATGTTGTTCTGGAGTCCCCCCGTGGAGGTTGTGCCATAGAGGTTCCCCTTCTGGCCCACGATCAGTCCCGCATAGGGACTCGCCCCGTCGGCACAATTGCTCTGCGTGCAGAAGGTGTGGAGGACCGTCTCCTTGCCGTGGGGCCCCAGCTTGAATACGACGCCACACCCGTTACCGCTGCAGCCGGAGTGAAATCCGCCGTACGCGGTCGTCCCGTACAGGTTTCCCGTCTGGTCGAAGATGAGCCCCTCGGGCCATGCCCCATCGGCGCAGTTATTCTGCTTACAGAAGCCGTAGAGGACTGTCTCCTTGCCTGCCGCCGTGAGCTTGAATACGGTGCCCCCGCCCGCAGCCCCGCCTGCTGCGGTCGTCCCGTACAGGTTTCCCTTCTGGTCGAAGATCAGCGCGCCAGAGGGACGTGCCCCATCAGGGCAGTTGTACAAGGCACAGAAGCTGTAGAGGACTGTGTACGTGCCTTCGGGCGTGAGCTTGAATACGACTCCGTCTCCGTAGGCTCCGCCCGAGCTGGCCGTCCCATAGAAGTTTCCCTTCTGGTCCGAGACCAGCTCGCCAGAGGGATACCTCCCATCAACGCAGCCCGACTCCGAACAAAAGAAGTGAAGGACCGTCTCCTTACCTTTAGGCGTGAGCTTGAACACGACGCCTGCACCGCAGTCACTGCAGCCGTTAAAGATTCCTCCGTCAGAGGTCGTCCCGTACAGGTTTCCCTTCTTGTCGAAAACCAGGCCCGCTGCGGGATTCTCCCCATCGGTGCAGTAGAGCTGAGCACAGAAGTTGTAGAGGACTGTGTATTTGCCTTTTGGAGTAAGCTTGAACACGACGCCACAGCTGCCGGCGGCGAAGCAGTAGCCATTTCCGTAGGCCCCGCCCAGGAACGTCGTCCCATACAGGTTTCCCTTCTGATCAAAGACCAGCCCCGCAATGGGATTCGCCCCATCGACGCAGTTGGGCTGTGCACAGAAGCTGTGGAGGACTGTTTCCTTACCTGCTGGATCGAGTTTAAATACGACGCCGCATCCGTGATACGAGACCAAGTGGCAGAATCTGGAGTCGTAGGCGCCCCCAGAGTCGGTCGTACCATATAGGTTCCCGTTCTGGTCTAGGACCAGTTCTCCGCCGGGATTCGCCCCGTCGGCGCAGTTGGCCTGCGTGCAGAAAGTGTAAAGCACACTTTCTTTCTGGGCCCATGCCGCTCCCAGCAGCACGGAAAAAACGAAGAGCAACAACACGGCGTTCCGCTTAAAAGAGCTTTTCAGCAGCATAAATTTTCCCCGGGGTCGCAATTCTTGAGACGGCTTCTGTTTCTTCTAGAGGGGGATGAAGATCACAGTCGCCCTGCCTGTCATCGTTGAAAGCAGCGGAAGTATACACCCATTTGCAACTTCTGAAAGCGTGTGATTCTTCGCGGTGTGCAAGAACTTGCAGCTTTTTGGATCGCAGGCCTCTCGCAGAAATAATTCGCCAAATGAACCCTTGACTTCCCTTCGCCTCGGTGCTATTCCGGCTTTGGCCCGTGCTGGAAAGTCTCCCCCAGGACAATCCATAAACCGAACAATGGAGCTTGAATCGTGACCAACCGAGTGTATGTAATGACATTCCTCGTCGTGCTCACGCTGGCAGCTCTGGCGCCAGCCCAAACTTTCACCACACTTTACAGCTTTCCCAACGGCTCAGACGGCGGTTTGCCCTACGCGCGCTTAACTACAGATCCAGCCGGCAACCTGTATGGGACCACCTACTACGGTGGCGTATCGCGCGGGGGAGTGGATTTCAAGGTGGGCACCGCCGGAACTGCAAGCGTGCTGTACTCCTTTTGCATGCAAAAATACTGCGCGGACGGTTCGGGCCCGGTCGCACCAGTGGTGCGGGACAAGGCTGGCAACATCTATGGGACCACCTACTTTGGGGGAGGTTCTGGCGGCTGCAGTGGCAACAACTATTGTGGCACCGTCTTCAAGATTGACACCGCGGGTAAAGAAACGGTCCTGCACAGCTTTGACTACTCGGGTGGCTGCCACCCATCGCAGGGCCTGGTCATGGACAAATCCGGTACCCTGTTCGGCACTACCAGCGGATACGACTGCTCCACCTACGGGAATATTTTCAAGCTTGACGGTGCAGAGAGCTTTATCATTCTCCACAGCTTCGCCGGGCCCCCGTCGGATGGCGCGTACCCGAATTATGGAAATCTGGCGATGGACAAGTCGGGCAACCTCTATGGTCTGACCGCAGAGGGTGGTGCCGATAACTGGGGAGCGCTGTACGAACTGAGCAAAAGCGGGACGTTTACTTTACTGCACAGCTTCATCCCCGGCACGTCGGATGGTTGTGACCCGGAGGGATCCGTGGTGCGGGACAACGCCGGAAACCTCTATGGGACCACCAATGGCTGCGGTTCCACCGGCAACGGGACTATATGGAAGGTGAGCGAGAAGGGCAAGGAGACCATCTTGCACAACTTTGCCGGGGGTTCGAGCGACGGCTGCTATCCCTATGGCGGCGTGGCTCGGGATACGAAGGGCAATTTGTATGGGGTCACTTACGCGTGCGGCGCCAACGGCTACGGGGCGTTGTACAAGCTGAGCACGAGCGGCAGGCTCACTCTGCTGCACAGTTTTGACTACTCAGACGGGATCTTGCCGATAGGCGAAGTGCTTCGAAATGGCAAAGGGACGCTGTACGGCACCACCTACATGGGCGGCACCTACGGCTATGGGACGGTGTGGTCGTACGTGCCCTAAGGAATCCCGGTTCACGCGACCTCGTCAGCCGCCGGAGGCGTCCGATTTCAGCTTCCAAGAGTCGGGTCAACTGACGAAATCAGGCGATTACACGTTTTGACCGCTGGTCGGTAAGCCTCGAGGTTTGGGAAGGGCAGAGGCGACAGTCAACGGCAGCGGACAGGAGTATCCGCTCAACATTGGGTTGGAGGAGAGAGGGTTGAGGTTGTGCGCGCGAGATCCTTTGCGGACTTGCGTCTGCTCAGGATAACGGCTGGGGAGAGAGGGTTGGCGCATCGATTGTTTCTGGCGGCGCGCGGAGCCTTGCTCCGGCGGGACGGGTCAGAGACCCGCCCCCACACAGGCATTCCAACGCAGGCAATCCCTGCACGGGCTAGTCGTTGGGGATCGGGTGGCGATGTTCCTGATCGTAGAACTGGCGGCGGGGGTGGTCGGAGTGGGCGTTGCGGACGGGTTGCTCGGTGGCAGAGGTGAAGACCGCGGCATTTTGCGCGGCGGTGAGTCCGGAGGTTGTGGTGTAGATGGGCTCGTCGAATAACGCTCCTGAGTTTGTCTGCGCGGCGGCGAAGATGGCGAAGGCCTTGCCTCCGGAGTAGGCGGTGGCAACGTAATCGCCGACCATCAGGCCGGCGAAGGTGTTGGGCAACCACGGCAGGGACATGGGCCCGGCCAGGGTTTGGGGAGCGGTCCAGGTGTTGCCGCCATCGGGCGAGGAAATAAATCCGGTGTAGAGCGCGCAGGTGGAGGCGCCGCAGTTGGCCGACGAGTAGTAATAGTAAGTCAAGGCGAGGTGGGCGGTGCTGCCTGAAGTTGCGGGTTCGACGCCCAGGCCGGGAATGAAGTGATCGACGGCGCTGGTGAGTGGGTCAATGGGGATGCGGGCTGGAGCGCTCCAGATCGCGCCGTCGGTTGACGTACTCATCACGAGATCGTTGGAGGTGCATCCGGTGCGAAAGCGACAGTCTTGCCAGATGGTATAGGCTGTTCCGGCTGCGTCCACGGCGGCGGAGGGTAGGGCGGATGTGCGCAGATTGCCGGCGACGAGATGGTCGGTGATCGAGGAAATTGTTGTAGAAGCATTCCAACTGTTGCCGCCGTTGGTCGAGGTGAAGGCCAGGATCTTGGCACCCGTAGCGCTCTCGATGGGCACGACGACGGTGCCATTGGGCCGGACGACGGGTTGGCCCCCGATACCGGCGGCGAGGTCGGCGGTGTTATGGGCGGGCGCCCAAGTCAGGCCGCCGTCGGTCGAAGTGCTCATCCAGATGAGGTCCTGCGCGCTAGGGTCGTCCCACTGAGTGTAGCAATGGCCGAAGTAGGGACTGGCTGGAGTGTTGTCGCAAGAGATCCAGTTCTTGTCGGAATCGTGCGTAGAGCTCACAGTGATGGGATCGCCCCAGGTGACGCCGTCGGGCGAGCGGCTCACCACGATATGATCGGCGTTGGCCAGCGCGAGCGACGAGATAAGCCACGTGCTGTGGGCGGCATCGAAGGCGACCACCGGATCACTGGCGGCGCTGAATGTGCCCTGCTCGTAGAGGGTGAGGCCGGGCAGGAATCCACTGGTCCACGTGGAGCCCGCATCGGTCGATGTGGCAAAGCCGATGTCGGATGCGCCTCCGTTGAAAATTCTGCCGACTTGGAATGCGCTGACAATCGTAGAGCCTGACGCTGCGGCGCTGGCCTCTACTTCCGTGGCGTGCTGGCTTCCGGGATTGGTGAACGTATCAGTACTGAGTCGGGTGAGCGCGACGGGCGGCGGCGGGGTTGTGGTTTGCTGTGGTGGTTGGGAGTTAGATCCCCCGCCACAGGCGGTGATGATCATCAGAATTCCGAGCACCGAGGCGAATTGGAGGAGCTTTACGCCACAAGTCTTGAGGCGGGGATCGGCATGGATTGTTGGCGCGGCTAGCAAGCCTTACTCCCCGAACAACGGTACCTGTCCCGCATCTGCGGGAACGCCGCGGCGCTGCCGTCGGGTTGCGCCGATCACAGCCAGCACGGTTAGGGACTCGAGCGCGCTGCGCGGTACAAACAGGCGCTGCGTGTTCGAGCGCAGGTCGGGCGGATTAATGAGGAAGCCCTCGGCGGTGTCTAACGAGAGGTCGTTGGGCATCATGCCTTCTAGCACTTCGTTGTCTTTGAAGCGAAGTCGCACCCACAATCCCTCGGTGCGCGGACGAGTGGTGAAGGTCTTGCGGCTGGGCGAGTCGGCGTCTCCGAATTCGCGAACGAAGTAGACGACCTTGATGTCCTTCAAGTCGATGGTGACCACGTTGCCCGCGGTATTGAGCAATTCCAGTTTGCCTTCGCGCACAAAATTGGCGGGAGCGACGTAGCCGTTAATGGAATCGCGGTCCATTTTCCGGACGACTACCTTTTTGTGAGTGGAAGGCATGGGGATTGGCCAAAGTGGCTCAGGCGGAGGCTTTCCGCTGGTGAGCTTAATCAGATTCTCACACTTTTGCCTCGAACATAGTGAGTCATCTCATTCACAGTAGCCAAATTGTTAACATTGTGTTATTTTCTGTAGTTTGCTGCCATCCATCTTAACTCGTCTAAGTCTAGTCTACAGAGCAGTTTACGTAAGACGTGCCGGACGCCGCCGGGCAGGTGGGAGTGGACCCTGTGGAAATCTTGTTCCGGCCGACCCCGGGGAATTGCAGCCTGGTAACTCTGAAAACTGAATAAAGCATGGCTGATTACATTTACACGATGGAGATCCGGCTGACCCCCGACCAACAACGGGGGGTCACACTGGTACAAGACATCGCGCGCGATGCGGGCATGAACATTTACCTGACCGGTGGCGCGGTTCGCGACATCATCAGCGGGTTCCCCATTCGCGATCTGGACTTCACGGTTCAGGGCAATCCCCTCAAGCTGCAAAAGCAACTCGAACACGCTGGGGCGGTGGTCGCGTCGGCGGACGACGATCTCAAGACCCTGTATCTTGTGCTGCCCGGCAATGTGCGCGCCGAGATCAGCACGGCTCGCACGGAGCGCTACGAGAAAACGGGGAAGCCTCCGATCATTGCTCCAGGCACGATCATCGAAGATCTGCGGCGGAGGGATTTCACCATCAACGCCATGGCGTTGTCGCTGAATCCAGGGTCGCGCGGTTTACTGATGGATCCATTCAACGGGGCGGCGGATATTGAAGCCAAGCTCATCCGCATCTTGCACAACTATTCGTTCATGGAAGATCCCTCGCGGCTGATTCGTGCGGCCCGTTTTGCGGCGCGCTTTCATTGGCCGATCGAGGAACGCACGCAGGCCCGGATTCAGTCGGCTAAAGAAAATAACTACATTGAGTACATCAACGATCGGGCGATCGGGCAGGAGATCGAACAGTTGGCCTACGAGGACGACCCGTTGCATATCGTCCGCGTGCTGGAAAAAGAAGAGTTGCTGAAGGTGCTCAATCCGCATTGGTCCACGGCAAAGGTGGACACTGCGGGGCTGGGACAGTTGATGAAAACCCGGCAGCAAATGAGCCAATTGGGATACACGACGGATCCTTCGCCCGCGGTGCTGTATTTCCTGACCGCGCGCCTCGGTGACAAAGATATTGCCGACATGCGCAAGCTGATTCCACGCAAGGATCTGGTGGCGGCGTGGAAGGATCTCGAAGACAACGCCAAGGACTTGGCGAAGCGCTTGACTGGCAAAGAAGCAGCGACGCCTTCGCGGACGTGGAAATTGCTTTCGGAAGCGCGGCCGGAGATGGTTCTTTTCCTTGAAGTCACGGCAAAGCAGCAAGCAGTGGCGCAGAAGATCAAGAACTTTTTCGGCAAATGGCGGCAGGTGCAGCAGAAGCTTCCGCTGCTCGAGATGACGGAGCTGCGCATTACGCCGCAAATGCCGGAGTATCCGAAGATTGCTCACGATGTATTCATGCTATTGCTGGACGGGAAGCTGCACTCGCGGACGGAGATTCTGAAATTCCTGAAACCGCTGGCGCCTCCGCCCCCTCCGCCACCACCGGCTCCGCCGAAGCGTGGAAGGGCTGCCAAGGCGGCTGCGGCCGCGGCCGCGGCCCTGGCGGTCCCGGTGCCTGCTCCGGCTGCAGGCAAGAAGAAAGGGAAGGGCGAAACCGCTGCGCCGCCGCCACCGCCAGCAGCGAAGGCCGAGGTTGCAAAGGTCCACAATCCGCCGAAGGCCGAGAAGCACAAGTCGTCTAAAAAACTAGCGAAGCCCTCCAAACACACAAATAAGGCAAGCGGCAAGAAACCGAAGGGGAAGAAGAAGCGTTAAGGTTCGCTCTGAGGATTCTCTGATCGAGTTGCCCTGCGTTTGTCCGCGTGTGTCCTCTTTCCCTTTGTTACCTTTGTGTCCTTTGTGGTTCAGGCCGTGGCACTTCATTAACCATAAAGGACACAAAGGTACGCAAAGAAAAACGTTTCGGTTTGATCTTTTCAGTTCCTACAAAAACATACTAGAATGGCGGGCTGCATTGAACTCTGCAGCGGGAGCGCGATGAGAAAGCTCGGCAAAATACTTCTTTTCATCACGATTTCTACCGTAGTTCTTTTGATTGCGGTCATCAGCTTGACCATCGGCTGGCGTCCGTTCATTGGGCCAAAAGTGCGGCCGCTGAGCTCGCGCAAATTCGAAGCGACGCCCCAGCGGCTGGAGCGCGGGCATTACCTTGCTGTGGGATTAACCGGATGCTCGGAATGCCATTCGCAGCACGACTGGAATACTCACGGCGCGCCAGTAATTCCGGGCAGCGAAGGCGGCGGACAGTGGATGGACATGGCCGACCTGCCGGGACACGTCGTCGCGCCCAACATTTCGCCCGATCCGGAAGCAGGCGCGGCCACCTGGACCGACGATCAACTTGCCCGTGCGATTCGCGAAGGCATCGGCCACGACGGTCGGGCGCTATTTCCCATGATGCCCTACGAAGACTTCCGCCAGATGTCGGACGAAGACGTTGGCTCGATCGTTGTGTATCTGCGCTCGTTGCCCGCGGTGCACAATCATTTGTCGAAGACGGAAATCATCTTCCCGGTGAAATATTTGATTCGCAGCGCACCCGAACCTTTAACCGCGCCAGTGGCTGCTCCCGGTCCTGCCGAGCGGGTAAAGTACGGCCAATACCTGGTGAAAATAGGTGGCTGCGCCAACTGTCACACGCCGCAAGATAAGGGGCAACCGGTCGCTGGATTCGAGTTCGCCGGCGGCTGGCTGATGCGCGGTCCGTGGGGAGAAGCCAGCACCGCCAACATCACGCCTGATCCCTCGGGCATCAGCTACTACGACGAAGCACTTTTCATCGAGGTCATGCGCACGGGCTACGTGAAGGCGAGAAAATTGAACTCAATCATGCCCTTCAACGCCTTCAAGAATCTCACCGACGACGACCTGAAGGCGATGTTCGTCTACCTGCGCACGCTGAGGCCGGTGAAACATCGAGTGGATAACACGGAACCGGCGACGTATTGCAAGCTCTGCCGCCAGAAGCACGGTGGCGGAGATCAAAACTAGACCCGGCACCCCACAGTGTTTGCAAGTCAAGCGTCATCGAGAGTCAGCGTAGAGATTCAGACGGTTCCGCTCCAGGAAGTCCAGTTTTTCCTGCAAGTGTGTGGCTTCTGGGTGCGGATAGATTTGGAAATGTGTCAGCGTGTCACATTCATGGATGTCGTGGCGAGCCAGATAGCAGTCCCGCCAGGCGCGTCTGCCGTCAGTCATTTTGCCCACCAGCCAAGCGTCCGATCGGTTTAGAGGGCGCGCGCCGAGCACGGCAACGACGAGCAACACTGGAAGCAAATAAACCCGCGGGTTTCGAGTGTGATTCGACAAGGCGTAAAGGTACAGACCGAAAAAGCCGAGCACCACGTAGGGGGTGTATCGCGAAACGCCTGCATAGGCTAATCCCAGACACAGCCTTCCATAGGCGGTATTCAAGCAAAAGACTGCGCAATAAGTCAACAGCGCAGCAATGGCAGCATCGCGGGGCCACGTATCCTCACCCTGTGACACCAACAATCTCTTCACTACAATCCACAGACACACCAAAAGCAAGAGCAGTGGGATAGATCCGATCAAAGTTGCGAGCTTTAGGCTGAAGATCGCGAGACCCGCGACACTGGCGAACATCAGGGCCACAAAGCAAAGATACAAAACCGGATTTTCATGTGCGGGTGAGAAGCAGTCCACGGCTGCGTCAAATCTATATCCAACAAAGAAAGAGCCGAGTGAAGCGATTGAGATCGTCAAGGCAGTCGCAGCACTCCATCGATATTTGCGCTCGAGATGCCGGATATTTCCATAGTAATCGAGAGCCAGCAGCGCCGGGGTAACAAGACCCATAAATATTCCGAATCCGGTGTAGATCAAAAGGAAATTCACCGGCAAAAGGCACATGTACTTCCAGTAATACGAGGGGATTAACCAGCAAAGGCAATAAACAATCGTCAGCAGCGACGGCAACGAACCGTGCGCCGGATTGGTTGCCAGCACCAGCGTTTCGTATTGCCGGGGAGTAAGAAACAGAAGCGGGATTATAACGTCGCTGTAACGAATCGTGCCGTAGAGACGTACCTTTAGAAGCAGCGCCAGCACAGCCGATGCGACGATAATCACACCGATGCCGAAAGCCTCATAACGGGCATTCCAGTGAATCCAAGGCTCGATTAGCTTCTGCACCAGGGCGCCAACCCCCAGGCGGTGGGGCCCGTGCTGCCAACTGAACATCTCCCAAATAGAGTGATGCTGGAACAGCGTGGCGTCGTCAAAGTCCCACTGGTCCCAATACAACATGTTAACGGCGTATCGCGAGATTAGACTGAACAACTCCGCGCTCAGGAGGAGATACGTGCCAATCACCAGAGCGTGGGGCAAATAACGCGTCACCCCATCCCGACTTTTCTCGCGTACGCCCTCGCGATTCTTGTTTCGCACTGGCCAGAAATCGTACGTGAGCGAAACAGGCAGGTCAATCAAAGTCTGAATTTGGTGTTACCTGGGATTGCTTGTGAGATCGGCCAGGTACTTCTTCACCATTACCTTTTCTTGCGGGTCGTTGACAGATTTCAGATATTCCTCGAGTTGGGCTGCTTCTGCATCCGGCTTACGTTCCGCTTCATAA
>Ga0210409_10003782_pt1 | contig 16640 bp, 14 predicted proteins | sample IncBWH17MmetaG_FD_161649 | JGI IMG/M metagenome (GOLD analysis project Ga0210409, IMG submission 161649) | Forest soil microbial communities from Barre Woods Harvard Forest LTER site, Petersham, Massachusetts, United States - Inc-BW-H-17-M | ecosystem: Environmental > Terrestrial > Soil >...
TCGTTGCGAACGATGACGTCTGCCAATCTGTTCCGCGCCCAGAGCCGCGTTTGAAGCCGATCACGGTACAAAACGGTGCAATTCAGGCTTGCCGGGAGAGTTGCCTCAACAGTTTTTCCGGCTTGCATCCCACGGTTGCGGCTCAGAGGGTTTGGAGAAATTTCCCAAACGTCAATGATCCGGGATGCCTGGGGTGATAGGCGAGTTCTGGTGAGCAGGTCCGGGTCGGTGCTCACTATGACGAATCTGTCGAGTGCGAGGTGAAGCAGTTGGAAGCGATCAAAGACATCGGATCGGTGTTTTTCGAGATTGTAGTTCCTCAGCAGGAATTCCTGCGTGACAAAGGTTACGAACTCGATCGCCGCGTCGAGGCGTCTGGAGAGTTCGTCGACGAGTGATGGTTCGTCGCTCACCCCTAGCCAGTCGAGAAGGCCTTTGAGTATGTGGGCCGCATCGCAAGCCACGTCGACCTTTGTTGGAGGCCTTCAGCCACGTCCGCGGGTAGCCGCCTACCCGTCGCCCGTAAGTGGGCGCGCCAGGCCGGGTACCTTTCGTCGGCCATGTTTTCTACAGTCTTCACCCAGTCTCGCTTCGGGCCTGCCATCACCTCGGTGAGTATCGAAGTTGTGTTGATCCTGCGTCTGCGCCGCATGCCCTCGTACCGAACGCCGGAGATAGTGAGTTCGTCGAAGGAGTTCGCACGCCGAGCGACGTCCATATACTTCCGCAGCGTGGCCGCGAAACTGGGGAGCGTAACTTCTGGGGCTGGAATGTGAAGCAGCTCCGTACAGATCAAAAATCGTGGGTCTTCAAGGATGCGCCCCTTGCAGAGGTTGTAGGCGAGCGCAATTCGCTCTTTCACGTTGGGGAAAGTTTCGGGCGGGGCCGCGTCGACTGCTGCAAGCAGTTCGAAAGCTGTTACGGAGCTTAGCGGCCAGCCGTGCCGCGGGCGGTGACGGAGCATTGCACGCCAGTCGCTCTGCGAAATTTTGCCGCGCTGGACGTCCGCCAGGACGTTTGTGTCGAAGATTGGTACCAGCTTCTGCATCTCTGACGGGGGATCGGGTGAGAATTCTCATCACACAACTGAGCGCGGGCGCCGCTGCTAAGTTACTTGGAAACTTGGAACGGGAGACCGGGATCGAACGGCGATCCCAGCTTGGGAAGCTGTAGTCTACCCCTCGGCTAACGGCGAATCAAGGAGTTACAGCGGGCAGAGTGGGCCTGAATGGGGCACTGTCGTCACCAATTGAACACGATTCTGAACACAAAATCTCGGGCTTCGTTTTTTCGCCGCTGGTTGGGGGCGCGCGGCGCTACCCTGGTGTGCCACAGCGTTTCGAATCGTCAGCATGCGTTCGAGTGATTTCCTCTCTGCACTGTGGCACCATTCTGGTTGTCTACCGCAGGGAGTACAACTTCATGATCTTTCAACCTGTCATCACTGAGCTCCTTTTTGCTATCGTTCGGAGATGGACTGCGAGCGATGTCTCACGATTCACGGGCCAGGTTGCGCCGCGTCCTACCGAGGCGAAGACGGCAAGGCGATCTGCGTTTTTTGTGCGGATTCGGTACCCTGCCCGACTCAGCTCCGGATTGTGAGGGGAATCCGGGATTCTCCAACGCAAACTGTTGTGGACCTTGTAAAGCAGCTAAGGGAAACGAGCGAAGCTCGGAAGCCTCAGGAGGATCAAATGATTGACACGACGGCCGTGACGGCCCGCAGTTGCAAGATCTCGGGGTGCAAAGGAAAATTGGCCCCTAACAACACCACCGGCTACTGTCACGAGCACCGTGGCCGGAGTCCCCACTCCAAGAAGACAACCGTGAGCGGCGCATCCGTTGCTGTCGCGACGGTCCATCGTCCCACGCACGCGCGCGGAATGCAGCCAGCGGTAGCGGAACGGGTGAACCTTCTCCTCGCAGCGATTCCGCTGGAAGACAAACTGGCATTCTGCTCGGCTTGGCTAGCCGGAAAAAGCTAACCACCTCGGCAACCAACCCATGTGCTCGTTGCCCTCGATCGGTTCCCAAGTTCGACTCCCGAAGCGCTTTGGCTGTAACAGGATGGACAGAAGATGAAGCGGATGGGGAAAATGTAACAATCTCTTTAGACTGTTGCATTTTCGGTATCCGACCGCCTGAAAGTCTAATACGATGGCATCCGACAAACGGCCCGGGAAGGTAGTTCGTTACTCCACAAGGCTTTTATCGGGACCAATACAGAGGCAGTAGTGCCGGATGACGATCACCCGGGCGGAATTGGCCATGGTGGCACGTTGTACTAGCACGGATTCTCGATCAGAAAGTGCCCTCCGAGCGACGACATCTGCCAAACCTCCAGACTACGAAGGGTTACACAATCGCGTGCTAGGAGGGGAGAAATTCTGCCTTAGTCTTCGAGCGTGGGCAAGGTCTTCAGCACCTCGCTGGCCCTCGGCCGACTGAGAACCGGATCGTCCTTGCGGATTCTTCCATCCCGGAAGACCAGCACACGTTTCGCGAATTGTGCGATGTCGTGTTCGTGAGTGACCAGTACGATAGTTAGCCCCTTGTCGTTCAAGTTCTGGAAGATTTCCATAATCTCGACTGAAGTGCGGCTGTCGAGATTGCCAGTGGGCTCATCTGCCAACAGGATGGAAGGACGATTCACCAGCGCTCGTGCAATTGCTACTCGCTGTTGCTGTCCTCCAGACATTTGCGACGGGAAATGTTGCGCCCGCTCGGTAAGACCGACCATTGCCAACGCATCGGCTGCACGTCTTCGGCGCTCCTCTTTATTGATTTTCGCGTACAGCGTCGGTAATTCCGTGTTTTCCAGCGCCGTTGTGCGTGCCAACAGATTGAAGCCCTGAAAAACAAATCCGATCTTCTCGTTTCGAATCAGCGCTAGAGCTTTCTTGTCGTGTTTGGAGACATCGATGCCCTCAAGTAAGTATCGTCCGGAGCTGAGGCGGTCCAGACAGCCTAGGATGTTCATGAAGGTGGATTTGCCACTGCCGCTTGCCCCCATGATTGCTACGAATTCGCCTCGGTGGATTTCAATGCCTACACCCCGCAGCGCGTGCACGCGTGTCTCTCCCAGTTCGTAGTACTTGTGCGCGTCTTCCACACGAATGACCGCGCTTGCCGCAAAGGCGGCTCGCGTGGCTTCGACTTGGTTGACAGCAGGTATTGTTTCCATAGTGGTTCTAAATTACAGATTCTTAGCGCCGTATGCCGCCGAGAGCTGAGGTTTTGGGCGCCACTGATCGAATAATGACGTCGTCCCCTTCCTTCAGTTCACCCTCGAGAACTGAACTAACCTCCGTATACGCATGATCTGTGATTCCAAGAGAAACCTTCACCGGTTCCACCGTGTTGTCCGGATGGAGCTTCCAAACCACGGCGGTCTCTGCCTTCGGTGCGCTGGCCAGATTCTGGGGTCCGGTGCTAGCCGGCTTCCCGCCCTCCGCCGCGGCAGAGTGATCACCGGCCTGTTCGCCCTGAAATCCCTCGATCCCGTAGCGCTTGTACAAGGCCAAAATCTCCTCCGGCGCCATAGGAGGCTTGTACCGTAGAGCAGTGTTCGGCAGTTTCACCACGTTCTGCGCCGTAGCCACAGGAATGGTCACGTATGCCGTCATGCCTGGGAACAGTTTTAACTCAGGGTTTGCAAATTCGATGATGGTGTCGTAGGTGACCACGCTTTGCACCGTCGTCGGGTTCATCCGGATCTGGCTTACAACTCCCTGAAACGTCTGTTTGGGGAGGGCATCCACCTTAAACGTGACGGCCTTTCCAACCTTAATGTTGTCCACGTCTGACTCGTCGGTCTTGGCATACACCCACATCTTGGTGAGATCCTGCGCGATCGTAAAAATGGTTGGCGCTTGCAGGGACGCTGCCACGGTTTGCCCCACATCCACATTTCGCGCCACAACGGTGCCATCAATCGGAGAACGAATCACGGTGTAGTCGAGATTGGTTTGGGCGACCGCGACAGCAGCCTCTTTAAGGCTGATTTGCGCCTCGGCCTGCGTGATGTTGGCTGCCGCCGCATCCACCGATGCGTTGGCCGCCTCATAGTTCGATTTGGCAAGGTCTAGTTGCTGCTTGCTCATCACGCCATCCTTGGTCAAGCCGACCGCACGATCATAGTCGGCCTTCGTTTGTACCAGGGCAGATTTCGCTTTTTCGAGATTTGCTCGCGCCGCTGCCAGGTTCGCCTCTGAGTTTTTCAAATCAGCGGTTGCCTGCAGCAGAGCTCCCTTGAACAATGCAGGATCAATGAGTGCGACAACGTCCCCCTTATGCACGCGAGAGTTGAAATCGGCATTCAGTTTCGCGATGGACCCGGACACCTGCGATCCCACTTGGACGGTGATCACCGAGTTGATGGTTCCAGTGGCTTCGACAACGTCATGGATGTCACCTCGTTCCACCTTCGCGGTAAAATGCTGCGCTTGAGTATCCCGGTTCAGCCTCAAGAAGACGAACAATCCGGCCGCGACCACGACGACCGCTAAGATGAGCCACTTGCGTTTTGTCATTTATGTTTGTGCCCGATCGTCAACAATAATTCACTCGTATCGCAGCGCTTCGATCGGATCTAGTCGAGATGCCTTGCGAGCTGGGTAGTATCCGAAGAAAACTCCGACAGCGACCGAGAACATGGCGGCCACCACGACTGCCTCGATAGACATCTCGATGGGCCAACCCAAAGTCTGTCCAACCAAATAGGAACCTAGAATCCCAGCGAGCACACCCGCCGCCCCACCTACTAGGCTGAGCATGATCGATTCTCCCAGGAACTGAAGCTGGATGGCCGCCTCCGTCGCTCCAACCGCAACTCGAACTCCGATCTCTCGCGTACGCTCCGTAACTGAAACCAGCATCACGTTCATGATTCCTATTCCTCCTACGATCAGGGAAACGGAGGCGATCGCGATCAGCAGAATCGTCAGAGTTTTGCTGGCGTCGAGCTGAGCCTGAATGATGTCTTCAGGATTGCGGATATTAAAATCGTCTTCTTCTTCTGGACGCAGATGGTGGCGATCCCGGAGCACAGCAGTTGCTTCCTGGCCCGCTATTTTGACGACATCTTGTGATACTGCCGAACACAGAATGTCGTCCAGCCACGTAATTCCCTTAATCTTCTTCTGTGCCGTGGTGTAGGGCAGGATGATCGTATCGTCCTGATCTTGCCCGGAAAGAGAAAGCCCCTTGGGATGAAGGGTGGCCACCACCTTGCAAGGAAGGCCATTCACTCGTATGACTTTTCCAACCGGACTGTCAACACCGAAGAGTTGTTCCCGAACCGTTCGCCCAATCACGCAGACGTCGGCCGCTCGATCGGTATCATCCTGTGAGAAGATGGCACCCTCATCAACGTACCAGCGCTTTATATCGAAGTATTCGGGCGAAACACCGCGGTAGGAGGTATGCCAATTTTCATTGCCATAGATGACCTGGACCGGATCATCCACGTTCGGCGAAACACTCTTGATGAGAGAAATCTGGTTCTTGATCGCTATGGCATCGGCCATCACCAGCGTTTTCGTGTCATGCGTGCCTGTGCGGACGCCATTGACGGCCCGGCCGCCCGCTTCAATCCAAACGAAGTTGTCTCCCAGGTTGTTTAATTGTTGCTGGACTCGCGCCTGTCCGGCTTTGCCAATGGCCACGACACAGATCACAGCCGCAATCCCGATCGTGATCCCAAGAACCGTAAGGACGCTTCGCATCTTGTTTCTGAAGAGCGCCACCAATGCGGATCGAAAGAGAGCTCCGTAATTCACAGCTCGATGCCTCCTTGCGCTGGGAAATCTTAAAGGTTCAAGCTAAAGCTACACCATACGTGGCTATGGCACTTGTAGGTGCGCCCTCTTCATTCTCTCCACTTTGGATTGAGCTGGCCCGGGCTCTCACGCGACGCAACATGGAGGCAATATACTGGTGTAAACCTGAAGGCAACGTGAAGACGAATTGACTAAGAGGCTCCGACAATCCGGAGTCCGCGTCACTGAAGCAAGTTGCAGATCCATGACCAGGTAGGATGTCTTCCTGCGATCCGACGTCGTAAAGCGAACTGATGTTGGGATGGCTGAGACTGGAGATGGTGCGGGCTTCGCGGTCAAAACGCTGGAGCAGATTGGGATCGGATGCGAGGTGGCTCGGCAGTACCTTGATCGCAACCGTGTGGTCGAGACGACTGTCGCGTGCACGATACACTTCCCCTTGCCTACCGACGATTGAATTTCATAGGGGCCGAGTTTTGCATCCGAGCTAAGAGCCATGCGTACGCGTAATTATAGCCTGCGCAGCACGTTGCAGAGGCTTCTTGGAGTTCAACTGACTTGGAATAGCGACCTGAGCGAGCGTCGACTATCGTCTATTTCGTAGCGGAACCTCACCGTACCCGCTCCCAGGTGAGTGTCCTGATCTGTCTCCCTTTCGGCGAGCTCGTCCGCACCACGATAGTCAGTTTGTCGCCCGATACTTGGAATTGGCGTATGAAATTTCTGCCCACATCGGCGGAGGCAAGCGCACCTTCGACGTGGTGCGTAACAGTGTGATTGGTTTCGTCTATGGTGTAGGTACCAAAATATGCTTCGTATCCGTTGAGCAACTGGGGGCTGTTATCACTCGGAGCGGAGCCCGAAATGCTGCAATCAATTGCTGTGGGACGGTCAGGTCTCGAGAGTTGCACAGCCATGTGTCCACTTGAGTCGTACATCAAATAGCCCTTGGGTGTGGTTCCGAGGCTTTCCTGAACAGCGGTGCCGTCCTCCAACCTAGCAACTCTGGAGATGAGCCTCCATGTACCTAACAATTCTCCTCCGCTGCGGGAGACATCGACTTGCAAGGTTGTTTGAGCATTCCTCTGCTGAGGGGACCCGGGAACCGCAGTTGATATAGCAAACAGAAACACTAGGACTGCACCGTGTCGCATATTTTCCTCCGCATGCCGTAGTTTCGATTTCAGGGCCAAGATCCGATCCACATTCGGCCAGGCCAGTATAGGGTACCTTTTTGGAGCCGGTGGTGGACGCCCCAGCGTCTTTCACGTTGGAAGCCCATACATCGCCGTCGTGGTACGTAAAAGACGTGCGACCCTTGATCAGAGATTCTGGATACGCGGGGTCACGCCCCAACTACGGATCGTTCTGGATCGATGAGGAATGCCCAGATGATCGCGCCGGTGAGCAGGACGCCCGCAGTGATAAAGAATGGAGTAATCCAGAACCCCCGCTGAACCAGGCTCCCAAAAATAATTGGAGATAGAGACGCGGCCAAACTTCCTGCCATGTTCATTACACCCGACACCGTGCCGCTGAATTCACCGCCGACATCCATGGGAACCGCCCAGGCCGGGCTGATTACGAGTTCCAAGAAGAATAGTGAAGCGGTCAAGCACAGGATTGCCGTCCAGGCGGAGTGCGTCATGGCTGCGGGAATAAGACAAGCCCCCGAGACCAGCATGGCGGGCGCAGCCACGATGCGGCGGGCAAACTTGAGCTTTCCTGTCTTTCTGTAAACCGTGTCAGTCAGAGTTCCTCCCACAATGTCGCCTACCATTCCGGCTAAGAGAGGAAGTGACGCCAATAGACCCACCGATTTTAATGACAAGTGACGATACTCAAGAAGGTAAGTGGGGAACCATGTCATGAAAAAGTAGGTGCCGTAGTAGAAGCAGCAATATCCGGCTGCGATGTACCACATGTTGGCCGAGCGAAAGATGACTCTCCAGGGCGGAGCAAGGTGTTGATGAAGATCAACCGGTTTGATGGCGCCATCTGGGTCGCGGCCTCGAATCTGGGCTAACTCCGACTGGTTGACCTTGGCATCGTCTTCTGGAAGGTTACGATATAGGAAGTAGAACGCGACCGACCACAGCAAGCCCGCTGCTCCAAAAACATAAAAAATCCAGCGCCAGCCGAATGCGACCATGATGCTTACGGCAATGAAGGGAACGACGGCCACGGCAAACCGACTGAAGCTATGGGTGACTCCATGTACGATGCCGCGTTCAGCCTTCGGAAACCAGAGCTGCATCGCTCGTGTTGCCGCAGGAAAGGCGCCTGCCTCCGCCAATCCAAAAACAAAACGTATAACAATAAGGGAAGCGATGCCGCCAGCGATGGCTGTCATCGCCGTCATAACAGACCAGAAGGGAACGATAATAAGAAGCACTAATCGCGGTCCCAAGCGGTCTGCAAGCGATCCCAGCGGGATTTGCCCTAAAGCATAAGCCCATAAGAAGACGCTGAATACAATGCCGAGAGCGGTCTGGCTGAGCCCGAATTCTTTTGCCATCGCCGGCGCAGCTATAGAGATGCCGGTTCGGTCCATGTAAGTGATCATGTACATCAGGCTGATTAGTAAAAGAACCAGCCAGCGAGTCTTGGTGGGGGGAGAGTTTGCGTTCTCCGAGGAGGCGTTGCTTTCCGGGACGCGCGTGCGATCGAGGCGCAACATTATCTTTTTGGCAGGTTCAGGAATCGTTCAGGTGCGATCAGCCGTGGCGCTCTTAATGGAGTCAGATTGCCGTGGCAGCGGCGGTTTGGATGGAAGCTCGGGCGGCAGGATGTCGATCGGGCGTCCTTCTTCCGCCGATTTATCCGCCGCCTGATAAACCTGCATTACCATTCGTGCGTGCTCAGGCGTTACCAGGGGTTGCCGGTTCAGGGCTACACACTCCAGGAAATGAATGGTCTCCGCCTCCATCGGTCCCGCATACACGTGGGCCACCCTTTCGCCGGGCATAGTGGAGATGGGAAATTCGATGCCCCGCTTCATGGTATTCAGGCTGACATCGCGATGAGTGTCATCCACCATAATCGCGCCTTCAGTTCCGACCATCTCAATCCAGGTAGAAGAAAAATTCGGATAAGCCGGAGGAAGCACCCATCCTGCGCCAATCGCAAATGCGCACCCGTCGTCGAGCGTGACGATAATCCACACGCAGTCGGGCACACCGTGGGCGGGCTGCATGATTTTGCGCACTTCCTGGGCATAGACGCGGACGGGCCTTCGGGGCGCAAAACACCAGAGCACAAAATCAATGTCATGCGTGGCTTCCATGGCGGCTGGAGAGAGCTTGATGCGGCCTCCGATTTTATTGCCGAGGTTGCGCGTGATATGCCGGCTCACCAGTGCACTGACTGGTTGACCAATAGTGCCATCATCGATTGAGCGTTTGACGTAGGCGAATTTGGGATTGAAGCGCTGCGAATATCCGATGGTGAAGAGCAATTTCTTCGAGTGTGCCAAGTCGATCAGTTCATCGGCCTCGGAGAGTTCGAGCGCTATGGGTTTTTCCAGAAACACATGTTTCCCTGCCAGTAAGCTCTCCTTCGCCATGGGGTAATGCGTGGTTTCTGGCGTGGCGGAGATAATGATGGCATCGATACTCTGATTTTCGAGGAGGGCTCGGTAATCCGTGGTGGCCGTGGCCGGCTTTGTCTTGTCTGCAACTTCCTTCAGTCGTGGCTCCCGAATTTCGGCCAAGTGCAGAGCGGCCACGTAAGGGCTGGCGGCGCAGACTTCGGCGCGTATGCCTCCACACCATCCCGTCCCAATTATTCCGATATTGACCGCGGTCATGAATCCTCCACTGGCCGTTGGTTCATACACTACCTGAATTACTTGCCGACGAGCAGGACGCCGAACGTGTTTGGCTTCATCGGAGGCTCCTCCTCACCCTTCGGAATGGTTGACTCGAAGTTTGCGATGGGAAGAAAGATGTTGTGCGTCTTCAAGTCGATGGCCATAGTGCGAGCGTATTTCTTGGTTGGGACGTTGTCGAGCACAGTGTATTTGTCGGCTGAATCCTCATGAATGACAGTGAGATCTCCCGACTCTCCGTTCGAGCTGAACACGAGTTGCGTCTCAGGATCGAAACCGGCAGCATCCGGGTCCTCGCCGATGGCAGGGGTCGCGACGACTTTACCCGTGTCCGCATTCACAACCATCATCTTTTTGTTGCCGCAGACCGAGAATAGACGGCGATTCTTCTGATCGATGGCAAGTCCCGAGGGCTCTTTGCACCCGGCGAGCGGCCAGCGATGGAGCACCGAGAGTTTCTGCGCATCGATCTCGAGCAATTGCGACTTGTCTTCAACGTTCACATAAACGTGACCTTGGTCGTCTCCCGCCGCAAATTCGGGCTTCCCGCCCACGGCAATCGTGCCCGCAACTTTACCATCGGTGGCGTTGATCGCAACGGCGTTGGCGGTGCGGCCGTTGAAGACGAAAACGCGTTTCGATGCCGCGTCGTAGTAAATGGCATCCGGGTTCGCACCGCCAGACTTGACCGTGCTGATCGGCTTCAGTGTTTTCAGATCAAAGATGGTGACTGTGTTGGCTTTTCCGTTGCTAGTAAAGCCGCGGCCTAGATCGGGCGCAAGCGCGACGCCATGAACGCCCGGGGTATCGGGAATGTCACCTACTACGGCGTCGGAGTCAGCATCCAGCACCACGACATGCGTGCTGTGCGTAACAAAGACACGGCGGGCGGCAGTGTCCACGACGATGTAGTCCCATTTGCCCGGGCCGCCGATGGGAATGGTTTTCACCACATGGTAGCCGGATGCCCCGGGCGGAACCGCTAGGGCGGAGTCAACCAGCAAAAGAGTAGCTACGATACTGAGAATCGCGGCTGCGATCACAACCGTACTTTGACGACGCATGGTGTTACTCCTCGTTTTTCTGAAATGCACTTGGCCTTGGTGCGGACAAGGCAAAGAGACCGCATCCCCGGTAGACTATCTGGCACCAGCGAACCTTAAGCCACCCTTAAGCCATTCGGAACCAGTGGCAGCGAACGGAGACGTACACCGCTCGCGTCGAAAATGGCGTTGGCGATCGCAGGAGCAACACCCACCAGAGAACTTTCGCCGGCGCCCGCCGAGGGTATGTCTTTACGGTCGATCATCACTGTCTCGATCACGGGGACATCGCTGAACCGTGGGAGACGATAGTCCGAGAAACGTCCATTCAGGATCCGGCCGTTCGCAAATTCGATGGCCTCAAAAAGCGTGCCTCCCAAGGCCATGATGTTGGCGCCTTCGAGTTGATTCCGGAGACCATCGGGATTGACGATGGCGCCACACTCAAATGCCGTAACTAAGCGAACCACCTTGACCTCGCCTGATTTACGGTCGAAGGAAACTTCGGCGAACGTGACGACATTGCCGCCCTTTTCGAAGCCACCGCCGATGCCGAAACCCTGGCCTGCGTTGGTTTTCGCTTGTCCCCATCCGAACTTTTTCGCGCCAGTTTCAAATACTGTGCGGAGGCGATTGTTCTTTAAATTCTTGAAGCGAAATTCCAGTGGATCCATCTTCACCAGCAGAGCTAGTTCGTCCATAAACGACTCACGGGCGAAATGGTTCGCGGTTGCAGCGAGGGCACGATATGAGCCCTGTCGCAAAGGAGATCGCGCGGGATGGAACTGGATTCGCTGGTTCTCGATATCGTAAACGGTCGGAATTCCAGCCGCACCGGAATTGTAATTCTGAAAGTCCCAGGCAGTAATCTTGCCGTCTTTGCGCATCGCGCTGGTGATATCAATGACCGCAGCGGGACGAAAATACGCCCAGGTAAATTCCTCTTCCCGTGTCCACGTTACTTTGACCGGCCGCTTCGCGGCCCGTGCCAGTCTTGCGGCCTCGATCGCGGTTTCGCCGGTGTGTTTGCCACCATAACCGGAGCCCGTATCCGGCATAATTACGCGGACGCGCTCCTCGGGCAGACGGAAAGCCGCGGCGAGTTCCGTTCGCACACCGAAGGGACGTTGCGTGCCGGTCCATACTGTCAAATCATCTCCCGACCATTGAGCCAGCGCAGCCCGCGGCTCGAGCGGGCAATGTGCAATGTAGTTGGTCGTGTAGGTCTGTTGCAGGCGATGATCGGCAGATGTGAATGCCTTGTCCATTGAGCCTGTCTCGTAGCGGAACGGCGAATCGAGTGGCCCACCCCCTTCGGCAGGATTCTTTTTCAAATACTCGAATAGTTCCTTGTTTGAAATCTGGGGCTGGGATTTCCACTCAGCGCGAATCGCACTCAACGCTCGAGAGGCAGCCTCTCCGGTCGGAGCTGCCACGCCGACGAAGTTACCATCATGGACGACGACCACACCAGCAATTTTCTCGGCGTCCTGCGTGTCGAGCGAGGCTAGGGTTGCTTCAAAAGAAGCCGGCCGCAGGATCTTGCCGTAGAGCATATCCGGCAGTCTCTGATCGCACGGATATCGATGCTTGCCGGTGACAAAATCGCGGCCGTTGACCTTGGGCAGCGGCTGACCGGCTACTGTCCACTGCGAGGCGGGAATCAATGGGTCTTCGACCGGCAGGGTTTCAGTGAGCTGTTTGCCCTTTACAAGCGCAGCATATTCAACCGTGCGCTCGCTCTCTGAATCCGTGATCTTCCCGTCGGCGGCGATCAGATGCTTGCGGTCAACCTGCCATTGAGTTGCCGCCAGGGCGATCAGAGTGTCGCGAGCGGCAGACGCGACTTTCCGCAATTGCAAATTCATTTCCGGAGTGGTGCGACTGCCGAATGTGCCGCGGTCATAGGGGGTGAGCTTGGTATCGCCCATCACCATCTGGATTGCGCTCACAGGAACGTGCAACTCCTCGGCGACGGCCTGGGTGAGGGACGTCCGGATATTCTGCCCGACCTCGACCTTGCCGGTATACACCGTGACATTGCCGTCTTCACCAATGTGCAGCCAGGCTCCGATTTCTTTCGGAAGTGATGCGCTCTGTGCCCCCTGATTAGCGCCTGATTCCTGCAGGGCGCGCGCGTCTTTCAAGACGGAGACGATCAAAACGCCAGCGCCCAGGAATCTGAAAAATTCACGTCGATCGACATCGAAGTGATACGTGGGTGGCGCGGCAAGTTCGTACCGTTCCGGTTCCCACGAAGTTTCGAAATTAAAATCCTTGTTCATTGTTTGGACTCGTCCATGGCCTTCGCAGCCCTTTGAATAGCCAACACAATGCGTGGCTGGGTTCCACAGCGGCAGATGTTGCCTTCCATCGAGCGAGCGATCTCCGCCGCGGACGAATCGCGCCTGGCGTTCAAGAGCGAGACCGCCGTCATGATCATTCCAGAAGTGCAGTAGGCGCATTGCATGGCGCCCTCATCCAGGAATGCCTGCTGCACGGGATGCAGGCGGTCGCCTTGCGCGAGGCCTTCAATAGTAGTGATTTGTTTCTGGGCGACATCGCCGACTTGCGTAATACAGGATCGGCGAGACTTGCCATCGATCAAAACGGTACAGGCACCGCACTGGCCCTCGCCGCAGCCATATTTGCTTCCTGTCAGATCGAGATGGTCGCGCAAGACGAAGAGCAGGATGGCTTCGGAATCCACTTCGATGGTATAGACGTGCCCGTTGATGTTTAGCTGCCTGACTGTAGCCATCCAATAGCCTCCTCATTGGAGGAGCGTTGAAGGAAAGCGACTCGAAGAACTATTCCACGAATTCTCGCAAGAGGTTGCGCTTTCTGAGAGCAGAAACTCAGTTTATTTCACCGCCCCGGCGGTGTCCAATTATAAACCAACATTTACGAACATGTTCATATCCGGCGATCACAATGTGGCGTCGCGTTTTGCCTCGACTTCAGAGCCTCCGGATTGACTGGACTTCGAGGCGTCTGACCAGTCAGAACGCGGACAACTTCCTCAGCCGCCTTGGTTTGCAATTCGACCAGCGACTCTACCGAATAAAAGCTCATATGTGGGGTCAGGATTACGTTGTTGCGACCAAGAAGGGGTGAGGCAGTCGGCGGCTCTTGCGACAAGACGTCCAAAGCCGCCCCGGCAAGTTGTCCTGCGTCGAGTGCGTGCGCCAAAGCCTCTTCGTCCACGATCGGGCCGCGTGCGGTGTTAATCAGATAAGCGGTCGGCTTCATCTGACGAAACACTTGGGCGTTGAACAGACGCTTAGTTTCCGGCATCAGCGGAGTGTGGATGGAAACATAATCGGAGACTTTTACCAACTGGGCAAAATCAACTCTGTCGACACCTGCAGTGTTCGCGATGTCTTGTGGCACAAAGGGATCATAGGTCACAGCTTTGAGACCAAAAGCTTGCGCCTTGGGCGCAACCAACTGTGGAATCCTGCCGAAGCCCACCAAACCAAGAACCCTACCGCGCAAGCGATGAATGGGAACAGTCGCAGACATCTCCCACCGGCCCGCATGTACGCTTGAATTTGCGAATGGAATTTTGCGCGCCAAAGCAAGCAGCAAAGCCAACGTGTGATCGGAAACTTCATCGATGCAGTAATCGGGCACCCTGGTGACGACGATGCCCGCATCGGTTGCGGCTGCAATGTCAACATTGTCTACGCCGATTCCGAATCGAGCGATGATTCGACAATCCGGCATTTGCCGGATCATGTCGGCTGTAATCTTGGCATAGGTGACGAGCATCGCGTCGCAATCTCGTGCGACTTGCACGATGGCCTCGGGCGTAGGTTTTTCTGCGAGGCGCAACTTGGCGCCGATTTTCGACAGCACTGCCCGTGCTGGATCAAGGTCCGGGAAAACAGAGTCAGCCACCGCGACCAGTAATTGCGACATACTAACGCGCCATCGCCTCTTCCATGTGCTCCATGAGTGTGAAGACCACCGGCCCCTGGCCTGAAACCAGAACATTCTCTTCAAGACGCGTGGTCTGCTGAAGGCCGGGATGCCCGGCGAAAGTTTCAATCGCGAAGTACATGTTTTCTTTTATTTCGGCTGGATATTTGAGCGAATAGGCTCGGGAAACCCACATGCCTTCATAGAGAGTAAGGCCGATGCTGTGGGCGAACTGCTGCAAAGTAACCGTTCCGTATTTGTCGTCGTCGTACTTGGGGAAGGCCGCAGCGACGTCTGCCGTGGTATTGCCCGGTCGCAGTTTTTCTAATCCGGCATACATCGAATCGTAGACTTCGCGATACAGGTCGATTTCTTTCTGGTTCATCTTTCCCGCGCATTTGAAGCAGCGCACAAAGTCAATAAAGTATCCGGAAGGTCCCACGGCATTGATGTCCACGATCACCAAGTCACCCTGGCGGATAATCTTTTCAGTCGCCCAGCGGCGATACGGACTGGTATTGCCTCCAGAGGCGACGATGATGTCGTAAATGATTTCGCAACCTCGCTCCAGCATGAACTCGTGGACCTTGGCTTCGATCTCACGCTCGCGCACTCCGGGCTTAAGCCACTCGTTCTTAATCCGCCACATGGCGGCATCGCCGATGCTAGCTGACTGCTTGAGAAGTTCAATTTCATCACGAGTCTTGACCACGCGCGCGGCCGAGACTGCCGGCCACGCATCTACGATGTTCAGGCCGCATTCCTGAAATGCCTTCAGCGCCGGCATATCGAAGTTGTCGATGGCAATTCGTTCCTTGCGAACTCCGTGGGCCTCAAGGACGTCGACCACGCTCTGCGCCATTCTGCCGGCCATGACTGGAACTGCCCCCTCCGCCCATTGCCACGTAATGGCTGGATTGATGCGGCCTTCCATCCAGGGCAGGTCAATCTCGGCGCAGTGCAGGTCTGATCCTGCAGTCTCGAAAAGAACGGGCTCAGCGCCGTTCGGTAGCACCGCGTAGCGGATGTTGATGTTGTATTTCCAATTGCCTTGATAGGAACCGGTGACATAGCGAATATTGGCGCCCGCGAACAGAACCAAAGCGCCCAGGTCACGAGCGTTCATCTGTTCCTTCACGCGCTGCAACCGATCTTTGCGCAGCCGGTCGAAGTCGACGCGGTATTGCCAGTCTGCGCCGGTCTGGCTGTAGACGCGGCGAGGATCCCATTCATGTGGCTTGCCTATGAAACTCGTATCCATTGGCCAAATCTCCCGAGGGTGACACTCAGTTTATTTGATTGCGGGAAAAAAGAACAAGTTCAGAAATGCAGGTTACTATACATCGTGCCTGCATTACAGTCCAGAAGACTCAGATCAATTCGAACTCTAGCTCGCCCAGTTTCTCCACGCTGCAGGCGATTTTGTCGCCAACCTTGAGCCAAACCTGCTTGTCCTTAGGATGGCCTAGAATTACGCCTTCTGGAGTCCCCGTGAAAATTATGTCCCCGGCCTTAAGCGTCATGTGCTGGGAAATATAGCTGACAATCTGTGCGCTGGTAAATATGAAATCCTCAGTGTTCGAAGACTGTCGAGTTTCTCCGTTGACTCGACACTCAATTTTAAGTTGGTCTGGATTAACTTGGTCGGCGGTCAACAGATACGGACCCAAGGGAGCAAACTGATCGGGAGTTTTTCCCACCATCCATTGACCACCGGTGTCGAACTGCAGGTCCCTCGCGCTGAAGTCATTGCCCGTGCAATAACCGGCTACGTACGAAAGCGCATCCCCCTCGCTGACGTTCTTTGCGTTTCTGCCTACAATGATCACCAGTTCGGTTTCGTAATCAAATTTCTTGGCAACCTCGACCGGCAACTTGATGGCACTGCGATGGGCGCTGAGAGAATTATTGTACTTATTGAAAAGCACCGGTTGTGCCGGGATCGCCATATTGACTTCTTTGGCGTGCCGCCGATAGTTGAGACCTACGCACACAATCTTTTCCGGACGGGTGACCACTGGTCCGTATTCAATGCTGTCTTCGTTGACAAAGGCCGTATGCACG
>Ga0210409_10003783_pt1 | contig 16640 bp, 13 predicted proteins | sample IncBWH17MmetaG_FD_161649 | JGI IMG/M metagenome (GOLD analysis project Ga0210409, IMG submission 161649) | Forest soil microbial communities from Barre Woods Harvard Forest LTER site, Petersham, Massachusetts, United States - Inc-BW-H-17-M | ecosystem: Environmental > Terrestrial > Soil >...
TGGAAGCTGCGCGCGGTTCCGTGCGAGAGCCTGAACGCAAGCGAGCCGCCTGCGGCAGCTCGACCACGAACTCCGAGCCGTGCCCCTTTTCCGTCTGCACGTGGATTTGGCCTTTGTGCGCCTGAAGAATCTGGTACACGATGGCCAGACCCAGGCCCGTGCCTCCAGCGAATCCGGATTGAAAGGGCTCGAAAACCCGAGCCGTCGCGCGAGGATCGAAGCCTGTGCCGGTGTCGCGAATGGAAACCCGCACCGACTCCGGACCGCTTTCCACGCTGACGGTGAGCACGCCGCCGTCCGGCATGGCGCGCAGGGCGTTGTTGCAGAGATTCCAAAACACCTGTTTCATGGCGTCGCGATCGACGTGGGCGCGCAGTTTTCCCGGGGCAAATTTCCGTGCGACGCTGACTCTTCCGGCAGCAGCGGCATGGCGTTCGATCAGCAGCAGCGTCTCTTCAATCAGCGCCACGATATCAACATCGGCGAAGGCGTACGTTTTCTCGCGGGAATAATCCAGGAATTCAGTAATGATCTGGTTCAGCCGCTGCGATTCCCGGCTGACGATCTGCACCAGTTTCTTGTCGTCGTCTTCCAGCGGAGCCAGGCGCGCCAGTTCCTTCAGCGCGCCGGTCATGGCCGTAAGAGGCTGGCGAATCTCGTGGGCGATAGCTGCGGAGAGACGGCCCAGCGCAGCCATGCGCTCCTTGTTGAACACTTCCTGTTCGAGTCGCTTCAGCTCGGTCAAATCCTGGAAATTGAAAACGAAGCCCTGGGTTTCATTCTGGCCGGTGCGCAGCGGGGAGATGGAGAGTCCCAGAAATCGGGTTACGCCGGCGCTCGTCCGGAATTCGATTTCCTTGCGCAGCGCAAGTGGAGTGCCCTGCAGGTCGGTTTCTACCGGCCAAAAGCCGGGGAAGACGTCGGCGACTTTCTCGCCGCGCAGTAAACCAAATCCCTGCCCGGTGATTTCTCCGCCGGCGCGATTCACGAGCAGAATTCGGCCGTCCAGATCCGTGGTCAGCAGGCCGCCGCGCATGGACTCAATGATGTCGCGATTGAATGCCTGCAGGTCCTTCAGCTCGACGCTTTTCTCTTCGAGCTCGACGCCTTTCTTGTGAATGGTCTGCGCCAGCAGGCTTCCCAGATAGGCCACGGCGAAAAATGCGAAGAGATTGCTCCCCAGCCAGGACTCCAGCTCCCGCGGGCCGGGCATCGAGTTCGCCGTTCGCGGAATGATCCCGTAGTAGGTCAGCTCAACCACGCAGCCGAGCGACGCGAAGCCTGCCCCGGCTACCAGGAACGCACCCCGCCGCGAAAACAGGATGCTGCCCATCAAAATCGCCAGAAGGTAGAGCGAGATGAAATAACTGTCCTGGGCGCCGCTCGCATATACGACGCCTGTAATCATCAGCAGGTCGAGGATGATTTGAAGCGGCGCGTGCCAGGAGAAACTCGGGAACTTGCGAAGCATGAAGACAAAAATCGTCGCCAGGACGTACCAAACAGCGCCAAGCACAAACACGTCTACAACGGGAAACGGGACGGTCGTCCATTGACGAACGGCTACGAGCACTACCAGGAGAAATGTGATGATGAGAAAACGAACGCGGCCCAGCAACGGCAGCCATTCGCTCACACTGGGCGTGAATTCCATTTCAGATTCGCTGAAATTCTGTCGGCGGCCTCGTCCCCGCGGCAGCAGGCGGACTCGCCGCCGCACTCCACAGCAGCCGCCGGGACGCGCCCCGGGTTTAGTGGCCGGATAGTTTGCCGATCAAGGAGAACAGCGGCAAGTACATCGAAATGACCACGCCGCCAACGACCACGCCCAGAAAGACGATCATGATTGGCTCGATCGCCGTCAGCATGTCTTTCACGGCCGCGTCCACTTCGTCCTCGTAAAAGTCTGCGATTTTCGAAAGCATGGCGTCCATCGCGCCGGTTTGTTCGCCGACGCCGATCATCTGCGTGACCATGCCCGGGAAAACGTCCGTTTCCTTGAGCGGTTCGACCAGAGATCGTCCGGCCTCGACCGCTTTGCGCGTCTGGGAGATCGCCCGTTCGATAACCGCATTGCCCGAGGTGCGAGCGGTGATATCGAGACCTTCGAGAATGGGCACGCCGCTGGAAATCAGGGTGCCGAGGGTACGCGTAAATCGCGCCACAGCGATCTTGCGCAGCACCATGCCGACGACGGGAGCCTTCAGCAGGGCGCGGTCAATCGTCATCCGGCCCAGCGGTGTCTTTTGCCAGAACTTGATGGCCACGCCGATGCCGATGATAAAGACGCCGATCATCAACCCGTAGATGCTGCCCACGAAGTTGCTCATCGCGATTACCGCGCGCGTGGGAAGCGGCAGGTCCGCGCCCAATCCGTTGAACAACGTGGTGAAGATCGGTACGACTTTCCAGAGCAATAGAATGATGACGCCGGCGGCGATCGTCAAAACCGCGACTGGGTAAATCATGGCCGATTTCACGGCGCGCTTCAGTTTGACGTTCTTTTCGATGTATTGCGCCAGGCGCTGGAGAATGGTATCGAGAATACCGCCCGTTTCACCAGCCTCCACCATGTTGTAGTAGAGGGCGTCAAACACCTTGTCGTGTTGCTTCATCGACACCGAGAGCGTCGCGCCGCCCTCGACCGAGGCTCGCACGCTGTTCAGCATCTTCTGAAAGGTCTTGTTCTCCTGCTGTCCGGCCAGGATTTCCAGGCACTGGACCAGCGGCAAGCCGGCGTCAATCATCACCGAGAACTGCCGCGTGAAGATCGCCAGCTCCTTTTCATCGACGCCAGTTCCGAACGTGGGGATGTTGAATTCCTTCCCCTTCTCGGAGAGCTTGCTGACGTTGATGTTCTCCCGACGCAGCATGGCCTGTAGCGCCGCCTTGCTGTCGGCTTCGCGCTCGCCCGCAACGGTTGTCCCCATGCGGTTGACGCCCCGATATGTAAATACCGGCATGATCTGTTACCTCCCTATTCGATTACCGCCGGACTGGGACCCGGCCACCGGCTGGCGGCGAAGTCACTCCACGGTTAATTAAATCCTGTAATTCGTCTTGATTGGAGGATCTCGCGAGAGCCGTTTCCAAAGTGATTAACTTCTGGGAAAACGCGTTCGCGAGGCTCTGGTTAAATGTCTGCATTCCGGTCTGCCCGGTGCCCGTCTGCATGGCCGAATAGATTTGGTGAATTTTGTCTTCGCGGATCAAGTTGCGGATGGCGGCGGTGGGTATCAAAACCTCCATCACCATTGCCCGGCCGCGTCCATCCACCCGGGGCAGCAGCGATTGGCAAAGAATTCCTTCCAGCACCATAGAGAGCTGCGCGCGAACCTGCGGCTGCTGGTGCGCCGGGAACACGTCCACGATACGGTTGATCGTGGAAACTGCCGAGTTCGTGTGCAGCGTGGCGAAGGTCAAGTGGCCGGTCTCGGCGATGCGCAGCGCCGATTCGATGGTTTCGAGGTCGCGCATTTCGCCGATCAGCACCACGTCGGGGTCTTCGCGCAGCGCGGCGCGCAGCGAATTCGCGAACGAATGCGTGTCCGAGTGCACTTCGCGCTGGTTGACCAGGCATTTCTTGTGGTTGTGAAGGAATTCGATCGGGTCCTCGATGGTGATCATGTGCTCTTCGCGCTCGTTGTTGATTTTGTCGAGCATGGCGGCGAGCGTGGTGGATTTGCCCGAGCCGGTCGGCCCGGTGACCAGCACCAGCCCGCGCGGTTTGTCGCACAAGCCGCGAACAACTGCCGGAAGTCCCAGCGCGTCGAAGGTCTTGATTTCCCAGGGAATGGTGCGGAATACAGCCGCCACGGCACCCCGCTGATGGAAGATGTTTCCGCGGAATCGCGCCAGGCTCTTCAACCCGAACGAAAAGTCGAGCTCCAGATTTTCTTCCAGGCGGTGTTTCTGCACGTCGGTGAGCACGCTATAGGCCAGCGCCTTGGTGTCCGCCGCGGTCAGCGGCGGCATGTCGAGCGGGCGCAGTTTGCCGTGCACGCGAACGCGCGGCGCGCTGTTGGTCGAGAGGTGCAGGTCGCTGCCCTGCATCTCCAGCATTTTCTTCAGAAGCTCGCTCAGTGTGATGCCAGCCATTTTCTTCTCCTCGTTACAGCACGGTCTCGCGCAGTACTTCTTCCATGGTGGTCAGCCCGGCGGCCACCTTTTGCAGGCCGCTTCGCCGGAGCGTGATCATTCCCTGCTCCAGCGCTTTTTTCTTGATCTCCAGCGCCGAGGCGCCGACGAGAATCAGTTCGCGAAGTTCGTCGTTGATTTCCATTACCTCGTACAGGCCCACGCGGCCCTTATAGCCGGTGTTGTTGCACGTCGCGCAGCCCTTGCCATGCTGCACCGTGGTTTTCGATGCCTCGTCCTGCGAGAACCCCGCCTCAATCAGGGCGGTGGCCTGAATCTGCAGCGGTTCCTTGCACTGCGCGCAAATTCGCCGAACCAGCCGCTGCGCGCAGATCAGGTTCACCGATGTCGCCACCAGGAACGGCTCGATACCCATGTTCATTAATCGGCTGATGGTGGAGGGAGCATCATTGGTGTGCAGCGTCGAGAGCACCAGGTGCCCGGTGAGCGCGGCCTTGACGGCGATTTCCGCCGTCTCGAAGTCTCGAATTTCGCCGACCAGGATGATGTTGGGGTCCTGCCGCAGGAAGGCGCGCAGCGCGGACGCGAAGTTCAGCCCGATTTGCTCCTTCATCTGGACCTGATTGATTCCCGGAAGCTGGAATTCAACCGGATCCTCGGCGGTCATGATGTTGGTTTCGGAGGTATTCAGCCGCGCGACGGAAGAATACAGCGTGTTCGTCTTGCCCGAGCCGGTGGGACCGGTGACCAGCACCATCCCGTACGGCTTCAGGATCTGCCGCTCGAATTTCGCCAGAGCTTCGGGTTCGAATCCAAGCTTGGTCATGTCCAGGCGCAGGTTTTCCTTGTCCAGCAACCGGAGCACAATCTTTTCGCCGAACAGCGTGGGCACCGTCGAGACGCGAAAGTCCAGTTCCTTCTTCTTTCCGTCTTTCAGGTACTTGATCATGATGCGGCCGTCTTGCGGGAGCCGCTTCTCGCTGATGTCCAGCTTGGACATGATCTTCATGCGGCTGGTCATCGCGTCCTTCAGCTTCAGCGGCGGGGCCATCACGTTCTGCAGAATTCCGTCAATGCGGAAACGCACGCGAAATTCCTTCTCATATGGCTCCACGTGGATGTCGCTCGCGCCCCGCTTCACCGCGTCGGTCAGGATCAGGTTGCAGAGCTTGATGATGGGCGCTTCTTCGGCCGCCTTCGACAGGGTGGCCAGGTCCATCTCGGATTCTTCCGCGGCCAGCTCCAGGGCGTCCGCGTCATCGGACGTCAGGTCCTTCATCACCTTGTCGAGCTCTTCCACACTCTCGACTTCGCCATAGAACTTGTGGATGGCCTCGCTGATTGCCGTCTCCGACGCCACCACCGGCTCGACGTTGAATCCGGTCATGAACTTGATGTCGTCCATGGCGAAGACGTTCGTCGGGTCCGTCATCGCGATCGTCAGGGTCGAGCCCACGCGGGAAAGCGGAACAATCTGGTAGCGGACCGCCGTTTCCTGCGGAACCAGCTTAATCACCGCCGGATCCACCTCGTAAAACTTTAGGTTGATGGAAGGAACACCGTACTGCCGGGAAAGGACCGCGGTAATGTCATCGTCGCTGACCAGGCCCAGCTTCACCAGGCAGGTTCCAAGCCGGCCACCATTTTTCTTCTGGTGTTCGAGGGCCTGTTTCAGCTGATCGGCGGAGATCAGGCTGTCTTTGACGAGTATTTCACCCAGTCGCGAAGACATAGTTGTCCGCCCGCGGTACTAGAACCGCAGGAATTTGCAGAGTAGCATGCAGCCGCGCTCGAATAGGTCGCGCCCTGCGGAGTTCGTGGTGAATCAGCTAACATCCAATCCGCCGCAAGGAAACCTGTACCTCCGTACAGGCTAATTTTTGTTGCTGTACGACGGTACAGGCTGCCCCAAAATGGCAGCGATCGCGTTCACGCTCTCGCGCGCTTTGATTCATGCTCATTAGAAATATCGGAAAGTTAGGGGCAGACTTCACCGATTTGTGTCACAAACGTCGTCAACCTTGCGGCCAATCCGCAAATCTTCCTTGAATATGGACGCCAGGCGCGCGGGCAGGCGAAGGTAAGCGAAACATTCTCATCGCGCTTGCGTATGGTTAGGTGCGGACGGGAGGTGCCGGCATGACGGCGCTGACAGGAATGTTGCGAGCGACGGCGATGGCAATTGCGGCCGTGGTTGCGTTAGCGCTGGCCCTGACCCTCGGCTTGTCCGCTTCCCCTCAGACCACGGACCCGGCGCTCGCCCTTACCGGCGCGAAAATCTACATCTCGCCGGATGCCCCGCCACTCACGAACGCCGTAGTGCTGATCCGCGCCGGAAAAATCGCGGCCGTCGGCGCAGCACGTTCGGTCCGCATCCCGGCGGACGCCAAGGTTCTGGATTGCTCGGGGCTCGTCGTTACCGCGGGCTTCCAGAACAGTCACGTCCATTTCACCCAGGCGAAGTGGGACGGCGCTGCCAGCCAACCCGCATCCCAGCTTGCCGGGAATCTTGCCGACATGCTCACGCGCTACGGATTCACAACCGTAGTGGACCTCGCGTCATCGCTCCCAAACACCACGGCTCTGCGAGCGCGCATCCAGTCGGGCGAAATTCCCGGCCCTCGTATCCTCACCGCCGGCGGCGCGGTCTATCCTCCCAACGGCACGCCTTACTATCTTCGCGAAACACTTCCGCCGATCGCTCTGAAATATATTGAAGGAGTCGAGGAACCCGCCACGCCCGACGCTGCGCAAAAGCTCGTCGCCGCGGAAATCAATGGCGGCGCGGATGTCATCAAGCTATTCGTCGGCGCACTCATGAGCCATACCGAGGTGAAATTGATGCCGCCGGACATCGTCGCCGCCGCGGTCGCCGAAGCGCACCGGCGCGGACGCCTGGTTTTCGTCCACCCCTCGAATCTGGAAGGCGCGACCATCGCCATCAACGCCGGCGTGGATGTCCTCGCGCACGCCACGCCGATGTCCGGAAACTGGGACGACGCATTCGTCGCGAAAATGAAGGCCAACGGCACGTCCCTCGTTCCCACCCTAAAGCTCTGGGGATACGAACTGCGCAAATCCGCCGAGCCTCCGGAGTCCATCGAACGGTACAACGCAACTGCCGCCAGCCAGGTCCTGCAATTCCAGCGAGCAGGCGGACAAATCCTGTTCGGTACGGATGTAGGCTACATGACGGAGTACGACACTACGGAGGAGTTCGAGCTTTTGTCGCACGCGGGGCTTACACCCGTGCAGATTCTTGCCACCCTCACCACTGCGCCCGCGGCGCGCTTCGGAGAATCGGCCTCGCGAGGGAAAATCGCTCCCGGAATGGACGCCGATCTCGTGGTCCTCGACGGCGATCCCGCGCGGGACGCGCGCAATTTCGCCAAGGTGCACTACACCATCCGCGCCGGCCGCGTAATCTATCCGGTCCCTGCGAACTAATCCCGCTCGACGAACATTTCGTCGCGCGGCCGCGATCCGCGCACCCGGCGAATTACTTGCCGTCCACGCTGAACGCGATCAGCGCATTCCCCCGATGCCCAACCAGCCGGCCATACCCGGAGTTCGTATAGAGCATCCCGTTCGCGATCGTCGGGCCGCCTTGATCAACCGATCCGCCGGTCGCGGAGACTCCGTTGACCGCATCATACTTCGTCGCGGCGGTATCGAAATCCCAAACGATCGAGCCATCCTTCGTTGAATAGGCGCGCATGTGTCCGTCCATGGAGCCGGAGAACACCACCCCGGGAATTACGCTGATCGCCGCGGATTGTGCCGCAATGCATCCGGTCTTGCCCCAGGCGCAGACCGGGTCGGGCGATGGCGTGTTCCAGATCACCTTGCCGGTCGCGACATTGAGCGCCGTCAGGCTTGCGCCCTTGTCGCCTCTGCCGATTGGGTCAGCGATGGGGACGTACACGGTATCCTGATCAGCGGCGAAGCCCCACTCGATACCGCCCAGCGCGCTCCCCGGTCCGACCTGAAGTTTCCACAAAGTCTTGCCGCCATCATCCGGATCGAGCGCGTAAAACATTCCGGACTTCTGACCCGCCAGCAGCACCTGCTTCCCGTCGGGCAGCTTGTGAAGAATCGTCGAGCTTCCGAAATCGTAGTCGGGCCCCATGGGGCTCGGACAGTTGCCCACCCCTGCGGTGCGGCAACCCACTACGAAATTATCGTTCGCCGTTCCCTGGCTGACCCACTTGATCGCGCCGGTTTTCATATCCAGCGCCACGATCGAATCCGAGCTCGCCGTCGGCACATCGGTGTACGAATCGCCCGTTCCCACATAAATCAATTTGCGCTTCAGATCGAGCGTGGGAGACGACCACACGGCCGCGCCTGCCGGGCCGTAAAGCTGCGTCCCAACGGAACTCTTCTTAGTCGGCTTGGGCTCCTCCGGAATCACGTACGATTTCCAGATCACCTTGCCGGTATAGGCGTCCAGCACCGCCACGCTTCCGCGAAACGTGCAACATTCATATTTCGGAGTCAGGCCGGCCACTTCCTCATTCGAAGAGATCGGCACGTAAAGTCTGTCCTTGTAGATAACCGGCCCGCCGGTGAGGCGCGCGATGGGATGTTCGTCGAGCTTCGTCTTCCAGAGCAGCTTTCCGGTCTCGGCGTCCAGCGCGTACTGATTGGCGTGGACGTCACCGAAATAGACGGCATACTTCGTCTGCGGGGATCCCCGGAACGGGCCGACGGTCACAGCGGTCAGCACGCCGGTCTCGGCGAGATACGCCCAATACGTGCAGCCAGTCTTCGCGTTCAGCGAAAAAACGGCGCCCGCATCGCTGGTAACGTACACGCGATCGCCGACAATCGTCGGCTGCCCTACCGACAGCGCCCCGGGGTTGGCGAATACCCACTTCACTTTCAGTTTCGGCACATTCTCGGCTGCGATTCCCGGTTCCGGCTGATGGCGCGAGTTCTCAAAATCGCGGCCCCATCCGTTCCACATCGCGCCTTCCAGACGCAGTGGCTGCGCCGCATCAACGCATCGGTTCGCGCCCAGGCTCGCCGCCTGCGGCGCCGCGGGAGCTGGTCCCAAGTTCACCTGGCCCGCTGTACTGGGCGTCTTGCCCGTGACGAAATACGCGACCGCCCGAATCTCGTCGGGGCTCATGCCGGCGGCCTGTATCTGCATTACGCCCGTGGTCATGGCATTGACCACCGTGTCGAGCGGCAGGCTCGCAATTGTCTCGCGAGCCGGAATCCGTCCCGCCGGATGGTCGTGGCACATCGCGCACTTCTGCTGAAACAGCGCTGCTCCGTCGGGAGCGTCCGCCAAAATAGCCGGAGAGCAGAGCCAAAAGAACACAATTCCAGCAAGCGCGGATCGTCGCATCATTTTCCCCCCTCACAAACCCGCTCACTATACACGGCAATACCGCTCCTGCGTCAACCGGATGTCGAGCCCGCGCGAGCACATCCTCGCAAAGCAATTCCACTCGCCCAGGCCCGCGCGTCACGAAGTGGCTCTCCGGTTATGTAGCGCTTCGTAATTTCGATCTTCGCGATTCGCGGCCGCATGAGTATACTGGCGCGACTCAATGGGCGGAGTTCTACAGCATCCGCAGACAATATTCGCCCGGAGGCCGCGCTTCATCATGCGCCTTACCGACCGCGTAGCGGGTCGTCTCTGCCTTATCACCGCCCTTTTTGTCGCATCCGCCGCTTCGGCTCAGCAGAGCGCTCCAGAGCCCGCCGTGGCGCAAGACGGAAAAATTCATCTCGCCGTCGTCGTCACTCCCAAGTCCGGCGTGCCCATCGACGGCTTGAAACAGCACGATTTCACCCTGCTCGACAACAAATCGCCGCGGCCCATCGAATCTTTCCAGGCCTACACCGGCCGGCAGGTCCCGCTCGAAATTTTGCTGGTCATTGACGCCGTCAACGCCGGCGCGCTGGGCGTCAACGTCGAGCGCGAGGCGGTTGATAATTTTCTGCGCGCTGAGGGCGGCCAGCTTGCTTATCCCGTTGCGCTTACGGTGTTCACGGAGGACGGAATACGAATCGTCGGCAACTTCTCGCTCGACGGGAAGGCGCTGGCCAGCTCCCTCGATCAGTACAACGCAGGCACGCGCGCAGTCGGTGCGGCCGCCGGTCGCAGTGGCGCCGAAGAGCGCTGGAAGATGTCCCAAGATGCATTGCGCGGTTTGATGGGCGTCGTTGCCCCTCACCGCCGCCGGAAGATGATTGTGTGGATATCGCCTGGCTGGCCCGATCTGCCGGAATTTGCCGGCCAGGCTGATGATAAGCAACTGAAGCAGCTTTTCGGAGATGTGGTCAGCATGGCCACGCTATTCGCCAAGGCGCGCGTCACTCTTTACAGCATCAACCCGATTGGCGCGGTCGAATCTGTCGCCGGCCCCACCTATTACAAACAATTCCTGGATGGCATCACCAAGCCCAGCCAGGTGGACGTGGGAGATCTCGCTCTGCAGGTTCTAGCCGTCCAGAGCGGAGGTTTGGATCTTCACTCAAGCAACGATCTTGCCGAATCGATAAAGGAATGCGTTTCTGATGCCGTGCCTTTCTACGAAATCGCTTTTACTCCCGCTGCTGCCGATCATCCCGATGAATATCACCGGCTCGAAGTCCAGATTGCCACGCCCGGCCTTACCGCCCGCACCCGTCAGGGTTATTACGCGCAACCGCCCTCGCACAGATAGCGCCTGGTCTCCAGCGCCGTGCGGAACGTGACGAAAGTCACGAAACCTATAAAAGAAATTCCCCGTCACTTGTCCAGTTCCCGTGAAGCCGGCACAAAAACGGCTGGTTCCCGCACAATTTTTCTATTGGTCTGTGAAATTTCGGCGCTAGCCTATAGAATCTAAACTCGGGGGCGGTTAGCTCAGCGGTTAGAGCGTCCGGTTTACACCCGGAAGGTCCTCAGTTCAAATCTGAGATCGCCCACCATTGAATTCTTTGATTCGCGCTTCGTCCGCCCGCTCTCCAAATCCCGCCGTATCCGCACATCATCAAAGCAGTCGCTTGCCAAAATAAGTCCTCCGGTGTATGGTCCGCCCATGAAAAAGCCTCTGATTCTGCTCGCTGCTGTCTCCTTCCTTGCCCTGACCGTCTTCGCTGCGGATCTCAGCGGAACCTGGAACACCGTGGTTACGACCAGCGCCGGTAACGGCACGCCTACGTTTGTCCTGAAACAGGACGGCGAAAAGTTAACTGGCTCGTATACGAACCAGTTTGGCACCTCGCCCCTCACCGGCACGATCAAAGACGGCGACGTTAAGATCGAAGTCGTCCTCGGGGGAATGAAGGCGACCTACGTGGGGAAGGTTGACGGCGGCGGGACAAAGATCGAAGGAACCTGCGACTACGGTGGCCAGGTTTCCGGAACTTTCACCGCCACCAAGAAGTAGTCGCGCCGACGCACGCGATTCGCGGCTCTCGTCGAGATTGGCGATTCCAGCGTAGCGCTAGCTCTTTAGCCGTGTTTCTCATTCCTCCGCAATTGTAGCCATTCGCCCCGCTCGCGTTCGATCCCGAGTTTTTCGCAAAACTCCGGATTTGATGGAAGCTCACCGACTCTGCTACAGTGTTAGACGGCAGGTGGAGACGGGTTTGCGCCCGGAAGGTCTTCAGATTAGCTCGGAGATCGCCCACCATCTGGTGTGTATTCCGCGGGGACGTAGTTCAGTTGGTTAGAACGCTGCCCTGTCACGGCAGAGGTCGCGAGTTCGAGTCTCGTCGTCCCCGCCACTTCACTTCAACGAGTTGCCGGACGTGACACCGGAAGCTCCGATCCGCGCCTCTTAATTCATCGTTTTATTCAGCCGAGCGAATTTCAGAATTAGCCCGCGAGCGGCGGATTCGGAGCCGCGGCGAGATTTCCGGGCTTGACAAACCCATAACTCGTAGGTTATGCATTGTCCATGCTGGCCATCTCCGGAACCGTCTTCACAGCCTTAGCCGACCCCACCCGTCGCGCGCTCTTCGAACGCCTCAGCCGCGAAGGAGAACTGACCGTGCGGCTGCTGACCAACAACTCCGGCGTGTCGCAGCCCGCCGTATCGAAGCATCTGGGAGTCCTCAAGCACGCGGGCCTGGTTCGCTCCAAGCACAAGGGCCGCCAGACTCACTACCGGGCCCGTCCGCGCGGCCTCACGCCCTTGGTTGACTGGATGAATTATTACAGCCGCTTCTGGCACGACCGCATTGACCGCCTCGAAGACCTGCTCAAAAGGATGGACCAATGACGACGGCCACAACGCGCTCCCTGGTGATCGAAAAAGAAATGCCTCACCCGCTCGAAAGAGTCTGGCGCGCTCTCACCCAAGGCTCGCTGATGAAGGAGTGGCTCATGGACAACGACTTCCAGCCGGTCGTCGGCCATCGGTTTAATTTCCGCTCCACGCCCGCGCCCAATTGGAACGGGGTTGTTGATTGCGAAGTCCTCGCCGTCGAACCCAACAAAAAGCTCTCCTATAGCTGGTGCTCGATGGGCCTCGCGAGCGTCGTCAGTTGGACGCTCTCCGCGACCGCACACGGAACGCTCCTCCGCTTCGAGCAGACTGGCTTCGGTCCCGGTCAGGAGGCCAACTATAACGGCGCGAAATACGGCTGGCAGAAATTCATCGGCGGCATGGAACGAGTCGTCGCCGGACTGAAATAACTTGAATCCATCGCTTGCGATATGACGGAGGAAATGAAATGAAGATCAAATGGAGCACCGTGTATGTGAACGACCAGGAAAAGGCGTTGCGGTTCTACACCGATGTCCTTGGCTTCCAGAAGAAAGCCGATTTCTCCCAGGGCCCGTATCGCTGGCTGACTGTCGCCTCGCCGGAGGATCCCGATGGCGTCGAGCTGATTCTGGAATCGAACACCAATCCGGCCGGAAAGGCCTACCAGGCGGCGATGTTCGGCCAACAGATGCGCGCGGCTCAGTTCCTGGTGAAGGACGTCCAGGCCGAACACGACCGCTTGGCCGCCAAGGGCGTCAAGTTCACCATGCCCGTCACCAAAGTCACCGGTTCGATTATTGCCGTGCTCGACGACACTTGCGGTAATCTCATTCAGCTCTTCCAGCCGGCCTGGTAAGCGAAGGATCGGATCAAACATGAAGGCGACAAGCCGTCCGGATGACCAGGCCGCCTCGGCGAAAATCACCCAACGGATTGAAGACCTGGGCGGTTGGAGAGGAAAGACCCTCGCTCGTCTCCGTCAGCTCATCCACGACGCCGACCCTGGCATCCAGGAAGAGTGGAAATGGATGGGAACGCCCGTCTGGTCGCATGACGGCATCGTCTGCACCGGCGAATCCTACAAGCAGGTCGTCAAGCTCACCTTCGCTCGCGGAGCCTCGATCAAGGATCCGAAAAAACTCTTCAATTCCAGCCTGGAAGGAAACGTGCGGCGCGCCATCGACTTCCGCGAAGGGGACAAAATCAACGAAGCCGGCTTCAGGCAACTCATCCGCGCCGCAGTAGCGACCAATTCCGCAGCGCGCGGCCAACGACGATCCAGGAAAAAGTAAGCCCCGCCGTCCGAAGTATGACAAGCTCCGCTCCGCGATGTACGCTGGACACGACGAATATGGTCGACGCACATCTTTAGATTCCGGGGGAAGCCTTCATGACCGAAAAGCGCAGCGTGGTGGTGACGGGAGTTTCCACGGGAATCGGTTGGGCCATTGCCAAGGTCCTGACCGGCCGAGGATTCCGTGTTTTCGGGAGCGTACGCAAGCAAAGCGATGCCGACCGCTTGTCCAACGAAGTGGGCCCAGGATTCCATCCATTGATTATGGATGTCACCGATCGCGACGCGGTCGAGCGAGCCGCGAAGGAAGTAGAGGGGCACCTGGGTTCAGCGACTCTCGCTGGATTGGTGAACAACGCCGGGATCGCGGTTCCCGGCCCGCTTCTTTACCTGCCGCTAGAGGATTTTCGGCACCAGATCGAAGTGAATTTGGTCGGGCCGGTCTCGGTCACGCAGGCGTTTGCTCCGTTGCTCGGTGTGGATAACAAGCGGCTGGGAGCGAAGGGGCGGGTCATCAACATCAGCTCCACGGGCGGAAAATTCGGCGTGCCCTTTCTCGGAGCATACGTCGCGTCAAAGCACGGTCTCGAAGGCTTGTCCGACGTTCTGCGGCGCGAGCTGCTGCTATTCGGTATTGATGTGATCGTCGTCGGCCCGGGATCGGTCGTCACCGCCATGTGGGACAAAGGGGAAGCAGTGGACGTTAGCGTTTACGACGGCACGCCCTACCGGGACGTCCTCGAACGATTTCGCAAATTCTTCATCGAGGAAGGACGCAAGGGGCTCGCAGCCGAGGTCCTGGGAGAAGCGGTCTATCGCGCGCTGACGGTGCGACGACCGAAAGTGCGCTACGCGGTCGTACCGCAGAAGCTCAAGAACTGGACTCTGCCGAGATTATTGCCGAAGCGCCTGGTCGATCGCTTGATCGGCAGGCAGCTGGGCTTGAATCCGACAGACGCCTAGCGATTTCGATTTAGATCGGCCCTCCGCTCCGAAAGGCGGCGGGCCTCAAAGCAGTCGTGGAATCCTACGATCTGGCCAGCACGCGCGTCTCGGCTTCGCGCATCGCCGCGTAAATCTGATCGAAGCTCTCGATGGCGAACAGTAAATGGTGGATCTCATCCACCTTCACGGGAGTCGCCAGCACTTCGTCCAAATTGAAATCGCGCACCTCGCAGCCACCGTCGATCACATTAGTGCACTCGTTCTGCGAACTGATCACGCCGCTCCCGTAAATTTTCACCGTGCCTCGCTCGCGAATCAGCCCGAATTCCACTGTGTACCAGAAAAGCCGCCCCAGCCGCTCGAGAGTTTCCTTGTCCTTGATCTTCGCGCACACACTACCGTAGTGCTGCAGAAAATCCGCGAATACCGGGTGCGCGTGCATTGGCACGTGCCCGAACACGTCGTGAAAAATGTCCGGCTCCGGCGTGTATCCCAGCGATTCGCGGCTGCGCAGCCAGGTGGTCGTCGGAAACATGCGCGCGTCGAGCATTTCGAAAAACGCATCGCTCGGCAGAAACCCGCTCACCGGAGTCGTGCTCCATCCCGTCCTTGGTTTCAGCCGCGCCGAAATCGCGGCGAGATTCGGCAACCGGTCGTCTTCGAGGCCGATTATCTTGTAGCCGTCCAGATATTCCCGGCAGGCAAAAGCCTCGATCTGCGGCCGCCGCCGCTCCACCAACTCCGCCCAAACCGAGTGCTGCTCCTCGGTGTACTCCTCGTACTTCTGCTTGCTCAAAAACGGCTCCGCCGCCACAAGTGTCATAAGAGTCTGCCCTTGCATAGCCTTTTAGGGGGTCGGAGCTTCAGCTCCGACAACAAGCATCTTGTAAAATGGGCCATAGCCCCTGAGGAATGCACGCTTCCATCCTTCCGCTCTACCAGCGTAACGCCCAAGAAATAAGCCCCCGTCCAGCCTGCTCTGACAGCGATGTTTTCAATCCCTGAACCGCACTCAACTTATTTCAACGTCAAACTACAAATTGAGCTCGCCATACCTCTTCCCCGCCAGCAACTCTGCCCTGCGCGACACAGCCGCGGGAATTCCGGCGTCCGCATTCTCCCACCGCCCTGGAATCGCCAGCCCGCATTTCGGGCAGCATCCATTCACCAGACGATTCTCTTCCACATCATGCCATGAACGCCTGATCAGCATCGCCTGGCACGACGGGCAACACGTGTGCGCCCCGTCGCTATAAATGTTGCCTTCATACACGTAGTGCAATCCCACTTCAATCGCCATAGCCCGCGCCGCGTGCAGCGTCTCCGGCGGCGTGCGCGGCTTGTCGCGCAATTTGAAGTCGGGATGAAAAGCCGTGAAGTGCAGCGGCACGTCCGGCCCCAGATGCTCCAGCACCCATTCGGCCAGCGCGCGCGTTTCCGCCGGAGCGTCGTTCAGCGTGGGAATGATCAGGTTCGTGATTTCGACCCATACGTTCGTCTCGTTCTTCAGCCACTCGAGCGTGTCGAGCACCGGCTGCAGATGCGTCAGCGTGGTCCGCCCATAAAAAGTCTCGGTGAACGCCTTCAGATCAATATTCGCCGCATCAATGTGGTCATAAATGTCGTGAAACGCCTCGCGCGTGATGTAGCCGTTCGAAACCATCACTGTTTTGATGCCGTATTCCTTGGCCGCGTGGCATATGTCCACGACGTATTCGCCCCAGATCGTCGGCTCGTTGTAGGTGAACGCAATCGTCGGGCAGTTGTTGCGGATTGCCAGCATCACCACGTCCTCCGGCGGCACGTAGGACGACCGCACCTGGTCGGCGCGCGACTTCGAAATGTCCCAATTCTGGCAAAAAAAACATCCCATGTTGCATCCTGCCGTGCCCATCGAAAACACGCGCGTCCCGGGCAGAAAATGGTTCAGCGGTTTTTTCTCAATGGGATCAATCTGCATCGCCGCGGGATGCGCATAACCCAGGCTGACCAGCTTGCCGCCCTCGTTCGCGCGAATAAAGCAGAACCCGGCCTGCCCCTCGCCAATGTGGCAATGTCGCGGACAAAGATAGCAATGCACCTTACCG
>Ga0210409_10003784_pt1 | contig 16639 bp, 11 predicted proteins | sample IncBWH17MmetaG_FD_161649 | JGI IMG/M metagenome (GOLD analysis project Ga0210409, IMG submission 161649) | Forest soil microbial communities from Barre Woods Harvard Forest LTER site, Petersham, Massachusetts, United States - Inc-BW-H-17-M | ecosystem: Environmental > Terrestrial > Soil >...
CAATGCCCAGATATTGACGGACCGATGAAAGCATTGCGGAGTCGGAGTTTGGGATCAGCAAGAAAGCCAACCAAGACGACAGGCTCGTCGATGCCTGTTGCCACGAATGGCGTCGCGCCCAGTAGGCTTGCAGCCGTAGGAACTGTCATGCAGAACGGGGATGAGCGTAATCGAGCGTCGACAGCTGGTCGCTAGAAAATCGTTTTAGATGCGGAAGCTTGCCCTTTTCAAACAGCTCACAGGGCGGCGCGATAATCGGCTTGGCCTATCCCCCGTCCGGGTCGTTGTGCATTATCTCGAGCGCGTTAACCACCCGTCTCGCACCCGCAATCTTGCGGCAGAGGCGCACTATCCTGAACATCTCTCCGGTATCCCCCACGATTCCGTCTAACCTTACGACGCCATCCTGGGTCGTGACTGTAATGTGCTCGGCGTAGATCCACGGGTCATCCGTTAAGGTTCTCTCCACCTGCCGGGTGACTTGCTCGTCGGCCGCTTGCCTCTTTGCCTCGATGACCACTTCCTGAAGGCGTGTATTCGCCTTCTCTGCCGCATCTTGGGCCGGGCAAGCGCCGGCAGCACCAAGGAAGGTCGCAAACAGAATCGCGAAGCGAGAGCCGCAGATGGGCTGTCGCTCGATCGACCATGCGGTGGCCTCGCGCTGCCGATGAAAGGCTTCGCTCACCTGTGTTTCTGATCCACCCTCTTGCCGGGGAAAATGCAGCTCAGTCTCAAACTCGCGCAAGTCGCGCTCGTGGTGCGTCATCTGGCAGTCTGTCGGTCGAAAGTACCTCGCAACTATATTCCCAAACACGGGCAGGCAGACGGCGAAGGCCCTTGCGAGACCTTACCGATTGGAAAGGTTTGCGGCTCTCGAAACGTCGGAACTTCGCGCAGATTGCGCGATACTAAGGCGGCGATTGAGCGTGATGACGGAACCCATGCGCCGCTGCCTGATCATCGATGACGACGCGGATAACGCTGATTTCGTTGCCCGTGGCTTGCGTGAACTTGGCTGGGCAGTAACGGTCTGCCATGACGCTTTAGATGCCGTGGGCCGCGCGGTCGATCAGACTTGGGACGTGATCATCCTGGATCGCATGCTCCCGAACGAAGTCGACGGCCTTTTGATGTTGAAGACACTGCGCGCAATCGGCCGAAGGACTCCGGTACTGATATTGAGCGCCTTGTCGTCCACAGATGAGCGGGTGCGAGGCCTCAAAGCCGGTTGCGACGATTACCTCACTAAGCCGTTCGCCTTCTCGGAGCTTGCAGCACGCATCGAGGCGCTGATGCGCCGGACACAGCCCGAAGAAGGCGCTCGGGAACTGCGCGTCGCGGACATGAAAGTGGACCTCATCGCACGCAGAGTGGAGCGCTCTGGTCGCGTGATCCCACTTCAGCCGCGCGAGTTCCGCCTGCTCGCCTACCTTCTTGTGCATCAGGGTCGCACCGTTACCCGCACGATGCTGCTCGAGGCGGTGTGGGATTATCGCTTCGATCCGCAGACGAATGTGATTGACGTTCATATCAGTCGGCTGCGGAACAAGATCGACAAGGACGCAGCAATTCCTCTGATCCACACGGTGCGCGGCGTAGGCTACACGCTTTCAGCCGACGGTCCGCAACGTGCAAGCACCCGATGACCGGGCCCATCAGCAGGTGGTGGTCTTCGATTGCCTTCCGGCAAGCGCTCATTTATGGGACGCTGGTGGTTTTCACGATGATCGTTCTACTGATCATCATCTATGAGCAAACAGTCGGAACGTGGCAACGGCGCATCGACCGCCAGCTTGAAACCACAACGCAGCGATTACTGGAGTATTACGACAAGAGCGGTGCCGCTGCGCTCGCCCCGCACATCGAAGGTCTTCTCGGCGACGGGATCGATTCAGATACCGAGGTCTATACGCTGATTGCCGCAGATGGTCGCAAGCTCGCCGGCAACCTCACGGTCACACCGGATATCACCACTCCAACAGCCAGCATCGCGGAGCGTTTTGTGCAGCGTGCCGGCCGGCCTTCTCACAGCCGCCTCCGTGTTACGCGCCTCCGCGACGGCGCGCTCCTGATCGTTGGCCGAGACATGCAGGACCAACTGGAACTCGACGCTCTGGTTCGTCACGCAAGCCTGTGGGGCGCTGTCGTGACTGTGCTGATGGCCGTCAGCGGCGCGCTCTTGTTCCGTCGACAGCTGGAACGACGCATCGCTGCGATCCGGCGCACTGCCGTAGAAATCGAACGCGGGGACCTGGCGCAACGAGTTCCCATATCGTCCCAGGAGGACGAATTTGCCCGCCTGAGCCGCGATATTAACGCGATGCTGGATCGCATTCATGGGTTGATGGAAGGCGTCCGACACGTCTCCAACACCATTGCCCATAACATTCGCACGCCGCTCTCGCGGATCTTGGCGCGGCTGTACACGGCGCAGGGGGCGTCGGATCCGTCTGCGGCACTACCCGCGGCAGTCGAGACTGCTATTACCGAGATTCAAGATCTCAACGTCGTCTTCGAAAAGCTGCTGCGCATCGCGGAGGTCGAATCCGGAGCACGGCGGCAAACGTTTAGCGCGGTGTCGCTGAACGCGGTAGCGATGAACGCGCTGGAACTGTACGACGCACTGGCCGAAGCCAAGGGGCTTGCACTGACACACTCATTGGATGGCGATCCGACGACTGCCGGCGACGGCGATCTCCTGGCGAATGCCGTCGCCAACCTCATAGACAACGCGATTAAATACACCCCAAGCGGTGGCCGCGTACACCTCGAAACGCACCGTGAGGGCGCATCGGTGTCGATCACAGTCTACGACAACGGCCGAGGCATTCCTGAGGACGAGCTAGAACGCGTCGGCGCGCGCTTCTATCGTCTCGATCGGGCGATTCCCGGTTGGGGACTTGGACTTGCCAGCGTGCGGGCAATTGCCCGCTTGCATGGGGGCACGCTGCAGCTCCTGGATGCGCAGCCAGGTCTGCTTGCCCGACTCGTGCTTCCTGCCCTTAGCGATTCCTGACCTGGCGGAGCAAGCATTACCGATCGGTAATGTTGTTTTCATCTCTCGCGTAGGCGGACAAACCCTAGACTCTCCCTGCTGGCGCGGCGGCAGTCCGGGCGGACGGCTCAAAGCGCATGCTTGCGGACACCATGACTACTCACTCTTTCAGATCACTGAGAGGCCCACGCACACTTCTGCCGTTGATCGCGACCATCGGCAGTGCGCTCTTCCAGGTCGGCTGCCACAGAATCAGTTCAGCCCGAGCCGTTTCACCGACGGCATCAACTCGGCCGGCGATTGATGCCCGCGCCCGATCGCTCGAGCTATCCACCGACCAACTACACGCCATTCGAATTGAACCAGTCCAAACAGGTGAGTTCGCGGCCGAGTTCGAAGCCGTAGGCAGTGTCAGCTTTGAAGAGGATTCGGCAGTCGTTCAGGCCGAGTCCAGCTTACTTACAGCGGCCGCGAACTGGGAAGCGAGTCGCCGGGAGCTGAAGCGCGTTCAATCGCTCGGCGAGTCAAACGGCATTGCGCCGAAGGAGGCCGAGGGTGCGCTGGCCACCGAGCAGTCCGGGGCTGCGGCGCTGACGGCGGCTCGCGAGGCCGTGCGTGCCCTCGGGATATCGGATAGCCGAATCGACCATCTGATCAAGACTGCCCGCTTTGATCCTTCTGGTACCACTGGCCCGAGAAAGTGGGTGCTCGTGGCTATCCCAGAGAGCGAAAGCCCGAACGTCCACACCGGTCAGGCTGTGCGGGTGGCGGTGCCCGCTTTCCCGGGTCGCTGGTACCTCGGCACGGTTTCCCGAGTATACGCAACGATCGACCCGGCCACACACCGCGTCATGGTGCGTGCGCAGGTGAATGATCCCAAGAACCAACTGCGCCCGGGCATGCTGGCGACCGTCGTCGTCCGCTTCGCCGACCCGATCAAAGCCACCGCAATTCCCACTACCGCGGCCGTACGTGAAGGCGACGGCTCAATGATCGTTTGGGTTACCGCTGATCGACGGCATTTCGACGTTCGACCTGTCAAACTCGCACAGCAAAGCCAGGGACACTATCAAGTTCTTGAAGGTCTTCAGGTTGGCGAACTGCTGGTGGCCGAGGGTGGAGTGTTCCTGAGCAACCTGCTGGAAGCACCCCCGAGCGACTGAAGACTCGCCGCTGCGCCGTGTTCAAGTTACTCGTCGCCTTCTGCCTCAGCCGCCGCGCCATTGTGGTATTCGGCCTGTTGCTCTTTGCCGGCGCGGGACTCGTGGCGTTTCGGGAACTGAACATCGAGGCGTATCCCAACCCCACTCCCGTAATTCTTGAGATCACTGCTCAGGCGCCTGGTCTATCGGCCGAGGAAATGGAGCAGTACTACACCCGTCCCATGGAGATCGGGCTCTACACGACTCCGGGGATCGAAGTCATCCGCTCGACATCGTTCTACGGCCTGTCGTTCGTGCGGGTGGTGTTCAAGTACGGCGTCGACTTTCACTTCGCGTATGCGCAGGCTGCGATTGCCCTCCAACAAAATGTGAATCTCCCGGGCGGCGTGACGCCCACAATCCAGCAAAACAGCACCACCGGAGAGATTTACCGATATCAGGTGGTGGGCCCTAAAAGCTTTGGACTCACGAACCTGCGCACCGTCGAGGATTGGGTGGTACGCCGGAGGCTGTTGACGATCCCGGGTATCGTCCAGGTCAACAGCTGGGGCGGACCCACCAAGCAGTTCGAAGTCGAAGTCGATCCGCACAAGCTCGAGGCCTACAATTTGAGCCTCTCTCAGGTGAGCAGCGCGCTTGCCAATGCCAACCTGAATGTCGGGGGGCGCGAGATCCGCATCGGACAACAGTCGATCAATATCCGCGGGGTCGGACTCATCGATGACGGTGGCAACGACGAGCTGACGCAGGGTTACAGGCTCACCGACATCGAGCAGGTGGTACTGGCGCAGACCAACGGCATTCCAGTCCAGATCAGGGACATCGCGAAGGTCTCAGTCGGATACGTTCCGCGGCTCGGCATCTGGGGCCATGACGAGGAGGATGACGCCGTGGCCGGCATCGTCGTCATGAGTCGGACCGAGAAGACTGCAGACATCCTGCCTAAGGTGAAAGCCGAGATTGAACTGATGAATCATGACGGCAGCCTGCCCCCAGGCGTACGGCTGGTACCGATATACGACCGAGGCTCACTGGTTGATGTCACTACACACACCGTTCTGCACAACCTCGCCTTCGGGTGCCTGCTCGTATTCCTGATTCAATGGATCTTCCTCGGGGATCTGCGCAGCGCAGTCCTGGTGGGCGTGAATATCCCGTTTGCACTCCTGTTCGCAATCATCGTCCTGGTTATGCGCGGCGAAAGCGCGAACCTATTGTCACTCGGTGCAGTCGACTTCGGCATCATCGTGGAATCAGCCGTCATCCTGGTCGAAAACATCTTCAGGAACTTCCAGGCGCCCGCCGCCCAACGGCAAAGCCGGCTGCGCGAGCTGACAGGTGGCGCCTGGGGACCGGATCCCACCAGTACGCCTCACCATGCGACCCCTGTCCAGGGCTGGACCGATCGTTTACGACTGATCCTGATCAGTGCTCTACAGGTGGACAAGGCAGTCTTCTTCGCAGCGCTCATCGTGGTTGCCGCCTTCGTGCCGCTGTTTACCATGCAGGGTGTTGAGGGAGCGATCTTCGGTCCGATGGCGCGCACCTACGGCTACGCGCTCGCCGGGGCTTTACTTGCGACCTTCACCGTAACGCCTGTGCTCGCATCGCTGTTACTGCCCGAGCATGTAGTGGAGACCGAGACCGTTGTCGTCCGAACACTGCACCGCATCTATGATTCGGTGTTGCGATTCGCACTGGCGTATCGTCGCCTCCTCATCGCTTGCGGATGCGTCGTGCTCGCCACCGCAGCCCTTCTGATCCCCCGTCTCGGGAGCGAATTTCTTCCGGCGCTGGAAGAGGGAAACTTCTGGATCCGCGCCTCGATGCCGATGACCCTGTCGCTGGAAGACGGTGAAGCGGCCACTCGCAAAATGCGAAAAATTCTGCGGCACTACCCGGAAGTCGTCACGCTGTTTTCACAGCACGGCCGCCCGGACGATGGCAGCGATGCTTCGCCATTCTCCAATGTCGAGCTGTTTGCGGTCCTTCGTCCGCGAAGCCAGTGGCGCCCAGGGATGACCAAGGAAATTCTCACCGCGCGAGTCAACGCCGATTTCCAGCGCGAACTGCCCGGAGTGAATTTCAACTTCTCGCAGTACATCCAGGACAACATCCAGGAGGGAATTTCAGGGGTAAAGGCCGTCAACTCGGTCAAGATCGTTGGTCCGAATCTCGAGACGCTGACCCAGCTCGCCGAGCAGGTCCGCGAGGTCATGAGCCACGTTCGGGGTGTCACCGATCTTGGTGTCTTTCCGGTTCTTGGTCAGCCCAATCTCGACATCAAGATCGATCGCACCAAGAGTGCGCGCTACGGACTGAATACCGGGGATGTCGACGCGGTAATCCAGGCCGCAACCGGAGGCGCCTCCGCGACAACCGTGCTCGAGGGCGACCGGCAATTCGATGTTGCGGTTCGTTATCCGCAGAGTTACCGCAGCGAGATCGAACAGATTGGCAACATCCGCGTAGCCGCCGCAACTTCCGGTTCTGCCAACGCCTATATCCCGCTGCGTGAACTCGCGAGCCTGAGTCTTGATACAGGTGCAGCGTGGATCTACCACGAGAGTAACCAGCGCTTCATCCCGGTGAAGTTCAGCGTCCGCGAGCGCGATCTCGGCAGCACCGTGGCAGAAGCGCAGGAGCGGGTCGCCCGGAGCTTGCGGCTGCCGAGCGGCTACCGACTCGTCTGGGCAGGTGAATTCGGGCAGCTGCAGGCGGCCAAGGAGCGGCTGGCATTCGTCGTGCCGGTCAGTGCGGTCCTGATTCTGGGGCTTCTCTATGCCCTCTTTAACTCCGCCCGGGAGTGTCTGCTGGCCTTGCTCGGAACCCCGTTCGTGATGACCGGCGGCATCTTTGCGCTTTATGCATTCGGGCTGAGCTTCAGTATCTCAGCCGCAATCGGATTCGTCTCGCTATTCGGCGTGGCCGTCATGATCGGCATCCTGATGATCACGACGCTCACGCAGGAGCGACGCCAGGGTGGCTCGACAGCGGAGGTCATGTTCAAGTCCGCGACACGGGTGATGCGACCGCTTCTGATGATGAGTCTGTCGGCCGGGATCGGATTGCTTCCGGCCGCAGTCTCCACCGGCATCGGCAGTGAAGTGCAGCGTCCTCTCGCCGCAGTGGTTGTAGGTGGAATGCTGCTCGGCTGCCCGCTGCTACTCATCGTGGTGCCAGCGCTCTGCGTCTGGCTCCTCGATCGGGGCCCCGCGAACTGGACCACGAGGGCTCCTTCATGAGCGTTTGCGGAGACTCGGTAATTCTCAACTTCGGCTGCGCCCTGTTCATCGCCGGATGTACGGTTGGCCCCAACTACGTCCGGCCAGAGCCGCCGGCAGCGTCATCCTATACTTCGACCCCCCTCCGAGCGTCAGCCCCCACTCCCAATGTTGGCGGCGGCGAATCTCAGCGCTTCAACGACGGGGAAGAAATTCCAGCACGATGGTGGGAATTGTTCCATTCGACAGCGCTCAATGCGCTGGTTGAGCGCGCACTTCAGCGCAATCACGATCTCAAATCGGCCGAAGCTGCGCTGGTAGTAGCGCATGAGGATATGTTGGCGCAGCGTGCCGCCTATTATCCGAGCGTGACTGCGAGTTTCTCGGCGAGTCGCAGCAAGTCCTCCGCGGATCTGTCCCCGACGCCGAGTTCCGGCGCTTTGCTCTTCAGCCTTTACACTCCCGAGGTCAGTGTCTCCTTTGTACCGGACGTCTTCGGCCTGAATCGTCGTCAGGTTGAGGTTCTCGCTGCCGAGGAACAGGTATCGCGCTTTCAGCGCGAGGCCATTTACGTGGCCCTGACTTCCAACGTTGTAGTGGCTGCGATCCAAGAAGCCTCCCTGCGCGCCCAGACATCCGCCACTGAGACTTTGATTGACCTCAACGAACGCAGCCTTGCCGTGCTGCGCGAGCAGAAGGCGCGAGGCTACGCCGGGCAACTCGACGTGGCGGCGCAGGAAGCGCAGTTGGCGCAGGTACGCGCCGCGCTTCCTCTCCTGCTCAAGCAGTTGGCGTTGCAACGTAATCTGCTTGGTACTCTTTCGGGTGCCTTCCCCGATCAACACTTACCCGAGCAGTTCGAGCTGTCGCAATTGCACCTACCGACCGATCTGCCCCTCAGTCTGCCATCTCGACTCGTCGAACAGCGACCTGACGTCAGACAGGCAGAGGAGAACTTACACGCCGCGTGCGCTGCCATTGGTATCGCAATTGCCAATCGTCTGCCGAATGTCACTCTGACGGCCGCTGCGGGGAAGTCGGCGGTTACACTCGGCGCACTCACCGAAGGAGGAACGGGCTTTTGGGATCTTGGCGCGTCAATCGCGCAGCCGCTTTTCGAGGGCGGCGCGCTCATGCACAAGGAACGTGCCGCGCGAGCGGCCTTCGAGCAGGCGCGTGAACAATACCGGGGCACCGTGCTCGCTGCCTTTCAGAACGTCGCCGACACCCTGGCCGCACTTGAGCACGATGCGGAAGCACTTCAGGCTTCCGCATCCAGTGCCAACGCCGCAAAGACGGCACTCGACTTGGTACGGGTCCAGAAGCGGGCCGGCTACGCAAACTACCTTCAGCTGCTCAGTGCGGAGCAGACGTACCAGAACGCCATCGTGATCCAGGTTCAGGCCCTAGCGAACCGCTATGCCGACACCGCCGCCCTGCTGCAGGCGCTCGGTGGAGGATGGTGGAATCGGTAGCCCCTTGGGTGCAACGGAAATGAGCGAAGGCACGAGAATACCGAGCGATCGACAATGAGCGTGCCGAATGTATGTCATCTGATGGGCATCTTGATACTGAAGGCAGCCATTGCCTCACTTTCGGGCTGTGCCAGCCAATCCAGACTGGCCGCAACGGAAGCGGCCGGTTGGAGAGTGGGATGGGTGCACCAGATCGTCGAGGGAAGGAACCTAAAGAATCCTCAAGAGCTAGCGTGCGTGCCGGCACTTTCTGCCGATCGCTTCGCTAGCAGCCGTTTTGCAGTCGTGGGCTATATCGTAGGGACACGTGTGCGCGGGTCTCTAACTGTTCTTATCCCCGAGGCCTTAGAACTTAAAGTTGGGGACGAAGTGCAGGTCAATGTTCGTGATTGCGAATTGGCGATTCTTGGGACAGCGCGTTAAGGGATCGCGTGAAAATAACTTGATCACTTGGTCTTGCGTCCGGGATCAAGGGCATAGCTCCGGTCGACGTGAAATTGATTGGGTTTGAGATGCAGCTTCTCGGACTCGCTGACTTTGATCCCCGCGGGGTACGCGCGGGGATCAAGCTCGGCACGGATTCGCAGCCCAGTTCGCGTGGCTTGTCCCTGGGGCCAAGATCGGACGCCCCCCGTGTCGCGCCAGACGGACCCGGCTCACAAGTCGGGGGATGCGTGCGTGCAATCCCGGGTGGCAAGCCGGCTCGTGCGAGCCCAACACATCCAGGCGGTCTCACAGCAGCGCGCGATGGAGATAGCTAACATCCGATTCACTTCCGAGGCAGGTCGAGTTCTACGCGTCTACGTGTTGCATATGAGGCGGTTCCTCGGCGAGAAAAGCCTACTGTCCACCGCCGGCCGGCTGCACGCAATCGTATGTACCACCTACCCTGTGGCAGAGGCGGGTCTGGGGTCACCACTTTGGCGGTGCCGCTGCAACCACTCGCTGAGACGGTCCATGTAGATATAGACAACCGGCGTGGTGAACAACGTTAATAGTTGCGAGACAAGCAACCCGCCGACCATCGCATAACCGAGGGGCTGGCGGATTTCCGAACCCGTTCCGGTACCTAGCATGAGAGGTACGCCGGCGAGCAGCGCACAGAGCGTCGTCATGAGAATGGGTCGGAAGCGCAGCCGGCAGGCCTCGTGCATGGCCTGTTCGCTGCTCAAGCCGCGCTCGCGCTGACCCTCCAGTGCGAAGTCGACCAGCATGATGCCGTTCTTCTTAACGATGCCGATCAGCAGAATGATGCCGATGATTCCGATCACATCCAGCGGCATGCCGAACAGCATCAGGGTCAGCAACGCGCCGAGGCCGGCAGAAGGCAAGGTGGAGATTATCGTGATCGGGTGGATAGTGCTCTCATACAACATGCCGAGAATGAGGTACACCGCCACCAGCGCGGCCAGGATCAGGACGGGCGTGCTGCCGAGCGAGCTTTGGAAGGCCTGGGCGCTACCCTGGAAGCTCGCCGCCACTGAGCGGGGCATGTGCAGGTCCGCGGTGGTCTTCCGGATCGCGGCCACCGCTGCGCCGATGGTGCTGTTCGCGGCGAGATTGAAGCTCAGCGTCACCGAAGGGAACTGGCCCTGGTGGTTCACAGCAAGCGGCGCGATTGCAGGCCTGACCTTGGCGAACTGGGAGAGCGGCACCATGGCCCCTCCGGCGGATTTCGCATAGATCCGGCTGAGCGCGTTGGGGCCGAGCTGATAATCGGGTTGCACTTCGAGGATGACGTAGTACTGATTCAAAGTCGTATAGATCCGCGCAACGTGACGCTGGCCGAAGGCGTCGTAGAGAATGGAATCGACGACGCTGGGATCCACGCCCAGCCGCGAGGCGACGTCCCGGTTGACCTCGACGGTCTGCACACGGCCGGCGCTCTGCTGGTCGCTGGCAACATCGGTGAGCTGCGGGAGTGCCTGTAGTTTCTGCAACAGGATCGGCGCCCAGTGACTGAGTTCCTCGCCATCGACGTCAACCAGTGCGTACTGGTACTGGGTCTTGGAGAGCCGCGCACCAACGTTGATGTCCTGCGCCGCCTGCATGTACAGGGTGACGCCCTCAACAGGATGCAGGGCCCGATTCAGGCGCGCAATCACCTGATCCGCGCTGACGTGCCTCTCTCCCTGGGGCTTGAGTGTGATGAACATGCGGCCGTCGTTCTCGGTGACGGTCGCGCCGCCAGGTCCGATATAGGCGATCGCGGAAGCGACGGCGGGATCCCTGGTAACTACATCGAGGATCGCCTGCTGGCGATCCTTCATGGCCTGCGGGGAGATGTCCTGCGCCCCCTCGGTGATGCCGACGATCATGCCCGTGTCCTGCTGTGGGAAGAACCCTTTGGGGATCTGTACGAATAGCACGACAGTCAGGCAGACGGTGACAATCATGATCGCCAACGTGATGCGGCGGTGACGCAGCGCCACGACCAAGGCCCGGTCATAGACCCCCACGAGCCACTCGAAGAAGTGCTCCAGCGCCTGCGACATCTTCCCCGGGGTCGAGCCACGATCGGACTTCAACAGGCGGGCACACAGCATCGGAGTCAGCGACAACGACACGATCACCGAAAGGACAATCGACATCGCGACGGTCACCGCGAACTCACGAAACAGCAGACCGACTATGCCGCTCATCAAGAACAGGGGAATGAACACTGCAATGAGCGATATGGAGATCGAGACGATGGTAAAGCCGATCTCACCGGCCCCCTTGACGGCCGCTTCCATCGGCGTGGCCCCGCCCTCGATGTGTCGCACGATGTTCTCGATCATCACGATGGCATCATCGACCACAAATCCGACCGCAATGGTCAGTGCCATCAGCGAGAGATTGTCGAGGCTGAAGCCGAGCACGTAGATCACCGCCAGAGTGCCGATCAGCGAGAGTGGCACCGCGATGGCTGGAATGACCGTTCCCCACAGCTTGCGCAGGAACAGAAAGATCACGCCGACGACGAGCGCAATCGTCAGCAAGAGAGTGAACTTGACGTCAGCGACGCTGGCGCGAATCGTTTGCGTGCGATCGGATACGATATGCACCTTGATCGAGGGCGGCAGTGATGCCTGCAATTGCGGCAGAGCCTTTCTGATCTGATCCACCGTCGCGATCACGTTCGCACCGGGCTGGCGCTGTATCGACAGCAGCACGGCACGGCGCGTCCCAAGCCAGCCAGCGAGTGTCGCGTCCTCGGGGGCCACAACCGCGCGGCCGATGTCGCGGACGCGAATGGGCGCGCCATTGCGATAGGCGAGGATGTAGTCCTCGAAACCGCTCGCCGTCATCAACTGGTCGTTGGTCTGAAGAGACAGGGCGTGCTGGCCTCCGTAGAGCGTGCCCTTCGGTTGGTTGACGGTGCTGTTGCCGAGCGCAACGCGCACGCTCTCCAGATCGAGCCCCTCGGCCGCGAGCTGCGCCGGGTTGACCTGGACCCGGATCGCCGGATTCTGCTCGCCGCCAATTCCGACGATGCCGACGCCGGGAACCTGCGAGAGCTTCTGCGCGAGAATGCTGTTGGCGTAGTCGCTGACCTTGGTGAGCGGCAGCGTATCCGATGTCAGAGCGATGAGGAGTATCGGCGTGTCAGCCGGGTTGGTCTTGCGGTATATCGGCGGATTCAAGAGGTTTACGGGCAACTGGCCGGCCGTGGCGTTGATCGCCGCCTGCACGTCTTCAGCAGCCGAGTCGACCGTGCGGGTGCGATCGAACTGTACGGTAATCTGGGTGTAGCCGAGCGCACTGCTCGAGGTCATTTGCGCGAGGCCGGGGATCTGGCCGAACTGCCGCTCGAGTGGCGTCGCGACGGAGGATGCCATCGTCGCGGGATCCGCGCCGGGCAGCTGCGCAGTCACCTGGATGGTTGGAGAATCGACGTCCGGCAAAGCCGCCACCGGCAGCAGCTGGTAGCCGATCACACCCAGCAACACGATGCCGACCATCAGTAGCGAGGTTGCAATCGGCTTGCGGATGAAGGGGGACGAAAGATTCACGGCAGCATTCCCGAACTGGCCGTCGAGGGATTAGGAACGACGTTTGGATCGCGCGGGTCAGCTAATGACACGAGCGAATCGGGCAGGAGCCGGTATTGGCCGCGCACCACCACCACCTCGCCCACGCTCAAGCCCTGGTCTATGAGGGCCTCTCCATGGAGCGACTGGCGTATCGAGACCGGACGCATTGCAACCTTGCGATCCGTGCCAACCAAGAACACGTATTGGCCCTGCGGCCCTTGCTGGATGGCGTCCAGCGGAATCGTCAGCCCATCGTGTTGAATGGCAGTCACCAGCTCTACGTTGACGAACGTGCCTGGCCAGAGCCGCTGCTGCTTGTTGGGGAACGAGGCTTTGAGACGCACCGTGCCTGAGGTGGGATCGGCCTGGTTGTCCACCAGAAGAAGTGTCCCGGTGTCGAGTTTCGTCTTGTCATCCTGGCTGAACGCAGCAGCTACCAAGGGCCCCTTCTGAAGAGCATCCTGGACCTGCTGGATATCCGTCGTGGCGAGTGTGAAGAACACACTGATCGGCTGCAGCTGGGTAACGACGACCATGGCATTGGCCGCACGGACGATGTTGCCGGCATCGATCAGGCGTACGCCCGTGCGACCGTCGAGGGGCGAGGTGATTGAGGTGTAGTCGAGCTGGGTCTTCGCGTAGTCGATCGATCCCTGATCACCCTTGAGTTGCGCCACGAGCTGAGCCACCTGAGCGGTCGTCGCGTCGAAGGTGAGTTTGCTCGTGTAGTCCAGAGGTGCCAGTTTGGCGTACCGCTCGAGATCGCGCCTGGCATGTTCCAGCTGGGCTTCGTCTACCGCTTTCTTGGCGATCGCCTGCTCGAGTTGTGCCTGATAGGGACGCGGGTCGATCTGCGCGAGCAGCTGCCCTTTCTTTACGTCCTGGCCCTCCACGAAGGTCACTTTCTCAAGTACGCCCTCGACCTGAGCGGTGACGGTAACGGTGTTGGAGGCCTGTACCGTCCCAAGGCCCATGAGATAGATCGGCACGTCCTTGCGCGAGACATTCGCCACGATCACCGGAATCGGCGCGGACGTGACCTCAGTTTTGCCGGCAGCCCGAGGGGCTCTGGCGAAGTGCCAGAGGAGACCGGCCCCCACAAGCGCAAGCAGGACGAGCGCAATCACCGGGCGTTTCATAACCTGGATCATCCGGTTACCGCTGTCGTGAAGCGCAACCGTCATTTTTGCTCCCATCCGCCCCCGAGTGCCTTGAAAAGGCTGACCGTCGCCTGCAGACGCGAGAATCTCGCCTGAGCCAGCGAATCTTCGGCGGGAAACAACGCGTTCTCGGTGTTGAGGACGGTCTGAAGATCTACCGTCCCCGTCTGAAGCTGCACCGTCGATATGGCGTAGGCCTTGCGTGCGGCCGCTACGGTGTCCTCTTCCCGCTGTACCAGGAGCGCAGTTTGTTGCGTTGCAATGAGGGCATCCTCGACATCGCCAAACGCCGAAATGACAGCCTTGCGGTAATTCTGCAGCAATTCATCGTAGCGGGCCTGTGAGTACTCCAACTGACCCCGCAGAGCGCCACCTGAAAAAACCGACTGCGTGACGCCAGCCGTCACGGCATAGAGCGCGCCAGCGGGACCGGTGAGTCCTGCAAGCGCCAGACTCGCAATGCCTCCTTCGGCGGTAAGGCTGATGCTCGGAAAAAACGCCGCTCGCGCCACCTTAATATCAGCGTTGGCCGCCATCAATTGAGCCTCCGCTTCGGCGATGTCGGGCCGGCGGGCGAGGAGCTCAGACGGAAGCCCCGGAGCAACCAGCGGCACGGAGAGATCGGAAAGCGTCCCCGAAGGCTGCTGTAGGGCCTCGGGCGATCGGGCGATCAGGATAGCCAGTGCATCAAGGGACTGCTGTAGCTGTTGAGTCAGGGGGGGAACCTGTGCCTTCAGCGCCGCGAGCGCGGTTTCCTGCTGCACAACGTCGAGGACCGTCACCGTCCCGGCTTCCTGCTCCGCCTGCAGGGCTGAGAGCAGCTTCTGCGCGGCAGCGATATTCGATTGTGCGACGGTGAGCCGATCGCGCAACTCCAGGATCTGGAAATAAGTGATCGCGACGGCGGTGACCACGGTGAGCTCCACCACCTGCTCGTCGTAGCGGCTCGCAAGCGCTGAGGCTCTGGCCGCTGCGAGCGACGCGCGGTTCTTGCCCCAGAAGTCAAATTCGTAGCTCGCCGTGATCGCCGGATTGATGAGCGTGGTATCCGGCGGGAACTTAACGCGCCCGCTTGCCGCTGACGGCGTGGTGCGCTGCCGTGTCAGTCCGCCCGTCGCTCCAACCGACGGTAGCAGCGCCGCCCCGGCAATCCGCGCCTGGGCGTCGGCTTCACGCACGCGGTCGATTGCTGCGGCCAGATCGTAATTCGCCGCTTCAGCCTGCGCGATTAACTCGTCCAGCTGGCTTGAGCCAAAGCCGTGCCACCAATCGGCCGCCGGCCACGTCGCTTTCTGATGATCGTCCGCAGTGCGCCACGCAGTGGGAGAATTCGTCTCCGGATGGTGGAAAGCCGGACCGAGACTGCACGCCATCACGATGATCATCCATGCCGCACAACAGGTCCGCAGACCGCCCGAGATGAGATCACGAGGCAAGAAGGGCTTCCAGCGCGGCGCGGTGATCGCAAACGAAATGTGGCCTCCGACAAAAGAAATGCGCCGTCTACGGGCCGTCCGTAACGCGCCCATTGTCCCCGGAACCCAAATGAGCTTGCTTTTCCATCTCCAGAATCACCGCCGAAAAATCTTGCTCCTGTCCTTGGGCCGATTGTGCCGCATTGACATCGAAAGCCGCGTGTGTCGCGGGCATCTGCGCACCGACCGCAGCTGCGAGGTTTAAAATCAGCCTAAAATCCTTGTTCATCAGCCGAAGCGGAAATTGCGGGCTGTAGTCGCTCTTTATCGCTTTTTCCAGTTTGCCTACATGTGCAGGAGCGACCACCGCAGTTTCTGAAAGAACGCCCAGCAAGCGGTTGCGATCGAGACCAGCCTTCTCACCGAGTGCAACGGCCTCGGCAATTGCTTGCATCCCGATTCCCAACAGGCTGTTAACGACCAGCTTCATGGTGGCGCCCGAACCGCTCGGCCCCAGATAAAAATACTTTCTGGCAATCACTCTAAAGATCGACTCGGCGCCGGCGAAGCATCCCTGATCTCCGCCCCCGAACAGGGTGAGCGCCCCCTGCTCGGCGGCCGGTGTACTCCCCGATATCGTCACGTCGAGGACGCCAACGCCACGCACGGAGCCTAGCCTCGAAAGCTCCTGCGAGGTCTGCGGGTTCACTGTGCTCAGGTCGATGACCAGCGACCCGCGATGCGCGTTGGCAAACGCTCCATCTGCTCCTTTGTAGATGTTCAGAACAGCTTCATCGCTCGCAAGGCACGACAACACGACGTCACAATTAGAGGAAAGTTCCGCGACGTTTTCCGCGACAGTGCCGCCATATCGAATTAGCTCCTCCGCCTTCGTGCGGTGCCGGTCGTAGGCGGTCAGTCTGAAGCCGGCTTTGAGTAACCTCTGCGCGATCGGCCGACCCATGTAGCCGATGCCGATAAATCCGAGTTTGTTTTTTTCCGACGTGATTGGATTCATCTTCAATCGTCCTTTGGCAAGCGCTGAGCGAGTTTCATCCGCTTGTTTTCGCGGCTCCCATCGCTCTGTGACTTTACGTCAGTGTTCCTGTTACGAGCCTTTCATCGCACGCAGAAAAGCACTCTCTCAGCCGGACCACCTGGTCCCGCGGCGATCCCTCAAGGGACCGACGC
>Ga0210409_10003787_pt1 | contig 16636 bp, 22 predicted proteins | sample IncBWH17MmetaG_FD_161649 | JGI IMG/M metagenome (GOLD analysis project Ga0210409, IMG submission 161649) | Forest soil microbial communities from Barre Woods Harvard Forest LTER site, Petersham, Massachusetts, United States - Inc-BW-H-17-M | ecosystem: Environmental > Terrestrial > Soil >...
AGCTAATGAGTGCCATTGATTAGGGTATTTTTCTAGGAATTGCATGAGTTTAAGACTATCTTTTGTGTTAGTCATATTATCCCCCATTCCCTAAGAGTGCTTATATCCTCTTGGTCAAGATGTTCTATAGTGGTGTTTCTCCGCCACTCTCGCGATAGTTCCCAGTTTGATTTAGGAGCTACGGGATTTGCCGCCCGCCACTGTCTTACCAGTTCATCCGCATCTAGCTTAGGGTCGTTCATTTCTACCAGTCTCCGAAAGTGCATACAATAGGATTGCAATTAGCCGCTTTACAATTATGTGCGCGTATCCATCGGATTTGCCGCGCTTCTTGTTCCCGCTTCCAGTCCCCCCAGCCAGCGCGGGGAGCTTGTCCGGCGGCTAGTTCTTTACAGCGCGGGCACTCTAAATCATAGTTTTTAAATGCTCGACGGCAATCGGCATTGTGTCTCGTTTTGGTTTCCATAGAATGAGTATATCCCCAGTTATCCAATTTGTCAAGGGGTGGCATATCGAAAACGTTGATTTTACCGCAAAAACTGCTATGCGATTTATTCGCCGTTAGGGTATAAAATTGCCTTTTGCCTGTATTACTTTTGGCATGTTAGAGGGTAAAGATAGAGGGGGGAGTATGCCTCTTGTTTTTCCATCTTGTGCTACACGATAGGGCGAGACTGGCGGCTGACGCGCTGGATAGGCCACTGCTTACGAGGCAGGTACTTTTTGTAATGCCACCTATAGGGTGGCGGTCTTGTATATTCACTAACTAGAATGCTTTACTTTACAAGTTGCCTACTTGACATAGCTGTTAAGCGCGGTAGGTGTTGACGTTAGCGAGGTAGGGCCGCCGTTGCCGTATGGCCCCCGAGCTAAACCACTAGGAGATTAACGTGCAAGAATGCTATTGTTTAGAATGTATTTCACGTAGGCATTTAGCGGCTATTCAGAAAGAAGAAGCTAAACGCTAATCTAATAACTCTACTACGTTGCTTTGTTTAAATAGATATAGTATATTCGTTTATTTGTTGAATTGAGGCTTTAAACCGTGGATGAAATATTATCCCCCATACTCTCATCAAATTCCACTCTAGATATCAATACGAAAGCTGATATCATGCAAAATGCACGGTTAAAACGTGTTAATAAAGGCGGACGGCCTAAAGGCTCTAGTGGCCTGAATTCTAAGCAACCTAGCGCGATAGCCGTAGCCTTTAAGAAAGCAGGTCTAGACTGGAAAGAAGATTTCGCTAAGGCTATCAAAGAGAATAAACGGGAACGTATTAAGCTATGGCTTAGGCTATTGCCTTATATGATAACAACGAATCATAGAACAAAAGTGAAGAAATGGAAGGGTAAAGCGTCTAAAGCCGCTTTAATAGCCCTAGAAGCTATGGAACAAGATATATAATATGCTCAAAAGACTGGCTGATTTTATATGGGGATGCTTTAAGCGTGAACCCGTTCGCTTGGCTATTGTCCGTAAATATGTTGATGCTAACGGCGCGTATGTAGGAGAATTGTACCTTTACGACACAATAGCGCAAAAGAACGGCCTTTACGTTGGCTATAGCATGATTGGAGCGTCACTAGACACGTTGCCGCTAGGCTATACGGGGAACATGACAGAAGGATTTATTCTAGACGCAGAACATGATTTCTTACGCTTGCCTATGCCGCCTAATGTTGTGCGCGTTGGGGGATTGACACCGTTAGACGACATACGGGTACGGCGCGATATGTATAAGCTCCGACATAGGCCCATTGAGCTTATCGTCCAGAATCGTTTTATTGAGCATATCTTAACACAGAAAGAGGGAAAATGATCGGAATGATTTTGATGATAGCCTTACAGTTGACAATACGTTTAGCTATTACAGCGGCGAACTATGCGCTAATGGCTTATGTTGTCGCTTACATTGGGCGCAAGGGCTGGGAAGCAGGACGCAAGGGGAAATAGATTGCTAGGCCATAGCTTTACAGAAATGCCAAGCTCGCTTGTAGGCACTAACTCTTTTGAGCCGCTAGGTATTCTCCGCTGTACGTGGTGTCTAAAGACCCCTAGCAAGGCACGAGAGGATGGTTGTCCGGCGCATGAGCTTGAGGCAATAGGGCAGATTGTCTTAAGCGAATGGAATCCAAGCGGTGTTGAATATTTTGCTGGGCGGACATGCGTGACTTGTGAACGACCCATTATGGAACATTGGTTACGCAAAGGCTTGCGGGAGTATTGGTGCTATGCGAACCAGAATCAATTCAGCTATGGTATCAATGGTTGCATCCATGAAGTGTCCATGGTGTCAACGCCTGTTGAAGAAACAGGAACCAGAGGAATTATTTAGCTGTGAATGTGGATTTGAAGTACAATAAACTAAATACATCGGGGGATAAATAGAATGAATGAAACAACTCAAGCAGTACCAGCATTAACACCCAAGCAGACGCTAGAGAACACGGAGCAAGTACGTGACCTCTTCGCCTCAGCGCATGACATGATAGCGCAGGCTAGTCATCCTGGTCACCTGAGTCCAAAAGTGGCAGAAGTGATGAACTTCCTCAAGTTCCATTATGCGGACTTTAAGCTTCGGGCCGAGAACTTGGCGAAGCAGATTGAAAATGAAGCTAAGGCTGAATTGAGCAAGGTAGATATCGAAGCTGCGAAAGCCGCTACAGATGCCGTCCTTGGCCCTTCAGTTGACGTTACAACACCTAAAGCCTAATGACCGATGCTGAGAAGGCTATCGAGGCTTCTTGGCAGATAGGGCGATTGTATGTCCATCTCAATCCTAGCCAGCGTAAGATATATGATGCCTATAAGCTTAGTAATGTTAGAACATCGAAGTTTGTAGCGAATTGTAGCCGTAAGATAGGCAAGAGTGTGCTAGGGATGTTCCTAGGGGCCGAGACATGCATAACGAAAAAGAATGCGCTAGTAGCATTCATCGCGCCTACGATTGACGATGTACAGGAATACGTTAAACAACTGTATGATATTGTCTTTGCTACTTGTCCAGATAATCTAAAGCCGAAGCTTCTAAAGACGCGGATGGTGTTTCCTAATGGCTCTAAAATGCTTTTCAGGGGCGTGGGAAAGGGCGTGGGATCGTCCTATAATAACCTGCGGTCATTCGCATTTGATTTGATTATCCTAGACGAAGCAGGGTTTTCGGCTAACCTAGATGAGATTGTAGATGGAGCTCTTCTTTCGACGCTTATTCCTCGCAATGGCAATATGCTATTGCTTTCAACCCGGCCAGTTACTCCTGACCATGTTTTCAATGAGTATGTGGAACAAGCAAAGATCGAAGGCGCGTATGTCATGCTCACAATACGCGACTCCCACTATTCCCTAGAACTTCAAGAGAAGTTTATTCGTGATCTTGGAGGCATTACTTCCGCAAAAGTTCGGAGGGAATTCTTCTGCGAGTCTGTCATTGATACAGATTTTCAGTTGTGTCCAGAATGGAAGGATGAATACATCCAAGAGATACCCAAAACCGATAATTTCAAGTTCTGGGCTAAGCATCTTAGTCTTGACCAAGGATGGACGGATAATTCTGTTTGTGAGTTTGCTAGTGTAGAATGGGTTAAAAATAAATCCATTCTAGTCATTCGAGACGAAATCTCGATGAAAAGTCCTGAACAAACCACAGATTTATTAGCTCAACGTATCATAGAGAAAGAAAAAGAAGTGTTTGAAAATGCGGAGATAAAGAAGCGAACGGCAGATAATAATACTCCTTCACTCCTACAGGACTTTAATCTCCGTCATCATCTATATTTTTCGCCAGTGGAAAGTAAGACCTATCTTGACGTTATGGTGTCAGATGTTCGTGAGCTTGTAAAAGACGAGCGGGTTATTGTTAGTCCTAAATGTGTCCAGTTAATCGGCTGTCTAAAGAATGGTGTATGGACTAAAACAAAGAGTGGGACGCGGGGTAAAGAATTCTCCCGTTCGAAAACCTTTGGGCATTATGATGGCTTTGCCGCTTTGATGTATTTGATCCGTAGTGTGGATATGCTCAAAAATCCGCTGCCCCCAGAATTTAGACATAACGAAGAGAATACTTTCATTCCTAAAAAGCTACTTGTAGGTGATATAACCCAAACTGCCGAAATTGTCTCCGCTGGATTAGATGAGGCCATGAACCAAGAGTACAACTATAAAGATCATAATGAGAGTTATGACTAGACATTTTTGTGAAAATGTGAAGGCTGGTTTTGCACCAGCAGATGAATTTGCTGCATTTCTTGCCCATGTCAGTGACTGTAAGGATTGCCAAAGACGGATTTATTCAAGATTCCTAGTAGAGTTTAACCAAAGACAAACGGAGAAAATTTAATATGGCAAGTGGCTCGATGAACTCGAAGACGTTTGGGGCAGAACCAGACCAGTACTTCGCCACTTTATCCACCGAAGATTTACTTGGTGAATGCGAAAGACGTGTTAGGGACTATGAAGATTATGCACTAAGAACCGGCAAGCTCACCATTTGGCGAACAAATTGGGAAATGTGGATGCGATCTGAAATGAAGATCGGTATTCGCTTTGGGGGTGATCGTGGCCAATACAAACTCATCGAATCAAATATTTATAGGTCTATCGTTACCGGTTTGGTTAGTACAATTGCTAACCAGCGGCCCTCATTTCAACCAGAAGCTATCAACACAGATCACAAGAGCATGTCACAAGATATTATATTTGATTCCGTTTCGAATTATTATTTAAAAGTAAAGCATCTTGAAGACTCATATAAGATGGGCCTCACTTATGGTCTAGTAACCGGAGAAGGCTGGCTCTTCGAGAAGTGGAATGCCGATATAGGTGATGTTGTCGATGTCGTGTCTGATCCACAAGGAAAACAAGTACCAGTCAAAGAAGGTGATGCTCAGTTCGCCATACTTGGCCCTATGGATGTTATACGTGATTATACACGTATGGATATAGATAATGATTGGTATATCGTCCGCGAATATCTAAATAAATGGGATTTGATAGCACAGCGACCTGATTTACTAGATGAATTGAAAGGCTATAGTATGCCCACCACTTTGCAGCGGTTTCGTTTTGGGCATATTGTGGATGCACAAACATCTAATTCTGACTTGATTCCAGTCTATACATTCATTCATCGTAAGACTGCTGCATGTCCAGAAGGCCGTATAACCCAATATATAGATGCAGATACATGGATTTTAGACACGGCTCTTCCGTATGATGAGATTCCGCTATATCCCATGATGCCGGATCAGACCCTCTTTAATAATTTTGGCAGTACGGTTATGACTTCGCTCGTCAAACTTCAGTATGCCTACGATAAGACTCTTAGCGTCATCGTAACCAATCAACAAGCCTTCGCAATCACCAACATTGTCATTGACGAGTCTACCCAGACGAAACCAGAACAGGTGATCGAAGGCTTGAATTTTATCAAGACAAACATGAAGAATGGTGTACCAGTGGGCTTGGAGCTTTGCAAGACACCCGCCGAAGTGTTCAAGTTCCTCGAACTCTTAGAAGCGCAAATGGAAAAGCTATCTGGCCTGCCTTCCATTCTAAGAGGGCAACCTCCTACCGGAGTGGAATCTGGAACGGCTATGGCGTTCTTACAAGCTCAAGCTCTCGTCTTCAATAGTCCTATTCAACAAGCTTATATCTCCTTCTTGGAGCGATCAGCGACTGGTCTATTCAACATGCTTAAGAGCTTTGCCAATACAAAGCGCATGATTACGATAGCCGGAACAAGCAAGTCGCCGTATATGGGAGAATTCTCTGGTGCCGATCTTTCTAACATTTCTCGTGTTATTGTATCTGCGGGTAATCCAGCCACACGCTCAGAGGCAGGAAAACTACAGATCGCACAAGACCTTATGGCGAAAGGGCTCATAAAAGATGCGAACCAATATTTTGAAGTATTAGCCACTGGTCAACTAGACCCAATGACAGAAGGACCAGAAGCCGAGAATATGCTTATCATTAAAGAAAATGAGCAACTACGGCGTGGCATTCCACAGGTGGCGGCTCCATGGGATAATCATGCAAATCATATCTCCCAACATTTTGTCATTATGATGGACCCCAGTTTACGGCAAAAGCAGAATGATCCAGTCATGGCCGCTGTAATGCAGCATGTTATGTCACATGCCGGTTTCCTCTTTCCCGGTATAAAAGATGTTACTGATCCACGCTTGATGAGCCTTATGGGGAATAATGTACAAGGACCGCCGCCTCCACCCGAACAACCAACACCGGGACCGGTAGCAAATCCCATGCCAAATGGTGCTGCTCCCGTTATGAATAATACTCCTCCACTTCTTCAAGCAAGGGGAGCCGTAAAGTTGCCGCATGGACCAGTTTTACCACGAGCCACACCGCCACTTGTTGCTAATGCCGCTTCCCAGATGGGGAATGCCGCGCTGCCGAAAAAATAATTGAGGAGCCAAAAATATGAGTTTGATCGCTGATAATCGAGCCGTTATTAATGTAGTAAACCAAACGACGACAACTGGGGTCGTTCTTGATTTGAGCACTATTGATCTTATTTCCCTTTCGGCTACTTATACGCCTGTAAGCGGGGGCACCGGAACATTGGCGGTATATGAATCTGTAGATGGTACAAATTATGTGGCCGTCTCTGGTTTAACTGTAGCGATTAGCATGAGTGGTACAACTATTTGGCATATCAATCCAGTTTTTAGCCGATACTACAAAATTCTATATACGGCTTCAACTAATGGAATGACCTTAACCGTTACTATGAACGCTAGAAATAATACGGACTATGCTGATGTTACTGTCGTTCCGCCGCCAGTCGTAGTGAATAGCTAAATCTACCTAGGAGAATTAATAAAATGGCCGACACAGATCATAGCATATATACTCTTCGTTTTAATCAAATATCTAATGCATTAGAAGGTTTCGGTGGCGGAAGTCCTATGTGGACGCAGCTTACTTTAACCAATACTGATCCCGCACAAGTACCGGTAACCCGCCTAATTAATACGACTGCCCCTCTTATGGGTGGTGGAAATTTAAGCGCGGATCGTACTTTATCCTTGGCTAATACTGCCGTTACCCCCGGCTCTTATACTTCTGCCAATATAACGGTGGATGCTCAGGGGCGGATTACAGCAGCGGCAAATGGTAGTGGTGGTAGCGGAATTACCCAACTTACTGGTGATGTAACTGCTGGTCCCGGCAGCGGTTCTCAGGCCGCAACATTAGCTAATACCGCTGTTACTCCCGGAAGCTATACATACGCAAGCCTTACTGTTGATTCGAAAGGTAGATTAACTGCTGCGAGTTCTGGTACGGCTCCTGTTACAAGTGTATCTGGTACAGCTAGCGATATTAGTTCAACCGGTGGAACCACCCCGGTACTAGATTTAATTAATACGGCAGTTACACCGGGTTCTTATACTTCCGCTAATATTACGGTAGATGCGAAGGGACGAATCACAGCGGCAGCCAATGGTAGTGGCGCAACTCCGGCTGGTTCAAATACTCAAGTACAATTCAATAACAGTGGCGCATTTGGTGCAGATGCAGGCCTTACTTATACAACGGCCCATCTGATGATAAATAACGCCGGACCCGGAGCAAAGATAAGTATAAATGCAAGCAATTCGGGATTCTTAGAATTTAATGATAATACTGGGGCAACGAATTTTGTTACCTTCCAAGCTGGTAGTGATACAAGTAATCAACTTTGGACGGAAGTTGGGTCTTCTATCTGGAAGGCCGATCCTTCCGGTACATTAACTACACCCGGTGCAGTTGGTGTTAATGCGCCGTCTATTAATGCAAGTGCAGTCCTTGAAGCCGACTCAACAACTCAGGGCTTCTTACCTCCAAGAATGACAACGACGCAAAGAAATGCTATCGCATCTCCTGCTACAGGACTAATAATCTTTAATACTACTACCGCTCAACCAGAAGTTTACAATGGAACGGCATGGGTAGCGATAGGCGGAAGTACAAGCCCATTAGTCCAAATAGCAAAAGCAAGTACGATTGTTGGAGATGGTACAAGTTCTACGAGTTTTGTTGCTACTAGTTTAACAAAAAGCTTTACAGGAACCGCCGGGCATATAGTTCGTATAACTGTCTCTGGCGTTGGTTTTATGTCCACTAGTGGTAATACAGCTGTTTATACCGTGTTAAAAGATGGAACAACCTTAAACGCAGGTGGTTTTCAAGAATTTTCAATGAATGGAGCCAATACTATTTGTCCTCTTTCTTTTCAGGCGTTTGATACAATCGCTGATGGCGCAGCTCATACCTATGCGGTTGGGCAAAAAAGCACAGGGGGAACTCAGATACAGTTCGGAACAGGCGATAATACGGTCAATTATCTAGTCATTGAAGAATTTACAACGGTTGGATAAAAAGTTAGATATCTCTAAGGAGTAGGAAATTATGGCGGGGCCAGTACCTACATATCTAACTACGCAACTGGCTGCTCAGACTGCATTTACTGTTCCTTTTGGACTACTCGCACTTGTTAATGGGGCTATAACTACTGCAACAGCGGCTGGTCAGTTCAATACAACAGTAGATTGTTCTCTTTTCACTGCCGAAGATGTTTCTAATGTCCGAATATATTTAGATAGCTTAGGTTATCTAGTAGAGTTTGCTAAAGGCGGTGGAGAGAAATCTCTTCTAATTGATTGGGGTAAACCGCTTGATATTGACGGAGATGGTGGTGGATCAACAACAGTTATACAGGGTACGATCCCATGGATTGTAGCAGAAGCCCCAAGCCCAACGGGTGTAACGCTATTCGCTACAAGCGATACGGTACCAAGCGGTATCGAGACGACGATTTTGACCTACACGGTACCAGTAGTATCATTCCATATCCGGCAGCTCGTGGCATGGGGAACTTATGATGGAGAATTTCTTATACGAAAGAATGGAACTATAGTAGGTGGTGGTAGGACTTCTACAGCGGACCGTACATTGAATATAGCCTATGAAGCCGGTCAAATCCCCACCACCAATGGTGATACCATAACTGTTACTATTTTGTATTATAATGTCAATACTTCAGGTGTGCATCAATTTCGTTGTAATTTAATCGGAGAATAGATGTCTGATAATGATCCCAATAAGAAACTCAATTCAAAGCGTCTCGAGATAGAGATGTTTGGTCTTCAACTAAATCTCAAACGTCTAGAGTTACGAGTTATGGAAATTGATGAAGAGAAAATTAAGATCGCAGAGAACGTCGAAGCTTCTAATAAAAGAATTGCGGAGCTTCAAAAAATGTTTCTAGGAGAATAACGATGGCTGATTTTGACGCACAACTACCAGTACGAGCAATAGCAACCCAATTCACAACCGAGGTGGCTAATGCCACCGGTACGACCATCAATCCAGCAGAAGACTATGCTCAAGGAAGTACTACTTCTGGCCAGAATGGGGTATTGGCGCAGGGTGCTGTCACGACTGCGGCTCCTGCCTATACTACGGGTCAAACCAGCCCTCTTTCATTAAATACCGCTGGTGGTCTTCGAGTTGATGGTAGTGGAACTACGCAACCTGTGTCAGGCACCGTAACTGCCAATCAAGGTACTGCGAATGCGACACCATGGAATCAGAACATTGCCCAGTGGGGTGGGACGGTAACAAGCCTTGGCCAGAAGACCATGGCATCATCCGTGCCGGTTGTCCTAGCATCCGACCAGTCCGCCATTCCAGTCACCATAACCATTGGCAGCAGTGCAGTTCTAACGTACTTCACTGATGCAGCTGTTGCCTCTGGTGCGACAGTTACACACTCTGTTGCCGGTCCTATTACTCTTGACCATATTCATGCTTCGGGTTCTGGTGAGATTAAAATGAATGTGGCTACAGGAACTACTGGAAGTGAAACAGATAAATGGGTGGGTTTTACAAGTGCCGCTAATCAAAACTGCGAGTTTGACACCGAACAGAGCGTTACGATTCTAACGGGGCAATCAGTTAAAGTCACGCTAAAAAATCGTGATGTATTAGCTCAGGATTTGTATTTAACATTCGAGACGCACTAATCGGGGGCTAGATGGCTGACTTACCCATAACGTCTGATAACGGGGCAATGCCCATAGTCATAAATGACCCCGTAACCACGGCCAATGTGGCTAAGGTTAATGCTAGCGGGAGTATCAATAACGCGGTTGGCAGGCCTACTGAAAAAGCAGGTAGAACATATAAAACATTTGTCGCTGATGCTATAACAACCACTACGACAGTTTATACTGTTACAGCGGGTAAGACTCTCTATATCATGACGATTGCTGTTAGTGGTTTTAATACAAACACTACTACGGCAGCGCATATTCAGATTATGGATAATGCAACGACAAGATTTCCTTTGTCATTTCCAACGGCGGGGGTAGGAGCCTTAATGTCATTTATACCAATCGCTGTTAATCCGATTACGTTTCTTGAACCTTTGGAGTTTGCCACAAGCGTTGTAATAACGATGGCCGCCGGTACAAATACTCTTAGCGCGGTTTTTGTGGGGTATGAAGAATGATACCATACACTGGCGATGCTTCTCTACCTATTTCGATATATGATACTATACGAACCGCTGTTCTAAATCAACAGGGTTTTAGTGTCGTGTCAGAAGTGTTACCTCTTGCCGCTACAGAAACTGCGACCTTTCTTATAAAGAATCCTACAGGAAGCGGAAAGGTACTGAAACTAAATTTTATACTTTGTGGTCTTTTACAGTCAGTGGGTAGTGCTACGGGAAATCAAGACGTATTTCGACTGTACCTTGATCCTACAGTTACTGCAAATGGAACTGCTGTAACGATATCCAACTTGTATTCTACATCAAGCCCAGCAGCGAGCGTCATGACAGCATTTTCCTCGCCTACGGTTACGGCAAACGGTACAAAATTAGGCGTATACGCAGTTGCTACGCAAGGTAACGATACATGCCTCATGCCGCAACATCTAACGCGTATCTTAGACCCTGGTCATAGCTGGCTTTTTACCCAGGCAGGAATAGTTAACGGTGCTTCGACAGGCATTGTTCAGCTTGAGTGGATAGAGGTATAGTGTGACTATCGCAACCATCATAGTTTCTGATATTACTAATCCGACAGAAGTACAAACGTGGCTTAATAATCATCCTGCTGCTACCATTTTTGAGGTTGTTAAAGATGGAACGATCTTCAACATTTTTTACCAGTAAAATGAAAAAGGAGAAATTAATGTCTAAAACACAAGTTGGGGAAGTAGATGGGAATCAACAAATACAAACCATCTCTCTTGCGTTCAGAGTAAAATCTATGGGCGATGGGCTTTATGCCGCTGAAATTCTCATGCTGAATGGGAATCGAGTTATCGAAACACGAAATGGTCCCGGAACCACACTCGGTCATGCAATGGCTGCTGCCGATGATCTTATGGATGGATGGGCATTTAATGAAATTGAACAAAAAGCGGACGATTATTTTCACGCCGTATTTCTATAAATCGGGGGTAGTATGAATAAAAATGACATACCAGCGTACTTCTTGACTGCTGCTCTATTAGCTGTAGCAGTGTATTTACGGTCGCCAATGACAGCAATTGCCATTGTCGGCCTCTGGGGCGTTCGTGCCGCCGAGGCTGTATTTACGCGAAAGAACAGAGATGCTGATATAAATGAGATGCTGGCTACAATGGCATCACATAAAGCAAAAATGGACGCGCTTACTCGTGACATTACTAATGTGGCCGAGAGAGCCCGTACTATATTGGGGGAGAACTTCTAATGGAAAATAACGCTGCACCAGCCGCACCCGTTGCACCAGCAGTATCTAGCGACGCAAGCAAAGTATCCGCCAATGCGTCTAAAGCCGATGCCAAAGCTTCTGCACCGAAGGTTGATGCTTCGCCAACCGTAAAGGTTGATGAAAATGGCGTTGGAGAAGCTCCAAAGAAAATATATAAGCTTAATGTTAATGGCAAAGAAGTGGAATACGATGCTTCCAATGAAGATAAACTAAAGGCTGATCTTCAAAAAGTATTCGGTATCGAAGAAAAGGCTCGTACCACCTCTCAAAAAGTTGATATGGCTGAGAAACTTATGGGGATGTTACAGTCTGATCCGCTAGGTTTCGAAAAGCAATGCAAACTGAATGGAATTGATGCGACAAAACTAGCCACAGAAATTCTCTATAATCAACTCCGTCTTCAGAATATGACACCGGAGCAGCGCGAACTAGAAGAATACAAAGAGCGCGAGAAAGAAGCCAAGGCACTTGAAGAACAACAGAAGGCTGAGAAAGAAGCCGCCGAAGGTCAACGAAAGACCCAAGAATGGGCTCAGAAGTTTGAGAAGGAATGTGAAGCTGCACTAAGTGCGAATCAAATTCCCAAAACCCGCCTTAGCTTGGCTTTGATTGCTCAATATGTCGATGCAGGTTTAGCGGAAAAGAAAGAATATACAGTAGAACAGGTGCTTCCTTACGTTGCTCGCGATTTGAAAGAAATTCATCGTGCGACGATGGAAAGTCTCGATGGCGATGCTCTTTTATCTTATGTGGGTGAAACACTCTCAAATAAGATTGCTAAAGCGCGTGTAGATCGTTATAAACGCACCACTGCTAATCCAGTACCGGATAAAAAGACTGTCAATGCAAATCCTCAGAATAAAACGGATATATCTAAGTTGAAAGGGAAAGCATATTGGAAAGCCCTTCGTCAGCAGAAATCAGAAGCTGGCATTGGACTTCACCCCGGTGCGCCCGGAAACTTCTAAGAAATAGTTTTATCTGCATCCCCAAGCCGTGAGGGAACCAGATCAAGCCGAAACGGAAGATGACGACCTTTGTACCCTGTGAAAAAGAATAATGCGGACGCTAATACCTATCCAATTTTTCTTGACTAACTTTGTATAGTGGCGACCATTGCTATAAAGGATTAAACCATGTCAGACGTAGATTTAAGTGCATTAAACGGAGACTTTAAACAAGCCTACCAAGATAAGATTAAAGACTTAGTGCCCAACTATGCCTACGTGTTGAAAAACACAACCGTAGAAAAAGGGATGAAGCAGCTCGGAGACAAATTCAACGCGCCTGTGAAAGTGCAAAGTGGCCAAGGATATACGTACAACACCGATGGTTCTGCTTTTGCGCTTAATGCAGCGATTGGATTGCAGATGGAAAACGCGCTCGTTCCGGCGTTCTCCCTCATTCGCCGAGACAACATCAGCTATACGGCTATCAGCCGTTCAGCTGGAAAGAACAGCTTCGGAAAGGCCGTTGACATCACGCTCAACGACATGACCGAAGGTGCAGGATTCCGCTTAGAGTGCACGTATCTTCATGGTACTCAGGGCATTGGTGTAACCTCCTCCACAACCGCCGTGTCTTCCACTCAGACGACTGTTCAACTGACCGCCGCTTCTTGGGCGACCGGTATCTGGGCCTCCTCAATCGGAGCGCAGGTACAGTTCTATGTTGTGTCTTCAAACGCGTTAGTTTCTTCTGGCGCGGATTCAGTATTCCAAGTTGTTGGTATGAACTTCACCAACTTCACGATCACTGTGAATGGTACCACGACTGGTAGTACGGCTCTTGTTGCCGCCACTGCCACTCCTCTGAACGTTGCCTTCAACGGCGCGTTTGGTGCAACATTCCTTCTTCCGATTGAAGGCGTTGGTTTATTCTCCATCGCTGGAAACACTGGAACGCTGTTCAGCATCAATTCACAAACGTGGCCTCTCTGGCAGGGTAATACTTATGATGCCGGATCAGCTCCGTTGACGTTCGGAAAGCTACAGAAAGCCATCACACTGCCCGGCGATAAAGGCTTGATGGGCGAAGAATGCACGGTTCTCGTGCCTTTGACCTCCTTCAGCGACCTTCTCACCGAACAGGCAGCTGCTCGCCGATACGGCGATGTGAAAGGGAAGAAGTTTGACAACGGCTGCGATGCGTTGGAATTCTACTCCCCGGCTGGCACCATGACCATCGTTCCCCATCCTTTGGTGAAACGCGGTCAGGCGTTGCTTTATCCGACGGACAGCATCACCCGGATCGGTTCCAGTGAGTTGACGTTCCAACTTCCCGGTACCTCTACGGACAGCTATCTTCAGGTTCCTCTTGGAGATTTCGCTGGATATCAAGTTCGCATCTGGGCCGATAATACGATCTTCGCTGAAACGCCTTCTCATATGTGCGTCATCACGAACATCGTTCCTCGCTCATAAGCCAACCGTCTCAATATCTTGCCCTTCTGCCTCCCCGACGGGAGGGCAAGAGTGTTGAGATACAAATGGTAATACAGATGAGATTCTTCTGAGTATTATCCGCGTAACGCTCGCTTAGAAACGAGGTACGCATACATCTGAATCAAAGGAGCCATAAAATGTCACAGCATGTATTTACACTCGTTACACCGGATAGTTGTCCAATGGTATTGAATCAACTGTATCCAGAACCAAATGCTTCTTCTTTAAATTCTATAGAAAGACTTGCGAGATATATGGATGGTATCGCAGATGGCGCTTTCTACCTTGCTTCTTTAACTGAGCAAATATGTGGAACGCCTGCCACAGGTACGATTACATTGTCGGGTTTCACGCCAGCGAATACTATCACCGTCAATGGTGTTACTTTTGGTGCCACTGGTGGTGTTCTAGGAGCTGCATCTACTTTCGGTGCATTAGCCGGTACTGCTATCACAAATACTGGTAATACGGTAATCACTGGAGATATTGGTGTTTCCCCAGCAGGTTCGATTACTGGTTTCCCGCCGGGCACATTTACCGGAACATCGCACAATGGTGACGCGACTGCTCTCCAAGCTCATAATGATGCAACCAGCGCGGCTACAGCCCTCGATGCAGTGACTCCTATCATTGATATATCTTCGACCGATCTAGGTGGAGCTACCTTAACCCCCGGTCATTATGATGCTAGTTCATCTGGCACATGGTCAGCCGGTAACTTGACCCTAAATGGAGCAGGAACGTATATCTTCACGTTCGATAGCTCGCTTACAATGCCTGCTAATGCTTCTGTGATCCTTACAGGTGGTGCGACAGCAAATAACGTCTACTTCATCACTGGCACAACCTTCACATTTGGAGCTAATGATACGGTGAACGGTAATATCCTTGCCGGTACCTCAATCACATTCGCCTCTCTCAGTGTTCTTAATGGCCGAGCTTTGACGTATGGTCCTTCTGCTACAACCATCACGTTCCCGAGCGCAGCTACAATCACTGTACCTTCAAGCAGTCCTTCGCAAAACTCATTCACAGTCGGACCTACCGATACCGCTACTGCGGCGAATTTCGCGGCAGCTCTTGATGCCTCCACGAATTCAATGATTCAGTATGTTGTAACGGCCACGTCGCTTGGGCCGGTCATTACGCTTACGAGTCTGGTTCCGGGACCAGTTGGTAATCTTGAAACCATGTCCATCTCTGGTGGTGGAACTACTTCTGGACCGAACTTAACTGGCGGTGCATTCAGCACTACAGTCGTATTGAAATAATCTAAGGAGACATACTCACATGAACGATCCATTCAGCGAAAAACGGGGCATGGTACAGATGCTCCTACAGATGCTCAAAAAACATGCGTCTGATGAAGTAGATAGCGGTCTTAAAAAGCCAGAAGGTGAAGATGATATGCATGGCCTTCAAGTTGAGAAAGTAGAAGTGCTACCCGATCACGAGATGGATAAGTCTACTCCTGAGCATGAAGTTGATACGAAGCTCATTGATGAAGGTAAACATACTGCAAATGAAGATTATAATGAAGGCGGAATGGCCTATAGTAAGGGCGGAGTGGTAGAAAAAGTGAACGCGGAAACTTATGATCAGAAGCCAGCAGGTAAGATTCCTTATGAATCTGCTGATGGTCAACCTGACAAAGAAGGGTCTGCTCATGAAGAGGCTACTGAATCCCAAGAAGAACGTCAGATGGAAGGAGACACAACCCCTTCTATGTTTGAGGCATTTCTTCGCAAGAAAAAGAAATAGAATATAGTATAAAGCTATAGAAAGCCCTAGGGCGGTATTGTTATGAACGCCCTAGGCACAATTTCCACAGGAGAATTACCTTGTCTATACCTCTCACAATTAATGGTGCTACATTCGAATACCCAGTAAACTTCGATGAGAATTGGGGAATAGATGCAACTGGCTGGGCGCAAGCTGTTACTAATGGTATGTTACAACGCGCTGGCGGTAGTTTTCCTCTTCTCGCCGAAATTGATTTTGGTACATCCTTCGGCTTAAAAGCTCTATATCTTAAGAGCCATGAAACAAATATCGCTAATACTGGTATTATTCGTCTTGCTAACGCATCTACAGGTCTTGTGTGGCGGAATGGTACCAACACTGGCGATCTTTCCCTCACCGCAGATGCATCTAATAACCTCCTATTCAACGGTGTTGCTATAGGTAGTTCCACCAGCCTTACAAACTCCCACATATTCGTTGGTAATGCCTCAAATGTCCCGACTGATGTTCCTATGTCGGGAGATGTCCATATTACTAATACAGGTGCCACAACTGTTCAACCAGCAACTATTACAAGCTCAAAAATTGCTGCGAATACTATTACAGAATCAAATATAGTGGCCGGTACCCTTACAAACGCCAGTATAAGTGCAATTGCGGCCATTGTTCTTTCT
>Ga0210409_10003788_pt1 | contig 16632 bp, 21 predicted proteins | sample IncBWH17MmetaG_FD_161649 | JGI IMG/M metagenome (GOLD analysis project Ga0210409, IMG submission 161649) | Forest soil microbial communities from Barre Woods Harvard Forest LTER site, Petersham, Massachusetts, United States - Inc-BW-H-17-M | ecosystem: Environmental > Terrestrial > Soil >...
CGACGCCGCCCTTGCGAGCGGCTCCGCATGACTCGGGGCCGATGTGGGTCGCTAATCCACTTTCGTATGACTTTTGCATTCACTACACCTCGCCGGTTTAACCGGCGCACAAGGAGAAAGGTTATGCCAGTAAGAAACCCAAAGGAACTGTTCGTGTTGCTACTTAGTGACACACGCCAGAGCACCGAGCGGTCCGCCAAGATCTATCAGGAGATGAGCCAGGCAGCCCAAGATCCAGACGTGAAAGAAGCACTGGAGTCGCGGGCCTGGATCTCGGAAAAGGACTTGAACTCAATGATGCATCCGCAAACCGTCTCAAGTCTGGTGAGCAATTTTGGTGAGGTGTCTCACCGTTGATTTTTTGGAGAATAGTTATGTCGCTCAAGACCCGCAGAATCGCTGCTATGACCCGGTTTCTATTTGTGGCGCTAATCATTCCCCTTGCCGCGTGCAGCAAGTCCGCTAAACCTTCGTATAGAGTTTTTGCTTCACCTGACGAGGCGGGCAATGGGCTGCTGGAAGCGGCAAAGTCAGGAGATCCAAAGGCAGTACTGGCAATTTTCGGGCCGGAATCGAAAGAGATAATCTTCTCTGGTGATGCCGTGCAAGACAAAGCCACGGTTGACGCATTTGTGGCCGCCTATGGGGTGATGCACCGCTGGCGCAAGATGCCTGATGGCGCCCAAATCCTGCTAATCGGAGCAGATAATTTTGCTTTCCCGATTCCGCTGAAAGAGAGAGGCGCCGACCAGTGGTTTTTCGACACGGCTGCGGGAAAAGATGAGATTTTGGCGCGCCGCATTGGTAGGAATGAACTGGCAATTATTGACGTCTGTGGAGCGTTGGCTGATGCTGAGGCCGAGTATTTCTCACAGCGTCATGAAGGCACGGAGCAATACGCTGTCAAGTTCATCAGCGACAGTGGCAAGCAGAACGGCTTGTACTGGGAGTCAACAGAGGGCCAGCCCAAGAGTCCGCTCGGGCCGCTGGTAGCGTTCGCAACCACCGAAGGTTATAGCGCTAAGCCGGACTCCCATACGCCGTTCCATGGCTACTACTTCCATATGCTGAACCGGCAAGGCAGCCACGCGCAAGGCGGTGCGAAGGACTACGTGGTCGATGGGAAGATGGTCGGTGGATTCGGCTTCGTTGCATATCCGGCTGAATACCGCAATTCGGGGGTGATGACATTCACTATTAACCAGGACGGCGTGCTGCTGCAGAAGGACTTGGGGAAGACCGCAACAGAGAAAGCAACCGCAATGACTGAGTTCGATCCCGATGCGGGTTGGAGCCGGGTAGGGGAATGACAGGTTTTCCTCGATCGTGCCAGTGCCGGTTTAAGCTAAGAGGACGCGTCGGACTGATCGCGAGAGATGAAGAAGAGCTTCTGCAGCTTGTCCTCTCCGAAAATCCCACGGAGTTCGGAGAATCCAAAGAATGGAATCAACAGGACAGCAAGGATGGCCATGAGAACGAGTATTCCCCACAGCGTTCCTCCTCCGATCTCCGTAATACTTTCGCTGAACGATTTGTGGTGATACCAGCCAACACCACCTTCCTCGAGAATTTTGAAACAGCCCAAAACAATAGCGAAAGCGACGGACTTGAAGAGTGTCGGGTAGATGAGCGGTTTCTCCTTGAAATAGTCGGCAAAATGAAGTTCCTGAGCGACCAGCATGACCTTGGCGAGGGCGAGGGCGTTAAAGAGCGCGACCCCATGCGCGACAAGTGAAAAGCGTTGCTCGGATAACTCGGATAAGAGGACTGATTTGTAGAGGACGAACAAGCCGAAGACCAGCCAAAGATAGAAAGAGATGGCCAAATACTCTTTTAATCCTTGGTAAGCCTTCTGCTTCAGAGTGCGATTGGCGTGGTTCACGTTGTTCTCTCCGACCTCAGAGGAATCCGGAAAAGGGCAGCCATCAAGCTTCACGCTAGAGGTCACCCTCCTCTGTGGATCACCCGAATTCGAAACTAGTGCTGCTCTTGCACCAAGGGAATTTGCGATGCCAGTTGCAGGTCGATCAGAGTGCTGAGCCGACGATCGATCAGTGGGCCGCGAGCCGACCTTGCCAAGATGAAAACGCCGGCTAAAAGAACCAGGAATCCTGCGAAGCGGTGATTAAACTCACTCTCCGGCTTGTCGGCTAGGCGTATCGCAATCTGTTTTGGAGACTCTTCCGCTGCCGCAGCTGCACCGTGGTCATCCAGTTGCATTCCAGACATGTCTTTCATATCGCCTGAGTCATGCTGCTGCGGCCAGGCGACAGGCTGGAAAACAAATAGGAAGAAAACGAATAATAGAGCGAGTGCGCCTGGCCGCCAGTCCAGATCGTGCCACTGGACCTGCGATTTCCCCAAGTCATCCCCCTGCGGCCGCAGGGCCTAGCCTAAGTCCATTCGTGGATGCGAGTGGTTTTCATCGATCTCGCTGCTACTGCCCCTGTCTCTGCACAAAGGGAATCTGCGACGCCAGCTGCAGATCAATCATCATGCTGAGCCGCCGATCCAGCTGGAAGAACGTCGCCGCCGTCTTCCCCGGCAGCACCTGCCCGACGATCGGCCCATACTTCGCCCGCAACTGCGCTACCTGCACGTCCGTGTTTAGCGACCGGGTCATGTAGCCTGCCGCCTGCTCGTTCGTTACCGCGCCCCAATTGTCCACGTACTGCTTGACCAACTCATACTTTTCATCATTGATTTTCCTCAGCTCAGATGCGTACTTGTCATAAATCGGCCAGAACTTCGTCGCCTCCGCATCTGTCAGCTTCAAATTCTCAGCGATCAGCTGCTTCTTCGCCGACCGAATATCCGCCCTCATCAGCGCAATATCCTGATCCGTTACCACTTGCGAGCCCTCGCTCGACGCCGCTGGCTGCTGTGCGGCCGCCGTCTGCGCCTTCACCTGGGACCCTGGCAGGAAACACGCTCCCACCAACACCAGCACCGCTACCCTCTTCTTATTCACAATCGTTGCTCCTTAACTGAAATTTCCTTTTGAACTCGAAATCGGCAGACCAGGCGCGATCCTAATTGGAAGCCCGCGTCCAAACTGAGGTGCTTCGTCACGGCCAGCCGAACCGGCGGCACTACAATGGCGTCCTGGCCCGCAAACACTTCAAGCCTAGGGACCCATGGCAGCCTTAGGGAACTGTCAAAACACACAGTGGGATCGACCGGAAGGCTGCGAAGCCCAATCTGTGTGTCCAACTCGTGTTCCAGTGGACGTATAACGCCGAAACCGGGTGCGTCGTGAAGGCGCTGGTCCACAGGCGGGGGTATACCCGCCCGGGAACTGGTTCGCTCCACCCGGTAGCAATCAGAGCAGCGGTGGAGGCAACGAGACTGCTGAAGCCTCTGGTGCAGAGGGTCGCTAAGGCGACTCGGCGAGCGTGTGGGCCGTAACGTGAGTGAACGCTAAGCAGGCCCCGAAAATAGTGATGCAGGAGCCGACCCGCCCCGGTTTCGTGGGAACGCCGAAGCGAATGGAAGTGCCCGAGCGAACAAGTTCCATCCGACCTGCCGGGGTATTGGCGACCGCATGTACGCAATGGGGACCGCAACACGGGAAGTCCCAGCGGCGATCGCGGTATGGATCAACTGGCAACTCGCGAGAAACAGCCCAGGCCTTGTGGGATGGCGGAGGGGCTCGCAGTACCGACGAAGCCGACGGCCGACGCCTATCGCTCGTACCTCGCGAACCACATCAGACCGCGATGGGGAAGCATCCCGTCGCGGGATTGAAGCCTCTCGCCGTTGAGCTCTGGCTGAAGGGGCTCGACCTTGTGCCGAAAACCAAAGGACACCTGCAGAATCTTCTGCGGGTGCTCTTCAATTGCGCCATGCGCTGGGAATTCGTGGAGGTCGGCCAGAATCCGATGCGGCTGGTGCGGGTGCGAGGAGGCAGTAAACGCGGGAAGGAGCCGAAGGTGCTCACCATCGCGCAATTCCAACGGCTCGTTGAACAGCTCAGCGAGCCTTATCGCACGATGGTGATCCTCGATCTCGCGACCGGGCTCCGCCGCAGCGAGCTCTTCGCGTTCAAGTGGTGCGACGTGAATTGGGAGGACATTACGCTTCTCGTGCGCCGCGGCATCGTCGACACCGTCGTGAGCGACGTCAAAACCGAATACTCCCGCGCGGGCATGCCCCTCGATCCCGCACTGGCCGAGGTGCTGTTGAACTGGCGTCGCACTACAGAGTTCAACAAACCCGACGACTGGGTATTCGCGAGTCCCTTCAAGGGAGGAATGATGCCTGGCAGCCCTGGAGAGTGCAGCAACGACATATCGGCCCCGCAGCTGAACGCTGCGGCATAGGCCGCATCGGTTGGCACACATTCCGCCATACCTTTCGGAGTCTTCTCGACGAGACTGGGGCTCCGATCAAGGTGCAGCAGGAACTGATGCGCCATGCCGACATTCGAACAACCATGAACATCTACGGAAAAACCATGGAGAAGAGTAAACGCGAGGCCCACAGCAAAGTTGTTCGCCTCGTGTTGCCTCTGCGCGTGGCTTAGTGCCCCCTTATTGCCCCTAGATTTTTATATCTGATTGGAAACAAAGGAAAAATTGGTAGGGGCGGTGGGGATCGAATCCACCAACTGTATGGAAACAAAGGAGTTTTGCGGAGCACCCTGGCCTTCTAAGGAACTGAAAAGAAAGGAACGGAATTCTTAGTGCCCCCTAATTGCCCCTAAAAATTATTGCTTCTCGACCCATGAATTGGGCTAATTCTTAGCCCACGACTTCGACCGCTCACCTGCTCAGGAACCACGCGGCCGAACGAAGTCTGCCTCAGAGGAATCTAGCAGGCGCAATTCCATCCAGCTGGGCGTGTAGCTCAAATATGAAGTTACTCTAAGCTGCTGATTCGACGCCACTAACACTCCTTTGATGATCTCCAAATAACCCAAACCTTGGACCCAAGTGGACCAAAACGCTGGTCCGCCGACAAAACGTGGCATTCACTCCACCTCGTCGCGTTCCGCGAGTTACCCGTTCAGTTGTAGTCCCGATTCCTTGTTCAGTCCCTGCATTTCATTTCCAAACGGGGACTTTGTTTGTTCCCGAGAAAGGTCAATCATGAACGACTGTGCTCGCAGATTCTTTATTCTGGCTCGGCTGATCTACCTGCTGCTCCGGCAGTTCAATAAGCAGTGAGGAAATTTCGCTCTGTAGCCGCCAACCATTGGCCGGCGACCCTCACCGGTATAAGGTCGGCTTCTTGATCACAATCGGTTTGCTTCGTCTTGTCGACTGCGTCGCACTGATTAGGTGATTCGGCCATAGAGAGAACTCTTTGGCGCGTACACCATGAGTACAATCAAAAGCAGCGCGGCACCGAGCATCCCGAAATCCTTAAAGTGAAGCGCCATCGCCGCCCCAATTCCGGCCCCGAAGACAAATGCGATCCAGATTCGGTAGAGAAGACCTACTCTTGGATCAGGAGCTTCTACAAGCGCGGGAGGCAGGCTAGAAATGTATTTTTCAGCCTCCGTCGAGAGTAGGCTGGTGATCATCCCTGTCAAATAAGTCGTGTGAACGCTGATGCCACCGACTCGACGAAAAGCTCCGTTTTGCAGCCCGAGTGCGAGAGACACAAAGATCACAAATATCTCAACCCGTGAGGCCATGCCTGATGCCAACGCCAATGTGGCGGACACTAGCAGAATCACTTCTATCCCCATGATCGTAGGGAGCAACGGCCACGACGGCCGCGCCCTTAATGGCCGCGCTAGAACAACGCTGAGGACAACTCCTATCAAAAAAGTGACAATGGCCGAGAGATGTCTGAGCATAGCCCGCCAATCGTGAGCAGCCACTGCAATTGCCCCTAGCACCAAGTTGCCGGTCACATGTCCAGTGAACGTCTTGGCGAGGACGAAGCCAGCGGCGTCGCCATATCCGCCAACAAAGGCCAGCCCCAAAGAGAGCCGTGTGCCGGCCTGTCGAATGTCGGAAGTCACAGTTTTCCTTCGACGATTTCGTCGCTATCGACTGAGGGCAATGATAATCGGCACGGTCACTACCAACGACAACGTCGAGAGGAGCAGCGCCGACGCCGACTCCGCTTCCATGGCCTTGTACTTGGCGGCAAGTAGAACAACGATCGTTGCGAGGGGAAAGCTGCAACAGACCAGCGCCTCTCGCGCAAATGGACTCTGCACATGAAGCAGATGGAGCAGAGCGAAGAGAACGGCCGTCTGCACGGTGATGCGACCAAGTGTCGCTAAGACTACCGCTTTTGACAGATGGAACGCGTGGGCGGCAAGAGTCAGCCCAACGGTGAACACGGCGACACCGGATGTGGCCGAGCCGATCATTTCAAAGCAACTTGCTATGGGCTTTGGGATGCGAAGGCCGATGAGTACAACAGCAATGCCTAGCACGGGAGCCCAAAGCAGGGGTGACTTCAATCCGGACTTGAGTCCGGACAGGACCTGCTCTCGACGGGAGGACGACGCCGCAGGGGCTGCACCTATCCCTGGGCTTGACGTTTCGAGAAGAATAATGGCTGCTGGGACGACGAGGTTAATCGCCAGCGCAACGAGTCCCACCGTACCTGTGCTGGTGTCGCCGAGCAAGGGCTGCAGTACGGCGATTCCGAAAACCGGAGTTGCTGATGTCGCAAGCAGAAGGGCACAGATGATCGAGGCAGATCCTTGCAGGGACTTTACTCTCCGCAAGAGAAGCCAGGCGACCAAGAACAAGCCATCATGGGAGAGAATCAACGCCAGAACGAGACGGCCCTGCTGAAGAAGCAGGTCTTTCGGGATCTCGGTCATGCCAACAAATAAAGATGCAGGTAGCGCGAAGCCAAGCGCGAGCTCGCTCAACCCAGCGGCCTGGTCGGCATTAAAAGAATGGCGCTTGCCAGCGACGTAGCCGAGCGCGAGAACAAAAAATACCGGAAGCAGTGCTCCTACAAGTCCGCCGATGTTCATGAAAGTTCCTTTCTGCGTTTCCTAGAATTCCACTTTTGTTCTGAATCCGAAGACCACGGCGCGCTGCGCGCCTCCTCCGACGTTCGCGTAGTACTGGACCACGGGCTGTAAAAGAAGCATCGGGAGAACATCCAGCAGCGCGTTGAACTCAACGGCCTGTTCCGTTTTCCAGGCAGGCGCGCCGGGCGGGCGAAACTGCGGGCTCAGACTATTTCGCACGTAGCCTAAGGACATCGTGTTGTGGATGTGAAGAGGCAGCGGCTCGTTGAAGCGCAATCCAGCCGTCAGCAACGTGTAGTTGCGGTTGATGCCGGGGGAACTCCAGTCGTAAGCAAACGTCGCATCCAGACCTTTTGCTTCTTTCGGGTCCACGCGCCAGAGAGCCTGGCTCGCCATCCAGTACAGGAGGTAATTACCCGACTGCGGTTTCGGAGTTGTAGGCGATGTAAACTTTCCTGGATTGTAGGAAGCGCCGAACTGGTAGAGGCCTGAATATCCCTTTCGACTCTCGACGTTGTCGAAGGCCCGCACTGAGGAAGCCTTCCTGCCCGGAGTAAACCCAATTTCGGAAACACTCATCGGAGTTCCATTGAACTGCGGAACCAAGCCGGTCGGGTTTTGTGAAAACGGCTCGCCGACCGCGGCCAGCACCATCGATTTCACATAGAGGTTGTGAAACGGCACGACGCGCAGTTCCGCCGCTGGCGTAGAGGGCGGATCGAACGACTCCAAGTCCGTAAATAAATTGCCCAACGCATAGCCCATCGGTTCGAAAATGAAAGAGGCCGCGTAGTGCTGAGCGCCGTAGAAGTCTTGACCGGCGAACTGGCCGACGCGCGCAGTGATACGTTCATCCAGCCATCGCTTCTCGATCCACCATGAATCGAGGCGGCAGGTATTTGCGCTGGACATCCCACTGGGGCTGGTAAGGAGACCCAGATACGCTCCGAGATTGCCACCGCCCTGCCAGAGCGCCGTCGCATGGAAATACAACCCCTTCTGTCCAATGAGCGCGCCAAGATCGATGTCCACCGTTCCCCGGAATCGGTTCCAGCTCGCAAATCGCTCTTTCTGCTCGCTCTTGAGATTCCAGAGGGAATCGCTGACGTACTGAAAATCGAAGTTCACTCCGCGCTCCAGCAGACGCGTCCGTTCGCCGCCCCAGTCCCCAAAGAGATGCCCGTGCGCACCTTGCCCCGTTTCGTGACTGTCGGGACCCGGGAGCGGTTCCTGCTGCTGACTCTGCGAACGAGCTGGAAACGTGAACACGAAAACGGTTAGAAATAAGGAAAACAGGAACCGATATTGTCGACTGCACAAGCAACACATCTCCTCACCGCCCATGACGATTGGTCTGGCGTCTCCACGACAAAGCTGGTCGATATTGTTGAGACAAACGGTGCGACGGACCAAAGGGTTCGCCGCACCTTTATCAGGCTCTGGCCGCTAGCCCTTCCGCTTCGTTGGTATATTCCGGTTTGTAGACACGCTCGCGGATGAACGCAACCATGTCAGCTGGACGGGGGACCGTGGCGAGGCCGGAGTCGAAGACGAGTTTTGCAACTCGCGCAGCCGTCTGAATTTCGGCCTCGAGAATATTCGACTGTAGGGGATACAAGAGACCTTGCTTGAGCAATTCGGATGGTACCTGATCCGCCACCGCCTGCCCGGCCTCAATGAACATCTCGTCTGTGACGCGCTTCGCCTGCGTGGCGAAGATCGCCATGCCGACCGCCGGGAATATGTAGAAGTTGTTTGCCTGCCCCGGTAGAAATGTCTGTCCGTTATAGTGGACCGGCGCGAACTGCACACCGGCAGCATAGATCGCCTTGCCCTTCGACCAGGTGTAGGCTTGCTCGGCGGTGCATTCGGCATGCTCGGTCGGATTCGAGAGCGCAAGGACTATAGGGCGCTCGTTGATTCTTGCCATGGTCTCGACAACTTTCTGGGTAAAGGCGCCGCCGATCGTGCTGACACCAATGATCGTGGTTGGCTTGATGCTTTCGATCGCGGCGATGAAGTCTCGCGTTGGCGCATGCTGGTGTGCATACGGCTTCTGAAAGTCGAGTAGGTTCGTGCGGGATGCCACGAGCAGACCGTTGATGTCGAACATGTAGACGCGGGACTGCGCATCCTTGAGACTCATGCCCTGCACAACGAGCGCGGAACACAGCAGATCGGCAAGTCCAATACCTGCGGAGCCGGCCCCGAGGAACAAGTACTTTTCGTCCTTCAGTTTTGTGCCCTTGGTCTTGGCCGCGTTGATCATCCCTGCGAGGGTGATTCCGGCCGTACCTTGTACGTCGTCGTTGTAGACGCAGTACTTGTCCCGGTAGCGCTTGAGGAGGTGCACGGCGTCCGCACCAGTCCAATCCTCAAAGTGGATGCAGCACTTCGGGAACACTTCTTGCACTGCTTCAACGAACTCATCGACAAAAGAATATAGGTCCTCGGTTGCAGGGCGTGTTTTGCGCATCCCCAGATACAAAGGATCGCGCAGATATTGCTCATTGTTGGTACCAGCATCGAGGTACAAGGGGAGCAGATACTGTGGAGGCACTCCGGCGCAGGCCGTGTAGAGTTGCAGCTTTCCGATGGGGATGGGCGCGCCGTTGGCGCCCAGATCACCAAGGCCCAGGATGCGGCCGCCGTCCGTGACACAGATGAACCGAACGTCTTTCTGCGGCCAGTTTTTCAGAATCTCCTTTACCTTACCGCGCCGCGTGATCGAGAGATACATGCCACGCGCCTGGCGGTAGATGTGGCCGAACTTCAGGCATGCCTCGCCGATGGTCGGGTCGTACACAATCGGGAGAAAACGCGCCGGGTCGGACATAACGGTTCGATAAAAGAGCGTTTCGTTGTGATCGAGCAGATTGCTCAGATAGATGTAGCGTTCGAGGTCCGTGCCCTTCTGGCCCAGCTGCATCATCACGCGCTGCAACTGGAGTTCCTCGGTCTCTGTTACGTCAGGGACGAGGCCCACTAGGCCGAGTGCTTGCTTTTCGGTGTCCGTGAAGGCGGTCGACTTGTTGAGCGATGGATCTTGCAGCAATTCGATTCCGTGCTTGGTAGTGCTATTCATCTTGATTACCTCTCTTTCGGTTTCCTTTTCAAAAGTCTTTCTTTCTAAGTCAGGGTCTATGTTCCTCTGCGCACCATCACGCAGCAGCGGTCGCTACGTAGGGTTTGACCATCTTTTTCGGGTCGACAACTCGATCGAATTCTTCTTCCGTAACGAAGCCGAGCTTCAACGCCGAGGCTTTCAGCGTGAGGTCGTTATCCAACGCATAGTGCGCAATCTTGGAAGCCTTGTCGTAGCCAATGACCGGCGAGAGTGCCGTCACCAGCATCAGAGAGCGTTCGACGTATTCGTTGATCTTCTTCACGTTGGGCCTCGTCCCCTCGACTAGAAACTTGCGGAAGTTGGTGCATCCGTCGGTCATGATCGTGACCGAGTGAGTCACGTTGAAGATGATCAGCGGCTTGTAGACATTCATTTCCAGGTAGCCCCCGGCGCCGCCGAAACCCACCGCCACGTCGTTGGCCATTACCTGCACGGCGATCATGGTAAGGGCTTCGGCTTGTGTGGGGTTTACCTTGCCCGGCATGATTGAAGAGCCCGGTTCATTCTCCGGAATCTTAAGTTCGGCGAAGCCCGCTCGCGGGCCGCACGACATCAGTCGGATGTCGTTGGCAATCTTGTAGAGTGAAACAGCCAGGGTGCGTAATGTCCCGGAAAGCTGCACCTGGGCGTCGTGGGCGCCCTGCACCGTGAATTTATTCGGGGCAGTGACGAACGGCAAACCTGTCAGCTTGGCGATTTCGGCCGCAGCAGCTTCGGCAAAGCCATTCGCTGAATTGATGCCGGTACCAACCGCGGTTCCGCCGATTGCGAGACGGTATATGCCCTTCAGCGCATCTTCGATCCGGTCGAGATTGTCCGAGAGCATGCCCTCATAACCTGACCACTCTTGGCCGAGCGTGAGGGGGGTAGCGTCTTGCATGTGTGTGCGGCCAATCTTGACGATGTCCTTCCACTCGTCGACCTTCGCAGCGATCGCGGCGTGAAGCGCCTTCACTGCGGGCATGAGTCGCTGCTTCACATTGACCGCCGAGGCGATGCACATCGCGGATGGAAAGGAGTCGTTCGACGACTGTGCCATGTTGACGTGATCATTGGGATGAACCGGCGCCTTGCTCCCGAGCGGCGTGCCCGCGATCTGGCAGCAGCGGTTGGAGATCACCTCATTCACGTTCATGTTGAATTGCGTGCCGCTGCCGGTCATCCATACATGCAACGGGAACATCTCGTGATGTTGACCTGCCAGGATCTCGTCACAGACTTGAACGATCAACTTGTGGCGCAAGTCGTCGAGCCGCTTTCCGGTATGGTTGGCATTCGCGGCCGCCTTCTTCAAGGTGGCGTATGCCGTAATCATCTCCCTTGGGATTAGGTCTTTGCCGATACTGAAGTGCTCCAGCGAGCGCTGAGTCTGAGCGCCCCAGAGCTTGTCCGCTGAAACGTTCACCTCGCCCAGACTGTCGGTTTCTTTCCGAATTTCTGCCATCGTATTTCTCCTTCTTTTTTTTAAGTACTCTTACAAAATGCTGCCCTCGTACACCTGCTCGAACAACTTCACATTCTGTCGCCACGTGGACGCCGACAAGCACAGACCCAGGAGTGTCGAACGCTTTTCGCGGGGTTGTAGTGATCTGATCTGGACGATCGATCCGACATAACCTTCTTTGGCCTCTTTGACCCCAGAGGGCTCCGAACAATTTTGTCGAAGACTCTCGCGCGCCACGGAAGCCGCCGACGCCTTAAATTGCGCTTTCGGCAATTTGATTTGTCCTGGCAATTCGCAACCTTTGCATCCGCGCATAAAGCGTGGACCGCTTCAATCCCAAACGAAGAGCAGCACCTGTGGGACCACCGATCACCCAATGTGCCTGCTCCAAAGTCTTGCGGATATGATGTCGCTCAACCTCTTCCAGCGTTATGGGTTTCGGAGGGTGAATTTCAATTGTCTCCCGCAATCCAGAGAGGGGAGGAGTTAGGGTGTTCCCGTCAGTCAGAATCACACTTCGCTCGATGAAATTCTGGAGCTCCCGAATGTTCCCCGGCCAGCAATGCGCTATCAGCGCTTCCATCACTTCTGTTGGTATCCATTCAATCCGCTTGTTCATCTGTTCCGAGTAAATCCTCAAAAAGTGCCTTACCAGCGACGGAATGTCTTCACGCCTATCGCGCAATGGCGGAACAACTATGGGGAAGACGTTTAAGCGATAGTACAGATCGCGGCGAAATTGATTTTGGGCAACTAGCTTCGAGACATCTTTATTTGTTGCGGCTATCAACCTGACGTTCGCGCGCTGTGTTTGCGTGCTGCCTAGTCTTTCAAACTCTCCATCTTGCAAAACCCGCAGCAGCTTCGGTTGCAGTTCCAGCGGCATGTCTCCGATTTCGTCCAGGAAAAGGGTGCCGTGGTTTGCCGCTTCGAAACGACCCATTTTGCGAGCCACCGCTCCCGTGAAAGCTCCTCGCTCGTGCCCAAATAGCTCGCTCTCCAGCAATCCGAGAGGAATTGCCGCGCAATTCACCTTTACGAAAGGCTGATCGCAACGGGTGCTATGCTCGTGAATCGCACGGGCGATGAGTTCCTTCCCCGTGCCGGTTTCACCTTCGATCAGAGCAGTCGAATTGGTGGGCGCCACCGTGCGAACAAGGTCCAATACTTCTAGCAGGGCCCTGCTTGTCCCGGCGACGTACTCGAAGCCATCGTTCATATCTTTTCTCTTGATCGCCTTACGGCCCCTGCTTGAGAACGATGCTGCGGACCCTGATTCAACTCTCGCGCGTGTAGGAATGTCCGCCTCATTTTCTCCCTGCTCAGCTAAGCAAGCCGCGACGTCATCTTGATATTCCGAATGAACTGCAGTCTCCCAAGCCATGTCGTTCCTTTCACAATTTGTCGGACCTTATCTCCTGTTTCCGGAGGGTTCAGTCACCGATAGAAAAGACGAGACGTCAGTGCTGGTTGGCACCATACGGCGCATTCTGCATAATGCGGACGTCCATCGATTCAGTAACCGATACACCAATCGTCTGTCCGGTGTGATCATTGATGAGGCGGGAAGGACCTTCGAAGAAAACATTGCTCGGGTTCTCGAAAACATCGAGCTTGCTAAACGGCTCCAGCGTGTAGTGACGACTGCCTTCTACCTCGACGGGAAACTCGTACGTCCAACCCCACGACAGCCATACTCCTCGCTCAGGCGTTCTGAGATACCCGTTCTGGCGGACGAGAAAGGAGTCCAGCCATTGCGTAGATCCGTCGGCCTTCTGGTAGGTCGCCACCTGGTAGCCGTTGGCGAAGTTATACAGATTGACTCGGGTGCCGTTGGAGAAGCGCAGTGAGGACCACTCCCAGGACTTGGTCAGGAAGTCGCCCCATTGGCGGTCGACCCAGCCCTGCCCGGTCACGTCGATCTCGCGCCTGACGCCGCCCTTTCCTGTGTAGGTGATCCGGCCTGCGATGTCGACACGCGGCAGCGAATAATAGTAGCTCCGGTCCTCCTGCGCTCCTTCCTGAATGAATCCCTTGATGCCGAGCTTGTCCTTGGCATACATCACCTGCTCCGCGCCTGTGAGGCGCAGATTGTAGGACAGTCGCGAAGATGCGACCGTCAGGTTCATAGTGTCACCCCTGAACGACCACTCGGAGCTGTATTCGCCCGCCGCGAAACGAAGCGCGTTGGTCTTCGGATCCCAAGCGTCGGCTTCATTCACCACTGCTACCGGGAAATCAGCGATACGGAAGTTGTTGCGGTAATCCGTGAAGCCGGTCATAGCTGCGATTGCCCTCTGGTCGCGCGCCAGGCCCGCAGACGCGGGACTAGCCTTCCCGCCAGTGAAGTGGAAGGGACACCAAACCAGGAAATAGGGATTCCCGGCCGTATCGTTGACTAGTGCGGTCAGGTACCACCACTCGGTAGTGGTCTCGCTCTGTTTCGCATGAGGTTGCCACTCCTCGACGGGTGACCGAAAAGCGGGCTCTGTGACGCTATAACTGAGTGTAGCCATCTCGATGTTCTCCTTCGCGCTAGGTACATCAAATGCATACCCAAATGTGAAAGAGGGACCCTCAACCCTCGGTGGAAATTTCAGGCTGCTCTAAATTCCTGCATGCGGCCCGCGAGCGTGGGATAGAGCGACTCCGCATTTCGATGCGCGATGGAAAAAAGGTCTGCTTCGCTGAAGCCGTTCCAGCTCTGCACATCCTGAATGGCAGGTGGAACCGTCCATTCCGGCATAAACGGATGATCGAATCCCATTACTAGGTGCGAGGTCGGTACCATCTGCTTTAGAGCGAAGAGCTGCGCGGCAGATGTTGCTGCAGTAAGGTCGTAGTAGAAAGTGGCCAGACCTTCGCGGATCTCCGCAGAACTCAGGTGCGCGCGGCCCTTGCCGGGACCGAAGACCTTTTCAAGGGTTTCGATACGCGTCATCAAATATGGAATCGTTCCTCCGCCATGGGTGGAAACGATCTTGATCTTCGAGAAGCGCTTCTTAGCCCCCCGGAAGACCATGTTGACGAGCATGCGGGTGGTGTCGAACATGAACTCCAAAATCGATACGTCGATGCCGAGATCAACGGAGCGAGATGCCTTGGCTGGGACTGGGTGAACAAACAAGGTGACGCCACGACGGTTCATTTCCTCAAGCCATGTCTCGTAACGGCTGTCGCCAAGGTAGATGTCATCGGTGCTTGTCGTGGTCGCGACGCCGTCAAGCTTCAATGTATCGAGTGCGTATGCCATCTCTTCGAGTACCCCGTCTGTCGCCGCCAGCGCCGGTAACGTCGCCATCGCTCCGAAGCGCGTGGGGTGTTTTGAGACGATGTCGGCCAGTTGCTCGTTGATTCGCCTCGCGAGTTGGCAGGCCTCCAGTCCTTTCACGTGACTCGCCGAATCCGGCAGCGATAACACCGATGCTGAGATTCCGTTCGCATCCATGAGTGACAAAGACTCCTCGATCGACCAAGGCGGCAGCTTGTCCATCGGCGCCTGCGATCCGAGACTTGTAATGATGTGGGAGTGGACGTCGATGATTTCGTTCAGGCTACCCATAGAAATATCCTCCTCGTGTGATCCTGTAATGGCAAATCACGGTTATATTTCTCCTGTCTTTCGTTCTCTCATGATCCACTCGCGGATATATGCTGGGCAGTTCTTAAGCGTGATGTTGTCCGCTTCACAGCGCTTGAGAAAACTGATCGCGTCTCGATCCACGAGGGTTAGATCGCTTAAGTCCAAGACGATTCGGCGACCGCCCGCTTCTGCGGTCATTAGCGTTTCCAACCCGATTAAGTCTTCTGCATCCATTCGTCCACTCAGCTTAATGACCACCTCTCCGTTCTCCGTCCTCGTAATCTTCAGCATCTTCCTTCCCCTGAGCAGCGTGCGAGTCTGGAAACAAATAGGGAATCGGCTAGCTGTTTTTCGAAGGCTTGCAGTTGGCGCAGTCTCACGCATGACGGCACAGCGACACTACGGTAAGAACTTGTAGCCAGCGCCATGCATTGTTCGAAAATGCACCGGACGTGAAGGATTGCGTTCGAGTTTTTGTCGCAACCTCAGAATGTGGTTGTCTACGGTTCGTGTACACGGGTAGTTCTCGTACCCCCACACTTCGTTGAGTAGTTCGTCGCGTGAAATCACGCGCCGCGCGTTCTGAATCAAGTATTTCAGCGTCTTGAACTCCATGGATGTGAGCACCACAGGCTCGCCTTCGCGGAGAGCTTCCATGGTGGAAAAATTGACGGTCACATCGCCAAACGCGACCGTATTCCCCCCGCTGGTACTCTTGAAGCGCTCCACTGCTTTTCCAAGGACCCCAAGCAGGTCTGTTGTCTCGCACCGTTCGCTCGACGGCTTCGCTATTGAAGATTTGGGCGGAGCAACTTGATGCGCGCCCGTGGACCTAGGAATAAGGACGATCACTGGAAGGAAGCGCTTCAACTGGTGGATTTCCTTCAAGTCTACACTTGAGATTGGAGACAGCGACTCATCGAAGAAGATTTCCGCGTCTGCCTGCCCAGAGGCCCGCGAGATTTGCGCAACCTGGCTGTTCATAACTAACGCCGCGGACGCTTCCTTCGGAATTTGACGGTGCGTCTGAGTCGCGTGCCCAAAAGGCGGCTTTACAGTAAGTATTTGCATCGTACCTAGCTCCTTCGGTATCGCCCCTCTCTCACAAGTATCTGCGTGCGCTGCACCATGAGGAGTCATACGCACCTGTGTGATCGCAATTACATCTCCGAACGGAAGGCACTTAAAATGTATGAGTTAGCTGCCTACGGAAATGTCGAGTTTCGGCAAATGCCGAATTTCGTACAGCACTTTTAGGATGGTTACCTTCGGGAAGGTATAGGTGTGTGCTAGCTATTTTTCGAAGCGCTTGCAGTTTTAAAGCGATACTTGTCGATCTTCAACGAGATGATTTTTGATTCTAAAGTTGATCGATGAATCCCCAGCTTTGCAGCCGCTCCGGACGGTCCCGACACCCGTCCTCCGCTTTCACGCAGGGCAGCCTCAATGATCTCTTTCTCTTGGGCAGCAGTCTTACGAGATAGCCCCAGGTCGCTTTTGGGTCCAGTTATATGGGGCGGGCGCGA
>Ga0210409_10003790_pt1 | contig 16624 bp, 13 predicted proteins | sample IncBWH17MmetaG_FD_161649 | JGI IMG/M metagenome (GOLD analysis project Ga0210409, IMG submission 161649) | Forest soil microbial communities from Barre Woods Harvard Forest LTER site, Petersham, Massachusetts, United States - Inc-BW-H-17-M | ecosystem: Environmental > Terrestrial > Soil >...
TACGATTGACCGGGGACGCGCGGTGCAGAGCAATTTCCACGAGTACACGCCAATGCGGATGAACCAATTACCGCGCGAGATTGAAGTGCACTTTCTGCGGACCGATAATCCGCCGACGGGATTGGGCGAACCGGCGCTGCCACCGGTGCTACCGGCGGTGTGCAACGCGATTTTTGCGGCTACAGGGAAGCGGATACGTTCGCTGCCCTTGGCGAAGCACGGTTATAGCTGGGCTTGAGCGAGTTCAGGCGAGTTTGATTACGGTCGGGCTTCTGCTGGCGACCCAAGTTCGAGATTTCTCACCAGCCAGGGAACCAAGATCTTGCGGAAGATTACGGGATCGGGCCAGATCTTCACCTGGCGTCCGAGATGGCCGCCCTGCGGATTAATCCAGGCTTCTTTGGGCACGTCGCCGCTGCTCAAGAGTAGATAGGCATCGGAGATTGGTACCTGAGTGTCTAGCGCGCCGGCGATGATGAGCATCGAGGTCGTCGGCTTCCCCAATAAATGCTGGTTCACGAGCGAGAGTTTCGGAAGAATCTCGCCCAGGTCTTCGGTTTTGTTTGCGCCTTCGAAAATGGACATCAGGGCGGGACCTAACCCGAAAAGATATTCGCGGTTGCCCAGCGTTTTTTGCAGGACGAAATTTTTCTCGAAGGTGGCGTCCACCGGGGGCGATTGCGCGACGACGGCTTTCAAGCGGGCGTGTTCGACGATGGAAAGCTTGGTGGCCCAGTAGGCGCCGAAGCTCTGGCCATCCACGCCGATGCGGGTTTTATCCACTTCGAGACGCGTTTCGAGGTAGTCGATGACTTTGGAGAACATACGCTCGGCGGTTTCGCTGGCTTTGATGGGTGCCTGGCCAGTGCCGGGCGAGTCGATGCCGATGTAGCCGATGCCGGAATTCAGGACCACGCCAAAATTTTCGGTCAGATCTTCTTTGCGGCTGTCGAGGCCGCTGATGGCGACGACGACGGGCACGGGGCCTTTGACATTTTTGGGCAGGCGGAGGTAGCCGACGATTTCCGAGCCTTCAAACGGAATGTGGACCACTTCGAGAGGCGGATCCATCATTTTCGCGTGGGCGAGGAATGCTTCGAGCGCTTTGGCGTAGGCGCGTTTCTTACCGGCAGAGGCAGGAACCGGCCAGCGAGCAAACGAGTAGAGGCGCCAGGCGCGGACGAAGTCCTTGTCGGCCTGCCCGGGATTGGTCGATAGCAGGGAGTTCCCTTCTGCCATGTAGCGATCGGCAACTGCGCTGAAAGCCGCGGCCCATTCGTCGTTGTCGGTGGTCTTGATGTTGGCGAAGGCTTCGCGGACATCGGCGGGATCGAGGCCGATGAGCGGATACATGCCGTTTTCGGCGCGTTTGATAGCTTCGGTTTTAATTTCGTCGAGCGTGCGTTCCTTTTGTGGCTGTTGGGCGTGGCAACCGGGGGCCATCGCCAGTAAAACCAAACCAGTGAGCAAACAGAGCAGTCTTTGTCGCAAAAGAGTTCTCCTTATGGTGGTTACTTTGCTTTCGTGAGTGCCGCCTGGTAATAGGACGGGTCATAATATTTGTCGGGTGAAGGCGGATGGCCGCCCCACTGGCCTTCCACTTCCGCACGCAGTTTTAAAACGTTTTCGAATCCGCGGAGGTCGAACTGTGCGTCTTTGGCGAACCCTCCGGGGCGCGTCATGCTGATTTCGTAGTCCTCGGCGGCGATTTCGGGTGCAAGGTGATATTGGGAGGTGAGCAGGTCGATGACTTGCTGCTTGTTCGCCGTGTTCAGAAGCCAGCGCTGGGCTTCGATACAGGCGGAGAGAAACGGGATGAGGAGTTCGCGGTGATCCTTGGCCCAGGCGCGCAGGGTGAAGAAACCCGCGGCTTGATAAGGACCGATTAACTGCTGGACCGAGCCAAGGCTTACGAAGCCTTCCTTCTTCGCCACCAACGAAACTGGGGGCCCGAGCATGGAGCCGGCAAAATCCTTTTGCTCGCGCATGGCGATGAGGCGCTGCGGCGTGGCACCGAACGGTTTGATCTCATAGTCCTTTCCGGCGGCGAGGCCGCTGAGCGCCAGGATTTTTTTCATTTGGAGCGCGTAAGCGGTGTTTGGCGCATCTACGATGAGTGTTTTGCCGCGGAGGTCCGCGGCGGACTTGATGTCCTTCTGAGCGATCAATTCGTTCTGGGAGCCTTCGCCGCCCATGACGATGACGACATCCTGGTGAGCCAGCTCGACCATGGCCACCGCGTTGTCCACCGCTAGATAAGCAATGTCGCCCTTTCCGGCGGCGAGGTCGGCGCGCAATTCGTCGGAATTTTTCTTGTTGTCGTTGATGACTTCGAGTCCGTATTTGGCGAAGAGGCCTTGCTTGTCTGCGACAACAAATTGCACCGGGCGTCCCAATAAAGTGAGGACATGGATTTGTTGCGTGGCCGGGGCCTGGGCGCGCACTCCGCTGCAAACTAGAAGAGCGCACACAGCAATACTCGATTTAAAGCGCATGACGGGCTTCATTGGCATTCTCCTGGCGAGCGGAATCAAGGCGCGCCTTCGTTGAGTTTGTCGAGCGACCATTCTGTCACAGGCATGGGGTCGAGGACTGGTTTACCGAGATTGGGACAGCTCAGGGCGTACAGGCCAGTGTCTGTGGCGGTCCAAAGGATGTTGCGGTCCCATTCGATGAAGATGTTGTCGACGGTTCGGTCGTAGCTGCCGAATTTCTTGAGGTCGCCGCCCTGAGGCGGAATGAAATAGGCCACTTCTTCAGGCTTGTAAAGGTCGCCGATGTCGTAACAGCGAAGACCGGCAATGAAGTAGGAGTAGGCGATAAATTCCTGGCGAGGCTTCCCCGGGGCTTTCAGATGCGGAGGATTGTGAGCGCCAAAGCGTCCGCGCTTGAAGCAGAAGTCGCGGTAGGGCGCTTCGGGCGGAGGAACCGGGCGCGGGAGTTGCGCGACCGGGACGGGATGCGCTTCGTCGCGGATGTCGATCACCCAGTTCGGCAAATAGATCTGGTTGCAATCGGAGTTGGTCGTTTCGCCGTTGGTGATGACGAAGCCGCGATCCAGAATGCCGCAATAGATGGTGTGGAACGCAATGCCCATGCCGGAGTATTGCGCGGGCGGTTCGAAGCGTCCGATTTCTTTCTGATGCTCGGGGTCGGAGAGATCGAGGATGATGAAGCCGTTGCAGCCGAAAGCGCCGTAGCCGCGATTGCCCCCGTCCTCGAGTTTCTTGGGCACGTAGACCGGACCATGAAGGCCGGCGAACGGAGTCTGGTCCGCGACAACTTTGGGAGGAACGAGCTTCGACCAGATCCACTTGTTGTATTCGGCTTCTTCTCCTTTGCGGGAACCGGGAACCCACCACATGGAAACTTCCTTTGCGCTCGCTGGGTCGGAGGCGTCGACGATCATGTTGCCATTGACCAACTGGCGGAAGTAGGACGGCTGGTGGATGAAGGTTTCATCGGGAGCGGTGTCGAGATAGGCGTACTTGCCGCCGTCGTAGTAGTTGCGATGCGTGCCCTGACCGGTGGCGCCGGTGCTGAACTCGGAGAGCTTCACGATTTTCGACGGATCGGTAGCGTCGTAGAAACGCACGCCGCGAAGACCTTTGAAATTCTTGCGCTTGTCGTCCAAATGAGGGTCGTCGTACTTGCCCATGGGCGCTTCGGGAGTGGAGTCGGTGATGGGGGTCTGAGCGCCGGTCATGAGAATCCACTTCTTTAGGTTTTTGTTGTAGGCAACCTGGACCTGGTAGCCCTCAAAACCGCCTTTGTTGAACATGACAGGCTTGCGGACGTCGCTCGCGTCGATAACATCTCCCTGCTGAAAAATATAGCGGCGGTTGCCAACAGACATCATCTGCATCTTGCCGTGGCGTGGCTGGCCGGGCCCGAAGTGTGCGAGGATCTCCATGTTGCGGATATACATCCGGCGGTCGAGATAGGAGATGCTGTTGGGGCTCGGGTGACCATGATGGTCGGCGAGAACGGAGAGCGGCGAACTGGCCAGAGCCAACCCGGCACCTGCCGCCGTGCGGAGGAAACTGCGACGGGAGGGAGTAAAGAGGCTTTCGACGGAATCTTCGTTAGCGACCGTTTGCGATTGAGGCGGACGCGCGGACTTCTTTCGTTTCATTCATTGCTCCTTGGATTTAGGCCCGGCGGGCACCTGGCCCCTGCGGCAGGCTCATCGGTGGCCCGGGCAAGTTGCCGCGGCTTGGGAAGGCAAATCCCAGAACCCTGAGAAGCAAGAAGGCCAAGTCCACCGTAAAAAGGTAGGACCCCTGTACCACTTTGCGAGGAAGGGTGTCAACGATTAAATTCAATGAATCATAAATATGGATGCTTGGCCTGTACAGGAAGAGTTGGATTTGGTATGTTGGTAGGACCAATTGGGATTCTTTGAGTCGAATCCTTCCGAACGGCCCGAGCATCTGGGCCAGGTAACGTTGGGGAGGCCAACCATGGCAATTGCCACAATCAACCCGGCAACGGGACAAGTGATCAAATCCTTTGAACCGCTCAGTAGCGCGGCAATCGAAGCAAAACTCCAGAAAGCCATAGAGACGTTCGCCACCTATCGCAAGGTGCCTTTCGCCCAGCGCTCGGAATGGATGCTGAAGGCTGCGAGCATTTTGGAGAATGAGAAGGAAGCGTTCGCCAGGGTGATGACTACGGAGATGGGAAAGACGCTGCGGTCTGCGGTCGACGAAGCGGCCAAGTGCGCGTGGGTATGCCGCTATTACGCGGAAAACGCGGAACGCTTCCTGGCCGATGAGGTTGTGGAGACGGGAGCGAAGCAGAGCTACATCCGGTACCAGCCACTGGGGCCGGTGCTGGCGGTGATGCCGTGGAATTTTCCGTTTTGGCAGGTGTTGCGTTTTGCAGCACCGGCGCTGATGGCTGGAAACGTCGGACTGTTGAAGCATGCGTCGATCGTGCCGCAGAGCGCTCTGCTGATCGAAGACATCTTTCGCCGGGCAGGCTTTCCGGACGGCGCCTTTCAGACCCTGCTGATCGGATCGCGGGAAGTGGACAAAATTCTGGGCGATCCACGAGTGATGGCGGCGACGCTTACAGGCAGTGAACAAGCGGGGATCGAGGTGGGTATTGGCGCGGCGAAGCGAATCAAAAAAGTGGTGCTGGAGCTTGGCGGAAGCGACCCGTTCATTGTGATGCCGAGCGCGAACATGGAGACGGCGACGAGCACGGCGGTGAAAGCGCGGATCTTCAATAACGGGCAATCGTGTATCGCGGCGAAGCGATTCATCGTGGCGGAAAGCATCGCGGAACAGTTTGAAAAGCTGTTTGCGCAGAAAATGGCTGCGCTAAAAGTGGGCGACCCGTTTGACGAGAGCACGGAAGTGGGCCCGCTTTCGACGCCGGAAGGCGTGGCCGACCTGGATCGCGACGTGCGAAAATCCGTGGAAGCCGGCGCGAAGATTCTGACAGGTGGGAAGCCGCTGGACCGGCCGGGGAATTTTTATGCGCCGACGGTCTTGGTCAACATTCCCAAGGACTCACCGGCCTACAACGAAGAGATGTTCGGACCGGTTGCGAGCGTGTTCCGTGCAAACGACATTGGTGACGCGATTCGAATTGCGAACGACAGCCGGTTCGGGCTGGGAGCCAGCGCCTGGACAAATGATGCCGCTGAACAACGGAAATTCATCAATGAACTGGATGCGGGGATGGTGTTCATCAACCGGATGGTGGCTTCCGATCCGCGGATACCGTTCGGAGGGGTCAAGTGGTCAGGCCACGGGCGGGAGCTGGGAGCCTGGGGAATCAGGGAGTTTACGAATATCAAGACGGTGTGGGTGGAAGAGGGATAAGAAACAGGGATAGGGGTAAGAAAGGGTTGCGGAGGAGAGGCGGGAATGGTAGCTTGGTCCGACAACTCGACCATATCTCGATCTGCCAGGTTCGCCGCCACAAGAAATCCCCTACCGCGCGGGGTTCAGATCAATGCGTCGATGACTCTGTCTGGCTTCGGAGGTTGAGATGTACAAAATCATTCGGGCCTCTCGCCTTTACGAGCAAATTGTCCAGCAGGTTGAGGAATCGATCCACAAGGGCGCTCTGAAAGCGGGGGACCAGCTGCCTCCAGAGCGCGAACTTGCGGAGCAGTTTGGTGTGAGCCGCACGGCGGTGCGCGAAGCGGTGAAGACGCTGCGCGAAAAGGGACTGGTGGAGGCGTACCCGGGTCGCGGGACATTTATTACCGACGGAAGTTCGAACACGATCCGGCAATCGCTACACCGGATGATGCGCTCGGGGAATGAGGGCTTCGCGTCACTGGCGGAGGTCCGGGAAATTCTAGAGCCGGAGATCGCGGCCCTGGCGACGACGCGGGCTGACCAGCAGGATTTGGCGGCGATGAAGGAACAGGTGGAAGTGATGGATGCGTCAAAAACGGATCCCGACGCATACATCGAGGCGGACCTGGATTTTCATCTGGCGCTGGCGGAGGCGGCGGGGAATCCGATCATACTTTCGCTGATTGATTCGATTGTTGGGTTGTTGCGCGAACAGCGCATGGGGATTTTCCAGGTGAAGGGCGGGCCGGAGCGCGGACAGTATCACCACAAAAAGATTCTGGAAGCGATCGAGCACCGGGATTCCGTGGGCGCGCGAGACGCGATGAAGGCGCATTTGAAGCAGGTGCGCGAAGATTCGCGGAACGCGCCCAGCGAATAATTCAAAAAAGAGTTGGCAGCGAGAGTGATTCAGGAGAGGTGAGGTCTTGGCCAAATTAGGGTTTGTGGGCCTGGGGGTGATGGGCGGCGAAATGGTGAATCGGCTGCTCAACAAAGGGCACAGCGTCACGGGATATAACCGGACGCGTTCGAAAGCGGAATGGCTGATCAAGAAGGGTATGCAGTGGGCTGACTCGCCGCGCGCGGTGGTTGGCGCGTCCGACGTGATTTTTTCAATGGTGACGAATTCGGCAGCGCTGGACGCCGTAATGAACGGGCCGGACGGAATGATTGCCGCGGTGACTCCCGGGAAGTTGTTCGTGGATATCAGCACGGTGAGCCCGGCGTTCAGCCGGCAGGTTGCGGCAAAGATTCGGGAAAAGGGCGGAGATCTGGTGGACGCGCCCGTGTCGGGGAGCGTGATTACACTGCAGGAGGGGAAACTCTCCGTGATGGTTGGGGGCCAGAAGGAAACTTTTGAAAAAGTGAAGCCTTTGCTGCTGGATATCGGGCCGAGGGTGACCTACGTGGGCGACAACGGCCTGGCGCTGGTGATGAAGATTGGGACTAATCTGAGCCTCGCGGTGCAGATGCTGGCGTTTTCTGAAGGCGTGCTGCTTGCTGAAAAGAGCGGGATTGCGCGCGAAGTGGCCGTGGATGTTTTGACGCACAGCGTGATCGCGTCGCCGATGGTGCAGTATCGTGGGCCGTTCGTTTTGAAACAGCCGGCTGAGGCTTGGTTCAACGTCAACATGATGCAGAAGGACATGCTGTTGGCGCTGGAACTGGGGCGGCAGCTGGACGTGCCCATGCCGACGACGGCGGTGACGAACGAGTTCCTGACCGCGGCGCGCGGCATGGGGCTGGTGGAAAAGGATTTTGCGGTGGTGTTCGATGTGTTGGCACAGATGTCCGGAGTGAAGGTATGAAAACGATCACGGATCCTGGGAAGACGGAAAACGGGGTGGCGGCGGAACTTGGGCTGCGGCTATACCGGCAGATGGTGCGCATCCGGCTGTTCGAAGAGCAGGTGAATGAGCTCTACACACGCGCGCTGATGCCCGGGCTCGCTCATCTTTACATCGGTGAGGAAGCGGTTGCGGTGGGGATTTGCGAGGCACTGAAAAATACCGATTATGTCACCAGCACGCACCGGGGCCACGGGCATTGCCTGGCGAAGGGCGCGACGCCGGACCGGATGTTTGCGGAGCTTTTGGGTAAGGAAGCGGGGTATTGCCGCGGCAAGGGCGGCTCGATGCACATCGCGGATCCCGCGACAGGGAATCTTGGCGCAAACGCGATCGTTGGCGGCAGTGCGGGAATTGCCACCGGCGCGGCGTTGACGGCGAAGCGGCTGAAGACCGATCAGGTGGCGGTCTGTTTTTTTGGTGAAGGGGCGCTGGGGCAGGGAGTGCTGTATGAGGTGATGAATCTGGCGGCGCTTTATAAGCTGCCGGTCATCTATGTTTGCGAGAACAATCTCTATACCGAATACACGCACTTTTCCGAGACGACGGCCGGAGACATTCTGGCGCGGGGAACTGCTTTTGGAGTTCATGCGGAAAGTGTCGACGGGCAGGATGTGCGGGCGGTGCATGCCGTGGCTCAGAAGCTGGTGAGCCGGGCCCGCAAAGGCGAGGGACCTTCGCTGCTGCTTTGCAATACGTATCGCTACACCGGGCATCACGTAGGCGACATCAATCGCGAGTATTACCGCTCGAAACAGGAAGAGCAGGAGTGGAAGACGAAGCGAGATCCCATCAAGAACATGGCGGAATGGCTGGCCGGACAAAAGCTGGCCGATGCGGGCGCACTGCAGAAAATTGAGAACGAAGTGCGCGAAGAAATGAAGGCTGCGGTTGAGTTTGCCATCGCCGCTCCGTATCCGGGTGTCGAGGAGGTCGACCAGGACGTTTATGCCTGAAACAGCGATCCGGGAATTGACATTTGCGCAAGCGGTCCGCGAGGCGCTTGCAGAAGAGATGCGGCGTGATCCGCGCGTGTGCATTTTTGGAGAAGACGTGGCGGAGGCCGGGACACCGTTCAAGGTGCTGTCCGGGCTGGTGGAAGAGTTTGGGTCGGAACGCGTTCTGGACACGCCGATTTCGGAGGCGGGATTTACAGGAATGGGCGTCGGCGCGGCGATGACCGGCTTGCGGCCCGTTGTGGACATCATGTTTGGAGATTTTCTGACGCTGACGATGGACCAACTGGTGAACCAGGCGGCAAAGGTTCACTACATGTCGGGCGGAACGTGGAAAGTGCCGATGGTGCTGCGGACGACGCTTGGGGCGACGCGGCGGTCGGCGGCGCAGCATTCGCAATCGCTGCATGCGTGGCTGTGCCATGTGCCGGGGCTGAAGGTAGCGATGCCCTCGACACCTTACGACGCAAAGGGATTGCTGAAGACCGCGATCCGTGACGACAACCCGGTGATCTTTTTTGAAGACAAGATGATGTACAAGCAAAAAGGCGCCGTGCCGGCGGAGGAGTACACGATTCCGTTCGGCGTTGCCGACGTGAAGCGTGAGGGAGAAGACATTACGCTGGTGGCCACGAGCAGCATGGTGGAGGTGGCGCTGGGAGCGGCAAAGCTTCTTGAGGGAGCCGGCATCAGCGCGGAAGTGATTGATCCGCGGACGATGTGGCCGCTGGACGAAAAGACGCTGGTGGAATCGGCGAAGAAAACTTCGCGCGCGATCGTGATTGACGAAGGCTATGGGCGATATGGGGTGACCGGTGAAATTGCGTCGGTGATTGCCGAAGGCGCATTCTTTAATCTCGAGGCTCCGGTGAAGCGAATGGGGGCGATGCACGTGCCAATTCCCTTTTCGCCGCCGCTGGAAGACGTCACCGTGCCCACGGATCAAACGGTATTTGCAGCGGCCCGCACACTTTGCGGGAAAGCCTGAAAGGTTTTGAGACGGGAGGCGTAGCGTGGCACTGAAGACATACGGCCCGATGGCGGTGGATTGGGAGAACCGCATCGACTTTGATCGTCTGCGCAAAGAGCGCCTTGCGCGGGCGAAGGCACTGCTGGCAAAGTCCGAGATGGGCGCGCTGCTGTGCTTCGACATGAACAACGTGCGGTACATCACCGCGACGCACATCGGCACGTGGGCGCAGGACAAGATCAGCCGCTTCTGCCTGTTGCCGCAGACTGGCGAGCCGATCCTGTGGGATTTCGGTTCCGCTGCACGGCATCACCAGCAGAATTGCCCGTGGCTTGGAGAGCGGTCGCGGCCGGGGATTCCCCTTTTGCGCGGGGCGATGTCGCCGGAAATGGGCCGTGCGGAAAATGTGGCAAAGAAAATCAAACGGGAACTGGAGATACACGGGCTGCTCAATGAGCCGCTGGGGATTGACGTTGTTGAGCCACCGATTCTTTTTGCGTTGCAAAAGGAAGGCATCAAGATTGTTGACGGACAGCAATTGATGTCCGATGCGCGGGTGATCAAGACGCAGGATGAAATTTCGCTGCTGAACCATTCGGCGATGATGGTGGATGCGGCTTACGACGAGTTGTATCGCGCGATGAAGCCCGGAATGAGCGAAAACCAGGCGGTGGGGCTGGCGAGCAAGGTGCTGTACGACCTGGGCTCGGAATATGTGGAGGCGGTGAACGCAATTTCCGGCGAGCGCTGCAATCCGCATCCGCACGTGTTCAGCGATCGCGTTCTGCGGCCGGGCGACCCGGTTTATTACGACATCCTGCATTCCTACATGGGCTACCGCACGTGCTACTACCGGTGTTTCTCGATCGGCTACGCTTCGCACGCCATGATCGACGCTTACAAACAGTGCCGCGACTATCTGGATGCGGCGATTGAATTGGTGCGGCCGGGACGGACGACAGCGGAGATCGCGTCGGTGTGGCCAAGGGCGCAGGAGTTTGGCTTTCCGGATGAAGAGGCGGCGTTCGCGCTGCAATTCGGGCATGGGATCGGACTGGCGATCTGGGAGAAGCCGGTAATCAGCCGGATGGTTTCGCTCGAGCACTCACACGAGATCAAGCCGGGGATGGTATTCGCCCTAGAAACGTTCTGGCCTTCGAAGGATGGATGGAGCGCGGCTCGCATCGAGGAAGAGATTGTGGTTACGGAAACGGGCCACGAGGTGATCACGCGTTTCCCCGCGGAACAATTGATGGTGGCGGGGGCGCACTATTTCACGGTGAACGGCCCGCTTTCGACAACGCGCGAGAACGAGGCGGCCCCCAGCAAGCATGTGAAAGAGATGGTAGCGGGCGCAAAGAGAGAAGGAGTGGCGGCCTCGGATTGATTCGCTAAATCCCGGCTTCCAGGAAAATTATGGCGATCAGTGTGGTGATGCCTGCGCTGGAAATGGCGCAGGAAAACGGCAAGCTACTGGCGTGGCGCAAGAAAGAAGGCGAAAGCGTCAGCAAGGGCGAGCCGTTACTGGAAATCGAGACGGACAAAGCGGTGGTAGAAGTGGAAGCGCCGGGTGATGGGATTCTGGCGGGGGTTATGGCGGATGTTGGCGCGGTGATCCCGGTCGGGGAGACGATTGCGTGGCTGGTGGCTCCGGGCGAGAAGCCGCCGGCGAAGGCGACGAACGCAGCACCCGCGGCGCGGGCGACGAGCGCGGCGCAGGCTGCCGCGGCGGCACCGGCACAAGCCAGACCTGCAGTTGCGGCGGGTGCGGCGGCGCAGATTTCGCCGAAGGCGCGGCGGTTGGCGAAGGAACTTGGCGTGGACATCACGCAGATTCAGGGCACCGGTCCCGATGGCACGATTACTTCGGAAGATGTGCAGGCGGTCCGAAATACCAAGGGCGCTGCCGCTCCGGCCACTGCGGCTGCTGCAACGGCGGGGCAGGAACCGCTCAGCCAGTTGGCGCGGCTGATGGCGGAACGCACGACACAGAGTTGGACGAGCGTGCCGCACTTTTTCCTGGTGCAGAGCGTGGATGCGGGCGCGCTGATCGAAGCGCAAAAGAAATTGAGCCAGGGGAGCGCGGGCACCGCTCCGACGATTACGGATTTGCTGATCAAGCTGCTGGCACGCGTGCTGGAGAAGCATCCGCGGATGAACTCGAGCTGGGCCGGAGACGGAATTCGATTGAATCCGGATATCAATATCAGCGTGGCGATGGCGGTGAAGGACGGGGTGGTAGGCGCGGTGATTCCGAAAGCGAACAAGCAGCCGATTGCCTCGCTTTCGGTTTTGCGGCGGGAGTTGACGGAACGCGCGCGGGCCGGCCGGTTGCGGCCGGCGGACATAACCGGCGGAACATTCACGTTGAGCAACCTGGGCATGTACAAGGTGGATCGATTCACGGCGATCATCACGCCGCCGCAGTCGGCGATTCTGGCCGTTGGCGCGATTGCAGATGCGGTTGTACCCGTGGATGGGAAGCCCGGCGTCCGTCCGATGATGACCATGACGCTTTCGAGCGACCATCGCGTGGTGGATGGAGCGCGGGCGGCTGAATTTCTCGGCGAACTCGCCGGCGCCATTCGCGAACCGGAAAAGTGGTTGTAGGGCAGCGTCTCGAAGAATCTCTCCTGAAAGGGGTGTAGATTGCCAGCAACGACGTGCTCGCGGCCCCGACTATGACCACGCCCACCGGAACGAAGAAACCTCTTTACGCCAATCCAACTGCTCAAGTTCTTTTCGCCGTCGCGGCTGCCGTGGTGCTCGGATATTTCCGCCCCGCCACCGCGATGGCGATGAAGCCGCTGGGCGACGGGTTCATCCGCCTGATCACGATGATCATCACGTTGATCATTTTCTGCACCGTGGTGACGGGCATCGCCGGCATGGAAGACATGAAGAAAGTGGGCCGTGTTGGCGGGAAGGCGCTGATTTATTTTGAAGTGGTGTCCACGCTGGCGCTGATTATTGGGTTGTGCGTTGGGAATTTTGTGCAGCCGGGGAGCGGGTTCAACGTCAATCCGGCCACGCTGGACGCGAAAGCGGTGGCGGACTATGCCGGACAGGCCAAAGCGCAGAGCGTTTCGGATTTTGTTCTGCACATTATTCCGGGCTCGGTGGTAGATGCTTTTGCGAAGGGCGACATCCTGCAGGTGCTGCTGATTTCCATTTTGTTTGGATTTGCCGCGTCCGCCATTGGCCCGCGTTCGAAGCCGCTGATGGACGTCTTCGACGCGCTGACGCATGCGGTCTTTGGCGTGGTGAATATCGTGATGAAGCTGGCACCGGTGGGGGCGTTCGGGGCGATGGCGTTCACGGTGGGAAAATTTGGACTGTCATCACTTGGGCCGCTGTTGAAACTGATTATCACGTTCTACCTGACTTCCCTGCTGTTTGTCGTGCTTGTATTGGGGCTCATCTGCAGCGCATGTGGATTCAGCATCCTGAAATTTCTGCGTTATATAAAAGAAGAGATTGTGCTGGTGCTGGCGATCAGTTCGTCGGAGCCGGCTATGCCTACGCTGATGGCAAAGCTGGAAAAGTTGGGATGCTCGAAGGCGCTTGTCGGGCTGATTGTTCCGACAGGCTATACGTTTAACACCGATGGGACGAGCATGTACATGACGCTGGCGGCGTTGTTTGTGGCGCAGGCCACGGGGACGCACCTGACGCTGATGCAGCAGTTGACCATTTTGGCTGTGGCTATTTTGACGTCGAAGGGCGCCAGCGGGGTGCAAGGCGCTTCGTTCATTGCGCTGGTGGGAACGCTGATGGTGATTCCGACGATTCCGGTTGCAGGAATGGCGCTGATTTTGGGGATCGACCGGTTCATGAGCATGTGCCGGGCAACGGTGAATATGATTGGGAATGGCGTGGCGACGGTGGTGGTGGCACGGTGGGAAAAGGAAGTGGACGGCGCGACGTTAGAGAAGAATTTGGCCGCGCAGTGAGAGTTTCGGTGGGTTAGGGAGAAATTTTTGTAGTGGCACGGGGCCGCTTGAAGGTGGCCGCTACGCGGATTCGCGGCGCCGGCGATTGTGCAGAGGCAGAATGCCAGAGAAGTTTGACATTGTGATCGCGGGGGCCGGGCACAACAGCCTGATCACGGCGGCGTATCTGGCAAAAGCGGGCTATCGCTGCCTGGTGCTGGAGGGGCGGCCGATTGTTGGCGGCGGAGTGAAATCGGCTCATTTGACGTTGCAAGGGTTCGTGCATGATGTGTGTTCTTCGGCGCACAACGGGATTCACGCGAATCCGCTGCTGCGCAACGATGAGCTGAAACTGGGCGACTACGGCCTCGAATACATTTATCCCGACCCCGTGTTTCACATGCCGTTTCCCGACGGCAGTTACCTGACGCAGTGGCGCGATCTGGACCGCACTTGCACGGAGTTTGCCAAATTTTCAAAGAAGGATGGCGAGGCTTATCGCCGGATGATCACCGAGTACGAGACGGTGAAGCCGTTACTGAATGCCGTCACTTTTTCTCCCGTCGGCTTTGGCAAATCACTGAACGAGCTGCTTCTGGCGCATCCCCAGGGAAAGATCTGGCAGCGGCGGCTGGCGATGTCTGCCTGGGAAATTCTGAAGGAGACGTTTGAAGACGACCACTGCCGGGCGTTCATGATGGGGTGCCCTTACTCGCTGCAACCGGTGCTCGATCCAGCCACGGCGCGGGCCGCGTACATTCCGCTGCACCAGCAGCGGGAGAGCCGGCCACTCCCTAAGGGTGGATCCGGCGCGCTGACGACTGCGCTGGCGCGTCTTATCGAGGCGCATCAAGGGACAATTCTCACCAACAAGTGGACGAAGGCGCTCATCATCGAAAATGGAAAATGTGTGGGCGTCGAGTGCGGCGACGGAACTTCCTATCGCGCTGAAAAAGCGGTGGTCTCCACAATTCATATCAAACAACTGGTGGGTATGGCGCCGAAGGAACTGTGGGGAGAGGATTTCCTGGAAGGTGTTGAGACATGGGAAGCGGGACTGACGCTATTCGCGACTAATTACGCGACGACCGAGCCGCCCAAGTACGCGACTGCCAGCGGCGTGCTCTCTCCGGTGCATTCGGGCTTCATGATTAATTCCGAGCGGGCAATGCAGATGAGCTATGACTACAAATCGGGCTCCGTGAACACGGACGATCCTTCGCTGCATGTGATCTGTTGCAGCCTTGCCGATCCCTCGCGTGCTCCTGCGGGGATGCACACCGTCAAGATAGTCGCTTACCAGCCCTACCAGCTTAAGGAAGGGCCGGAACATTGGGATGCAATCAAGCAGCAGGTCTCCGACGCGAACTTGAAATTCCTGCGGCATTTTTCGCCGAATCTTACGGAAGATAAAATTCTGGCGCGCACGATCGAAAGTCCGCTGGATTTGGAACGGATGAATCCGCACAACTGGCATGGTAGCTGCCACGCGGGAGGCTCGGGGCCTGCGCAATCGGGGGCCTTGCGGCCGATACCGGGCTATGCGCAACATCGGATGCCGATTCCGGGCTTGTATCAGACGGGAGCGACTACCCACCCGGGAGGATCGGTGACTGGCGGGCCGGGCAGGAATGCGGCGGTGGTGATGCTGAAGGATTTCGGGACGAGTATTGAGGAAGTCGTGAAGGGGAAGGGGTAGCAGGCGAACCGGCACTCCAAAAGATGCTACTCGACCCAGGTTTGCTGGCCGAAGGCGATTTGCCAGTGGCCATTGTGCTTTTCGAATAGACGCGTGACGTGGAGGACTTTCCCGTGCAGCGGCTTGTGCTCGGAGCGCATAACCGCCGCGTCTCCGAGGACCCAGACCTTCATTGAGGTGACTTCGGCGGGAATCAGGGTGGTGTTGGTGCGCCGCAACTCGGTGATCATGGCGACGCGATCAGCTTTATTGAGCGGAGCGCCACCGTCGGGCGTCACAAAAATAAAATCGTCCGTAAAATTGGGAATCCAAGCCTCGACGTCGTTGGTGAGCACGGTGCGCTCGACCGCCTGCCACATGGAAACAACTTCCTGTTCGGCGGCGGTGTCTGGTTTGTAGGGAACCATTTTGCAGGGATTTTCGCAGGCGACAGGCATACCGTTGCTGGGAGCGCCGAAGCCGCTCGGTTTCTCGGGGTTCTTTTCCGCTTTGGTGGTTTCCTGATAGATGAGCAGTTGCCAGGCTGGTGGGCGCTTCACCCAAACACGAATAAAACGGACGGCCGCATTTTGCGACGAGGTGCGATGGTTGCCGTGGATCAGGACCATCTGGCCTGCGTCGATCACCTTTACGTCGGCACGATCGTCGGCTTTGAGTGCAGCCAGCGCGGAAAGAATCTCGGATTTTGAGTGACTCTTGCCCATCCTGTCGGTCCAGGTAAATTCCGGGTCGAGCAGCTTGCCGACGATTGCTTGGTCGGCTCTGGCGATAGCGGCTGTGAGGGAGTCGTCGGCCGTGACGGCGTCTCCCTCGGGCAAGGCCCGAACCAGGGGATCGACCAGGGAGAGAGCAATCCCAGTCACTAACAGAGGAATAAGGATCAGGATCGAACGCGCTAGGCGCATGAAGGCTCCAAGGGCTGGGATGCGAGTGGTCTAACCGCCAAACCGCGCGGACGGTACTTTAACCACTATCATAATTTTAAATGAGTTACAACGAGGAAACGCTTGACGAGACTAATGTATGGTGGCACAGTAACCAGACCAATTGGTTGGGTTTGTGGGCTTTCTTATTTCACCCCAAGGCCTGTTCTAGCTCCACGTCAGGGTTGAGGCCTGGGACGCACCTGAGCTGACAGCCGGAGAAACGCGGGGCTGATGCCGGATCAATTCGACATTGTCGTTGCAGGAGCAGGACACAATAGTCTGATCGCGGCCGCCTACCTGGCCAAGGCCGGTTACCGCTGCCTGGTGGTCGAAAGCCGGGCCATCGTCGGCGGCGGGGTGAAAACGACGCAACTTACATTGCGCGGGTTCAAGCACGACGTCTGTTCTTCGGCGCACGTTTTGATTCAGGACAGCCCCATTCTCCGAGATGACGAATTGGGCCTTGGCCAGTACG
>Ga0210409_10003791_pt1 | contig 16623 bp, 12 predicted proteins | sample IncBWH17MmetaG_FD_161649 | JGI IMG/M metagenome (GOLD analysis project Ga0210409, IMG submission 161649) | Forest soil microbial communities from Barre Woods Harvard Forest LTER site, Petersham, Massachusetts, United States - Inc-BW-H-17-M | ecosystem: Environmental > Terrestrial > Soil >...
GCCGTGGGGCGCCGAACAGCGCGGGGTGAAAAATCTGGGCGAGTGTCTCGATACCATCTATGAGCCGCGGCCCCGGCCGGCTCAACAGCGAGTTCGCGTCAACGGCCCATACTTTCACGCCATCGGGCCACGCCAATTCTCTCGCGACTCGAGCAGCGCGCTGTACATCATAGCCGCATGGAGCCACGAGCACGATATCCGGGTGCGCGGCGCTGATCGCTTCACGGGTTACGACCGTGGAATGCGACCCGGGGATACCCACGAAGTCCGTGCCACCGGCCCGGCGAATTATCTCTGGCACCCAGTGACCCGCTATGAATAGCGGCTCGGTCCACTCGATGACCGCGACCCTCGGTCGTGGCGCTTTGGCCGCGGCCAGCTTCTCGTGCACATGCGCGATTCTTTGCCGCAGCGCAGTGACCAATGACACGCCGGCGACTTCGTCGCCAAACGCGTCTGCTACGCCCTGAATGTCCGCCAGCACGCCATCCAGCGTAGACGCGCCAAGCGTCGCGATAAGCGGTCGCGGCGTCAGCCGCGCTGCGTACATCCGGCATTCGGATTCGCTGACCGCGCACACCTCGCACAGCGCCTGCGTGACGATGAGATCCGGCGCCAGGGTCTCAACCAAGTCCCAGTCGACGGTATACAGCGAATGACCAGCGGAGGCCTGCGCGCGAACCGTCGCGTCGACCATAGCGGCGTCGGCCGTGTGATCAATGGCGGTCGATGTAACACGCGGCAGACGAGCGACCGACGCGGGATAATCGCACTCGTGGCTGACCCCGACGAGTGCGTCAGAACGCCCGAGCGCGGCGACGATCTCGGTACCGCTGGGCAAAAGCGAGACGACATTCGCGATGTTCATGTATTTACAGCGCCGTGACTTTACGATACCGTTTATCCGATCTCAACGACCGTCCACGAGGAGAGGCTACATGATCCACACGCGTCCGCGCGCGACAGTCCTGGGTCTTGCGCTCACGCTGGCTGGCGTCTCGCCAGCAAATGCCTGGGCCCAAGGATTCGGGCTGAACGAGATTGGAACCTGCGCTGAAGCACGCGGGTTCGCCAATACCGGCGCCCCTTGCCACGATGCCTCCTCGATCTACTGGAACCCGGCCGCAACCGCCTCGTTGCCCGGGTTCTCGATCTATGGGGGGGCGTCCGCGATCCGCCTGCTGGGCGGCTTCAAGCAGGACTCCACCCGGCACCAGTACAACGCCAACGTGCCGACGGTCGTGACGCCGGCGGTGTTCCTCAATTTTTCGAACAGTATTGGTCCGAACAAGTACGCGCTCGGGTTCGGCGTGTACGTGCCCTACGGCCTGATCTCGCAATGGCGGACCGACTTCCCGGGCCGGTTCGCCTCACAGCGCGCCTCGCTGCAGTCGATCTACCTGCAACCGAACATCTCGTTCGAGATCATCCCATCGGTCCTCTCGATCGGTGGCGGTCCGGTGATCGGCCTCTCGTCGATCCGCCTCGACCAGGCGCAGGACCTGTCGACGTTCCCGGTTCCGGGCGCGCCGCTTCCGGGCATCACGTTCGCGGACCTCGGCATCGCGCCCGGTACCGAGGCCGCGGTCGCGACGCTCAAGGCCACGGCGACGGCTCCCGGGTTCAACGTCGGCATTCACGCGAACGTGCTCCCGGTACTCCAAGTCGGAGCTCACTTCCTGTCGCAAGTCGTGTTCAACTACAAGAACGGCACCGCCTCATTCCGTCAGATCGGGACCGGCCTCACCCTGCCCGCGAATAACCCGCTCGGCGTCCCCGGGGGCACACCGGTCGATGCCCTACTGGCCTCGCAGTTCACGGGCAGCGGACCGTTCACGAGTCAGGGCGTGTCCACGAAAATCACCCACCCATATCAGTTCCAGGTCGGCATCGGCTACACGGGTCTGAGCCAGACAACCCTTTCGGTCGATTACGCGGTCGTCGGTTGGTCGGCGTTCAAGATGTTGCCGATCAATTTTCAGGGCAGCGCCGCCGCGAACAGCCAAACGATCCTGGCCAACTACGTGGACTCCTGGTCGATCCGGTCCGGTCTCGAGCACGTGTTCGGAGACCCGGTGGTCGGTTTCATCGGCCGGCTGGGATTCAGCTACGCGAAGACCCCGGTGCCCCGTGACGCGGTCGTGCCGCTCCTGCCCGACATGAATCGCTTCAACTACTCGGCCGGGATCGGCTATCCGGTGACCAAGAACACGGCTATCGACCTGACCTACATCCATGTCGGCACGCAAGGCCGGCGTGGCCTCACCGCGCAGCGCACGACGACGGTCAACAACAACCTGACGTACGCTCAGCTCGACGATGGGTTCTATACACTCGCCGCGAACGTCGTGTCCTTGAGCCTCAAACTCGGTTTCTGAGACAGACTATGACTCGATATTTCACAATTAGCGCGCTCGCGGTGGTCGCGCTCACGGCGTGCGATTCCGAGAAGATCGTGACTCGCCCGGCGACCTCCCTCAACACGGGGCTCTTCAGGAGCTACGTGGCGATCGGCAACAGTATCACGGCCGGATATCAGTCGGGCGGCATTACCGACTCGACGCAGCAGGAGAGCTTCGCCGATCTGTTGGCGCACGCGGCCGGCACGCGCTACGCCTACCCGTCGTTTTCGGCGCCAGGCTGCCCGCCGCCGATTGTCAACTTCCAGACCGGCGCGCGGCTCGGCGGCCAGTCGGGCTCATTCTGCGCGCTGCGCGACCCGTCGAAGGTGAGCGGGATCCTGAACAATGTCGCGGTTCCCGGCGCCGCCGTCGTCGATCTGACGGCGTCCACCACCGCGAACTCGAACCCCCTCACGACGTTCATCCTCGGCGGCAAAACGCAGATCCAGAAGGCGCTCGACGCCTCGCCCTCCTTCGTGACCGTCGAAATCGGTAACAACGATGTCCTGCCCGCGGCCCTAACGGGGGTCCCCGTCCCGACGGCCGGTCTCTCGCCGGGTATCACGCCAGTCGACTCATTCGTGGTCCAGTATGCCCGAGCGATCAACGCACTGAAGTCGGCCCAGCCCAAGCTCAAGGGGGTGCTGCTCGGCGTGTTCAACGTCACGCTGATCGGAGCGCTCTTTCCCATCGACAGCGCGATCGACGATCCGGTCATCGGGTTCGAGGTCAACGCCGCAGCGGGGCACGCGATCACCTATGCCCCCGACTGCGTGCACAGCGGCGCGCTCCTCTCACTCGAGGTCTTGCCGCTCATCGCGTCCGGCCAGGTACCGCCCATTATCGGGTGCGGCGACACCGATCCGTTCACACTCGATCAGAACAAAATCGCGCTGTTCGTCGGCACGGTCCAGGCGTACAACGCCTATATCCAGGTCAAGGCCGACTCGATCGGGTTCGTGTACATGGACCCGAATCCCCTGCTCGTGCAATTGCGCGCGATCGATTCGATTCCGGCCGTGCCGAACTTCGCCAGCGCCACCCGGCCATTCGGGAGTTTCATCACGCTTGACGGCATTCACCCGTCGGCGGCCGCCCACCAGATGATCGCCGCCGCCATGATCGCCAAGATCGACAGCGCCTACGGCGTGTCGCTCTCGGCCCAGCGCATCGCGACGCGCTAAAGCGGAATCGCGAGGTCGCGCGCTAGCGGTGCAGGCGCGCGACCCAGCGGTACATGAAGATCATCGTCGCGGTAAATCCGATACAAGACAACACGACCGCACCAGTCGCGGCAAAGTGGTCGCCGACGAGTGACAGTGGGAAATCCTTCCCGGAGAACGCGACCACCGCGGCGACCAGCACGCCCACCAGCCCCTCGCCGACGATCAGGCCGGAGGCAAGCAGAACACCGAGCTGCTTGACCGCCGCGGGGTCGCTACGGTGTTCGGCACGCCGATCGAAGTACCACCCGGCCAGAGCTCCCAAGACTACCATCAACGTGCTTTGCGTGGGCAGGTAAATCCCCAAGCCTACCGCGAGCGGAGAGAGGTGGACTCGGCCACCCGTGGTTCGACGCAGCGCCGCGTTGATGACGATCATCCCAATGCCGATCGCGATACCCACACCGATCAAGCTCCAATCGACGTTGTTCTGCAACACACCCTGCGCGAGAGCGGAGATCAAGCCCGCCTGAGGCGCCGGCAAAGGGTTGGCTCGGGGTGCTCCGGGCGCGCCTGCGAACCCGTAGGCGTGATTCAATAGGTCGAGGATGGGGGGGATGATCGCCGCCCCGGCGATGACGCCGAACACCAGTGCCACTTGCTGCTTCCACGGCGTCGCGTCCACCAGTTGCCCGGTCTTGAGGTCCTGCAGGTTGTTGTTCGCGATTGTCGCGACGGCAAAGACGACCGCGGTCACGAACAGGGCGTAGGCGACGAGGGCAGGTTGCGCCGAGGTCGGCAGATACGGCCGCACGCCCGCCACCATGAGCAGCGCCGCTCCGATTACCGCCAGGATTCCGATACCGGACAGAGGGCTGTTCGATGCGCCGATGAGGCCAGCCATGTAGCCGCAGACCGACGAGACAAAGAAGCTCATGAGCGCGATGAACACGACTCCACCAATGACGAGCACCGTCATCTTGGAGCTGAGCGCACCGGCGGAATCAAAATTCGCGAGCAGGATCGCGATCGGCACCAGGCAGACGAGCGTCACGACAGCCACGATTCCGATCGGAATGTCTTGCTCCGTTCGAGGCAGCAGGGCCTGCTGACCCGAGCGCCGCGCGCGCGAGGCGGCCAGCGCCGACCGCAACCCGCCGTACACGGGCTGCACCAGCGTCACGAGTGTCCAGATCGCCGCGACGAGAATCGTGCCCGCACCGACGAAGCGCACCTGGTGGCTCCAGGTCGTCTGCGCCAGCGTGGCGGAGGTGGCGGCGTGGCCAACGTTCAGTACCGAGTAGTGGGGAACGCCCCACGCCCACGCGATGAGGGCCCCGAGCCCAATCGCGACGCCAACCCACAGTCCCACGAGGTGACCAACGCCGAAAAGCGCGACAGAGAAGAGGAGGTCAAACCCGGTCACGGCGCCCCGGTCGCCAACCCGGAAATACCGCGCAAGGTCGCTGGCGAATATTCTGGTGGCCACGACGAGGGCGAACACGGCGGATGTGATCGATCCGCCAATCACCGCCAAGAGGCCGGCGCGGGTTGCGTCCACGCCGCCCTTCTCGGCGGTGCCGCCACTGCCAACCTTGAGCACTTCGGCGCACGCTACGCCTTCTGGAAACGGCAAGTCCGATTCAGTCACGAGTGCGCGTCTGAGCGGGATGGAGTACATCACGCCCAGGATACCGCCCAGCGCGCAAATCGACGCCGACGTCCAATACGGGAAGCCGGTCCACCAACCGATGATCACCAGGCCGGGCAAGACGAAGATGATCGCCGAAAGCGTTCCGGCGGCCGACGCGACGGTCTGAACGATGTTGTTTTCCTGGACCGTCACGTCCTTGAACCCGCGGAGCACCGCCATAGAGATGACGGCCGCGGGGATCGAGGTCGCAAAGGTCAACCCGGCCTTGAGCCCGAAGAACACGTTCGCCGCGGTGAAAATCAGCGTGATCAACACTCCGAGGATCACGCCGCGAACGGTCAATTCTTTTCGTATGATTTGGGCCATGGGGGCCCAATATAGGCTTCCTTCAGGTCGTCGCGTTAGACGGTCGCCTGCGAAGCAGGCGCCGTGCTATGAGCCCAGCGCCGACTACCAGGGCCGCCAGAGGCAGCAGGACCCCGAGAGAGGCGATGCCGGCGGCCACGAAGCCGACGAAGTTGTGCCACGCCTGAGCGACGGCGTCCCGGATAGGATGCTGGCCCGGCGCCTCGGCCAAGACGGTCGAGTGCTCGTGCACCGTGACGTCCAACGTACTCATCGTCGCATGGGCCTTGAGATATCGCAGGTGCCCTTCGTAGTGCTCGATCTCCCCCCGTACGCGGGCCAACTCTTGTTCGAGGTCGAGCACGTCTTTGAGCTTGCCCGTGCGGGTGGCGAGCAGCACGGCGAGCTGCTGCTCTTCGCGCCGAGAATTCGCCATGCGCGATTCGAAGTCGACATACTCCTCGCCGACATCCCGTGCCGTCACGTTCACCGACTCGACCCGGCCAATGGGGTTGAGCTGTCCGAGCACTCCCTCGAGCCGCTCCTCGGGAACATCGACGACGAGCGTAGCGGTCCGCGCGTTCTCGGTGCCGCGCTGGATCGAGCTCGATCCGATATATCCGCCGAATGATTTCGCCAACCTTCGGACCTCGGCGACGGCCCGGTCCATGGAATCGACCTCTATGGATACTTGGCCCGTCCGGATGATCCTGGGCGCGACTCCTTCGGAGTCCGCGACCACGGACACGGACTGTTCGGCCACGGGCTCGGCGAGCGACGTCGGAGCCGGGGCACGCGCTACCACCATGTCCCCGCGCTTTCGTTCGCCAACTCTGGCGAGAGTGTCATGTCCGCAACCGACGAGCGCTAGCGTAGCGAGCGCAATAGTAGCACAACGCATGATGGGTCCTGGTAAAGTTCAATAGGGAGACGTCATGGGGGGCGGTGACTTGCACACGTGGCCTCACACTGCCACTGTTGCGGGATCATGAATCTTTTATTTGCTCTCCAACTGGCCGCTGTTGCATCCGCGCCGGTCAGTCATATCCACTACGAAGTCACCGCCGACTCCGCCAACGTCGCCGAACGCACACTTGGCGTCGTCACCACGTTCGATGTCGATGGTTCGGGTCAGGTCATTCTCGCCCTCCCGGGATGGACACCCGGGGCCTACGAGATGTCCTGGTTCGCACGATGGGTACACGACCTGACGGTGACGGCAGCCGATGGCCGTCCGCTGACGTGGGACAAGGTCGACTATCAGACCTGGCGAATCGAGCCGGCCGGCGCGAAGTCGATCAAGGTCAGCTTCCGCTATGAAGCCGACACGCTCGACAACGCGATGGCCTGGACCGGACACGATTTCGTGCTGTTCAACGGCACGAATGTCTTTCTGTACCCGGTCGGCAGAGACGTAACGTCTCCCACGGTGACCGTGCACACGCACGGCGGCTGGCGTGTGGCCACCGGCATGGCCCCCGGCGCGACGTCGGGCACGTACGGCGCGGCCAACTATCATGATCTCGTCGACATGCCGTTCTTCGTCGGCCGGTTCGATATCGATAGCGTGCGGACGGCCGACCGGTGGGTGCGCCTCGTCTCGTATCCGGTTGGCATTGTCGCGGGCGAGCGCCGGCGATTGGCGCTCGCGGAGATCGCGAAGGTTATTCCTCCCGAGTCGGCGGTATTCCACGACACGCCCTGGTCGAATTACACCATACTCGAGATCGCCGACTCGTCGTTCGGCGGCGCGAGCGGTCTCGAGCACCAGAACTCGCACGTTGATGTCATCACGGCGCAGGGCCTGGACAACGACTTCATCCCGAGTCTCTACGCCCACGAGATCTTCCACTCGTGGAACGTCAAACGGCTGCGGCCAGCCGAGATGATGCCATACAGGTACGACGCGCCCGAGCCGACGCCATGGCTGTGGGTCAGCGAGGGTATCACGGACTACTACGCCGATCTCGCCGAGGTGCGTGGGGGAGTCGTTGGCGACTCGGGCTTCTACGATCTGACGGCAGGCAAGATCGACCAGGTGGTCGCCTCACCGCCATCGGCGCTGACCGATGCGTCGCTCACGACCTGGATCCACCCGACCGACGGCTCCGAATACATCTACTATCCCAAGGGATCACTGGCCGGCCTCATGCTCGACGTGATCATCAGAGATGCGAGCGACAACCATCGGTCGCTCGACGATGTCATGCGCGAGTTATACGAGACGACCTACAAGAAGGGCCGCGGGTTCACGGCGACGGACTGGTGGGGCACCGTCAGTCGCGCCGCCGGCGGGAAGTCGTTCGACGAATTCAATCGGCGGTATATCGACGGCCGCGAGCCGTTCCCCTGGGACACGATCCTTCCTCTCGCTGGGCTGCGTCTGCAAGCCGACTCGGTGCGCGAGTTGCGGCTCGGTGTCTTCAGCGCGCCGGATTCGTCCGGCCACGTGCGGGTGATCAACGTGGAAGCGGGCAGCGCGGCGGCGGAAGCCGGGCTGCACAGCGGCGACCTGCTGGTATCGATCGGCGATGTCGCGGTGACCGACGTGAATTTCGGCGCGCGCCTACGCGCTCGCTACGGGGGCGCCGCGCCCGGTACGATGATCCCGGTGACCGTCAAGCGCGAGGCGTCGACGCTCACGCTATCGGCGCCGGTCCGGTTTCGCACTCGCGTGAGTGCCCACGTGGCGGCGGACCCGGCGGCGAGTGCTAAGGCGAAACGGATCCGGGCGGGGATTCTACACGGGACCGTGGGCGGCGCATGATCGTCTCGATCTCGGAGGCCTCGCGCGGGGCGTTCGATATCCGCCGCACGCCCGCGGATGTCGCGATGTAGTCGTCCTCAATGCGCACGCCGATATTCGCGTACCGCGCGATCGCCGGTCCGATCGTGGCCAACATCACGCGGTTGCGTGGCGTATCGGGCACGATCGAGGGGAGATTCGCTCGGACGTAAAGACCGGGCTCTATGGTAAAGGCGCTGCCGACCCCGATCCGCCCCGTGATGTAGAATTGCTCGGGATCGTGCACCTCGAGGCCGATCCCATGCCCCAAGAGGTGCATGTAGTACAGCGACCACTGGGCGCATTGGCGATCGCCGCCGCAGTCATAGGTGGCGGAGTCCGACTCGATGAGGCCGAGGCGAGCCAGTCCCTTGGCGAGGACCGCGACGGCGGAGTCGCTCATGCGCCGTGCGGGAGCATCCAATACCGCCTGTCGCTCCGCCGCGGCCTGTGCGTCACGAACAGTTTGATAAATCGCCAACTGATCCGCGGTGTAGTGTCCGTTCACGGGAACGGTACGCGTGACATCACCGGCGTACCCATGGTATGAGGCGCCCACGTCCATGACCACGAGCTCCGCGGCCTGCATGACCCGGTTGTCAGCGTTGTAGTGCAACACCGTCGTGTTCGGCCCTGACCCCACGACGCTGGCGAACGACGGGCGGTCGGCGCCCTCGACGCGAAAGGTGTATTCGATGCGCGCCTGCACCTCGTACTCGTTCACGCCTGGCGAGATCACCGAGAACGCGGCGCGCGCGCCGTCGGATGTGATGGCAGCCGCCCGAGCCAGGAGGGCGAGCTCCGCCGCGCTCTTTCGACCGCGCAGCTGATCGATCGAGTGACTCGCATCCATCAGCATGACGCTCGGATGTGCCCGCATGAGGGTTGCTTGATCGGCCGGCGGCGCACTAACCAGGAGCCTCGTGTGACTCTGGATCAGAGAGTCGAGGACCTCTTCGAGATCGGCCCGAAGTCGAGTCGGTAAGCCGGTCCGCTTCGTGGCCCCGGCCGGGCCCATCCGCTCGCCACTCCAGACTTCCTGCGTCGGGTCCTTGGGCTCGACGAACAACAGGCCTGGACCATGCCCGACCATGATCAGCGCGGCGTCCGGTTCGTTCACACCGGTCAGATACTCGAATGGCGGGTTTTGCTCGAAGGAGAGGTAATCCTCGGCGGGCTCGCTCGCCCCGAGCACGAGCAGGACGGCGTCCGGTTGCAAGTCCTCGGCGAGTGCAGCGCGCCGCACCGCGTACTCACCGATCGTGATCTGCGCGAACAGGAGGGCGGTGAGAATCACCGATTCGCCGGCAGGAATTGCCATCGCGCGTTGACTGACACGTTGACGGTGATGGGTCCGGCGTCGATCGGCGTTGGCGCGGCGGCGGCCCCGGCGACCAGGCCGCGCGAAAATATCATTGGCCGAATCCCATTGTCGCCGCTTGCCGTGAGCTCGAGCAAGGGTCCCAACGTTCCTCCGGCGGCCCGTGCCAATACCTCGGCATCCCCACGCGCCTGCGCCGTCGCTCGCGCGAACGCCTCGCGTCGGGCGCTGTCGGCATTCGATGCCGTGAACTGCAAGCTGCCAATGCTGTTCGCGCCGCCGGCCAATGCCGCGTCGATGGCCTTGCCCACCTCGTCGATCTTGCGCATGTCCACGCGGACCGTGTTCCGCGCGACATACCCGCTGACTTTCCCTTGGGTGTATTGCGGCATCACGCTATAGCCGGACGTGCCGAGCTGCTCGCGCGAAAGGCCCAACGCGCGCAGCGTGTCCAGCGTCGCGCGAGTGAGGCGCGAGTTGTCGGCGGCGGCGGCCGCCGCGGTCGACGCGTGGGTCTCGACGGCGATCAGGATCGCCGCCCGATCGGCCGGCGCGTCGGCGTGGGCCTCGGCGTTCGTGACAATGGCCGGTGGTTGCGGCGCGGCGACTTGCGCCCGCGTGGGCGAGGGCAAAACGACCAGGTTGAGTGCGGCCAGGGCGGCGAGTGCGGCGATATCGTTTCTTCGCATGTCCCAAGATATCTTGATGGCCCATGGCCGTCTCTACGCGCTCGCTGGAGCAAGTCGTCGACGTCGAGACGCCGGAACAGGTCGTCTTGACGTTCACGATCGCCGGCATCGGGTCACGAGCGGCCGCGGCGCTGATCGACACGCTCGCCCTCGGCCTCCTGTTCATCGGCTTAGCGGTGTTCTTCGGCGGCTTTATCAGTCGGCTCATCCACCACGTCTCCGCGGGGTGGGCTGACTCCTTCGTCGTCGCGATCTATCTCCTGCTCTCCTTCGTATTGATCTGGGGTTATTACGTCCTGTTCGAGGCGCTCTGGGATGGCCAAGCGCCCGGGAAGCGCGCGATCGGTCTCCGCGTGGTTCGCGATGGCGGATTCTCGATCACCTTCGCGGCATCCGCCATTCGGAACGTCACCCGTGCGATCGACGCGCAACCCGGCGGCGTCTACGCGATCGGGGTGCTGAGCGCGATCATTTCGCCGACGGGCAAGCGCCTCGGGGACTACGCCGCGGGGACGATCGTCGTGCGGGAGCGCGCGGTGACTGAGCGCGGCGGGACACCGCCTGTGACGCCGGCCGGCGCGGCCGCGATCACCACGACGACGTATCTCACGGACGACGAGTTCGCGCTCCTCGACCGCTTCATGCAACGCCGGGCCTCACTCGAGCCGGAGCGCGCGCAGCAGTTCGCCAAGCAGCTCGCCGACCAGTTTCGTCCACGGGTGCCGTCGACGGTGGCGACGGATCGCGTGTTCTTGTCCGAGTTGTACTCGGCGGAGCGCACGGCGCGCGCGCGGGGAGCCGCGGCGCGCAGCGACACAGGTGCGGCGCGCGAGCAGTATGCGCTGGTGGCGCAAGGAAGCGAGCGGTGGCGCGAGTTCGCGGCTCGGTTGGCGGTGTTGCGGCGAACGGGGCTCGCCAAGCTTCCCGAGGACGACATCTCCGAATTCGTCGGCCGCTATCGGGAGCTGACCACGGATCTGGCCCGCCTCACCACGGCGAGCCGCGGCCGCGACACGCAGTCGCTCTGGTATCTCAACCGCCTGGTCGCGAGCGGCCACGCGTTGCTCTATCGCGATCGACCGATTGCGCCACGCTCGATTTGGCGATTCATCTCGCGGTCCGTCCCAAGGGAGATCCGACGGTCCTGGCGGCCGATTCTCCTCGCGACCCTCCTCTTCTATGGCCCAGCGTCGATTGCCTGGGTCTCAGTCGTTCGCGATCCGACGGTGGCAGCGACGTTCATTCCCGCGAGCATGCTGGACCGTGCGGAGGAGGGCATTCGGCGGGCTCGCGAGGGGACGGGATACATCGAGGATGACCCGCTCATGCGTCCCGTCATGTCGAGCGCGATCATCCGGAACAACATCGGCGTGACGTTCGCGGCGTTTGCTGGCGGCCTCCTGGCGGGGCTCGGCACGACCGCCTCGCTCATCTACAATGGCATCGAGATCGGCGGCGTCTTTGGGCTCTATCAGTCGAAGGGCATCCTGCCGCTCATCGTCAAGTTCGTCGCGCCACACAGCGTGTTCGAGCTCACCGCGATCTGCATCGCGGGTGGCGCGGGATTCCTGCTCGCGGCCGCTATCTTGTTGCCGGGTTCGCTGACGCGACGCGAAGCGCTCATCACCAACGGGGAACGCGCCATCCGGCTCATTGCGGGCTCAACCCTGTTGTTGCTCTGCGCCGGAACCCTGGAGGGACTAATCTCCCCCATCCCGTGGTGGACGCTGGCACAGAAACTGACAGTATCAGCGTTAACACTGGTTATTCTGGTTCTCTATATCTGCCTGGGATCTGACGATGACACGATATCTGGCACTGCTGGCGGCGCTACTTCTCACGGGCGATCTCCATCATGACGTCCTCAAGGCCGTCTCGACGTTCAAGGCTTCGGACCCGTCGATGGAAAAATTCTTCGACAATTCGGCGGGGTACGCCGTGTTTCCGGGGATCACGAAAGGCGCAATTGGTGTTGGAGCGGCGCATGGCGACGGCGAAGTGATCGTGCACGGCGCGATGATCGGGACGACATCGCTCTCGCAGGTGACGGTGGGAGCGCAGCTCGGTGGGCAGCAATATGCCGAGGTCATTTTCTTCGAGAACAAGGACGCGCTCGAGTCATTCAAAGGCGGACATTTCACCATGGCCGCGCAGGTGAGCGCGGTGGCCGCGGCCGAGGGAGCGTCGGCGAACGCGAAGTACAGCTCAGGCGTGGCCGTGTTCACCGTCGCCAAGGGTGGCCTCATGTACGAGGCGAGCGTCGGCGGGCAGAAGTTCACGTTCCACCCCAAAGAGACGACCTGACGCCGCTCCGCGGCGCGTCGATGCGGCACACTACGCCGCTCGACTAATCGGTTGAGATGGGGCTCACCTGCGGCTCGCCCCGTCGCAGTGGGTGTTCACCCCGGCGCCATATCCGGGCGCCGGGGCCGAGGGCGAAGTTGCCCGCATGCGATCGTGGTTGCTCATCGCCTTGGCGTGCGTGGTACATCAGGGATGTCGTTCTCCTCGAGATGTCGAGTCGCCGCTCGCAGACTTCGACGGCCGCATTGATCGCATTGGCGACCGGCTCTCGGGCAATGTGATCGCGCACATGAGCCCCGGCAGCCCGCGGCTGCCAGTCGTCGGCTCAGTCTCGGGCCGAGATGTTCGGCTCTGGTTCGGTTCAGACTTCGTCTTCTCCGGCACGATCGATGACACGCCGGATGCCGCGACCGGGGCGATCGCCGTCAGCGGCGTGCTGATCGGGCCCGATGTCGGACCAGTCCCGGAGCGCCTTACGCTACGGTAGATTGGGGCTCATGGTGCAGGCTCAAGATGAGCCGACGCTCGCCGCGTTGATCACGCGAGCAGCCGACCACGCGTCCCACCGCGTCCTGCTGACGTGCGCCGTCCTAGGCGCAATCGCCGCGCTCGCGCCTTGGGTGGCGCGTTCCACCCCCCGCGTGCTGCCGACGGCCCTTGGCGTTTGCCTCGTCGCGTTTGGTGTGCGCGGCCTCGCGACACACGCACTGGCAGTCGATCCGGCAGTCAAAACGCTGCGCGTGCTGGCCCGTGTGAGTGTCGGTATCGGCATCGTATCCGGAGTCGTGGGTGCTTTCTGGGCGTTCTTCCTCGCGTACGGAAGCTCATTCTGGAACTAACGGGCCACAGCCCGTCGAGTGTCGCGTTCCTACTCTGTTGTTTTGCGCTGACAGCCCATAAGTTCGCCTCACATGGCTGTGCGACATTTGGCTTTCTTCCGAGAAGCCAGCACGGAGCGCGAGGGGACCACGGAGTACCAGACGCTCCTGGCCGGGGCACTCGTGCTTCGGCTACTCGACAAGTGGCGCTCGCGCCTCGAAGGGGATCGCGACCTCAAGTTTCACGAATTCGTTGCCGTCAAGCGCGCGGTCGAGGCGATTCCGGATAGTCCCGTTCGTCGGATCCTCGGTGATCTCGTGCACACGATCAGCGCGTTCACCGACGGATCGGCCGATGCGCGAGTGCCAAAGCTGATCGCCTACGCGCAGCTCCTCGAGTACGACGCGCGATACGAGGCCTCGGCCGACGTGTACCTGACCGCGATCGAGCTCACGAGCGGCGACAAGGAGTTGGTCCCGCTGTGTTATCAGCGCGCGGGCGCGTGTCTTAGGCGGTTGGGCGTCATCGATCGTGCCGAGGCGTTGTATCACGAAGGATTGACGGTCGCGGTCGAGAATGCCGATCAGTTCTGGTCGCTCAGGCTCCGGGTCTCCTTAGCCATGCTCCAACACCACAAGGGCGACCTGCCGGAGGCGGAGCGCCAGCTCGACGCGGTCATCACCGAGGCCGACGCGGTGGGATCGCCAGTCGCGGCCGAGGCACGACACGAACGCGGCCAGGTGGCGTATGCGAGAGATCAGGATGCGCTCGCCGCCGAGTATTACTACGCGGCGATGAAGATGTACGTCGATCCGCAGAAAAAGCTTCGGGCGATGCACGACCTCGCGAGCGCGCTCGTGGATTTGGGTCATCTCGACTGCGCGAGGACCGCCCTGTCGGCCATTTACAACTCGCCCGACTCAGAGAGTGAGACCGGACATTCCGCCGCGCTCAATCTGATGCGGATCGCCGTTCTGGTCGGCGAGCAAGTGAAATTCGATAGGTTGCGCCGCGAGCTCGCCGACCAGCGACTCACCGGTCATCAACGGGCCCACTATCACGTGTTCGTCGGCCAGGGATATCTCGAGTTCGGCGAACCGGGCAAAGCCCGGGAGGAATTCGCTCAGGCGCTGATCGTCGCCGAGCAGCATCGCTTGTACAAGGTGTTGATCGAAGCCGACGCATTGCTGAAAGCAACCCCGGAAGTTCGCGCGCCGACGTGGAAGGACTCGCTCCCGCACCCGGGCCTGCTGATCATTCTCGACGAAATCCGGCATCGGCGCGCCGAGTTCGCGGAGGCGACCGAGCAGCCGCCTCCGCGTGACGGTCGATCAGCAGTGACTGCCGGCGCCGACACTGTTGCCGCCCCCGCAATCGGCTCTGGTCGGACTCGTGGGTGATGTGCATGCTGCCGCGAGCGCGAGAAGCGTGGCGAGCGTAGCGAGACGGGCGATGCGCTGGGACATGACAACCTCCGTTGGAGTGAGTGAACCTCCAACGGTAAGTGCCTCAGTCACCACCGCATATGGTCGTTAAGTAGCTGGTGCCTGCCCGCGCAGGCTCGTCACATCCACGATGACGCCCATGTACTCGGGCTCGCCCAGCGCATTCACAGTCGTGTGAGCGACGACGTGGATGGTTCTGACGGTGCCATCACCGGTGAGAAAACGCACGTCATGCTCGAGATCCCGCCGCCGCTTGGCCGCAGTGGCAACGATTTCGTCGATCCAGCCGCGGTCCTCTGGGTGCACGCGCTGCCGGAGCGTCGCGGCCGAGGGCTCCGGGATGTCGGGTTCGAGATCCAGAATGCGCAACGCCTCCTTCGAGCACAGGATGCGACCAGACGGGACGTTCCAGCCCCAGCTGCCCGTATGGGTCAACCGTTGGCCCTCGGCGAGAAACGCCTCGCTTCGCCTCACCTCTTCTTCGGCCCGCTTCCGGTCGCCGACGTCCTCGACAACGACGATGCCGAAACATGGCGCGTGTGCCTCGTCGCGCACGAGCGAGACCGCGAGGTTCGCCCACACGACGCGGCCGTCTTTCGCGAAGCAGCGTTTCTCGAGGCGATACGAGTCGCGTTTGCCGTGGACCAGCTCCGTGAACAGGTTCCAGTCGGCCTCGCCCCGCGCCGGGTGCGTGATCTTCGTGAATTGGAAGCTCTTGAACTCCTGTTCGCTGTACCCGAACAGGTTGCTGAGCTGGCGATTGGTCTTGAACGCGTGCCCGCTGGCATTGACGAGCGCGATGCCGATCGCCGCCTCATCGAACAGCGCGTGCAGCTGGCGCTCATTGTCGCGGAGCGCGCGCTCGATCTTCACGCGCCGGGCATCGCTGGCCCAACTCACCACCGCCGCGCAGAGCACGAACACCCCGAGGCGCGGCAACTGGTCGACGGCGATCGCGAGCGAGTAGGTCGGCGTCACGAAGAAGTAGTCGACGACGATCGTCGCCAGTGCGGCCGCGAGTAATCCCGCTCTCCAGCCGCCACTCCACGTCGCGCAGGCGACGGCGACGAGAAAGAGCGTCGTGGGGTCGACGCTGGGGCGCAGCATGATGGCCACCGCGAGCGCCGCCGCCGTCCAGCCGAGTGCGGGCACGTAGCGCACCACCTCGGTTCGCGTGCGGCCGACCGGGGCCTGTGCGATCACCATTTGCGTCATCGCGTTCGACATGGTAGCGTCATATCGCTCAACGGGCGAGCTGAACAGTAAGCCGCAATTGCTCTGCGCCGATAGCGCCATCGGGCGTGTCCTCGTGCTTGAAGTACACGAACACGTCTCCGGCGGCCGTGTGCGGCGCCACTCTCGCCTTGAGTGGGTCCATCTCGTACGTCTCTTTGCGCAGGCGCCAGTACGTGAAATCGGCGGTCGTCACGTCCGGCGTCTCGAGTGTCTCGCTCTCGGCGACGCACAGCGCGGCATTGGCCGCTCGGAGGCACGCGTACACTGGCTCGCTGAACCATGATTCGTGCCGAAACTCGAACGCATAACGGGTATCTCTCGGGAGTCCCTCCACGAACTCCCGCAGCCGGTCGACGTCGCATCGGAGAAACGGCGGTAGCTGAAACAAGACCGGCCCCAGTCGCTCGGCCTCTCGGAGCGGCGCCAATGCCTTCAAGAAACTCGCCGTAAAATCGAGCGC
>Ga0210409_10003792_pt1 | contig 16622 bp, 17 predicted proteins | sample IncBWH17MmetaG_FD_161649 | JGI IMG/M metagenome (GOLD analysis project Ga0210409, IMG submission 161649) | Forest soil microbial communities from Barre Woods Harvard Forest LTER site, Petersham, Massachusetts, United States - Inc-BW-H-17-M | ecosystem: Environmental > Terrestrial > Soil >...
CGGTCGCGACCGTCTGCAGAGGGTCCAACAGCGGACCGGCGACCACTGGCATTCAGCCATTCACCGAACCCGTTCCGGATCTTCCACGAGCTTACGCTTCGCGCGTTCGCGCAGGCGTACCGGCTGCAGCGGTTCCCCTCGTTCTATGTCCTCCGCGAGTGCACTGCGAACCTGGGCAAGGAATCGCTGCTGATCTTCGGGATCCCTGAGGGCTCTTGAGGCAAGCTCGGCGGCCCGCAGGTTCAGATAGGTTCCCGCGAGTTCGGGGTGCCGCCGCACCGCGTCCCGAGCCCCCACGGCCTCATCCCGAACGATCAGTGCCGCCGCGTTCCGCGCCTCAAAGAAGCTCTGCTTTTCGATGACCCAGCGGTTGCGGAAGACTGCCGTGTCCTTCGGCCGCACCCGTCCATCGGCGCCGCGCTCCTGGCGCTTGACGGTCACGACATCGCGACCGGTACGCTGAAGGATGACCTCGTCTCCGACTTGAGGCTGCGTGAGGGACTTGGTGACGGCGCGCTCAATGTCTTTTCCCCAGATCTCGCGAGTGCCGTCCTGGGTTTTCAGTCTCACGAAATAGGAGGACTCCTCGTTCGGATCATGTCGGTAAGCATCCCGGCCGTGATCGAGAAGCTTCCCGACGATGCGTTCGCGCGCTTCAGCGCCGGGCGCGGCCGTGCGCGCAGCGCGTTCCTGGGGCGGCGCGGTGGGCGTACCGCCGTCTGCGGAGATGGAATCGACGCGCTCGGAGGAGCGCAGAAGATCTCGTCCCATCGCGCGGATGAGCTGGGCTTGTTCGGCCTCACTCGGGCGGTAGCCGCGCACGCCAAGGCCAGCGAGGCGCGCCTGACGCCAGGCTTCCTGGCGGAAGCGCTCGGTGCCGGTCACGGTGACTTCGGTCCAGCCGCGCGAGTGGGCGATCTGAATCAGTCTATGGACGACCTGGGTGTTCTCGCTCGCCGTGGTCAGCCGTCGCCCCAGATCCTTAAACGCCGGCGCGCCGTCGGGGAAAAAGAACCGATGCCCGTCCTGCACGAATCGATCACGCACGGACTGCGGAACGGTCCAGGGATCGGTGTCCGCGCGCTGGAGCGCAGCTACCGTAGCGATCGAGGAGGCTGCGGAAGGCGCTGCGCCCTCGGTCAGCGCCGCCTCGACCGGCAAGCCCTGATGTCGGCGGGGCTTGCGGCTGGCTTCAATGGCATTGACCGCCGGCTCTCGAGGGGCGCTCTTTGCTCGCGGCGTCGGGCGCTCGACCGCCCTGGCCTTTCGGGGTGCAGCATCCGGTGCGTTCTCGTCCTTTCCGTTTCCGGTCTGCGGGATGTCGGTAGCCACGACGCCCTCCTACGCCCGTTCGATCGAACTCAAGAACGTGTCCACGGCGACCTTCATCTCCCCATCCGAAAGCGGGCCCTCTTTGTCGGGGATCTGGACCTTCGAGAAATCGGTCGCGAAATCCTCGAGCGTGAGGGACTCGATGCGCTCGATGTCCTCTACGGTGCCCTCTCGAATCACGACGTCCTCCTTCCTCGGCTGCGCCGCAGCGGTCGCAGTGTCGGGCGTGCCTAGCGCTTCGTCACAGGAATCAGTGCTCGGAGGCTCGCGGGCCGCCGGCGTGCTGACTGGCCCCGTGCGGCCGTGCGGCAAAGGAGACGGCGGTGGCGGCAACAAGCGCTTGCGAAATCGGGGGTCGGTGAAATACCGGATCTTCCGGCACCGAATCGGCCGGAGCCCTTCGTAGAACACGATAGCCTCCTCGGTTCCGAGCTCCTTCACCTCCTGAGGCAGAAGCAGCGCGCGGCGCTGCTGGCTCAACGTTTGGCTCCTCGAGCGGGAACCCCGCCGATCGAACGTTCCCCCGATGGGCTTCGAAACAGTGCGCACCGGCACTGTCGTAAACCCGAGCTCGTCTGAAATCTCGCGCGCATCGGCAAAGTCCTTCGGCGCGAACACGATGCGGGCGGCCAAGCTTTTCAGCATGATTTCGGCGTTATGGATTCCGTAGACCTCGCGCAGCTGCGCCGGCGTCTGAATGACCAGCACCACGCGCACGTTATAGCCCGGCAAGTAACTGATGGCTTCCGCGATGATCGGAATGCGCCCTAACGCCGTGAACTCATCCAGGAGCATCATGACCTGGTGCTTGAACGCCGGATTTCTCTCCGGGAGCTCGCGCGTCTGAAGGCCGATGGCCTGCTGGAAGAAGAGGTTCAGCACCGGTCGCAAGCGGTGCAGATCGTCGGGATTGACGCTCACGTAAATGGACATGGGGATGGTGCGCAACTGGCGAAGATCGAAGTCGCTCTCGGAGGTCGCCGCATCGAGAATCGGGTTCAGCCAAAGATCGAGCCGACTCGTGAAGGTCTTGCGGATCGAGCTCGCGGTCACGGGCGCCAAATCGATCACGTCGTAGAGTGAGCGTACGCACTCGGGCGAGAGAGGTCTTCGGCCGCTGTTGCGACCCTCGATTAGACGCTTCCAGTGCTGGCCGAACCCCTCATCATCACTCGCCATGCCCTGGCGCAGCACTTCGCCGATCGTCTTACGAAGTGAAGGCGTCTCGAAGAGATAGAGCGTAATGCCTAGGAAAAGTGAGCGGGCGGATGCGGTCCAGAACGGATCGACATTCGGCGGATCCGGATAGAGCATCTCGGCGATCCGCTGCAGATCGTTCAGGCGTCGTGCGGGATCTCCCGAAACGTAGGAGAACGGATTCCAGCGCGCAGTACGGCGGTCCTCAGCGAAGGGATCAAAGAGGTAGCAGGCCTGGCCGGATCGCGCACGATAGCCCGCAGTCAGCGTCCAGTTCTCTCGCTTGATGTCGACGCAGACCAGGGACCCGGGCCAGTTCAGCGCATTAGGAACCACGACGCCGGTCCCCTTCCCTGCACGCGGGGGCGCGGCGAGCGCCACGCCCTGCTGGCCGGCGAGCATCAGACAGCGTCTGCCGCGGGCTCCCAAAATGATCCCCTCGTGGCCTAAGAGTCCCGCGGCGGCGATCTCCCGGCGCGTCGCGAAGCGGGCATCGCCATGGAGTGCCCGTCGCCGTGGCACCAGCCAGACCGCCAACGTCGCCCCCGCGAGCGTGAAACCGACAACGGATGAACCCCACAGGCGTCGACGAATCACGGGGTGCTGACCGTAGTAGTACCCGTACCGCGCGACGGTGAAGGGGCTGGCGCTCCGGACGTCGGCGTGCACGGACCAGAGGAAGAATAATCCCGCGAGATACTGACCCGCGAGGAGCGCGACAGCGCTCGCGAGCGCGAGTTTTGCGGACCGGCCGGGGACAGACCTAGTCGGCTTCTGCCAGGCCGCGGCGCCGGCGTTCAGGCTCATATAAGATTTCCCGAATGAAGCGCTCCTGGCGCTCGACTCCAAACTGGATCACGACATCAATCAGGAGATAGAGAAGACTCTTGATGTCGCGCCGGGCGAGCTCGCGCCCGCCGGCACTTTGCTTCACGAGCAGGACCAGCTGCTCGAACGCGAGCTCACAGGTTCCGGCGTGGATACTCGTGATGGAACCCGGGTGGCCCGAGTTCACATTGCGCAGGTAATCGAAGGCCTCCTCGGCCCGGAGCTCAGCCAAGAGAATCCGATCGGGCTTCATCCGAAGACAGGACTCGAGCAGCTGCTTCGGCGTCACGCGGGCCAAGCCCTGATCGTCCTTCGAGTAAAAGAGCCGGACGTGATTGGGGTGGCCATCGAGCACGAGTTCGCGAGCATCCTCGATGGTGATCAAGCGCTCGGAGGGCGGGATCTCGCGTATCAGCGCCTTGGTCCAGGTGGTCTTGCCGGAACCCGTGGGGCCGGAGACTAGGATGTTCTTGCGTGCGGTGACCGCCAAGCGCATGAACGCCTCGTACTCCTGCGCAGCCAGCAGCCGAAGCAACTCCTGTTCAGTCACATCCAGCGCCGCGGTCGAGCGGCGGGTCGATTTGAAAATCCCGCGCTTTGCCAGCTCACCGATCGACCAGACTTCCTCCGAGGGCCGCCGAAGCGTGATGGCGACAGTGCCTGCGGTGGTGGCCGGCGGCAGGACAATCTGAGCGCGCTCCCCGGTTGGAAGCGCTGCGGAGAGTAGCGGCGTCGCTTCATCAACCCTCTGGCGGGTGGAGTTCGCAATCAGCTTGGCAAGCCGCCGGCACCAGTCAAAGTCCGCAAACGGCAAAGGCCGTTGTTCCCATCCCTTTCGCGTCTCCACGAAGGCCTCGCCCGGCCGGTTGATGCAGAGTTCGGTGACTTCCGGGTCGGCGAGAATCGGCCGCAATGCGCGCAAATTCAGCTCGAGTGCCGAGCTCGAGAGTGCCCCCAATGCGCGAGTGTCAACCGTCACGGCGTCTTCTCCGTCGACGCAGCACTCCCCGCCACGCGAAGCGCATACACGGGACGAAAATCAACATCCCGCGCGACAAACACCTGAATGCGATCCCCCTGCGCCTTGGTGACCGTCGGCGAGATGTTGACGGTACTTCGCAGCACCTCGCTCATGACATCTGTGGACGTGGACGGGCTGATCGAGACCGAGGCACTCTTGTTCTGGGAGTTCACCTCCGCCTGCACCGCCCCGTTGATGACGGTCATCAGAATCGCCGCGCCGAAACGATCCCAGAAATGCCGGTTGACCTCGCCGGGAAGACCCGAGCGCCCGAGCTCGTCGGTTCCGGGCGAGCTCAAGGGCACCACGACGCCAGTCGGCGTGCGCGCTTCCGTCCAGAGCACGAAGATCCGTGCCGAGCCTTGCTGAACCTCCCCGCGAGTCTCCCCGACCAGCTTGGTGCCCCGCTCAAGCAGCACCACTGTCCCATCGGCACTGAAGGTGTCGGTCGCCGTGATGCACGTCGTCATCCCGGGGAGCGTGGAGTCGATTGCGGTCTCGAGCGTGCAGTCGATAAAGGCGCCCTTGGCGAGCAGAAACCGTCGCGTCGGCAGCACTGAGGCCGCCACCGCTGGCGTTACCGTCGGGCGCAGCAGGGTGTTGAGTCCTTGAGTCGAACTCTGCGGCTGATCGCTCACGCCGCCGGGCATGTTGGAGGCGGCAAGAACCGGCGGATCTGCGCCTGGAGTGCCGGGGCCAGCTTGCGGCGAAGTCGAAGCGCCGTTGGAGGTGCGCGCGAACGCGGGACCGGCAAGGCGCCGCTCGAAAGCGAGCTCGCCCGGTGACTTAGCGGGCGGGCCCGCGGGCACTCCCTGCTGCCCGAAGCTCCCAGGCGTACCAACCGAGGCCATGCCAGTGATCGGCGACGTTGGCGCAGAGCCCAGGAGTTGCTCCATCGCGCTCGGATCTCCCGCTTGCTTCGTCTCCGTTGCTGGCGTTGGCTCTTTGCGAGCAAACGGCGAATCAATCGGACCCAATGATGGAAGCGGCATCTCTCCGCGGGCGCGGCTTTGGGACGCCATCTGTGCTGCGTGTTGCGCGCGTGCCGGACGACTTAGTGCCTTTGCGTAGTACCACGTTAGGAGTCCCAAACTCAGGGCTCCCATGAGCCCTACCGCGAGCATGCTGCTCAGGCGGGACTGTACTGAGCGGGCGCGATTGATTGACGGAATGCCGCGATCACCGGCAATAGGTTGCGCAGCGGGCTCAGCCGCAGCGTCTTCGCGCGGGGTCTCGACTTCGGCGCCCAATTCCTGGCTGGGCGTGGTACCGGAGAATATGTTCATGAGCGGGGTCCCTTCGTCGCACGCTCGACGTTTTCAGAGGTCGTGTTGGACTTCAAGCGCTCTCCGCTCCCCACAAATCCCTTGTTCACGATGCAACCGGCCAGTTTCCCTCGCCGCAAGATAAGTCGATGAGCCACGCGGTGAAGGATCACGTCCCCATCGTCCATGCTGAAGTTCAGGAGCGATTCCGAACCATCTTCGTTTCGGACAAAGATGGCCGGTTCCTCGGCATGCGCTGCGAACCTTATCCGCGTGTGCACGCCATCATCGGAAGCGGCGACGGGCTGGATGGCGGGATTACCGCAATACCAGTAGTCGAAGTTCCTCGGTCGGTGCGTCTCCAGCTCCTTCTCCGTCGCACTTTCTGACTCCTTCTGCGGATCCGGTGGATACGTGAAGCGGAGCGCATAAATCACCTCCTGAGTGGCATCCGGGCGCTGTGCGCTCGCCGAGTAATCGACCTGATAGGTGTGCCGGGACGTGACGATGGTGAGGTTGGTGCCGATCCTTGCCACCTTGGGCTTCAGAAAGAGATGATTGTCCTGCGCGACGAAGGAGATCCCTTCGATATCGCCGGCTGCGAGCCCAACAAACGTTTCTCCTTGCTGAAACTCCAGATCGGTTTGGTAACCGACGTAGCCCGTGAGCCGGTAGACCTGATCCTGGCTGTAGGCCGCCGTGCGAATGCGCGCATCCGCGAGCCCCGGATTCGGGAGCGTCTCCGCGATCGTTACGGGAATAATGCAGAGGCCAGTCACTGCAGCGGCCAAGCGACGCACGATGGTCTGTCGATATGGACGATTCACGGTGAACCTCCAGCGCGCGCCGCACCGGCGGGTGAAGCGGCGAGCGCGGTAGTAGCGGGGACGGTGGTGTCGGGGAGCACTTCCGGCTCCGGCCTAAAGTCGACCACCTTGAAGCCGAGCGGATTCCAACCGCGTACCTTGGGGTCGGTGGAGGGATCCGAGTACACGTACTGAACTGTGGCAATCCAGTGCGTCGTCTCCTCGTTCGCCGCCCCCGCCGCCCGCTTAGCCTTCACGTAGCGGACCTGCGCCAGGTCGGTAACCCCGCTCGCGCGCTTGAAGAAGCTGACGGAGCTGACCTGCGCACGTATCGACGTGCCGTCCTTATAGGCATTCAGGGGCGAATTCGGGTTGCTAGGGTTCCACAGCGCGTACCAGACCTGATTGCGCTGCGCGGTGTGAAACGCCCCGCACTCCTCGTAGTCGCTCTCCGCGGTGGCGTAGTTGAACCGCTCACACACTGTCACGTAGTGAGTGAGGAGGTAGCGCGTCATCGCCTCCTGCACGCCCGTGCCTCCCCGATACACCGGCACCACATCCACGATCCCGGTTGCGTTGTCGACGCGCACGACGAAGGGCTCGACGTGTTTCAACGGCATGAGGAGCATCAATGCCGCAGCGAGCGCGAGCACCGCGATCCAACCCGCTCCCGCAACACCCAAGGCAAGACGCGTCGTGCGACGCCCTTGGGCGCGTGCGTCGGCATCCCAGGTTGCGGCTTCCGAGAAATACTCCGCAAGTTCAGGATCCTGTCTCATCGCCGCGCCCCAATCGCCGGCGTCGCGTCGTTGCTCGACATCCGGGCCGGTGGGTTGATGGGCTTCAGGTGTCCTTCGCAATCGACACGCGTGCGATGGGCGCTACAGGCACAAGTGAATAGAACCAAAAGCATCACTATGAGTTTCATAAAGGCGGTCCTCGTGATCTGAACTGCGAGGGACTACCGCCCCTCCCGAATCTGGTTGTCACGCCAGCGGCGGCCGGCGAGGCCCACGACCGCACGGCGGGCGTGGTAGCCGGCTTTGCGACTCCAGGGGTCGTTGCGTGACGTCTCGGAGTCAGTGAGCCCCCGTGTGAACTGTCCGGCGGTGCGCACGGCGCGCCCAAAGCCCCAGGCCAACGCGGCACTCACCACTCCAAAGCTGCTCAAGGCCAAGCCACTTGCGAGCCCCGCCGCCATGGGCATCACCTGGCGCATGACAAGGAACGTGAGACCTGCAGCCAGACACACGCGCACCGCATTCGCGATCTCAATGCTGCCGCCCACGCTGACCGCCTGATTGGCAGCGACCGTGACTACGCGGAGCATGAGTGCCGCCACCAGAACGGTGAGAATCGTGATCAGCGCGTAGTTCGCAAGCTGCGCCACCCAGGCTTCGAAGAAGCGCTTGGTCGTGTTGAAAAGGAGGAGCGCGATAAAGAGCGGCCCTAAGGCTAAGAGGACGGATAGCGCAATGCGAGAAAGCGACAGCAGGAAGATCGTGTAAAGGGCTGTCAGGCACACCATGAGGTACACGGCGCCACCGGCCAGGTAGTAGGCGAAATTCCCATTGAGGATCCCGGCCTTTGCGAGCAGCAGGTTAGCGACATCCGATCCGGCAAAGAGAATCTGATCGACAATCCCCACCGGGTCGTAGGCGCCGACGACGACAGCGGCGAGCTGCGCAGGCGCATTGAAGAACGTATCGACGATGACGGAGTTATAGAGCCAGAGGTTGATCACACATCCTAAGATCACCGCGAGCGTGATGATGCGTTTCACGCCTGCGATAAAGGGCTCCTCGATCTGCCCGGTCAGTTGCAGGTACCCCCATACCATGACGTAAAGCACACCCAAGGTGACCACTGCTGGCTCGAGTGCGCCGGCAATGAGCGCGGTGTTGTCACCGATGTATCCGGTCAGGATGGCATTGAGCCAGGCGCTGAATTCGGCAAAGAAGCCCATGGATGTTTCACTTAGCGTCTGAGAGATGCGACCGAGCTGCTACCGGCGTCCGAGCGACGGAGAGGCTCGTCGCGCGCCGCAGCGCGAGGAGCGCATTTGCGCACTCGGGTGTGTGCTCGAGGGTGCCCGGTTCGTTCGTGCACACCCACACGCGCCGCTCCCACTCCGCCGGGTGACTCCAATAGTAGGCAACACTTTGAACTGGGCCTTCAGCTTCCTGTGTCCAGGCCACCGCAACGAGGACTCCTGCGACGGCAAGCGGCACGGCAATACTTAGGAGCTTTGGGCCCATCCGCGGCACTGTCAGACCCTCTCTTACAGACCCATGGGAGGAAGTGAACGGAGCGAGCCCTGATCGGCGATCGCGCGTTCGCGGACCTGCTGGGCGCGGGCCCACTCCTGAGCCTGTGTGACGTGATAGAGCATCTGGAGCTTTGTTTGCTCGTTCTGCAGCATCCCCTGCTCGGCGGTGATTCGCGCAGTCAAATCCAATGAGGCCTTTTGATCGGTGGCGCTCCCGATCGCACTGATCAGTTGCTGTAATGAAGCGAACCGATCACTTGAGTTCGCGAGTGCAGCTCTCGCGGTGGCCTGGAGCAGTGCCGGGTTCTGACGGGCCAGCGTCAATTGCGCCTGCTCCGTGGGCGAGAGCGCTGCCACCTGCGCCGGGGTCAGAACGGCGTTCGCATTGACGAGGCTCGTAATACTCGCCGCCAAAGCGGGATAGCTTCCCGAGGAGCCGTTGATCACTTGGGAGAGCTGCGACCAGTTCGTCGGGAGGTAGTTACGCGCGGTACCGGAAAGGAGGCTCTGCATTCCCCGCGAGCCGGTGATCGCCGCATATTCACTCTGGGCCTGGCTAAGCTGGCTCTGCGCGGTCGAGAGCTGCTGTTGAAGTGTCTCGTACTCCTGGATTAGTTGGGCGAGCGATGCGACATCGATGACCGCGAACTGCGCATGCGCCGGGCGAGTGCCACCTAAGGCGAGAAGTCCGACCAAAACGAAACCCGTGACGATTTTTGAAAACATGGATCCAATCTCCTTACAAGTTGATGCGGGTCGAGCCCCTTAGGCCAGGACCCCTCGATAGAACTGCGGCAACCAGCGCTCTGGCACCGCGCCATGCCTTTCAATTAATTGATTCACCAAGTCCACGGCACTCCGGCGACCGGAAATCACCGCAAGCTCTGCGTCAAATCCTTTGAGGTCGAGCTCGCACACCAGGCTCTGATGGCCTTGGCGGACGAGAAAGCGGCGGGAGCCAGGCTCGAGCTCTTCTTTTACGAGCTTGAACTCCCGCTCGGTGAGCCCAAATCCGCTCACGTAATCGTCAGCATTCGCATCGGCATTCGGGAAGAAGATCTTGGTTGGGGTCTGCTCGATCAGCGTCCGGCTGATGGCACTGCCCAGGACATCGCTCGCGCTCTGGGTGGCGAGTGCCATGACGCCATTCAATTTCCGCCAGGTCTTGGGTCCATCCTTCGCGAAGCCCTCGAAGGACGGATCGGCCAGCAGCCGCCAGAACTCGTCCATCCAGCAGACGAGCCGTCGACCGTCAAGAAGATGGCGGACCAGATGAAAGAGGTAGAGCGTGACCGGCGTACGGGCGATCTCGTGGTCGAGGAAGTCCGTGACGTCGAAGCCCACCATCGCGTTCGTCGCAACCCTCGGGACGATGACATCTTCGTCGTTGTCAAAGACCCAGGAGTAATCCCCATGCGCAGCCTCGCACCACGGCGCCAACCGTGCGTAGAGCCCCTCGGCATCCGTTGCGTCCAGAAACTCCATGAGGCGTGAGAGCCGCCGTGCTGAGAGCTCAAGGGCCAGCGTTCCGCGCAGGGCCTGATCCAAGTCCGCCTGCTGTCGCACCGAAAGACCTGCGCCCGTTGGCGGTCTCACCAACACGCGTAGCCAGCTCTTAAGAAATTCGACATTTAGCGGGGTCGGCGGGAGCTTGAGTGGATTGAACCCGGTGGGCTCGCCGCTCTTCAGCGCGCAGTACTCCCCGCCCAAGGCCCGAACCAGGATCTCAAGCCCCCGATCCTTGTCGAAGATGACCTGTGTCGCCTGGGCGCGCGTGAGCATCGCGACCAGAAACCCAATAAAGACGGTCTTGCCCGAACCCGTGGGTCCACAGATCAACGTGTGCCCGGTGTCCTTGCGGGACCCGCCCTCAGGGTCAGTGGGGTCTGAGGCGTGAAGTGAGAAGTGGAACGGCGAGCGCGCACTGGTGACAAGAAGCGTCAGCGCATCTCCCCAGTGATTGCCCCTCGCACGCCCGGCCGGGTAGTTATGAAACGGCACCATGGCCGAGAAGTTGCGCGAGGTGATCGGCGCCTTGCGCGGGCGCATCGGGAAATTCCCCGGTAGCTGCGCCCAAAAAGCGGCTTCCAGTGCCAAATCCTCCCTCGCCACCGTCATCCCGGTATCGGCGAGCTTCGCGCGCGCCAACGCGACGTGATCATTGAGGCGCTTCATCCGCCTGGCATCTATCTCCTTGAGATCGAGCACGGCGGAGGAGCCGTTTGCGCGCTCGCCGTAAGAGTGCGGATCATCGGCCATCACCTGGAGCGAGAAGTGGTGATCGCCCATGACGAACTCGTTGCTGGTGAGGGCGTCGAGGGCATCCTTGAGCTCCTCGGCCTGAGACACTGAGAAATCGCCTGCGTTGACCATTCGATTGAACTGACGCTGCAAGAGCGCCTGGCCTGACGCTTTGGTCAGGAAGGCAAAGGACTGGGCCAGCACGAACGGAAAAGGTGCCGACAGGAGCGCATCGAACATCCCGACCGTCGTTGGGGTCGGGTATTCCTTGATCCCGAGCATCGCGCCCACACGAGTCGCGCTCGGTAGTCGGTACTCCAGCGCTTCGGTCCCAAAGGACAGCCGCGAGGTTGCAAGTACTTCGTGAATTGGCGCACGGGGTAGCGGTACGGGACGGGACTCGCCGTTGACCAGGAGCGCATAGAAAGTCAGCGGCTCTGAATATTCGCGACCAGAGCGCGAATAGACGCTGAGCGTTTCCGGCTCATACCGCGCGAGCGAGGCACGAACGGTCTCGCGAAGCTTCTCGCAGGCGTCCAAGGCGTCCGCAAGCTCAAGCGTCGACTCTCCGCGCCCTGCGCGGTTCATGAGCTTTGCGACAAGGGAGGTCGCGACCCCCGCTGTCGGGCGGTAAACGGTGGAGAGGTAGAGCTCATTCACCATGAGCGTTTGGTGAGCGAGGCGCTCTCTATACTTGGCTTCCAGAACATTTGCGAAGGAACTGCCTCCCTCCCCGACTGAGATAACCTCGCGCCGGCGGATGACGTGCGTCCAGAGAGCGACCTGGGGGCTTGCAATGTTTCGCCAGAGAACGTTCAACCGCTCGTGCCAGGTGTTGAGCGTCTCATCGTCCGCGCATTCGAAGCTCGCCCCACCGATGCGAAGAACTTGAACGTAGTCGCCGAAGGCGGTCTTCACGATATGCGGCGACACGTGTGCGGCGTAAGGGATGCGCTGTGCAGCCGAGAGCTCGCGCCGAAGCGTTGCGGGATGTACGTTCATGGCCGCCGCACTCCCGCGTAAGGCACAGCTGACACGTGCGAGGTCCGGCGCCGCCCGCGAACGTCCGGCACGTCGAGAGCCAAGGGCGAGTAACTACTCGACTTCCAGTGGCGTGCGTTCGCGAGCAGCGCCGGGATCCGGGTGCGCCCCGATAGGAGCGCGAGATCAAAGAACCGTGCATCCCGTGCGCAAAGAAGCATGCAGATTCCGTGAATCGGCAAAGCAAGCGCTAGCGTCAGCAGATTCTTGGTGAGGAGGAAGACCTCCATGGTGAAGACCCCATTCACCAGGAGCGCGGAATAGGTCACGCCCCAGCGCATCGGTGGCCGGGTCGCTCCGACGAAGAGCGGATCGACCGTGAGACCTGAGTTGCGATTGCTCATGACTACACGCCGAACATGCCGCGGACCCAGGTGACGATCTGCGGTGCCCCGAAGGCAATCGCGATCCCCAAGATCGCCGCGATACACCAACCCCAGGAGATGCGGTTCGCCATGGCCATGGCGCCGAGCACCATGACGAGAATCACGGCAACGGGTGTGAGCCAGGCCAGGATGTTGGTCTGCAGCGCCGTCGCACCCGTCATGAAGGGCGACGCCTGCGCGAGCGCAAGCTCGGGGATGAGAAGAAACACTGTGAGGAGACTTCCCCCCGACCTGGTCGTGGGTTGTGGGCCCCGTGTCATCGCAATTCTCCCCTTCGTTGTGGAGCAATCTGTCTGGATGCAATGCCACCACGAGGGACGCGAACGACGCGAGGGGCTAATCGCGGAGAAACCACCCCATAACTTCAAGTTGTGGAGCCATTTCTGGGTCCCAATTGCCGTGAAACCACCCACGAACTCACCGGCGTCTTGAGGCCACGCGTCTTGAGATGTCACCGCCTGTGTACTGCAGAACTCATTCAGTTGAATGAAATTTTGCGCGGACAGGAGCAACGCAAGTGGATTAGTCTTGTGGCCCCAGCTCACCCGCGTGGCGAGGAGTGTTGATGAACGCACGCGAGACGGAGGCTCTACCGCCCCTGAGGACGTTCAGGGAACGTGCCGTGTGGGCTCTATTGTGCGTCTCGTGGAAGGTCATCCGCTTCCCGGTCGTGGCGCTCATGATCATTTTGGAGCCCGTGGTGCGGCTGCTCCTGGCCGGCTTCGCTCTGCTGATAACCCTGACGGCGTTCTTCTTGAGGCTTGTGATGCCGCCGCAGGCTCACGCGCCTTTTTGGACGCTGCTCGCAATCGCCGTGGGCTGCATGGCAGTTCTCACGGTCTACTATGCGATCCTGCATTTCCTGTCAGCCTGAGCCTTTGCCGGCTTCGTCAAAGAGGGTCAGCTGCACGCCGCCCTTCGGGTCCTGCTCATCGGGTTCGGGAGCCTTCGAAAGCTTTTCCACTTTTGACCGGTTGACCTTCGACACCGCTGCCTTCTTAGCCGCACGGGTTCTATGCTGACAGTCCTCGCAGAGGGGTCGATCCAGCGTGAGTCGGTCCGCCACGACCATGGCGGGGCAGCCGGTGCAGCGAGCGATCGCCCACTGCTCACCTTCGGCCAGGTTATTGAGCAGCATGACCAACTGGTCAAATGTCAAACGTGCGTGTGGAACGAAGTCTTGAAAGAGCTCGAGTGCCGCACACAGGCGCTCGCCCCGTGCCAGATTTGGAAGGCTCGACTTCGCATTCGCCACCGGTTCAGTGGGCAGCACCTTCAACATCTCGCATACGCCAGCGATCGTATCTGCTTCAGTTCGCAGGCCTGGGGACGTCAGAAGCGCAGCGAGTTGATGCGGGGTGGGGCCCGGCGGTCGCCGAAGCACCTTTTGAGGCCTCTCCCGCCGCTGCAACTTAGAGAGCTTGCGTATACGGTCCGCCGACAGCCCGGTCCACGCGCTGATCGTGCGCGTGCGCGCCTCGTGGGAGAGCATGCGCATGGCAAGATTGAAGCTGCGCAGGTCGCGGCTGTAGCCAGCGTCGGAGACACGCATAACGCACTCGAAGGCGCGATAGCCTTCACTCCTATTTCCGACGCAATATCCGGCGCCTTGCACGCTGTTTGGAAGGCAGCGGTTCCTCGCCGATCCGGTAGAGACCGGCCCCTATGTGGACCGTGCGCTCGCCTTTGCGGCGCTTTTGCTCATAGCCATGTAGCTTTCCATCCGCCTGCTCAAGCAGGCGATTACCGTGGCGACGGAGCCATCGGTCGAACGCCGAGATGGCGCTTACTGGAACGCGAGCGTTTACGGCGAACACCTCATACCAGCCAGGCGTTGAGCGTCGCGGGCGGGCGTTGTGTTCCAACGTGCTCAACATCGCGACCAGCGCCCGTAGGCTTCGAGCATGGTATGGAGGTCCCGACCCACGAAACATCAGTACCCGGTCGCGCGGCAGGTATCGTGCCCCGCTTCTTCGAAGCACTGCGCGACGCAACAGGTGAGCCAGGATTTTGTCCACGTCGAGCTTTGGATCCACCTGCCGCGCCAGAGCCTCGAGCGAGCGCTCACCACCGCGCAATCTCAGGAGCTGAGGGTTCCCCTTTGAATCGAGATAGGTGGGATCTTGAAACCACAGCGTCAGCACATGGGCCGCCGCGTCCATCTCCGAAACTGCCGCTTTGGGGGTTTGCGCCCACGATCTCGGAACCTGGCGACAGGCCTTCAGGACCTCCTGGGCGATGTGCTGCGGCGTGCACCCGCAGCGCGCAAGCACGCGAACAAATCGAGCGACCGCTTCCTGCGCACGAGCGTCCAGAGCCGAAGGAGAGACTCTATGAGCGCGATTGGGGGCCTGCCGGCGTCGCATCAGGCGCCTCCTCCCCTTCTCTTCTTGCGGCGCCGTACTCGGCCTGCACGCAGTGGTTTGCGCCGAGGTCGCACTCGACTGTCCGCGGGACCTGCGAAAACACAGACGTCTACACCTACCCGTACTCTAGGCCCACTCTTCTCTTCCGCCTCGCGGTTCTGCAGAAAGGTGTCCGCGCCCTCGAGGAACCTGTCACCAAACTGCTCTGCCCACTTATAGAAAGCCGGCAACGCACTCACCGGAATGCTCGGATTGATGGCCGCGCGCTCATAGAGCCGGCGGCCTTTACCCGCGACATTGTGGTCAACGGTTCGCAGCATCCCCAGAAAGGCATTCATGCCGTGAACCCGGGCGGCAGCTTTCGGGTAGACAAAGGAGCGTTTGGACGGTGTGTAGTACAGCCCCTTGCGGCGACGGACAATCTTTAAGCGGAGTAGGGACTCGGCGACGGAAGCTGGATCCTCGCCGGACAGCACACGCGCGATCAGGGCACTCAAGGAAGGACCGCGGCCACGCAGGGGCAGCGGCACGGGCCGCCCCCTGCTGTCCATGTATCGAGGATCCGAGTGCCAATGGGCGATGATGTGCGGCAGGTCGGCGTAAAAAGTGAGTCGTGTCGGATCCCAGGGTCGGGTCGGTTCTTTAAGCTCGCTGCAGATGTCACGAAAATCGCGCGATAGTCTCTTCGGTGAATGCCCGCCGTGAACGAGAATCCGCGCCAAGCGCGAAAGGCACTCCCGCGCATACTCCACGCCCCCTGCGCGCAACCTGATCCGTCGAACACGACGCCTTGCGCTCATTGTTGAATGACCGCCCTTGGTGCAATGGCACGAAGGTCCGCGGATCCTCTCCGGGATCCCCGGTCAGTGCCCCTTCGCGTAATGCCCGCCATACGCAACCTTCCCTATCGCTTGGGTCTCCGCCTCTTTGCTCCGGCGGCCCTCGTCGTGACATCCGCGCCAGCGGACGTGTCGTCGTCTTGCAATTCGAACACGTAAACCGTGAGCCCAAGGGATGCCGGCTCCGGCTCGCCCCGCTTGCCCTTCAGCGTGTGCAAGGAGTCATTCAGCGCGTCGCCCTGGGAGTCAACGAGTGCCTCCGCCTGCAGTTCCAGATCGCGTCTGAGCACCGGCACATAGCGTGGATCGAGTCGCGTGTTGACCACTCGTCGCACATAACGCGCCCGCGCCGGATACTTGAGATTATGAAGGAGCGTCGCAGTGAGTTCCGCGACGTGCTCACCGAAAGCTATGACGCCATCTGGGTCCCATCGCACCGTGGCATACGTGCGACTCAACGCCTCAAGTCGTCCGTCCGACAAGCGCCGCACCGCTTTTACGCGCAGGAGCTCATCCAGAATCGTCGCGATGCGCCAGCGTTCACCGCTGTAGCGATCAACCAATGCAGCGAACGAGCGCCTGCCACCCCGAACCGGCAGGATGGCGGGACCTCCGGTTGTGGTGTCTTGAAAGGATGGGTCGGTCCACCACCCCGTCAGGACGCGCTCTGCACGTTGACGCCCGCGATCATGGACGGGCTCGGCCGAATCGGCAGCGAGAATATTGGCTACCTCGACGCGCGTCAGCCCGGTGACGACAGAGATGCGGGACGCGTTCGGACGGTTCGACTCGCCACCGCTCACACGTCCTTGATCACGCGCCGCGCGAACGTAGGCTAGCTTGACCAGGGAGACGAAGTCCCCCACGCCCACCCCCGCCTCCAACATCCACTTCACCAAGGGATGCAGAAGCCGAAGCACCGCCAAGCGAACGGCCGACTTCAGGGACTCACTCATTGACTCCCCCTTGGCACAACCAAGGTGGCTCTCAGGGGTGTGCGAGAGTTAACCACTACCGGAAAGCCCTGCCAC
>Ga0210409_10003793_pt1 | contig 16622 bp, 12 predicted proteins | sample IncBWH17MmetaG_FD_161649 | JGI IMG/M metagenome (GOLD analysis project Ga0210409, IMG submission 161649) | Forest soil microbial communities from Barre Woods Harvard Forest LTER site, Petersham, Massachusetts, United States - Inc-BW-H-17-M | ecosystem: Environmental > Terrestrial > Soil >...
TCGTCGTACTTGAATCCGAGGACCCATTCGCCGGCCGGCGTTCTTAGAGCGCGCTCGCGCAATGCCGCCTGAATGGCAGAGATGGAACGAAGGTCGCAATCCACCATGCGCAGATGAGATAGGCCGGCTGCGGCGGGATGCGAGTGGGCGTCGATGAAGCCCGGCAGAACGGTCTTGCCGCCGAGATCGATCTTTGGAACGCCGGAGGCCGCAAGATTCATAACCTCGGCGTTTTTCCCGACCGCGAAAAATCTGCCGCGCGATATGGCAACAGCTTCTGCAACCGGTGCAGCGGAATTCATGGTCACGACATGGCCGTTATGGAGAAGCAGGTCCGGTTTTTCCTGCTCGAAGGGAAAAAGCGAGACTGCAGCAAGGGTGCCGAGAAATTCACGGCGAGTCGTTCCGTCAGTCATGGTATTCCTTTTTCAAATGTAGAGGGCTGCTGCGGATGCTACGCTGCGGCAAACAGTGGCGTCAATGGACGAAATAGGAGCGCCGGGACCGGACCTGTCGAGAAAAGGTCCGGCCCGCGCGATTGCTTCGCTTTTCAGTGAATCTACTAGAGAGTTTTCAGGAAGGCCACAAGGTCGTCCTGGTCCTGTTGCGAGAGGTTCAGGTTGAAACGAACGTTGTAGAAGGTGACGGCGTCCGCGAGCGTTGCGGCTGAGCCATTGTGGAAATAGGGCGCGCGGCCCGCAAGCCCGCGCAGGATCGGTCCTTTAATCTTGCCAACATGGTCGAACCTGCCGTCGATCAAGGCCTGTCCGAGATCCGTAGTGGTTTTACAGTTATTGGTTGGCTGACCTGTAGTTGGGTCCTTTTTGCACACGGTGATCTCCGGCAGGTCGCTTATATCCAGTCCTCCCAGGTTGACGGAGTGGTTGGTTGGGCTGGGGTCGCCGGTGCCAATGTTCAAAGGCGTGGGAAACGAGTGGTTGCCAACGTTCGGCGTGTCGTGACAGGTGCCGCAGCTTCCCTGAAGCAATGGAACCCCGCCAGCGACTAAGCCTCCGGCGGCTATGTCGTCATTTATGCCGGCAACGCCGGAGATAGGAATTACAAGAGTGTTGAAGAGCTCTTCGCCGTGGGCTATGGAGTACCGGGCGGCGCGTTCACCACGCTCACTGTCGTTGCCCTGGGCCCACTCGTTGTAAAGGTTAAAGATCTTGGAAGAAAAGTGGCCGTCGCCCGGGGTAATCTGCCCACCTGGTTGCTCGAAAGCCGGGAGCAGAAAGTGGACGCTGGAATTGACGGAGATGAAGAAGGGTTGTGTGGCGAGGTAGGCAGGGCCGCCCTTTGCGCCTCCTTCATCCAGCCTGCCAGCTTGATGGTCCCGGATCTGGGCGGTAAAGAGTTTCGTTTCGAAATCCACGATCTGCTGTTGTTCTTCGGGGGTTGGCCTGGTGCCGTCGCCTTGCGCGTGGATTACGGTGGCGTCCACCGACTGGTGCGCTAGGTCGTTGAGAAGCGAAGTCGGGTAATTGGCGTAGAGGATTTTGGTTGTGCCCGTAGCCGGCGAAGATTCCCGCCCGTCGAACATGACCGCGCTCAGGAAAGGAAGGTTGGTGGTCGGCAGCGGCCGCCGGTACATCGAAATTACATCAGTTGCATTGCATCCGTAGTGGTTATACACGCTAATTACCTGGTAGTCCGCGTTTGCGGGAACTGCAATTCCGATGCGGATCAGGCCCTTACTCAACAGCAGGCTGTAGGCCTCGCGCCGCTCGTAGAGGGTGGAAACATCGGCTGTCGGGCAGGTTGCGCCGTCGACCAAGCGGAAAAGCGGATCCATGCCTTGGGTTGCGCTGAAGCGCTGGCGGATGTGCGGCGGGGTAATTGACATGGCATCACCGGGCTCGTGGCACGTTACGCAGCGACGGCCATTAGTGCCGAGATCCTGGAAGAAGGGATTCGAGGCTTCGACCGTCGGGCCACCCTGGTTCACCGTGGCGATGAATCCGCTGGGGTTCGGAAAGACGGCAAAACTGGGGATGAGGATGCCGTCGCCCGCACCGAATGTCCCTATGGCGGCCAAGAGCAGAAGCGCGGCGACAGCCAAACGGGATTTGTGCCGTTTGGCCGCGGTTCCGGCTCTTGCCAGGAAGGTGGACAAGCGGTTGATTTTGCTAAAGTTGTGGACTGAGCAATTCGTCATCGAAACACCCCTTAAGGCGCTGCAGGCGCAAATTGGCTTTCTCTGTGCTCCAGGGAGAGTGGGACAGTTGTTAGAAAGCTATGGGAGTAGTGAGCCTGGAGCAATGCACCGTGACTGATTTCTTGATGACCAGCCAAGCCTAGGATAGGATTCGGTTTAACTAGTCATGTGATTGGCACTTCGGAGCGAAATCTCAGTGGTGGAAACGAGCGCCGCCAAATCCGGCCCTGTTTACAGGTTCGGTGTCTTTGAAGTGAATCTTGCCGCAAGAGAATTGCGCAAGCATGGGGTACGCATCCGCTTGCCCGGCCAGCCCTTCTCTATCCTGTCGGCATTGGTTGAGAAGCCTGGTGAAGTGGTCACCAGGGAGGAGATACAGCAGAAGCTTTGGACCTCCGATACCTTTGTGGATTTTGACCATAGTCTAAACAGCGCAATCAAGAAGTTGCGGGCCGCGCTGGGCGACTCACCCGAGAACTCCCGATACATCGAAACAGTGCCACGCGTTGGGTATCGCTTTGTGGCCCCCGTTGAGGAAGTCGCACCATTGAGGCCATCGCCCGGAGAGGCCAGGTTGGGGGTCGGACGCAGCGAGCCTCCGCCCTCTAGGCATGCGGGTTTTGGGCTTCGATGGCCGGTCGCCATCGGAATCGTCCTGGGCCTCATCGTGACCGCCGGCGGTTACATGCAATGGAGAAACGGCCGGCTGCGGGCCAAACCGGTGATGGCGAGGACGATGCTGGCTGTCCTGCCCTTTGAGAATCTCACTGGGGATGCCGGCCAGGAATACTTCAGCGACGGCCTCACGGAAGAAATGATTGCGCAACTAGGACGGCTTGATCCGGAACACCTCGGAGTGATTGCGCGCACCTCGGTCATGAACTATAAGCACGGCCGAAAGCAACTGGAACAGATTAGCCGGGAACTCGGCGTGCAATACGTGCTGGAAGGCAGCGTCAGACGCGATTCGAACAAGGTGCGCATTACGTCGCAGCTGGTTCGAGCGAAAGATCAGACGCGCGTGTGGTCGCAGCAATACGATCGCGAACTGAGCAATTTGCTGGCTCTTCAAGGAGAAATCGCGCAGGAAATCGCGGATGAAATTCAGCTCACGCTCGGTGAGGGTCAACAGCGGGTCGCCTCGACTCTCAAACCAGCTTGGTCTCCCAGTTCCTACGAGGCGTATGACCTCTATCTGAAGGGCCGCTATTTCTGGAACAAAAGGACAAAAGACGGTTTTCAGCAGGCGGCGGAGTATTTTCAACAGGCTATCGCCAAGGATCCAAATTATGCCCGGGCCTACGCGGGCCTGGCCGACACGTTCGGGCTCATGAGCACCTGGGGCAAGGTTCCTCAGAACGAGTTCATGCCGAAGGCAAGGGACGCCGCACTCAAAGCACTGCGAATCGACCCAAGCGTCGCGGAAGCCCACACCTCGCTGGCCTTGGTTGCCGAGAATTATGACTATGACTGGCAAACGGCGGAAAGAGAATTCAAGCAGGCCATCCAGTTGGATCCCGGCTACGGGACGGCTCATCAGTGGTATGCCGAGTGCCTTTCCTGGCAAGGGCGCTTCGAGGAGGCATTTGCGGAGAGCGAGCGGGCGCGCCAACTCGATCCGCTTTCGGTGATTATTGCCCGAGACCATGGAACAATTCTCTACTTTTCGCGGCAATATGACCGCGCCATCGAGCAATTTCGCGCGGTGCGCGAGATGGATCCCGATTTTCCGCCGACCGGCACTCTTATTGGGGCGTATGTCCAGAAAAGACAGTTCGCTGATGCGCTGGCCGAAGTAGAAAGACTCCGTACTCGTGTTGATGAGCTTTGGTATCGGTCCTACTTGGCCTATGTCTTTGGCCGCTCGGGCCAACAGGCGCAGGCCATGCATGCGCTAGCAAGAGTGGAACACCTTGCCCGGTATTTACGACCGGAGCAGACGCTGCCGGTGTTGATTGCCTATGTTGGCACGGACCGAAAAGACGAGGCGATTGCCCTGCTCCAAAAGGATTACGCGGAGCATTCCAGTTTAGTTATCACACTCAAAGTAGAGCCATTTTACGACCCCATGCGCAGCGACCCGCGCTTCCAAGATCTGCTGCGGAAGGTCGGTCTGGCTGGCGTCGGACCTAACGCCGGAGCTACCCCAAGACCCTGACGAATCATCCATGAAGAATAACCGTACGGCGCTGCCTGGGCGAGACTCACCGTCAAACATTGTTATCATTCATCGAGGAAACTACATGCCGCGAATCGCGAAGCTGTTGGTCATCGTACTTCTAGCCGTGCCCATGTCAAGGCTGGGCGCACAGGAGCCAAGAGCGCTTCCGCTGCCGGACGAGCGCTACAAAGTGGAAATTCTGCTGGTGGTGGCGCACCCCGATGACGAAGGAGCCGCGACGCCTTACCTCGCTCGGGCACTGGACGAGCACAAGCGTATTGCGGTTGTTTTCGGCACACGCGGCAGCAGTGGCGCGAACGAAGCAGGAGCGGAGCAGGCGGCAGCGCTCGGCACGGTTCGAGAGATTGAGGCACGGAATGCGCTTGCAACACTGGGGATCACCAACGTGTGGTTTCTTGGCGGCAAGGATACCGCTTCGCAAAACGTATTGCAGTCGCTGGCGAATTGGGATCACGGCGAATCACAGGAGCAGTTGGTGCGACTCGTGCGCCTTACGCGGCCGGAAGTGATCCTCACGTTTCTTCCCGGCACGTTTATCGGCGAGGATCACGGCGATCATCAAGCTTCCGGCTTGCTGGCCACCGAAGCCTTCGATCTGGCAGGCGATCCGGCGGCTTTCCCGGAACAGGTTGCCGGACCCACGAAACGACTCGAACCTTTTCTCGAAAATCTGCGGCCCTGGCAGCCCAAAAAGATCTATTACTTTCCGGATGCGGATCGCGAAGACATTTTTCGCGGTAAAGGCCCGGAATATTCGGTGAAGGAAATATCCAAGTCGAGCAAGCAGCCGTACTGGCGAATGGCGCTCGATTCTTTCCGCGCGCACCAGACCCAGGCCAAGTCCTTTCTCGACAAGCTGGCGCAGATGGACGAAGCGCAAATCGAAAAGATGGCCACGTCCGACGGGGGCTGGTCGGAGGCGCAGCGTTTTGTTCTCGGCAAATCACTGGTCGGTGGAAGTGTGACTGGCGATATTTTTGAGGGCATCACCCCCGGAGCGATTGCCTTCGTCCGGCCCGAGCTTTCTCCTGAGCCAGCACGGCCGGAGTTATCACTGGAGTTGGGCGGCCCATACAGTTTCTACGCGGAATTCCGGCGAGCGCACGGGCTCAGCAATCTTCCGCATCCGGAGCCACCGGAAATCGCAGTCGAAGGGCACACCACGCTGGCGATTCCTTTGTGGGTTCGGAACCGGACGGGAAAGTCCGAGGAAGTTTCGCTCACGGCTACATTGCCGGGGGGATGGACGCTCCAGAGCGGCACGGGAAAATTCACCATAGCAGCGAAGCAAGTGGCGGCCGCGCGAATCGAGATCCTATTGCCGGCGGTTCCCGAAAACGAAACGAAGAAGCCGGAGCCACAGGAAATCAGCGTTCACGCGGATTCGCATGGACGATCCATCGGGGAGATCAAGCTTCGCGTGGAAGTTCGCAAACGGGCGCTGCCTCAGTAAACTGTTTCAGGATTTTTTGGCACGCGCTGCTTCCATTTGCTCCCAGGCGGCTTCCGGCAACATCAGCAGATCGTTGAATTCGCCCGCGCCCCGCAGCCATTGCGCGCCGTCGATCACAACGCATTCGCCGTTAATATACTCCGCCATGTCGCTAAGGAGAAATGCGGCAAGGTTGGCGAGTTCCTCATGCTTTCCGAAGCGCTTCATCGGGTGCTTGTCCTTGGCGTGGTCTTCGAATGTTTTAGAAGGCATCAGCCGCGACCACGCTCCCTCCGTCGGAAAGGGCCCCGGAGCAATGGCATTCAGCCGGATGTGATACTTCGCCCATTCGACCGCCAGGGACCTGGTCATCGCCAGAACGCCCGCTTTCGCGCAAGCCGACGGTACCACGAATCCCGAGCCGCAGTTGGCGGCGGCGTAGGTCGTCACGATGTTCAGCACATTGCCGCCGAGTTTTTGCGCGATCCAGCGCTTGCCAAACACTTGCGTGCAGTGGAATGATCCATTGAGTACGATGCCGACGACGGCGTTGAACGCATTGGGAGTCAGCTTTTCGGTCCGGGCCATGAAGTTTCCAGCGGCGTTATTGACCAGCGTGCTGATTTCGCCGAATTGCTCCTCGGCTTTCGCCGCCGCTGCTTCGACCGCGCCATAGTCGCGTACGTCGCAAGTTGTGTAAGCGGCCGCGCCGCCCGTCCTATGGATCTCTTCGCAGGTTTCTCGCAGCGGGGCTTCCCGCCGGCCCACCAGAAAAATCCGCGCGCCCAGCTCCGCAAACCGCAATGCCATCGACCTGCCGAGTCCCGTCCCACCGCCTGTAAGAAACACCGCGCGGCCCTTCAGTAGGTCCTTTTGAAACACTTGTCACCACCTCACCTAGAAATGATCGACCGCGCAGGGACCACGTGACGGCGATTCTATTCTATCCAGGAGACTGCGGGGTGTTTTTTCGTTAAATTTGCCCGGATTCGCGAAGGAAGTCCTCGAAACAAGCTTATGGATGCATCTCTGCGGGAATCGGGCGCCCCATCGCTTTTGCATATTCCGCAGCATAGAGCGGGCTCTCCGGAAATTCCTCGCTCAATTCGCGGAGCAATTTTTGCGCCAGAGGATTTTGTTTCTCTCGCCGCGCCGCCAATGCCAGCAGGATCTTGGCGTACGGTTGCAGGTATAGACCCTTCTCAACCGTCTGTCCCAGTTGCTCCATGCCGAGTTTCTTGTCTCCATGAATTCCGCCGAACCAGAGCATGAAGCGCTTGCCGCCGGAGAGGCTTCCGATAATGTAGTTGGCGGCCCCCAGCGCGACGTATGCATCGCTGGCATCGGGCTGTTCCGCCAGCAACAGGTTGGCATGCTCGTTGGCTTCTTTGAGCCGCTTCAAGGCCTCGATATGCTCCTTCTTGAGAATCATGTCGGCATCCGATTCCATTCCCGCCGACATGGCGAGAGCGAACAGGCCTTCCGGGTCGCGCGCATCTTTCCCGAGGCGACGGCGGGCGAGCTTCCGGGCTTGCTGGATGGCATCCTGAAAATTCTTCATGCGCTCCGGATCGGGCTTGCCTTCGATTCCTTTGAGAAATCTTTTTTCGTTCAAGAAGAAATCGCTGGAGAGAACGCCCTGCCGGTAAAGCTCCTCGAAGAGATAACTGGCCGCAACTGCAACTTCGCCGAAAGGCTCGTCAGGGTGCTGCGACCCCCAGGCTGAAAATTTTTCGCGCGCTTCTGAAAAGTTCTGCGCGTAGAGCGAATGAAATCCCGAAGAGAGCTCTGGCACGCTCGTGAATGCCGGGCTCTTCGCAATTTTCTCCGAACGGACCGGCCAGGCCGCCGCCGCGAGCAAAAACAGAATAATCGCGACTTTACGTTGCCAATTCATTCGAAGGGTTTTCTTCAGAAAAGTCCTGGTAAGAAGCGCGGCTTGCCATTCATCGCCGTTCGGTAGTCAGGATTGGCGAAGAGCACGCGCTCTTCCGTCGAAAGGCGCTGCGACAGGACTGCGATGTGCGCGATAGCCCCGGCAACCGCTGTGACCCATGCCGTGTGAATGAGCGGAAGAGCCAGCAGTTCGATAAAAACTGCCGCATAGTTTGGATGCCGAACGTAGCGAAAAGGCCCGGAGGTTACCACTCCCAGGCGCGTGGAATCCACGACCTGAGCGTTCCAGTGCGTCCCGAGGGAGCGAATGACCCACCAGCGCACGGCATTGGCGACCAGGAAAAGGACAAACATCGGCGCAGCGAGCCACAAAAGGAAAGGACGCCCGAGGAAGACCACTTCGAGCGCAGCGCCAATCAAGACGGCGGTGTGCAGCAGCACCATCCAGCGGAATTTCGGCTCATCCACTTTCGCGGCGCCGCGCGCCGCCATTTCCCGCTGGTGGCGCTTCGAAATCTGCAGCTCGACCAGCCGCAACAATCCCACGGCGAGAAGCAGTCCGAGAAACAGATAAACGCTTACGTCCATTGCAGTAGCAGAAATTCCGCGCTGAAGCCCGGGCCAAACGCCGCCGCCAAAGCATATTCACCGGTCTCTAGCGGCCTCTTTTCCATCCACTCCTGAAGAATGAACAGGATGGTGGCGCTCGATAGATTTCCCACGCTCCCGAGAATGTCCCAGGACGGCTGGGTGTCGCACTTGCACAATCCCAGTTCCGTCTCAATGTTTCCGAGCAACCGCGCGCCCCCGGGATGCAGGATCCAGCCCTTGATCTCCTCGCGCTTCCGGCCGTGGCGCTCGAGGAAGCCCCGCACCAGGCCGCCAATCTTATCTCCAATCATTTCCGGAACATCCTTTGCCAGCAGGATGTGGAATCCGGAATCGCGCAGGTCAAATCCCATGGCGCCCAGCGAATCGGGGAAGGTGTAGGTTTCCGTGACAAGAATTTTCGGGCCGCGCGCCGGCTTTCCGGTGACCACTGCCGCTGCGGCGCCATCGCCAAAGAGGATCGAAGAAATCAGATTGGCCTGCGAGATGTCCTTGCGCTGGAACGTGAGAGAAGTTAGCTCAACGGCGATGATCAGCACGTTCGCGCCGGGTTCGGCTTTGAGGTAATCGGCCGCACGTGCCAGCCCCATCGCGCCCGCGGCGCAGCCGAGTTCGGTGAACGGCATGCGGCGGACATTCGAACGGAATCCCATCAGGTTAATAAGGTGGGCATCCAGCGACGGAATCATAAAGCCCGTGCAGGAGACCGTGATGATCAGGTCGATTTGATCGGGCCTCAAGCCCGCGCGCTCCAGGCATTTTTCCGCGGCTTCCCGTCCGAGCTTCACCGCATGCTCGATGTATTCGTTGTTGGTTTGCGTCAGCGGGCGCGGTTCGATGGTGTAGTCGAGCGGAAAGATGGAATGCCGCTTGTGGACCTGGGCGTTATCCACGATGCTCATCATCGCTTCGAGGCGGCGGTCAGGGATGTCAAAGACGCGCCCCATGTAGACCTTTACATCGTCGCGCGTGATTGTGTAGGGCGGTAGCGCCGTCGCTGTCGCAGTGATGGTGGGACAAGAGTTTGCGGCGGCTTCTGTGGTCTGATTGCTCGCGGATTCCATCACTCTCCTTGGGCACAAAGCTGGCGCGGGCTGGTCAAGCGCCGCATAAGCCTTTTGAATGCAGCGTTTTTCAGAGCACTCTGCATTCGAGCCAATGACTCTACATCAATTCTATGCCGCTGGCGAACAAGAATCGAGGGAGAGAAAGAAGTGGTTAAGGGGCACAAAAAAAACCGTGGCCGGAGACTTGCGCGAGATCGCTTAGCGCCTCGCACCCGGTCGCGCCTGCATATCCGTTGTTTCCGACCACGGCATTAGAAAGACCACCGCGGCATGCAGTTTATTCCCGCCAGTCGGAGATGCGATTCTGGTTGACCGGCCATGATAGATTCTCTGGTCGGTGAGGTGCCTCATGTCGAGAACCCTGGTTCGACTCTTCGCGGTGGCAGTGGCAGTGGCAGTTCATTTCCTGATGAGCTCGCCGATGAAGGGCCAGTCGGCGAAGTGGCCCGGCACAACGGAAGGCGATTATGTCGCCAACAATTTCAAATTCCGGTCGGGTGAAACGCTGCCGGAATTGCGTTTGCACTATACGACGCTTGGCAAAGCGGTACGGGATGAAAAAGGCCGCGTCACAAATGCCGTTCTGATTCTTCACGGGACTGGAGGGACGGGGGCCCAATTCTTGCAACCCATCTTTCGAGGGGAATTGTTTGAACCGGGCCAGCTACTCGACGCCACCCGTTACTTCATCGTTCTTCCCGACGGCATCGGCCACGGAAAATCATCCAAACCGAGCGATGGACTGCACGCCCACTTCCCGCAATACGACTACGACGACATGGTCGCCGCGCACCACCAGCTTCTCAGCCAGGGTCTCGGTGTAAATCACTTGCGCCTCATCCTTGGCACCTCCATGGGCTGCATGCACTCCTTTGTATGGGGAGAAACATATCCCGACTTCATGGACGCACTCATGCCGCTGGCCTGCCAGCCGGTCGAGATTGCCGGGCGCAACCGCATCTGGCGCAAGATGGTGATGGACGCGATCCGCAACGACCCAGAATGGAAAGGTGGCGACTATTCAGCGGAGCCGCTAGAAGCATTGCGGACGGCTCTCGACTTGCTCCTTATTGCCGGGAGCGCTCCGCTCTATATGCAGAAGAGCTATCCGACGCGCGACGCGGCGGACAAAGATCTGGACGATTATTTTAAGGAGCGCATGCCGGGACTCGACGCCAACGATCTCATGTACGCGGTCAACGCTTCAAGAAATTACGATCCATCCCCGCAACTGGAAAAGATCACTGCTCCTGTTATGTACATCAATTCCGCGGATGACTTCATCAATCCGCCCGAGTTGGGCATAGCCGGCCGCGAAATAAGAAGAGTGAAAAACGCGCGCTTCGTATTGATTCCCATCAGCGACGAAACACGAGGTCACGGGACGCATACGCGAGCAATCGTTTGGAGGCAGTACCTGGCGGAACTGCTCGAAAAGTCAAAACACTGAGAAGACCGCCCCCGGGTTCGACACCCTTCGCTGGCACTGGCCGGTCCGGGCCTGCCCCGGGAATAAGTTTAGCGGGGAAACGGTAATGTAACTGGTGGGGTGTCGGTCCGGTCAGTCTGAGACAACGGAGCGCCACTCCTGAGCGTGGGACTACTGTCTAAACGACCGGGTTCTCTGCCCGGGTTTCAACGAATACCGACTCACCACTGGTTTTGGGCAACGTCAAAAAGGGTTCAAGATGAAAAGTACTGTCACGCCGGATCGGCCCGAAGCGCTACTGCGCTACCTTCTCGAAGGCACTTCTTCAGAGACCGGGCAGGAATTCTTGCAAGCGCTGGTACGTTCGGCGGCACTGGCAATGGACGTCGCCGGTGTGTGGGTAACCGAGTATTTGCCGGCAAAGAAAGTGCTGCGCTCTCTGGCATTCTGGATGAACGGCGGCTTTATCCAGGATTATGAATACAGGATTGAAGGGACGCCCTGCGAAGTCGTGATCGACGAGGTGCGCCTGGTGCACTATCCGGATCGCATCATCGAGCTTTTCCCGGATGATCCAGACTTATCCACGCTCAATGCCGTGAGCTATGCCGGCGTTCCCCTGCTCCGATCTGATGGCACGGTCATGGGACACCTCTCGGCACTGGACACCAAACCGCTGGAGCTTTTTCCGGAGCTGGAGTCCGCTTTTCGCATCTTCGCCGCGCGTGCAGCGGCGGAACTCAATCGCCTTCGAGCGGAGTCTGGGATTCGTGAAAGCGAACAGCGCTTCTCGCTTCTGATTGAAAGTGCCATGGACGCCATCCTCGAGATGGACGACCAATTTCACATCAAACGCGCCAACGGATCGGCGGCCGAACTGTTTGGCCTTTCCAGAGAGTCTCTATCGAACAGCAAACTGACCGATCTGTTCGCTCCGGCCAGCGCCGAGAAGCTGTGCTCCGTGGCGCTCGAGCTCCATTCTCTGAGCCAATCATTCGCTTGGGTCGCCGGAGGATTGAATGCAGTGCGCAGTGACGGCTCATCCTTCGCGGCGGAAGCGAGCATTTCCCGCTTTGACGTGCAGGGTAACGGCCGCTTCAGCCTGATTTTGCGTAACGTCCAGGAGCAGCTGGCGGCGGAGAATCGTCTTCGCCAGTTACAGGATGAAGCTGCCTATCTGCAGAGCGAAATCAACGAGCGCCAGTACGGCGGCGAGATTGTCGGTAGCAGTTCTCGAATCCGTGCCGTCATCACCGCTGTCGAACAAGTCGCCGCCACTCCCGCCACTGTCTTAATCACGGGTGAAACGGGCACGGGCAAGGAGTTGGTCGCCAGGGCGATTCATCTCGCGAGCGACCGGCACGCCAAGCCGTTCATTCGAGTGAACTGCGCGGCGATCCCTGCGGCGCTTTCGGAAAGCGAGTTCTTCGGCCATGAACGAGGAGCCTTCACGGGCGCTGCCGCGCGGCGCAGCGGAAGATTCGAGTTGGCCCACCGGGGAACGATTTTCCTCGATGAGGTCGCTGAGTTGCCCCTCGAATTGCAGGCCAAGCTCTTGCGGGTCCTGCAGGAAGGTGAGTACGAGCCCGTGGGCAGCTCCGAAACACGCAAGGTGGACGTTCGCGTCATTGCCGCGACAAATCGCGACCTGTCCGCCGAAGTCGAAGCCGGTCGCTTTCGCGAAGACTTGTACTACCGCCTTCACGTTTTTCCCATTGCGGTTCCGCCGCTTCGTGATCGCGGAGCTGATGTGGAACTGCTGGCGCAAAAGTTCCTGGAACAGAATTGCGCGAGGATGGGGAGGCCTGGGATAGAGATGACCGCGGATTGTCTGCGCCGGCTGCGCTCCTATCACTGGCCCGGTAACGTACGCGAACTGGAGAATGTGATCGAGCGTGCCGTGATCATAGCGCGCGACGCTCGTTTGAGCCTCCGCGAGGTCCTGCCTCTAAACAAGGTGCAGCAGACTCGGGAGTCCAAAAACCCGGACTTCGTTTCAGCCGTACGCACGAAAAGCGAACTCCGCGAAATAGAACGTGAAACGTTAGTCCGCGCGTTGGAAGAATCCAGCTGGAAGGTGGCGGGTTCACAAGGAGCCGCCCGGAAGCTGGGTATTCCTCCCTCGACTCTCAGTTCGAGAATGAAAGCTCTCGAGATCTGCCGCCCGAAATAAGACTTACCGCTATAGCCTCACGACCAGTAGGCCGCGAAAAATCGAGAGTTGCGAGAACTCGTCAGTCGTCCGGCCCTCGCGACCAACTGCAGGTTGCTCGAAGAATTCAACTTATCAAGTTTGATCGTTGGCATTCCCCATGCTCCTTGCTTCGTAGGAGAACGGAATGCTTCTCGCGCGCACGCTACGAACGATCGCTGTTGCGGTTCTCGGCTTGGCATTTCTTCCGCCCGCGGCCTTTTCCCAGGATTTGGCGCTGTCCGATGACCGAATTCTCCCCGAGCTGGCAGCGATGGAGGAACGCGGCGGCACTATCATGCGAGTCCGGGAGCAAGTTCTCAGGATCCTGCGGTCGGAAAATCGCTGCACGGCATGGTTTCAAGAGTCCGATCCCGACCCCGCGGGAGTCTTCGAATCTTTGCATTACGAGATTCAAGAAGATGGGCCTTCCTACATTTTTCTCGTGAAAGACTCGACAGGCGAGCGGGTATTTAAGCATCCCTGGGGGGCGCGCACGTTCGAATTTGCCGGTCGAAACTCTACGGTCCAGTTGAACCCCGTCGGGCCATTTTTCAATTCCACGTCGGCGGTTATGGAACAGGACCGCGGAGGATTCATGGTTCGGCCCGTCGGCCGTCGCGACCTGGAGGTAGGCTCCTTCCCCGGAAACACGCTCAGGGCACAAGCAACAATGTTGCTGCACGAACTCGGCCACGTCATCGGACGACTTCCTGCAGACAACGATTCGCTGGACCGTCGTTCTTCACGAAACACTGCTGAGCTGCTGCGGCATTGCAGGCAGGAGATCCAAACCGTCGCGCAATGAAGCTTCCGAAGCAGCAACGGAGAAGTCGCTTCTTGAGCTTCCGGTCTGGAGGGGAACTCGTGAGGCGCCCCACGAAATCTCGAGACTGGCGAGAAGTCGTTACTACTTCGAGAGAGCTGTCTTCGGCGAACCTGTTGAAAGCCAAGGGCTAAGTGGAATCCAGGCGATGGCATCCCGCCTGCCCTTACGCCTGCATGGAACGCACGTTCCCACTTCAACCAAAGGAAGAAACGCAAATGAAGCAGAAAGTAGCGACGATCACAAATGGCGTAGACCTGACTCGGCTGACGGAAACCATCGAAGCCGTGAAGTCTTCGCCCGATATCGGCAATTTTCAGTTCCGCCTTCAAAACCGCTGGATCGGAGGCGGAGAAAACCGTTCCGAGGTGCAATCCTTTTTTGCCGGTGGAAAAGAGATTCCCCATAAGTTCGACTTCACGCTGGCAGCTGACGAACCGGACATCCTGCTCGGAGGCGACACGGGCGCAAACCCCGTGGAGCACTTGCTGCATGCTCTGGCATCCTGCATCACCACTTCGATGGTGTATCACGCCGCCGCTCGCGGCATCATCGTCGAAGAGGTGGAATCCACGCTCGAAGGCGATCTCGACCTTCGAGGATTTCTCGATCTCTCCCCGACCGTCAGGAAGGGATATCAAAATATCCGCCTGAAGCTGCGCATCAAGGCCAACGTTACCGACGAACAATTCCGTCAGTTGAGTTCGCTCGGCCCGCTGTTCTCGCCTGTTTACGATTCGATCGCCAGAGGAGTCCCCATTACGGTCTCAGCTGAACGGATGCCGTAGTCGAGATGGCGCGGTTGCCGGGATCTGTTTGGAGATGTTCGGAGAGACTGATTCTCTCTGGCTTTGGGTTTCCTTCGTTTCGATGTCTTTTTGCAGTTTCGAATTCAAGCAGTTTTTCGTTCAGAACGTGAAATCGGCTAAAACTTGGGAGGAATGAAATGAAAAACCGTAATTCTCACGAATCAAGAGGAACAAGAATGAAGTGGCACATCGTAACACTCATGGCGATTCCGCTCCTTTGTCCCTTGCAGGGCGCGGCGCAGTCGAATGGGGCAAACGAAGCAAGAAAGGGTTCCGCTACTACTGTTCGCGCGAACTCCAACGACGGCGATCACGGTTCCGCCAAGAAGTCTGAAAAGGAAGTAACGATCCGGATCTGGGACGCCTGCGACCCGGAAAGTTTCAATGCCGCCGTGGGGCCCGGAACTTGCCTGCCCGGGCATCACGGGCAGACTGATTTCCATGACTTTTTCTCTGAACTGCAACTTGACCAGATTGCCGGTGCCTGGCGGTTCAACCCTCTGTTGGATGCCTCCGAAGGGGTCTTCAAACTTCGGCGCCTCGACCTGGAACCTGGCGACCACATTTCGCTCGAAAACGTGGGCGGGGAAACGCATACCTTCACGCGGGTGGAGGAATTCGGTGGAGGATTCTTTGCCCCGCTTAACCCCCTCACGGGAAATCCCGAACCGGCTCCAGAGTGTGCCCGGGTGCTCGCCGACGGGTCGTTGGCCCCGCAACCCGAAACGGATGCCAATCAGTTTGTGGAGGCGGGAACGACGGAATCCGGACCCATTGCGGGAACCAGACTCCTACCACGAGGCACCACCAACTGGCAGTGCTGTGTGCATCCCTGGATGCGCGTCAAGATCGTTGTCCGTGATCAGCAGCACGAACAAGAGCACCAACCCTGATTCGCTCTACTCGTCCTGGGAGTCGAATCTCCCGCCAGAGTCGTTGCCTCGCTAGAGCGGCAAGATTCCCCACCTTTTCTTTCTTGGAGGGTGGGGAATCTGTTCTAAGTATCATGATCGTGCCGGTGATGCCGCAGCTGGAGGAGCGTTCAGGCCAAGGAGAACTCGGCGAACCGGCCTAAATTCGCCTTACGGAGAGGCTTGCTATCCGCCGGCTCCCTGGCTGGCGCGGATTTCCTGCCAGCGGCGCGGCCGCTTGTTGGCTTGTAAAACTTTCTTGCGCAGGCGGATGGACTTCGGCGTGATTTCCACGAACTCGTCGTCGGCAATAAATTCGATGGCCTGCTCGAGGCTCAATTCGCGATGAGGAATCAGGCGGATGGCTTCGTCGGCGCTGGAGGAGCGCATGTTCGTCTGCTTCTTTTCCTTCGTGACGTTGACATCCATGTCCTGCTCGCGTGAATTCTCGCCCACGATCATGCCTTCATAGACTTCGATAGCCGGTCCGATGAAGAGCTCGCCGCGTTCCTGGATATTCCACAGTGCAAAGGCCGTGGATGGTCCGCCGCGGTCCGCCACCAATGCTCCGGTGGGGCGAAGCGCCATCTCTCCGCCGTATTCCATCCAGCCCTCGAAAATCGAATGAATCAGCGCCGTGCCGCGCGTGTCCGTAAGCAATTGGCTGCGCAGCCCGATCAATCCGCGTGACGGAATCTTGAAATCCATGCGCACGCGGCCCGAGCCATGATTGCTCATCTTGAGCATCTCGCCGCGCCGGCTGCCGATGGTTTCCATGATGATGCCGATGAAATTCTCGGGCACGTCGATCACCAGCCGCTCCAGTGGTTCCAGCTTCTTGCCGTTTTCCGTGCGGACGACAATCTCGGGCTTGCCGACCATCAGCTCAAAACCCTCGCGCCGCATGGTTTCGATCAAAATCGCGAGCTGCAATTCGCCGCGCCCCAGCACCCGGAAGGATTCCGGCGTGTCCGTGTCTTCCACGCGGATGGACACGTTGGTCAGAAGTTCTTTTTGCAGTCGGTCGCGGAGGTCGCGCGAAGTAAGAAACGTTCCCTCTTTACCGGAAAGCGGACTGCTGTTGACGGTAAAAATCATCGCCAGCGTGGGTT
>Ga0210409_10003795_pt1 | contig 16617 bp, 11 predicted proteins | sample IncBWH17MmetaG_FD_161649 | JGI IMG/M metagenome (GOLD analysis project Ga0210409, IMG submission 161649) | Forest soil microbial communities from Barre Woods Harvard Forest LTER site, Petersham, Massachusetts, United States - Inc-BW-H-17-M | ecosystem: Environmental > Terrestrial > Soil >...
CGGGAAGCGATGTGATCGAGTTGTGCTCCGAGTATCGTTGGTCCCGCTCTCGGTCGGCCTGGACGGATCGAACAACTTCGATCCCTCTCTCTCCGCAGTTCGTCGCCATGACGCGAACTTTGACGACCTCCCCGACCATCGGGTTGCAGTTGTTCAGGATAGTTGCGGTCCGAAGTCCCAAAAGCGGCACTATCTGGAACGAAGTTATCGGGTCCCCGCCGAGCGGCACACCTGAGCCCAGAAACGCATCGACAAACATTGACATCCTGAATTTCATGTCTCTTTGGCTATCGGCGTTTTCACACTACAATTCGGGTTCCAGGCTTTTATCCTGCCTACTAACACCCTTTCCTGGCCCCATTTTTGGGCCCAGGCGAACTCTGTTCTCTTCGATCCCCGTAATTTCGAGATTGTTCAATGCGAAGGTGGTCTCAATGGCGTAGAGCAGCTCGCTCTTGGTCAGGGGTGTGCTGACATGAAACCAGATGGGACTGGTTTCATAGTTCTTGGACGGCTCTGCCTTTTTGTCCGTCAAGTCGGCATAAAGCTCAAGCAGGTGTTGAGCGGAAGAATTACTTGTCCCATTCAGCCGCATGAACTCGAAAAAGGCCTTCCGCCATCGTTCGAGATCACGCTCCAGTTTTGTCTGTGGTCGCGGGCTGGAATAGCCCATGGAGGGCACCTTTTTCGGATCAAACAGCTTGGTGCCTGGTTCTGCCGTGGGAGCATGTGTGTTTACCTGGGATCGGAGTTGTATCGGCACAATCTGCACGAACGCCTGACCGTCATCTACGGTGCTGAGTCCATTCAACGCCAACACTGTCTCAAGCGCATATACCAACTCCTCCCGTGTCAGGGGACACTGGTTCTTGAAGCGGATGGTCGGCGAAGGAAGAAACCGGGTCCGCAAAATCGTACGACTCTTCAACCCGGCATAGATGTCCAAGACTTGGCTTAGATCTGTCGCCGGGAAATTGACGGCGCCCGCAGGGATCAATTGCTGGCTTGACGAGGCGTGCAGTTGTGCCCCACGTAGCGGTGCGCTCAGCCCAGCCTGCCAATCCCCACTGGGAACGAGCCGGACAAAGCGCGGCCCGTCCTGGACAACAGAAATGCCCCTTTTGGAAAACTCCTTCTCAAGGAAGGCAATCACGTTTGTCTTATTGGCCGGCGGTTCAGAGTCTATCGAATCAGGCAGTAATGGGAGCGCGGAGGGAGCAAGGATAGTCTTTCCTATCAGCTCTCCGTAAGTATCCACGGTGGCTGCTGAGGCGAGAAGCGGAGCAAGAACATAGGTGACTGCTACGAAGCGTTGGATCCTCATAAACTCCGGGGCCGTCGGATATTGGCCGAACGTTCAGCCTCACAGGTGCCGCGCCAATGGCGACCAACCAGCGAACCCGACGTGAGCGCGGCATCCTGTGCAGGCTGTTTTGTTTAGAGGGCACCATGGCAACGTGACGTCCTATGGCCAGTCCAACCCGTCGATGAAGGCTTTGACTGTGGGCTCGGTCGAGGTCTCCTGCCCCGTGGGATACGTGAATCTCAATAAAACGAATGTGTGCCGGTGCACGAACAGGTAAAGTTCCGACCCCACGGCTTGACGCCGGTGCGCAAAAACGTCGGTGAAGGCGAAGTTGGCATGGAGGCCATCTTGTTTGTGCCCCTCGGGTATTATCGGAATCTTGCCTTCCGAAAGCAGCTTGGCATTAGGGTGACGTTTGAGCACTTCGGCCTTGCAGGTCCCAAAGTGTCCCTCCAGCTTGTCGTTGGGTGGCCGCTGGCCGACCGGGTAGACAAATACGGTGGCGGCCACATTGTGAAGTAGATCATTGTACCCGACTCCTATATCGCGCCCCTCCGGATCGTACTGCGCAACCTTCGATTCGCGCTGAAACGTCGCAATGGTCGGCGGAAACCGGAACTGCGACGGACCGTTGGTATAAACCTGGGCCGACGGCAGCTCAATCATACGCGGCTCGGCGCAGACTTGAGTCGACAGAGTGACGGCCAACATGACTGTGCCGAGGAACCCAATACGTGAAATCGAGCAACGCATACCGAAAGCCCGCTAACGATCGTGCTCACTCGGGCCGGGCCAATGTCGGACGACCTGTAAACAGCGCGTACGCCCGCCATCGAGTGCAGCACGTTTGTTCGGCGATTCGCTCATTGATCAGCAACCTCTACACTGACGATCATCACTGCCTTGACAGGATCGTCGACCCAATAAGTAACGGCGTAGCGGCCAATGATCTTGATCTGGCGTGTGCGTAAACTCTCGTCCTGATCTGTAAAATCACCAGGCGTGTGCGGGTTGTCGGCCAGCGAGCGAACGAAAGTCATAATCAACCGGCGTTGCTCTCCTCGGGTGGGAACGACCTCCAGCAACTCAAGGTGGAGGTAGACGCTATATGCGCCCATCTAAGGGGTTTCTTTCTTATCCAGTTCGCGTTCAAAAGCATCCGGTGAGAGCCAATGCGAGGGATCCTTATCCTTCAATCTGCGTCCGGTTTGGCTCTCGTACTCTCGATCGTGCGCATGCCGAAGGTGGAACAAATACGCGATCACCTCGTCCTGCTCGTTTCGGGGTAGGGCAGCCAACTGTTCTTTGATTTCCTGAACACTCATCGGTTGCAACTTAAGGGCATTGAAAGCCAGGTGCAAGCCTGCCTCTTGCTCGCTCCCGCCGAACAAGTAGGTAGAGAGGTCTGGTGATCCTTGGCATTGGGGAAGATAGATAAACGACGCCTTTCGGGAGGGTGACCAGTCACATCCGCGTTTTTGTCCCAGTTCCAAGTGACTGTCGTCCAGTTCTTTGGCGCATCCGTTGCACCAGGGCCCATGCTCTCCGTCGCATGGACCCAACAAACCGCAAACAAGTACTGCCGCATTTCCCATTCGCGTCGATTCGCGTCCATTCGCGGTTCAAGCCTCCGTTCCTGGAACCCGGCTTTGCTATGCTTGCTGTGCTGCGGGCAATCACACCGCTACCGGATATTTTATCGCTGGGTGCGGGTTATAATCCACGATCTCAAAATCCTCGAACTGATATTCGGTGATGGATCCTGGCTTTCGTTTGATGACCAGCTTCGGAAGCGGTCGCGGTTCGCGCTTAAGCTGCTCCTGCACGCCATCGATCTGGTTCAGGTAGATATGGCAGTCGCCGCCGGTCCAGACGAAGTCGCCTGGTGCCAGATCGCATTGATGGGCCACCAGGTGGGTGAGCAAAGCATACTGCGCGATGTTGAAGACCTGGCCAACGGGACAATCCGTGCTCCTCTGGTACAGCAGGCATGACAAACGGCCGTCCGCGGCATAGAACTGAAATAGCGCGTGGCAGGAAGCCAGGGCAGCTCGGCCGAGGCGGACGTTTTCCTGTGGACTGATCGTTTCATCGGGTAGCACCGCCGGGTTCCAGGCCGAGACAATGTGCCGTCTTGAATTGGGATTCTTTCGAATCTGATTCACCACATTGGAGATTTGGTCGATCCGGCGGCCGTCGGGCGTTTGCCACGCACGCCACTGCGCTCCATAGACCGGGCCAAGATCGCCCTTTTCGTCAGCCCATGCATCCCAAATGTGAACATTGTGATCCGTGAGGTATTTGATGTTGGTATCGCCGGCGAGGAACCAAAGCAGTTCGCGAATCACGCCTTTGAAAAAAACTTTCCGGGTGGTTACCAACGGGAACCCCTTCGACAAGTCGAAACGCAATTGGGCGCCGAAGATAGATCGGGTGCCCGTCCCGGTCCGGTCTCCGCGAATCACGCCGCGATCGAGGATATCGCGCAGGAGATCGAGGTATTGTTTCATACAAGCGGTTCAAGTTTGAACGGTGGGCGAAGCAGCCTCGGGGGGAGGATTGGCGCCGGGCGGGGTGGCGGGAGTGATCGTGATTGCCTGGGGAGGCGGAGCCTGGGGCGCGGAATTGGGTTTGAGCTTGGAAAGGTTCAAATCCTTGGCGAGCTGGTCAAGGAAAACGATAATAGTGCTTTGCAGGTCTCTGCCCTGGCGGTGCATGAACCACGCAAAGAGCGGGAGGGAGAGCAGCAACAGCCAAAGCCATGGCCACCGGTGACCCAAAAAACCCAGCAACAGCAACTCGAATGCCCCCAGGACCCAAACCAGCACCTTGGCTTGAAGGGACCAGCGGATGCGCAAGCGGCACCGAACGACACTCCGGTCTTCCGGGTGGTCCTCCGCCACCGTCGCCAGCTGCAGTTGATTCCAACGGCTGCCGTAGATCTCCACGTCGTAGTCAGTCCAGCCAGGTTCCGATTTGGCCGGCCAGCCCTGCTGCTCGAGTCGGCGCAGGATCTCGGTGACATTACGCAGGCGGTCGGGCCGCACGGCGCCCCAATAATTGACCTCGTTAAGAGATTGGCCGCTTTCGCGCAGGGCAATCGAGTCCAGGGTCTGCCGGGCGGCCAGCGGGGCCGGGCGTGGCAACAAACGGCCCTGGTAGCGAGCCCAGCCGCGAATGATCGGCTGCAGAAAAAACAGCAAAGCCACCAGCGGCCGCGACCAGGGGCGCACCTTGGACTTCGGAAGCGCAGCCTGTGATGCCGCGATGGCGCAAAGGGCCAGGGAGGCGACCAGGCTGGTCAGAGCGAGAGGAAGAAGGTGCGGGAAGATGACCGAAAGAATCCACAAGGGCAGCGTGACCAGCAGATGGTACTCGAGGGTGGTGCACAGCATGAGCGTAATCGCCGGCTCTGAGGCGTACAGCGACTGAAAGCCGGCGCTGCCAAATAAGCCATGGTAGATAATTGCGGGCCGCAGCAGCACGCCGAATTTAGAGGCGGTGTAGATGCGTCCACGCCAGAGGCTGCCGCCGATGGAGTTGAAATATTCGGGATGCTTGCGCACCAACAAGGCCTCGGCTTCTCCATAGCCATGCTGTTGTTTCAGGTATTCACGGACGGTGGAGCGCCGGCAATGCCAAACAAATGCGGCGGGGCTAAAGCCGAGCTTGTAGCCGGCTTGCTGGAGCCGCCAGCAAAGGTCCACGTCATCACCGGCAGTGTGGAAAACGGGGTCAAAGCCGCCAATCTCTTCAAGAGCATTCTTGAAAAATGCCATGTTGCAACCGGGGATGTGCTCAGCTTGCCGATCCGTCAGCATCACATGAGCGGGGCCTCCAGGTGAAACCATCACTGCGGCGGCTACGGCAGAATCCTCCGGCGGCAGGAGATTAGGGCCCCCGATGCCGACAAACTCGCCATCCGACAGGCTTGCCGCCAGGTAGTAGAGCCAGTCCTCGTCCGCGCGGCAGTCGGCATCGGTGAAAGCGACAATCTCCCCGGTCGCAGCCGCCAGTCCCGTGTTGCGCGCCACTGATAAGCCAAGGTTACGCTCGTGGCGGAAACCGCGGATAAAAGTCCGCAGGAAAGCAATTTGGGGCGTGGTGTCGGTCGAGCCATCATCGACCAGGATGACTTCGTAATCGGGATAGTTTAGCCCGTGCAGCGAATCGAGACAGGCGGCCAGCGTGCGGTCAGCGTTATAGCTGCACACGACGATCGAGATTTTGGGGTAGCGCGCGAGCGGAAAGTGCGGCGCCGTTCGAAAGGCTTTTTGGACCGCGTAGAACGAGACCTTGGGGTGGCGTTCACGGGTGGTCAGGCCCATGCCCCAATCTTCAACCTGGTGGCCGGCGCGCCACCAGTCGTCGGTAAAGCTGAAGACCACCGCGCCCGCCAGGCCACCGCGGAAAGCTTCTTCAATTTGCCAGCCGAGCATCTCGGACTTGCGGGCTTCACCCTCCCGGATCGAATCGACGCCAAGCTCTCCGAGCAGGAGCGGCTTGGACTCGGCCAGCATCTGGAGTTTGGCAAGATAGTTCCGGAAAGAGATTCGCTGGTGCAAGTAAACGTTGAAACAAACGAAGTCCACACTTTGAGGATGCAGGAATTCGGTCGGCGGATAATTGGTAAAGGTGCACAAGCACGCGGGGTCGACGCCCTTGGCCATTTGGACCAGCTCATCGATAAAGTCCGTGATCGCGTCGGCACCGCTCCAGCGGACGATATCGGGGGGCAGCTCATTGACTACGCTGAAGGCAAATACCGACGGATGCCCCGCACACTCTGCCACCGCGTTCCGGACTGCCTGGCGCGCTTCCTCCCGAAGAGAAGCGGAATCCAGGAAACAAAGGTGTTTGTTCCAGGGAATGTCGATCAGAACCTTAAGCTTATGCTCCACTGCCAGGTCGAGAAACCACCGGGGCGGGACGTGATAGACCCGGATGACATTGGCTTCCAGGCTTCGGATCCGAGCAAAATCCAACGCCGTTTGTTCGTGCGAGGCGAAATGGCGGCCGTCCGGATCGGGCGCAAAGGGGCCATAGGCAACACCCTTGGCGCAAAACTTTTTTTCGCCGAGCCGGAGGAATTTGCCGTCCACGCTGACGCGCGGCCGGGAGGAAGCCGCCACGGTCATGGAAATTTAGACGGGAACATCGCCGCTGTGTTTGATCATCACAGCATTGCCATAACAGAGCAGGAGCCTCCACGCAAGGGGCAGTCTGCGTTAATGTGGCGCAATGATCGATCGACACATCTTGGTTAAAGGCTGTTGCAAAAGTCACCAACACCACAAATCCGAAGGCCGAAGCCCGAAGGCCGAAAGAAGGCCGAAATCCGAAGCCCGAATTGAAGTGACCGTTTTTCGGATTTCGGGCTTCGGCCTTCTTTCGGCCTTCGGGTTTCGGCCTTCGGATTTCACTTCGTCTCCCAGAGGATTTGAAGGCGATCGAGCGTTGAGCCTTCGTGCAAGCTGAGCTGGGAAAGGCTTTTGTTGTAGGTATCGAGGGCTTGGATCTCGTTGCCCCGGGCGGTCGTCAAGTCGCGCTGCACTTGCAGAACCGTATAGGTCGTGCTTTTGCCGCTTTCCAACTTCTTTTGCTCGGCATCCAGAGCGGCTTCCTCGTATTCGCGAGCGGCACGGGTGGCCTGAACCTGGTCGTAATTGGCGCGAATAGTGCCGATGTCGTTGTCGATCTGGATCAGGATATTTTGCTCAAACTGCTTCAGGGCCAGAACGACTTGCTGCATGTTGGCTTTATCGGCCTTGTAGCTGCTGCGGGCTTTAATGTTCGAGAGCGGAATTGTGATTTTGCCGCCGTACGTATAGAAAGGACGGTCGGTGGTCTTAAAATCGCCAAAGGCGTCGCTGAATTCCTTGCCGGAGCCATTGAAGCCGTACGTGCCGAAAACATCGAGCTCGGGTAGAATTTGGTTTTGGTCGTATTTCAATATAATCCCTACCCGCTCGACATCCAACTTGGCTTGAAGCAATTCCGGTCGCTGGGCCAGGCCTTTGGCCCAGCTGTCCTGCAGGTTGATCACGGGTACTGGAGAATTCAGTTTTTCGGCCGGTTCAAGGGTCACAGTGGCCCATTCGGTGGAATAGGCATCGGTAACGAGGGATTTGACGAGGCGTTCCTGGGTCCCCAGTTGGCTTCTGGCGGCGATCACTGCGGCCCGGGTGGAGGCGGCCTGGGCTTCGGCCGATTGCAGGTCCAGAGGGGCGAGCGCTCCTACTTCGAGTCGTTTTCTATTCTCCAGGACCAACCGCTCGGCCAACTCGACGGCCTTTTGCTGGACGGTCACATTCTCACGGTTGTAGATCAGGTCGTAGTAGGCTTGCTCCAAGCTGCTGATGGTTTGCTCGACCTGCAGCTTGAGCAGCAGCTCGGAGTATTTGAGCCGGTTCTTGGCGACCCGGATCACCAGCCGGTTGTTATCAATCCAGAGGTTCTTGAGGAGCGGTTGATTGAGAGTGAGCGAGGCGGACGCTCCGCTGTTCTCAAAGGGCCTGGGGACAATGGCTCCGTTGGTGTCGAACCCGAAACTCTGACCGTACGAGTCCCGGGTGTTGCCCTGGAGGCTGTAAGTCGTGCCGAGGGGTGTGACTCCGTTCAGGCCGCCGCTGAAGGAATTATCGTCGGTGATTGAGCCAGGGATAGTGAACCCGCCGCCCAGGATCTGACTGCCGGCTTCATTGTGGTCGTGCTGCCCGGAAAGGTTGAAGAGGGGGTCGTAGGCGCCGTAATCGCCGCGCAAATTAAAGAGCGCAATCTGCGGATTGTACCGATCGATCTGCAGGTCGAGGTTATGCAGCAACGCGAGCTGAATGCAGTCCTGGAGCGAGAGTTGGCGGGTCTGAGGAGTGGCATTGGTCTGGGCCATCGCTACGGTGGCAGCGCTGGCCAGCACAAACAGAATTCTCAAGAGTCTCATCGTGTGCGGAGAGTGAAGGAACAGTCCGTTTTCGTCAAACAAACCCTGATACCAGTTCAAAGTTGCCTATTATTAACTACTAGAGATTGACGCATGGTTTGGGCGCGAACCTACCGAACCAGCTGCGCCCGGTTCCATTCAAGACACCACCGCGCTGGACTTTGTTTCACCAAACTCAGTCCCGAGTCTGGCCCGGCGGTGTTCAGACAAGCCCGAGCCCAAAAAGTGTCAGCGGGAGAATTGCTTCTATCCGTCTTCCGTCACTCCAATACCCCGGTTCGTCCCTACCTGGTCTCAATCGTCAGCTGGCCGCCCTGTTCAGACGATCCAATACGCCGCGCCATTCATCGGTTTCGGGCAGCGCTTCCACCACGATCACCTCGGCCCCGGCTTCGTCGCACTCGTGCAACTGGGCGTAAATTGCCCGGGCGAACGCCTCGGGATCATGAGGGATGACGTTCACTGCTCCGAAATCCCGAGCGGAGGGAATGCGCGTATGGGCGATAACGTGGATTTTAGAGCGCGTTACGCCAAGCGACTCAGCGTGGGCTCGCAGGTCGCGGTCATCGTTCCAGGCACACAGCACCAGCCTGGCGCGCGGGGAATAGTGTTTAGGCAGCAGCCCTGGACTTTTGAGAACCCCCTGCCTCGGTCCATTTCTATCGACGAGCTCACCGGTTACCGCCAGGAGGGCCTGCTGGTGAATCATGCCGGGGCGCAAGACGCGCGGCGGCGAACGGGAAAGATCCAAAACGGTCGATTCAATGCCGACCTGCGATTGGCCGCCGTCGACGATTAGGGGGATCTTGTCGCCTAACTGTTTGACCACGTGTCGCGCATTGGTTGGGGAAACCTGATTGGAGAGATTGGCGCTTGGGGCCGCCAAAGGGAAACCGCAGTGCCGGATAACGGCTTGGATGAACGGATGGCTGGGCCAGCGGATACCGACCGTCGAGCCGCCAGCCGTGACAACATCGGGAACCGCTTCGGCTCGCGGCAACACCAGGGTAAGGGGCCCCGGCCAGAACGCGTTGGCCAGGCGATCGGCCAGAGCCGGCCACCGGCTGGCACAGCGCCGGGCCATATCCAGACCGGCGACATGGGCAATGATCGGGTTGTGAGAAGGCCGGCCCTTAATCTCGAAGATTTTGGCCACCGCCTTGGCGTTCAGAGCGTTCGCAGCCAGGCCATAAACGGTTTCCGTCGGCAACGCCACCACCTCGCCCGACTGCAATAACTCCGCGGCGCGGCGCACTGCCGACTCAAACAGTGGCGGCGTGTCTGTCTGAAGAATCTCCGCCTGAGAATGCGGTTTTTTTGCCGACAATTACTCTACCTTCTTATTACAGACGCCGCGCGTTTTCAATTCGTCGCAATGGGCGGTGATCTGGAGGCGATGCGACTGCACCGAAAAGCCCAGGCGCTGGCTGATCTTTTTCTCGAGCCGTTTGAGCTTGTCGCTCTCGAACTCGACGATTTTGTTGCAGTCTTCGCAGATGATATGGTTGTGATGAGGGTGCTGAGCGTAATTCGGGTCGTAGAACTTGTAATCTTTGCCAAAATCCATTTCGCGAACTAATCCGCTTTCCGTCAGCAGGGGCAGGGTGCGGTACACCGTGGCGCGGGAAACGGACTTGTCGCGGGCGCGTGACCAGGCCAGCAACTGCTCGGCCGTGAAATGCTGGCTGGTGCCGAACGCGGTATCAATAATCGTGCGGCGTTGCGCGGTGAGGCGCAGGTTTTTGCCGGCCAGGAAATCGATAAACCGTTGCTTGGGGCACTTGGCGCCGCCTGCATCTGCCATGCTGCGAGTATAGAACCGCAACTGGGAACTTGCCAGCGCAATCAGCCGGACGGAGACTCGCGGAAATGATTATCGAGTTGGTCAACACAGGCACCGAACTGATGCTTGGGCGCGTGCTCAATACTCATCAGCAATGGCTTTGCCGGCAGCTCGCCGATTTGGGTTATCTCGTTTCCCGGCAGGTCGCCGTGCCGGACACCGCGGCGGCCATCCAGGCGGCCGTCGGCGAAGCTCTGGCCCGCGCGGACCTGGTGATCACCACGGGCGGCCTCGGCCCAACCTCGGATGACCTCACGCGCGACTTGATTGCCAGAATGCTCGGAAAAACCCTGCGCCCGGACCCGGCGGTTTTGGCCCACATCACGAAGTTCTTCGAGATGCGGAACCGTCGAATGCCTGAGCGCACTCAGGTTCAGGCCTTGGTTCCCGAGAGCGCGCTGGTGCTGGCCAATCCGCACGGAACGGCTCCCGGCCTGGCGATCGAGGTCAGGCCAAATCCTTTTCGCGCCCAGGGCGCGAGCTGGCTGGTCATGTTGCCCGGACCACCCCGTGAACTCAGGCCCATGTTCACGGACTCGGTCATGCCGCTGTTGCAGAAGGTGCTCCCGGTTGCCGCCGCTTTCGTTTGCCGCACGCTGCGCGCCACGGGAATCGGCGAGTCGTCGGTTGAAGAACGGATCAGCGGCCCGCTGCAGGGCCTGGTCAACCAGGGACTTGAACTGGGCTACTGCGCGCGCCCAGGACAGGTTGACGTGCGGCTGGCGGCCCAAACCTCGGAGGCGCAAGACCTGGTCAACCGCGCGGAAACCATCGTTCGGAAGGAACTGGGGAAATTCCTCTACGCCGAGGGCGAGGAAGAAATCGAAGCCACAGTCATTGAACTATTGACCAGGCGAAAGGAAGCGCTCGCGGTGGCCGAATCTTGCACAGGCGGTTACATCGCACATCGGCTGACGAACGTGCCCGGTGCGTCAGCGGTTTTATTGGCGGGCCTGGTCACTTACAGCAACGCTTCCAAGCAAAAATTTCTCGGAGTTCGCGCGGAGACACTCGACACGCACGGCGCCGTCAGCGAGGCGGTGGCCAAAGAAATGGCCGAAGGCGCCCGCCAACAGACCGGAGCCCAGTATGCCCTCTCCGTCACCGGCATTGCCGGGCCTTCGGGAGGCAGCGACTCAAAGCCCGTGGGAACGGTCTTCATCGGGCTGGCCGGCCCCTGGGCGACGGTAGTGGAGCGAAACTATAATCCATTCGATCGAGATACTTTCAAGCAAGTGACTTCACAACAGGCGCTGGAACTGCTCCGCGGAAAAATCCTGGCTGGCGCCTTCGGTTGAGCGCCTGCTTCTGATCCTCTGTCTGTTCCTCTTCCTCTTCCTCTCGATCCGCACGAATTGTAAGAAGACGAGAGGAAGAGAAAGAGGATGAGGAGGATGACGGCACCGGGTTTTTCAAACACGGTTCTTGAAACAAAAACCCGCGGCGAGAGAGCCGCAGGTCAACAATCCGAAAAGAACTGGGGAACGGTCCTAACCGCCGTTGTCGCCAATCGCTTCGACCGGGCAACCTTCTTTGGCTTCCTTGCAGCGGGCTTCCTCTTCGGGCGATTCGGGCTGCTTATAAACGAAGGAGTAACCGCCATCTTCATTGCGTTTGAAATTATCGGGAGCGGTCTCCCGGCAGAGATCGCAATCAATGCATTGATTATCAACGTAATATTTGCCGGTCACATTTTCAGGGTATCTGTTTGCTACATCTGCCATATAATTTTCCAGTTTTGTCTTGCCATATTAAGAGCGCTCCTTGGCAAGGCAAGCGCATTTGAACGCTGTGAATACTGTGAGCAATTGGTGAACAACTTATGCCAAGAAATGTTGAGTTGACTCACCCGAATCGAGTGGCGGTGCGGAAGTTCCTTCTTCGGCTGACTCAATGCTTCGGCCATGTCTGTTCATAGACAGACAACAGCCCAGGAACAAGGCAAGAAGGCCAAAAATCAGCGATTAATGTGCGCATTGTGCCGATTGCGAGTTCCTCCCGGCTCTCGTAAGCCGCAGAGTGGAGAGAGGCGCTGAAGCGCCCTCTTTTTGCTCTCGAATGCGCAATTTATGACGGAGTCGACAACGTGCCAAAAAAGCCTGTCAGCAAGTCTGTGAATAACTGTCGGCTTACTGTTCAATAAGGCGATAGAAACGGGATGGAAAGTTGCTCGAGACACGGGGATCGGTGAGGAGTAAAGCGCCGTTGGTTAGCTCGAGATTGAGGTTCAGCGGAGCCCAATCAACCAGGTTGGTGCTCACTTGAGCCTGAAACTTCGCCAGATTCGCTGCTCCGAGCAATCCGCCGTCAGCGTCGTCGGACTCGAAGGTCAGGGTGCCATCGCCCAGCAGAACGGGAGAGGCAAGCCTTTGCGGGACGCGAACCACGACTGTGGCACTGAGGCTCAAGGTTGTGCCGACGGAATTAATCGCCGCCAACTGGTAGCCTCCGGAGTCGAGTCGGGTGGCATTGCTGATGGCCAAGATCGAAGCGGTAGCGCCGGACAAAGCGGCGCCGTCCTTGAACCACTGATACGTGATTGGAGGCTTGGCCAATGCTGTGGCGCTCAAGTTAATGGTATCACCCATCGAGACGGTCTGGCTGGCCGGTTGGACAACAAACGTGGGCAAATCCGGGGTGTAAACGACCTGCGTCACCCAGCCGGCATCCGCGCCCGCACTGACGTCGGGATCCTTTTGGTATGTCCATCGCAGAATGTGCAGGCCTGCCGGAACTGGCAGGGTGACCGATTGCCAGTCCTCTTCCCCGGAAATGCCGGCTTGGAGGGTGAGATCGATATAGAAATCGAGAAAATCGTAGAATTGCTCTGAAGAAACCTTCCACCAAAAGGTAACCGTTCCCGGCCCGGTGACGGCGGCTTGGAGGGAAGACTGCTGGTTGTCGGCGATGTTGCCGCTTTGCGCGGTTGGGCCGCCGTTGAAAGTCACATTGGTTTGGCCACTCCAGGGAGCATTGCCGGCGGTTATCCACAAAAGGCCTGGGCCTCCCGCTGCTTCGGTAAAGGGGATGCGCACAGTTAACGTCGCGACCTCGCTGGTGACGGCACCGCGGGGATTAATGGCGATAACATCATAGCTGCCGCCATCAGTCGGCTGCAGACCATTAAAACGCAGCAAAGGGGTCCTGGCGTTGGTGAGGTTGGTTCCATTGAATCGCCACTGATAGCGGACCGGCGGATCGCCCATCGCGACGGCTCGAAGGAAGGTTTTGTCGCCGATATTCGCGACATGGCTGCGGGGGTGAACGGTCATTACTGGAGCTCCGTCGCCTAGAACGGCCAGTGCATGGTAGTCGCCGCAAGCAACTGAAACGACATTGCTTGCGAAATGAGGAGATGGCAGCGCTGTGCCGAACGGAAGGGTCTTGCCCCACGAAACGACGTTCCCGTCCCCAGTCAACGCGAGGCTGAAACCATTGCCTGCGGCAATCTGCACAACGTTGGTCAAACCAGCGGGCGGTAGATAGATGGAGTCCCAGGAGACGACCGTGCCGTCGCTTCTGAGGGCCAGGCAATGGTCGACTCCGGCAGCGATGGCTATCACGTCCGACACGGAAGCGGGCACATAGGTCGAACTGCCCCAACGAACCACCGCACCATCGCCTCGCAATGCCAGCATTTGACTGCCTTTAGCATCGATCGCCACAACATTAACCGCGGCGGGCGGGGGGTTGGTCCAAAAGAAGAAACGCGAGCCCCATATGCTGATGGTGCCATTTCCCTGCAGGGCAACACTCTGTAAGTTGCCGGCGGCGATCTCGATCACATCACTGAGATAGGACGGGACGACGGCCTGGCCCTGCACGCCAGACATCCCAATAGCTGCTCCCCAGGCATAGACTTTTCCGTCTTGCCCCAAAGCCAGGCTATGATTGCTGCCGGCAGCAATGGCGATGATATTAGTCGCGAAATCGGGAACGGCTGATTGCCCGTAATTATTGTAGGGATTGAAGTTCTCGCTGCCGGCATTCGTTCCGGCCCCCCAAGCCACCACCTGTCCAGCCGCCTCAAGCGCCAGGCTATGGTACGTCCCGCCTGCAACTGCCACTACTCCGCTTAGCCCCGCAGGCACGATCGATTGGCCAAAATTCGGCGTCACCGAGTAATTGGTTCCCGCGCCCCAAGCCACCACCTGCGCGATGGAGAGATTCGCTTTGGCGCTGGAGATCTGCCCGAGCGCATTGCTGACCAGAACCGAGTAGTACCCGGATTGGTTCTGCAATAGGCGGTTGAACACAAGGGTCGGATTGGTCGCGCCGGGAATATTCACGCCGTTCAAACGCCATTGATAAAAAAGCGGTTCGGAACCGTAGGCTACAACCTGGAGAGTGGCTTGGTTGCCCAGGAAGGCGTTTTGGCTGATCGGTTGAATGGCCAGCAGCGGAGCCGCGTCCCGCAAAATCAGACTGGCCGGGGCGCTGATGTTTGTCCCCAACGAATTCCAGACAACCAGGCGGTAGTCGCCGGCCATGTTGGTCAGTGCGTAAGGGATGACCAACACCTGATCGGTGGCGCCGGGAACGTTCGTCCCATTGAGTTGCCACTGATAAAAGAGTGGCCGCGCGCCCGTGGCAGTGGCGCGTAAAATGACCCGCCGTCCCGTATAAGCGGTGCAACCCACCGGCGATTGCGAAATGAACGGAGCAGTGAGCCCAGCAAAGGCAAGAGTGTGAGCGGTGCCGGCGGTGATGACGGTCACGTTGCCGTTTCTGAGTTGAGCGGGAACCAGTGCCTGGCCTAAGTCAGGATACACAAGATTTGTCGTGGCACCCGCGCCCCAGGCAATCACGTTTCCCGCGCGAGTCAGCGCCACGCTATGGAAACCGCCGCCTGCGATCGCGGTGACATTTGACTCGCCGACGGGAATCGCGCACTGGCCGTTAGAATTGGAGCCCCACGCGACCACGGTCCCATCACTCTTGAGTGCCAGGCTATGTGAGGCGCCGGCGGCGATGGAAACCACATTGCTCAAGCTAGTGGGAACTTGCGCTTGCCCGAAGGTGTTGTCGCCCCAGGCAACGACCTTTCCGTCGGCTCCAAGGGCCAGGCTATGGTTGCCGCCGGCAGCAATCGCAATGACGTTCGTCAACAGGGCCGGAACCGCTGCCTGTCCCCTCGAGTTGTCACCCCATCCGACGACATTGCCATCCGCTCTCAACGCCAGGCTGTGAGTTCCGCCCGCGGCAATCGCGACCACATTGCTCAGGTCCTGGGGCACATTGGCCTGCCCGGCGGAGTTTGCGCCCCAGGCAACAACCTGGCCGCCACTCGTCAAGGCCAGGCTATGCGCACCCCCGGCCGCGACCGCGATCACATTGGTCAAGCTCGACGAAACAGACGACTGGCTCATAGTGCCCCAGGCAAAAACCGTCCCGTCATCTCGCACGGCCAAGTTATAGGTAGGACCGGCCGAAACCTGGACTGCATTGGTGAGGTCCAGAAACAGATCCGATTGGCCATATTCATTCCAGCCCCAGGCCGCGACGGGCACTATTGCCAGCAACGCCGGCGCGCTGAAAACGACGCCAAATGCGTTGCTGACGCTCGCCCGGTACCAACCAGTCAGTGGAGGCATCATATTTCCGATCGACACGCTGGCACTCCGGCCCCAATCAATGTTCGTTTTATCGTGTTGCCACTGGAAGCTGAGCGGCTCGGTCCCTCCGGAAATGACGCTCAGAGATGTTGGAAAATTAAATGAAGCAGGCCGTGATTGAGGTTGAACCAGGACGAACGGAGCTGCTGGAACGATGGACAAATGAGCGACCTGGCTGGTAATTGAACCCAAGCTGTTGGTAATAACCGCGGAATACGCGCCTATTTGCCCGGCCTGCACATCCACTAGCGAAAGTGCTGAGTTGGTGCCTTGCGCGAGGACTGTTCCATTGAAAGACCACTGATACGCGAGCGGCACCTGCCCCATCGCAGCGACCGTAAGTAGAACGTTGGTCCCTGCCGGCACCGTCGTATCCTGCGGTTGCTGTTGGATGAACGGCGGAGTGGGCACATAAGTAACGGCGACCACGACTCGGCGATTGGTTTCGCTTAGCGAGTGGTCGGTGGTGTCCAGGATGTCCACCAACAACTCGAACTGCACCGCCAGTTGCGTCTTGCTGGCCAGCGCCTCGTAGTCCAATAGCGTGTTGTTCGCCACCGTCAATAGGCCCGAACCATCTAACGCAAATGTGTTGCTCGCGTTGCCCGAAGTGATCCTGAAGTTGAAGACATCGCTATTGGTAATACTGAGCGGAATGATACCCACCACGGTCCCATTGGTCGCGTGTTCGTTCACGCTCAACCGCGTGGGCAACCGCGCGTTGGCTACCCAACCGGTGATCGAATAATAACCCAGGCTGGCGTAACTGGAAAAACCATTGGTCAACGGATTGTTCCTGCCGGCACCGCTCACCCGAAAAGTATAGGTGCCCGCCAAGAGGTTGGTGCTCAGGGAAGCCCAGAGCGTGTCCTGCGGGTCGTTGCTGGCGACCAGCTTATCGCTCTGATCGTAA
>Ga0210409_10003797_pt1 | contig 16614 bp, 11 predicted proteins | sample IncBWH17MmetaG_FD_161649 | JGI IMG/M metagenome (GOLD analysis project Ga0210409, IMG submission 161649) | Forest soil microbial communities from Barre Woods Harvard Forest LTER site, Petersham, Massachusetts, United States - Inc-BW-H-17-M | ecosystem: Environmental > Terrestrial > Soil >...
TCTCGGGTCGGCCGTACGTGAAATCCGTCGGGGCGTGCACCCGCGTCAGAAAATCCTCGAAGTCGTACACCGCGAGGTTCAGGTAGAAGTTGTCCATGTCGCCCGCGAAGAAATGCAGCTTGCCCGCGAGCTTGGGACCGAGCGTCGACCAATTGCGCTCGGCGTAGTCGCGCAGATCGAACCCGTGATCGCGCATGTAGGCCGCGACGGTCTTGTCGATCGTGCCGGTGTGCTTGTTCCAGAGCGGCACCGGGTATCCGTTGGGGCCAACCGGTCCGTAGACCGCTTCCCATGCCTCGAGCTGATAGCCCGAACGGCCATGGCTCCCGAGGACATCCTCGAATCGGCTGAGGTCACGCGCTGTGAACAGCACCTGTCCCGTCACCGCGCGTTGAAATGGCCGCTCGGCCGTCGTGAACTGGCCACTCTGAACGACGAACGCGTTCGTGTCGTCGTAGATATTGGTTTGCTGATAATGCCGGAAGTCGATCGGATCCGGCTGCAGGACCCACGCGCCGCCGATCGCGTCCGGGTGTTGCAACGCGAGCGCGAGCGTTTGCCAGCCGCTGGTCGATGCGCCCTCGATCTGGCGGCCATACGGTTGGCGGATGATGCGAAAATGCTCTTCGAGGTACGGCATGACCTCGTTCATGATCGCATCGCCGTACGGGCCGTCGTTCGCCGAGTTCACCGAATAGGAATCCGGGAAATACGGCGTCTGCTGCTCGAGCGTGATCGCGATCACTCGCGGAAATCCGTCGCTGTTCCACGACTTGTAAAAATCGTACCCATTCTCTAAGCCCGACGTCTTTCCGATCGTCGCTCCCCGTCTAATCTCGGTCGGGCCCCGGTCGCTATCCGTCGAGTCGGTCGTGAAGCCAAAGGGTTCCGTTCCATGGCCGAGGGCGTATACGCTCGGATAATGGGCATCTGGGTGCTCGGCGTAGCCTTTCGGCAGGAGAACGGTGGCGTTGACGTACACCGGGCGTCCCCAAAACTTCGTCAGCATCGCGCTCTGGATCCGCACGTGTTTGAGCCACTCGGTGTCCGCGGGGTGTGGCGCACCCGGCATCACGTGCGTGATGCTCAGATGAATGTCTTTGCCGCCCACGTGCACGCGTTGGACATCGCCATACAAGTTGCCGGCTGCCGTGTTGAAGAACTCGACCCGGCCATCGTTCATGTGCACCCAGGTCGTATGACCATCTGAGCGGTGCACTTGCTCGTAGACGTTGACGACAGCCTGAGCGTAGTAATCGCCGGGCGGTAGCGCCGAGAGCGATACGGGGTAGCTCGCGCTCGTGTCGGTGATCACGGCCGTAGGGCCTGTGATGTCGGCGCCGAAGACCGCGGGGCCGCGTAATGACAAGGCCATGCGCGGCTCGGGCGTCGAGTCTTTCGCGATGAACACGACGAGACGCCCCATGAGCGGCCCCGTGTGTGCCGTGGGGCTGACGGTGACTTCGATGTGCGGAGGCGGCGGGGCGATCATCATGGGGTGACGCTCTTCGTGACGTGGCCTTCGGTATCGAGGAATTGAATGCTGGCGGCCCCGGTCGAGTCGACGACGAGCTTCAGTCGGGGATGGCCTTGCTGGTCGGCCAGGCTGACGACGGCGCTCTTGTTGTGGTCGCGGTCGACGGCGACTCGCGTGGCGGCGAGTGGGTGGCCGTTGTTCTCGACGAACGCCCGCATGGCCGAGTCTCGCGCCGGGCCGGCCGGCATGGCCTTGAACGCGTCTCGTTTGGCGAGAATGTCGGTGATGGGGATGTCGGCGCGATCCGTGAGATACAATCCCTGACTTCTCACGCCATTGTTGTCCGAGTACCGAAGCGTGATCGTCTCGTCGGAATTGTATTGATCGAACGACAGGCCGCCGTCCGCCCCGTATTGGCCTTTCTCCGTGCGGCCGCCGAACGTGAGGCCGCCATCTTCTTCGCCCTCGTCATTGAAGAAGATCATCCCGGCCGAATGCGGCCGCCCGGGATAGGGTTTGCCGTGAAAGACCCAGCCGGGCGATTGCGCGGCATCGGAGATCGTGAGCCGGAGCTTGCCATCGGGCTCGACGATGTTGATGCGCTCGACGGAAATCTCCTTGAACCGCGTCGGCTCGCTCGCTTTGTGCCACGCGGCCAACGCGACGCCGGCCGTCAGCGCCATGGCGATCTTAGTAATCATTGCTGTTCTCCAATCGATCGAGGGGTCGGACGGTGCGCACGCCAGCGGGTGCAGTGGAGTCGGCCGCGCCCGTCTTGATCGCGGCCAGTGCCACGTCATCCGAGGGCGCTTTGCCGTCGACGCGCCAGAGATAGACGTAGCGGCCTTCGGGTAGCGGGCGGGTGACGGTCCAGCGATCGCCGACGCGCGTGGCGGGAATCGGGGCTTGCGACATGGTGAGCTCGACCGTCTTGGCCGTTGGCGCGACGAGCGCGAACGTGACGGTCTCGCCCCAATGGGGCCGCAGCAAGTACTTGTGTTCTGGATCCACGCGCGCGCGTGAAATGGCGCCCAACTCGGAAACGTCGAGCGTGTCGGCCCGGCTCGTCAAATGCACCGCCCGTCGCTCGACCGCGCTCGACGTCGTCAACTCCACGTCGAGCGGTAAGTCGAACACGACGTCGGGCTGCGATTGCGTGACGATGAGATGCCCATTGTCGACCCGTGCATCGATGTCGGGCACGTACTGACCGACCAGCCACGGCATTATGAATCCGGTCATGTCATGCCCCGCGGCGTGGGACATGGCCGTGATCAATTCCGGGTAGCCATCGGGGCCGAGTCCGCACCGCGCGATGTATTCCCGCATGCCACGATCGAACACCGAATCGCCGAACACGGCGTTGAGCGCGTGCAGGAGCCACGAGCCCTTCGTATAGTGGATGCGCCCGTTGTCGGGGTTGCCGAGGATGCTCTGCTTGCCTTCGAACCGCTTGCCGGCGAAGTACGACGTCGCGGTGCGCTCCCAGAACGCGCGCTCGAGATCCGGGCCGTACGTCTTGCCCAGCATCGAGGCTTCCGCGTACGTCGCCCAGCCTTCGCGCAGGAGGTTCGAGGCCGGACCGGACGCGTTCATCGTCCACATGTGCGAGATCTCGTGCGCATAGGCGTACGAGGGGCCGAGGTTCGGGTCGTCGAGGAGGATCGCGTGGTTGCCGGAGACGACCGCGTCATTCATGCGCACGGTAAACCCGCTGCCGTGGAGCTCGCGGTCCTCGACCGCGGCTTGGTAGTGCGGCGGATTGGGCGGTTCGCCGAACCGACTCCGCAAGTACGCGTACTCTCGTCCCGCAATATCAGCCAGTGTGTCAATCGAGTACTTGAAGCTCGGCGTCAGGAACGCCTCGTACCTCAGGTCTCCCACCGTCTTGGAGACCGGATGCCAGTCTTTGTCGTAAATCAGCGCCAGCAAAAATTCTGGCCGAATGCTCTCACCATGGACTATGCGCTGGCCTTTTTCGACTCGCTCCGTCTGACGTATGGTCGTCGTGAGGTGATACTCGGCCGGAATCGTGGCCGTCACCGACAGCATCGCCAGATCATTCCCACTGTCGTAATTAAAGAACGGATGCCAGGCGTCTGTATTATGCATCGCCCCGTGTGCACGGCTGGTGTCGCCGCTATCGGCCGCGATGGAGTACGCTAGGACCAATCGCGAGTGGGTTGCACGCGAAGCGTGGACCCATAGAACGCCGCCGCCGAACAGATATTGCGCCGACTGACTATCGAGCCGCAGCGAGGTAATCCGTGCCGCGTTATTGAGCCGGAGCGCGAGTCCGTACGGGCTGGCGATCGTCAGGCCGAGCGTATCGAGGATCCGGCTCTCCGTACCGGGCACGATGGCCACATGTAAGGACTGTGTGCGAATCAGGTTCAGGGTGTCGAACGGGATCTGATGGGTGAGACGCCATTGAGTCCCTGACCGTCGGGCCTCGTACAGGCCGGAGAATCGACGGACGGCATTCGTTTCGTCGCCGCCGGTCGAAAGCCCGTGCCCCTTACCCTCGCGCACGGTACCGGTGATGAGCAGCACGGCCCGGTCACCCTGGACGCTGAGCACGCGCCCCAGCCCCGGGTCGCGCGTGGCGTGCCCGTCGATCGCCCGGTGCACGACCGTTCGTCCCACGGGATCCGGATAGACGCTGTCGAACGCCTCGGCGCTCGCCGTAGCGAAACGGCCCAACACCAGCCGGGCGAGCGAATCCGGTGTTGGCGCGCCGACGGAGACGGTGTCGGGACCAGCAGTCAGGAGCACGGCGAGGGCGTAGATCGCGAGCATGTCGTGAGATCCGCCTGGCGGAAAGATTTCTTCATTATTATCATTTGTCCGGACGAAAGCAATTTGTCCGTACCAATTGAGGAGCGCCGAATGGGACACCGTGTCGTCTGCGCACTAGTGTTGCTCCTGCCCGCTCTCGCCGCCGGCCAGCCCGGCACCGTCACCGGTCGAGTGACCGATGCGCGCAACGGCGACCCTATCGCCGCGGCGGCGGTACGCGTCGAAGGCACGGCGTTGATCGTCGAGACCGGCTCGGACGGTCGCTACCGCCTCGCCCGCGTTCCGGTGGGCAAACAGCTCATCACCGCGCGCGGCATCGGCTACAAGATGGGCGGGCAGACCATCGAGGTCACCGGCGGCGGCGAGGTGACGGTGGACTTCGTCCTCCAATACTCGCCCGCCAACCTGCAACAGATCGTCGTCACCGGCACCGCGGGAGACCAGACGCGCGCCGCGCAAGGCGCGGTCATCGCCAGCATTCCCGCGGATTCGCTGATCGCGAAGGCACCGGTGCAGTCGCTGACCGAAGTGCTGGGCGGTCGGGTCGCCAGCGTCAACGTGCAGGAGGCCTCAGGCACGACCGGCACGGCGCCGCGCATTACCATCCGCGGGCCGGCGTCGATCTCGCTGTCCGACGCGCCGATCGTGTTCATCGATGGCGTGCGGATGGAGAGCGACCAGCGCCGCGACATCGGCCAGCAGGGCGGCCTCGAAGCGCTGGGCGGTCAGGCCGTGACGGCGCTCAACGATATCTCACCGGAAGACATTGAGAGCATAGAAGTCGTCAAAGGCCCCGCCGCGGCTACCTTGTACGGAGCCGATGCCTCGGCCGGCGTCATTCAGATCATTACCAAAAAGGGCCGGCTCGGCGCGCACCCGTTTCGGCAGACCTTGAACGGGGAATGGGACCAGGTCCAGCCGAACTTCACGCCGTACGCGGTCTACGGCGCGTGCAGCGCCGCGTTCGTCGGGCCCGGGGGGCCGCCGATCTGCCAGGGCAAGGCCGCGGGCTCCGTCGTCTCGTACAACCCGCTCGTCCAGAACAACGTCTTCCGCGACGGCAACCTCGGCCAACTAGCCTGGAGTGGCCAGGGCGGGACGGACAACTTCGGCTACTACCTGTCGGCGACCGCGAACAACGAGCAGGGCACGACTCCAAACAACTACCTGCGGCGGCGGACCGCCCGTGGCAACATGCACTGGGTGATCTTCCCGCAGCTGTCCGTCGACGCCACGGCCACCGTGGGCCTGAATGACACGCGCGTGCCACAGGGCGACGATTCGCAGTACGGGTATCTCGCCGACGCCGAGTTCCTCACGAGCCCGTTCCTGGCGACCATCGGGCCGAATCATCAGCTCCAGGGCGGCATGGCGTTTCCGCTCGCGGGACTGGTGGCGATCAACGACGACATCAGAACGATCCGGACCACGCCGACGTTGCAGGTCCAGTACGTGCCGCTCCCGTGGTTCAATAACCGGCTGACGGTGGGTGCCGATCTCTCGTCCACACACGCGGTGACGTTCTTCCCGCCGAACGACCAGGGCTGGTACTCTGGCCAGCAGGCGACCGGATACATCGAGGATGCCCAGGAGCCGATCAACGTCTATACGATCGACTACCTCGGCAACATTCACACGAGCTTCGGCAAGAACGGTTGGATCGCCTCGAACACCTCGTTCGGTAGCCAGTACATCGATCGGGTCGACAACTACCTCGTCGGCGTCGGCATCGGATTGTCGACGAGCCAGTCGAATCTCGTCTCGTCGGCGGCGTCCACGTCCTCTTCACAACTGTTCACGGAGTCGAAGTCGCTGGGCTTCCTGGCGCAGGAAGAGATCGGCCTCTCGCAGGTGCTCTTCGTTCAGGGCGGTTTCCGCGTCGATCAGAACTCGTCGTTCGGCACATCGTACGGCGCGTTCTTCCTCCCCAAGGTGAGCGGGTCGCTCGTGCTCTCCCAGGCGCCCTTCTGGAGCTCGATCGCGCCGATCGTCTCCACGATGCGCCTGCGCGCCGCGTACGGAGAGACAGGGCGTTCGCCCCAGCCCGGCGCGTCTCTCGCCACGTACGCGCCGGTCCCGTACGTCACGGGGACGGGCGGCACGTCTCCGGGCTTCGACCTGGGCAGCCCAGGCAACGCAAACCTCAAGCCCGAGCACGGGACGGAATTCGAGGCGGGCGTGGACGGGGGATTCTTCAAGGATCGCTTCGGCTTCGAGCTCACGTACTTCAACAAGCACACCAACAATCTCCTGCTGCAGAATCCGATCGCACCCTCCCTCGCGTACGGCTTCAACCCGTTCGTGAATGCGGGTGCGGTCGACAACAGCGGGCTCGAATTCACGGTGCGCGCCACGCCCCTAGACATGCGGAATGTGCAATGGGACGCCGCGTTCACCGGCAACACCCTCCGCAACAATCTCGAGAGCTTGGGCGGTCTCACGATCACCCAGCAGGCGCTCCTCACGCAGGATATCACGCAGCAGTATACGATCGGCAAGCCGCTGGCCTCGCTCTTCTCCAGCAAGATCCTCGGCACCACCTCGACGTATGCGTTGGTGACGAACTCGCCGATCTATGCTGGGCCGCAGTTCCCGACGTTCCAAGCGAACGTCAGCAGCACCATCACGCTGTTCAAGACCCTGCGTCTGTACGGCAATCTGACCACGCAACGTGGCGGGAAGATCTTGAACGTCACGCAGTGGATTCAGGACCTCGTCGGCATTAGCCGGCAGGTGAACGTGCCCGTGAGTCAGGGGGGATACTCCCACGCCGACTCGCTGCGGCGGTTCGGGCCGTACAAAACTGTCTCCGGTCAGGCCGCAGGCGGAATCACCGACGCGTACGTGCAGCGCACCGATTTCACACGACTCCAAGAGCTCTCGGCGACGCTGTTGATGCCGCCCAGCCTCGCGCGGTTCCTGCACGGTGCGACCGCGTCGATTACGTTCGGCGGCCGCAACCTCTGGCTCTCGAAGGCGAGCGACTTCCAAGGGTGGGATCCGGGAGTGACCGCGCGCAATGCGCCACTGGGGGCTGCCAGTCAGACCAGTGCGCTCAATCAGAATACCAACTACGAGGAGTTCACTATCCCGCAACCGCGGCGGCTGTTCGCCCGCCTCAACCTCACATTCTGAGGGACCTGAGCCATGCGCATGCATTTGGCGATCTCGCTCGCGTCCCTGGTACTCGTGGGATGCGATCTCAATGTCGCGAATCCGTCGGTCATCGACTCGTCGAAGTTCAATCCGAATGCGGACGGGTTCACGCTGTCCATGTCGGCACAGACGAATCTCTTTCAAGGATTCCAGGCCGTCGCCCTGAACGGGGGGTTCATCTCCGACGAGCTCTGGACCGGAGCGATCCACCCGCAAACGCTTCACGTCAACAGCCGCAACTTCGTCGGCACGGACGATATCAATGTCAGTATCTTCGCGCCATTGAGTCTGGCGCTCGCGAATAACGTCAACGCGGTGCGGGCGCTGGCGACGGGCAGCGGCGCGGCCAGCGACTCGAATTACGCCCGGGTGTCGATGAACGCCGGCTACGCCTTCGAGCTCATGGCCGAGATCATGTGTGCGAGCGACGTGCAAAAAGGGCCGAAGCTCACCGATACACAGCTTCTCGACTCCGCGGTCACGCACTTTGCGAAGGCCATCGCCATCGGTACGGCGGCCGGCAACTCGGCGATCGTCCAGGAATCCCAGGTCGGACTGGCCCGCGCGTATCTCCAGCTCGGCAGCTACGCCAACGCGGTATCGGCAGCCGGTCAGGTGCCGGATACGTTCGTCGCCTACGAGATCAACAGCGCCAACCCGGCGTACGCTGCCTCGCTGGCCAACATCATGTTCGCGACGCAGAGCAATCAGCAGCTCGTCGTGCCGCAGATGTACCGCCATCTCAACGACCCGCGGGTCCCCTCGGACAGTAATGGCGCCATCGGGTGTCCCACGACGAGTGGGGTCGCGTGCGTGGTCCAGACGAAATACGCCAGCTACGGCGATCCCATTCGCCTGGCGTCGGGTCTCGAGGCGCAGTTCATCGCGGCAGAGGCGCAGCTCCACGGCAGCGGTACGACCGGTCCCGCGTTGACCCTGATCGCCAGTGAGCGGGCGAAGGGGGGCCAGGGGGCGTACGGCGGCGGCACGGATACGCTGTCCGTGGTCACGGAGCTCCTCAACCAGCGCGCGCGCGAGTTCTGGATGGAGGGGAAGAAGCTCGGCGATATCCGCCGCAATCCAGCGGTCCCGCTCCCTGCGATTCTGTCGGATTCGGTCGGCGCGACGTTTTTTGGTCCGACCGGCGGGACGTTCGGAAACAACTTCTGCGCGCCGATTCCACCGGAGGAGGTCAACGCGAACCCGAACCTACACTAAGCCGCCGCTCCAGCCAGCGGCCGTAGCGCACGATCACGCCGCTGCCGACGACGTACAAGAGACCGACGAACAGATACGCCTCGGTCGAGAATCCCAACCATTGGGGATCCTGCGTGGCGAGGCGTGCGGTATTGAGTAAATCGAACAGGCCGATGATCACGATCAGGCTCGTATCCTGAAAGAAGCCAGCGGCGATCGACACGAACGACGGCACGACGATGCGAAGCGCCTCCGGCACGATCACCAGGCGCATTGCCTGGCCCCATCCGAGGCCCAGCGCCAGCGCGGCCTCGAGTCGCCGCTTGGGCACCATCTGCAGGCCCGATCGCACCGCCTCGGCCAGATAGGCGGCGGCAAACAGCGCGACGGCGGCCTGAGCCAGCGCCAGCTTGTCGAGCTGAATGCCCGTTGGCAGCGCCAATGGGAATATGAGTACGGCGAGATATAAGACAGCGACAAGCGGAATCCCGCGCACGACCTCGACGATCGTTGTCGCGACGGCGTGCACGGCTGGCCGGCGAGATCTCCGTCCGAGTGCCAGGAGGATCGCCACCGGAAATCCGGCGGCCAGGCCGATCGCGGTCAGCATGATCGTGATCGGCAGTCCACCCCATTCTTGGGTCGGCGCCGCGGACATGAGCCAGAACGCCAAGCCGAGTCCAATCGCCCAGGCGGGCAGTAGCGTGCGGCGCCACAGGCGGGGCGTCAACGTCATGCCGACGAGGCCGAGCAGCACGAGCATTGCCGCGGTGGCACGCCATTGTTGGTCGGGTGGATAGAGACCGAACACAATGAAAGACAGTTTATGCCCGACAAAAGCCCAGCAGGCGCCGCTCTTGGCCCGGCAATCCACGGCGGTCCCCGCCCACGTGGCATCGATGACCGCCCAGCGAACGAACGGGATGGCCAATGCCAGCACGACCGGCACGATCACCAGCGTCAGCGCCGCGTTGAGCGGCGTCGCGAAGCTACGCCGTAATGCGCGCATTGTACCGGCCGAGGACGTAGGCCACCGTCAGGCTGGCGCCGAGGTAGACGACGACCATGATCAGCATCGTCTCGACGTTGTGTCCGGTCTGGTTCCCGATGGTGTTGAGTACGCTCACGACATCCGGGAAGCCGATGGCCACGGCGAGGCTCGAGTTCTTGATCAGGCTCACGCAGTTCTGGGCGAGGAGCGGGACCATCGCGCGGAGTGCCTGCGGGATGGTCACCAAGCGCAACGTCTGGAACCGCGATAGGCCGAGGGCGTGGGCCGCCTCGATTTGGCCGTGCGGGACCGCCAGAATGGCGCCGCGTACGACTTCCGATATGTGCGCGGACTGGTGCAGCACCAACGCTATCAGCAGCGCTGCCAGCTCAGGCGATAGCGCGACTCCACCGACGAAATCGAATTTCGTGTGCCGTGGTAGATCTAGCCCATGCAATGTCAGGCCCGGGAGAAAGAGGCCGCGATCCGAGAGGAACACACCGGGGAACGGCGACATCGCGTGGTCCGCGGGTGGCAATCCGTGAAGGAGAGCCGCCAGCAACAGCAACAGGAGGAGCAGCGGCGTGCTGCGCAGGACCTCTACATATCCCCGCGCGAGTCCGGTGAGCGTGGGGTTCACGGACAGGCGCGAGACGCCGACCACGAAGCCAACTGCCAGCGCGAGGAGGCAGCCGAGGATTGCCACTCGCGCGGTGTTCGTGAGGCCTACGAGGATCGCCCGGCCCATCGTGTCGTCGGGGGCGAAACGGAGCCAGGCGGTATCGCCGATGGCGAAGTTCGCGGGTTGCGTCAGAAACTCGAACCCGATTGTGAGGCCCCGGGCCTCGAGGTTCACCGCGGCATTACGGATGCACCACACAGCGAGTGCAGCTACCGCCAACAGCAACAGCCATCGTCTCATCGAAACGGTGGCGAGTAGAGAAGCCCTCCCGCGTTCCAGAGTTTGTTTACGCCGCGATCCATGCCGAGCGGGGTCTTCGGCCCGAGGTCCCGGTCGAAAATGTCGCCATAGTTCCCGACCTTGGCGATCACATGGGACGTCCACTGCGGATCGAGCCCGTCGCCCGTTGTGGCCCCAGGGTCGAGCCCAAGAAACCGCCGAATCTCGGGATCAGCGCTCGTAGCAAATTGCGCGATGTTCTGTTGAGAGATCCCGAGCTCCTCGGCTTCGACCGGTGCTCGGAACACCCAGTTCACGATTTCCAGCCACTGGTCATCGCCGGCTCGCACTACGGGCGCGATCGGTTCTTTTGAAATGAAATCCGGCAGCACGACATAGTTCCCGGGATTGCGAAGCATGGACCGTGTCGTGGCGAGCCCGGCGAAATCCTGCGTGAGCGCATCGCACCGTCCCGCCGCGAGCGCCGCTACGGCGGCGCGCATGTCCTCGATGACGACTGGGCGGAACGTTACGCCGTTTTTCCTCGCGAAATCCGCGAGGTTCAACTCGGTGGTCGTGCCTTGTTGGACACAGACCGTGGCGCCATCGAGTCCAGTGGCCTTCGTGACCTTCGAGGCCCTCGGCACCAAGAACCCCTGACCGTCATACAGATAGATCGGCCCGAAGTGGAATGGTCGCTGCAGGGCGCGGCTGGACGTGATTGTCGTGCCATTCGCCAGGAGATCGACCTCGCCCGACAGGATTCCCGAGAATCGTTGTTGCTGTGTGTAGGGCAGAAACACGGCTTTGGTCGGGTCGTTGAACAACGCGACCGCGACGGCGCGACAGAAATCCACGTCGAAACCGTGCCACTGTCCGGCGTCGTCAGGTGTCGCGAATCCTGCACCCGGGGTGATTCCGCATTTCACGGTGCCCCTGGCGCGTACCGCCTTGAGCGTCGACCCGCCAGTCGGTGCGGCGCCGCTATTGGCGCAGCCCGCAACGAAAACGAGCAGCCAGAGCGTCCTCAAGCGAGAGCCTGCTCCAGATCGGCAATCAGATCGTCCGGGTCTTCCAAGCCCACATGAAGTCGGATATATGGCCCCTCGGTCGACCATTTCGTCGCCGTACGAACAGCAGTCGGGTCCACCGGGATGGCCAGACTTTCGTATCCCCCGAAGCTCACGCCCATGCGGAATAGTCGCAGGCGGTCCATGACGGTATCAATCTTTCTAGGTTTCAATTCGACGCCGAACAACCCACTGGCGCCCCGAAAGTCGCGCTTCCACAGGGCATGTCCGGGATCGTCCTCCAGTGCTGGATACCGCACCCGAATCACATCCGGGCGTGCGCGTAGCCACTGAGCAACGCGAAGAGTGCTCTGATAATGGCGATCCAGGCGAACGCCGAGCGTGCGAAGCCCGCGCAACGCCAGATACGCCTCATCAGGGCTCACGCAAAAGCCAAGCTCGGCGACGGCTGAGCGGACGCGCTGATACAGCGGCTCGGTGGTCGTGATGCTGCCCATCATGACGTCGGCATGACCGCCGATGTATTTCGTTACCGCCTGAATCGAGACGTCGACGCCGTGCGCAATGGCAGAAAAGAAATAGGGACTAGCCCAAGTGTTGTCCATCAGCACCACCAGGCCCCGCTCGTGCGCCACCCTCGCGATGGCCGGCACGTCCTGAACCTCGAACGTCATCGATCCGGGCGACTCGAGGAACACCACGCGAGTGTTGGGCCGAGTAAGCGAGCGGATCCCATCGCCGATCAATGGGTCGTAGTAGGTCGTCTCGACGCCGTAGCGTGCCAAGGTCCGGTCGCAAAAACGACGCGTAGAGGGATACGCCGTATCGACCATCAGCAGGTGATCGCCGCTCGAAAGCAGTGCCTGCAGTGCCGCGGTAACGGCGGCGAGGCCCGATGGCAACAGCATCGCGCGATAGCCGCCCTCGACGGCAGCAATCGCCTCTTCCAACGCAAACGTCGTCGGCGTGCCGAGCTGCCCGTAGAGCACCTGGTCGAACCGCACCGCGGGATTGCGCGAGGCCTGAAAGTCGGCCAGGGTCGGAAACACGATGGTCGACGCGCGGTACACGGGAGGATTCACGGCACCGTGCCGGTCCTCGGGGTCGCCACCAGCGTGCGCCAGCAGGGTGTCGATGCGCGTCACCGGCCTCTCAACGCGTCGAGCGCCCCGCGCGCATCGGCGGCGCCCGACGCCCCACGCGCGTCCAAGACCGCGGCATAGTGCTTCCACCCCCAGATGTTCCGCGGCCGCCGCGTCGTGCGCTCGGACAAAAGCTCGCTCGCCGTCTCGAATCGGCGCCCTCGCCAGGCCGCGTCGATGAGCAGTTGATCGAAGAGATCGCGCTGCGCATGGCTGCCGCCGATCCGTCGAAACTGTGAGCGCACCGGCACGAGCCGATCGACCACCTCGTCATAGGCACCGCGCCGATGCGCCAGCACCGCCCGCGCGAGCGGGAGCCCGACGTTCGCCATGACCGCCGACTCCGTCCCACCCTCGGCCGCGAACCCTTCGCACGACGCCAGGAAGGCGTCGGGCTCGCCGACCGCCGCCAGCGCCATCAAATAGTGGAGGTCGGCGAACACGAGCGAATGGTCGCGATCGTGGTTTCTCGCACAGTCGGCCAATTCACGCCACCTCGATCCCACATCGACCTCGGACTGCTCCAATCGCCAGAGGAGCGAAACCGCGTTCGTGATGTCCAGGTACTCGTCGGTGGATTGTCGTCGAATTTCGCGATCATACAGCGCGAGCACCTGGTCGTGTTGCTCGAGATCGAGACGGAAGAGCGCCTCGTGCCAGCGCAAATGAAACGCGAAGTTGTTGCAGCCGTTCCATTGCTCCGACAGTCCCGCGACCCAATCGAGACCATCGTGCAATCTTCCTTGCATCTCGGCCACGTGCGTCACCGCGTGCGCCGCCCAGATGTCATGGCGGTTGATGTCGACCGCCTTTCGGCCCATTTCCTCGGCCTGCGCGTACTCGCCGGCCTCCTCGAGGCCATAGGCGTAGCACCCGAGCACGTAGCCATATCCCGGGACCGACGCGTCCCAGGCCGGCAGAGCCCGTGCCATGGTGTAACGCATCCGTTGGCTCTCGCCGAGGTACGAGAGAACAAACTGAGACACGCGCAGCGCGAGAATGTCTCTCGGGAATTCTGTCAGGAGCACATCCCAATGCTCGGCTGCTTCGCGCATCTCGCCGCGCGTCCAGGCATCGAGTGCGGCGAGATGCAATTGATCGCGGCGCGCTTCGCGCGCCCGCGCCACGACACTCTGCGCGCGACGGAGCGCAGCGACGGCGAGCACTTGGTGGTCGCGCTTGCTGGCCATCATGTGCAGGTAGCCGTCGAGACAATGGCCGAGCGCGCAATCAGGATCCGCGGCCAGCAGCTCGGCGAGTCGCTCGCGCGTATCCGCGCGGGCGCCGAGGAATGCGTCGATGACGCGGTCGATCATGTCACCCTGATCATGTCACCCTGATCATGTCACCCAGTAACGAACGATCGGATCGCCGGTGTTGACGACTTTATGCGTCCAGATCAACCCGACGAGCCCTTGTCCGGTCGACGTGACGCGCTCGACCACGTCGCCGAACACGCCCACGATCTCGGCCACCTCTTGGCCCAGCCTGATCTCATCGCCGATCCCCACCTTGATCCGCACGAGCCCAGAACGCTTGGCCCGGATGACCGTGCGACTCCGCGCGGCGATCCGGGAGCCGTTCGCGGTGTGGCCATCGATCATGCCGAGATGGCGCATGACGCTCTCGGCGCCCTCGAGATGCGTTTGGACGTCCTGCTCCTCGAGCGTGCCATTTCCCCCGGCTTCGGCGAGAATCGACACGACACCCATGCGCGTGGCCGCGTAGTTCAACGAGCCGGGAAACGGCGGGAGCATGTTGTCGTCAGTCGACAAGGAAATGAGCCGTGGAGTGAACGCGCCCGCCAGCGCTTCGCCTTTGGCGTCGAGCTCCCGACGCCCGGTGAGCGAGTACCCGGCGAACGGGAGGAGCTGTTCGCCCAGATCGCCAGCGTGAAAGTCAATGTGATACTGCGCGGCGGCGATCACCTCACGCAAGAGGATGTCGGCGAGCACCTCCGAGATCGAGCCGTCCTGGCGCCCGGGAGCGATCCGGTTGAGGTTGAGCCCGTCGAGCGGGGAGGTGAATCCCGTCCGGTGCTCGAACATGCGCATATTCACGACCGGCACGCCGATCACGGCCCCGTGGAGGCGCTCCGGGTCGAGCACAGTCAAGAGTCGCATGACCGCGTCGATCGGCGCGTATTCGGTCGCGTGCACGCCGGCAGTCACGCACAGCACCGGTCCTTCCTCGCGGCCGTTGATGAGTACGATGGGCATCCGAAGCGGACCGCTCGCGGTCTCTCCGATCGTCAGCCACCCGTGTTTTTTCTCTCCGCGCCGGGCGGAGAGGTCCCGAATGGCGATCGGGGATGTCATTGCGCGGCGCGAAACGCCTCGGCCACACCGCGAACGCCCTCGTCGATTTCCTGGTGCGTGGCGTGACTGAAGGCGAGGCGGACGTGATGCTTGGGGCCGGGGTTGGCGTAGAACCGGCTTCCGGCGATGATCGCGACGCCGTTCGCGGCTGCGCACGCCGCCACCGTGTCGCCGTTGGTGCTCTCGGGCAGGGTCAGCCAGACGTAGTAGCCGCCGTGCGGGCGGTCATACGTCGCCTCCGGCATGTCCCGCGCGAGGGCGGCGACCATGTGATCGCGATTCGATCGATACGCCTCCTGCACGCGCAGGATGTGCGATGGCAACCGCCCGGCCGTCAAGAATTCCAGGATGACACGCTGGGTAAGGGGGCAGGACCCAGCGTCGGTCTTGAGCTGCGCCATGCGCGCGATCAATGCCGGCGAGGCCGCGGCCCACCCCACGCGAAGCCCAGGAGCCATCAACTTGGAGAATGTCCCGAGATGAATAACCGTGTCGCCGCCAAGCGCCCTGAGTGACGGAGGGAGGGCGCCCTCGAACCGGACCTCCCGATAGGGGCTGTCCTCGACGACCACGATGCCACGGCGTTCGGCGTACGTGATGAGCGCCTGACGGCGCTCGATCGGCATCGTGATGCCGGTCGGGTTATGAAAGTCCGGGACGTTGTAGATGAATTTGGGAGTGACCGTCAAACGGTCGAGCGCCGCAACGTCGAGGCCATCGGCATCTTGGGGCACCTCGACGAATGTCGCGCCAAAGCTCCTGATGATGGGAATGGCGCTGAAGTACGTCGGCGCCGTCACGACGACCGTGTCGCCTTCGTCGAGCAGCAGACGACAGACGAGCTCCAGGGCATGCTTCGCCCCATTCGTGACGAGAATGTGGTCGGGCGTGACGCCGACGTTCATGTACCCCGCGATCCACGCCCGCAGATCCGGCAACCCGGTTCGCGGCGCGTACTGCAAGGTCTCGGCGCGATAGTGCGAGAGGGCGACCTCGGCCTCTCGGGTCAAATCGGGGAGCACGCCGGGGAAGGCATGTCCGGAGTCGAAGCCAATGGTGCCCGCGGGGACAGACCCCGGCAGAGTCGGCGCCAGGCGTTCAGCGCGACGCGCGTACATCCCTGAGACGGCCTCCCTATTTGTACGGACAAAACACGATGCTAATATGTACGGACTTAATGGCCGTGGGTCAAGTCCGCACGAGGCTCGTGACGTACGTGAATCGATCGCCCGGATGAATCGCGCTGGAGAGCTCGATCAAGGTGCCCGTTTCTTGGTAGTACCGCCGAATCGCGCGCAGGGCGGGGCTGCCCGGCGCGGCGCGCAGCAGCGCCGCCTGACGGCGTCCGAGGCGTATGGCCTGGATGCTCTGCTCGACGCGCGCGATCCGGATACCATAGACCTGTTCGAGCATGGCGGAGATCGGCCCGGTCACGTGACCCAGCTGCCGGCCGATGTCGGGCAGTCCGGCGTCGACGTAGGCCGTCGTCATGCAGATCGGCCGCGCGTCGTCCGGCACGGTTCTCAAGCTCGTCACCTTGAGCCAGGCGTGCCCCTCTCGACACTCGAGGAGGCCGGCGAGCGGCGCGTCGCAGATCACCCG
>Ga0210409_10003799_pt1 | contig 16611 bp, 21 predicted proteins | sample IncBWH17MmetaG_FD_161649 | JGI IMG/M metagenome (GOLD analysis project Ga0210409, IMG submission 161649) | Forest soil microbial communities from Barre Woods Harvard Forest LTER site, Petersham, Massachusetts, United States - Inc-BW-H-17-M | ecosystem: Environmental > Terrestrial > Soil >...
GTTGGTCTATCTCGGCAACGCTGTTAAAATTGAACGGCACTCCGACAAGTGGGGCTGTAGCTCAGCTGGGAGAGCGCCTCGTTCGCAACGAGGAGGCCACCGGTTCGATCCCGGTCAGCTCCACCAATCTTCTCAGCGGTTTGTAACGTTTCTTCCATACGAGATGCACCGAAACCGGTGCTGGTTATTGGACCAGATCGGACCAAGGTTTTGGACCAAGCCTAGATTTCTTTACTTGGTCGGCAACGTACCGCGTAAGTTTCGCAGCTGCCCGCTTTTGCCCTTCAGGAACGAACTGCGCATAGATATCCATCGTGGTTGAGATGCGCGAGTGCCGCATCTGTCCCTGAACCGATTTCGGGTCGGCTCCCGCCTGGAGTTGCCAGGTTGCACACGACGTGCGCAAGCAACGCCAGTTCACCACACCTAGGTTCAATTTCTCAGCCGCTGGCTGAATGAAGCGCTTGCGGATATTGTCCGCGTTGATCTCCCCTCCTCGCCATACCGACTGAAAAACGAGGTCCTCGGGGGCGGACCTTTTCACGACCTTGAGATGCCGCATAGCACGGCCGGCGCGTACAACGACCGTCAGATCTTTCAGTCGACGGATGCGATCCAGCACGTGAGAGGCGACGGCGACGGGCGCAGCGCTCGCTTGGGTCTTGGTGCATGACCAGTCTCCCTTCGAGAATCGCGCCGCCACAGAGATCGATCCCTCGCCGATGTTTTCCCACTTCAAGGCAGCGAGTTCGCTTATCCGCAAGCCAGTGTAAGCCGCGACATAGACCATCGAGGCGTAGGGCTCAGGAATCAGCAAAAGAAGCGATTGAAACTCCGCGGGAGAGATGACCGGTTTAATCAGCCTTCCACGCTTGTCGGGTGGTAGCTGAAGTTTTTCAAGTGGATTCCCCTCCAAAAACTCGAACCGCACCGCGGAGCGCAGCACGCTCGAGAGGGCATCGCGCACCTTCACCATCGTGGGATACGAGATGCCCCTGGCCGGCATGGCCGAGAAGAATCTTTGAAGAGTGAGTGGGGTCAGATCGCGCAGCATGCAGCCGCCGAAAATCGGCTCCAGGTGCTTGCGAATCGCCCCTCGGTACGTACCCTGCACGCCCTTAGCCAACAGTGGCAGTTCAGTCGGAATGTACGTGTCTTCAACGTAGGTCATGAAGTTTACGGTCGAGCCAACCGTAATAAGGCCGCGATTAACAAGTCGCAACCTCTCGGCGGCTATCTTCAGTACCTCCCGCTCCGGCATTGAGGCGGGGGCGAGCTTAATGCGTTCTCGTTTCCTTGCGACTCCGGGCGTGTTCTGCCAGAAACGCAAGTACCAGAACCTACCCTCGATTCTGGGTTTCGGATCCTGAAATCGTCTCCTTGCCATGCGCTCGATTTCCTCCGTAGAGATACGAGCGCCGGTGTTCGCCTGATGGGCCGAGACACTACCACGTGCTACTGCACCTTTAGGGGTGCGGTTATCTGTGGTGACCTGTGAAGAATCAGGATTATTCAAAGTAAAAAGGCTGCCCATTTGGCAGCCCTCCTTGTTCCAAAGACATCTCGTTGTGGAAGCACTCGAGAGGGGCGAAAGTCCCGCATCCATCTCGTTGATTTCGTTAGCCTGTCTTTCAGCCAGCGCGCGAGGTTATTTGAACGCTTTCTTTGGGAGCTTTATGCCTCGCCTCTTGAAAACTTCACCCATGATGTACTCGAGCTCAGGAAACGTGCCGTGTTTCGCTACGTACTCGGCGCAGATGTCCTCCCTAAGCTGCTTTGCCTCCGCGGCCGAATGTGGCTTGTCAGCGGCGCCCGTAGGCAATGCAATTCGCGTCGGTGACTGTTCCGGAGTCGCCGCATCTACGAACTTCATATTTTTGCGCTCAGCGGGCGTGAGAGCCGGCTTGCCTTTGGAAGGCGCAACCGGTCGGGACAGCGGTGTTCGTGGAAAGTCATTTCCCATTTGGGGTTTCTCCAATTCGGAAGATTGAGGTGCTGAACGGGCTCGCTGCTAGCCTTGCCCGTCTTGCGTAGACTCCGTCTTGTTCGCTCCTGCTCCACTCGGTAGCGGCGGCTCGTACTGGATGGGGCGGCGCTGGTTTGGATCAGGCAAATCGGATAGCGGGCTCCATTCGACCTCCGGACGCACCAGGGCCTGATAGCAACGCCCATCGGCGACGACTGCTTCGCCATCCAAACGAATAACGATTCGCAACGCATGGATCCACCGCGTCGGGATACCTGAGGTCGCAAGCAGGTGGCAACTACTCTGCCCCACTGGCCGGAAGACCTCGTACCCCTTTGACATCAAGTCGCGCGTGACTCGAGCGATCGCGCGGCTGTGGAGCGCGACCTTGTCGCTGGCCTTGCGTTCCAACTCTCTCTGCTTAAAGTGGGCGTCCATCTCGGCGTTTCTCTGAGCGACTTGGTTTTCGATGGCCTCGAGCGTGCTTTTCGGCACGCCAGTGCTATCCAAAGGGCCCCACTTATACTTGGCAAGCTGAGGCAGCCACTCGAAGGGTGGGAGGGCGTACGGAATGCCGTCAGAGGCGTAGTAGCTCTTTACCATGCCCTCGACATCGGCGACTGTCCAGCTCTTGCTCGTTGCCAGAACCCGGGTTAACGCCGCGGTGCAGGGCTGGTCCCAATAAAGCTCTCTGTCGAACCGCTGCTCGTATAGTCGTTTGCAGAGTTCGGGTACGACCTCATGAATGCGTTGGTCGTCATGACGGGTTCGGGTCTGTCGTTGCGATGATGCGGACAACTCGTCTGTAAACATGTGCTCTCCTTTCGCGCTTAGGCGAAGAGTTCTATGCGATTAAAACACCGAGATTTCTCGGCCAAAATCAACGGGCCCGGCCGTAACATCCAGCCGAGCCCCGCTCAGGAACAAACAGCCCATTCGATTCTTCAGCGCCGCCTCGCCTTGCCAACCCGGACCGGATCACCCCTCCAGCTCTCTTCGGCCGTCAGTTGCGCATGCCGAAACATCGCTGAAGTAGCAATGGCGCTACGTTCCGACTCAGACATCCCCGGGTCATGGAGCTTCCCAGCAAAGTGCCCGGCCATTTCTGCTCGACGAATCTGTAATGGTTTCTCTGCCGCTGTGACCCAGGAATAAAGTCCGTAGCGCGCCGAGTCCATCGCGTCGTCCAGCGGGTCGCCACCGACCTTCAGCAGATCACCGGGCTTCTTTGGATCATGAACCCTGCTGGGGATCGCTGCGATTAGCTGTGGACATGTGTCTGCGATTTGCCATTGCCCTCGCGCTAAGAGCTGGTACATCAGTTGCCATCCGCCGATACGATCGTTACTTCCGTCGATCGCTGCGAGGTCGCATCCGTCCAGGACCTCATTGACCTGGTCGCGCACGCTGTGACCCGTGCCAGTCTGCGACTTATTTGCCGGGTCCATGTAAACCACGACAATGTTCCGCCGCTGGCCGTTCACTTTTCCGTCGAGATCGAATCGCCGGACCAGCTCGTTGGCAAAGTCGTAGGCCGAGGCGTGTTTCAGAATCATCTCGCCGATGGTGACAATCTTCCCATCCTGCAGGCACACGTGGAGATGGGCCGCGGCCGAAGACCGACCGAACCCGTAATCGATCGACAGAAAGTGTGAATCCCACCAGTGTGCATGGATGCTTGCCCAGGGGACGACCATGCGGCTCTGATCCCAGTGCGCGAAGTAGCTCCCCTCGACGGCGCCCCACTCGCCGCGCACCCACTTAGCCTGTAGAGCCAGAGGCAAGTCCTTAAGACTGGCGCGGTACGCATCGCCTGCCGGCGTCCCGACTGCATAAGTCGGGTTCGCGTCGATTGACGCCCGAATGGCGCGGTACTGTTCCGGCCGATATGCGCCTTTCTCCTCACCTGTTGCGGGCTTCTTCTCGCCATCGCATCCAAAGAGACACTTGAGTGCTTCTGCACCTGCGCCGCCTGGCGTGCTTGCTCCCAGAATCTGAGCGGGAGCCGGCCGCCCCGCAAGGTCAGAAGCGAGCGGACTCCGCACCGAACCCGACATGAAGCGCCAGACCTCCAATTCGCACTCCGCCCACTCATCGATGAGTAGCGTGTGCACCTCAAACGACAAGACCTTGCGCGCGTCCTCAACGTTTTGGGCAGTGACGAACCATACCTTCGAATCTTTGAAAGAGCCATCTCGATCCCGGGCCCGGATAATAGCTGTGTGATCGGACAGGTTCAGGTCGTGGTAGAGGTCCTGAGGAAGCTTCAGCATCTCGTCCCATACGGACCGCTTCAGTTCAGGCCACGTTTTTCTGAAGATCGCCACCCGGCAGCCCGGTATGAGATATGCCGTCTGGATTGCCTTCCAGAGGAGTGCAGCGCTCTTGCCGCAACCACGATTCCCGTGGAGAAGTACATGGCGTTCGGTTGCCGAGAAGAACTCTATCTGGGCCGCATGCGGGACAAAGATGGCTTTCTTGACTTGTGGCTGCCCCGTACCGTCTAGTTCAACCTCGTAGACGGAGAACGGCACCCGATTACCGTAGTCGCCAGCAAAGTCGATCAGGGTCGGCATTCAAATTCTCCGACTAGCCGACGCTTGACTGTCTGCCAATCCAGACCCAATTCTTTGGCGATTGCATTTACCGATGCGCCCGAAGCACGCAAGGCTCTGAGGCGAACCAGATCGGCAGTGGCACGAAGGCGTATCGCTCGTCTGTTTTCTTGTTGCTCCTTGGGCGTCGCCCAGCGGCAATTTCCGGGCTCATAGTGTCCGTTCACATTGATCCGATCGAGGGTTTTGCCGACTGGGCGTGGACCCATGTCGGCCAGGAAATTCTCGAAGCTGTTCTTCCAGCGATCGCACATCGTGATGCCGCGGCCACCGTAGTCTGGGTAGTGAGAATCGCGAACATTAAAACAGCGAGTTTTCGCGCTATACCACGATATGTATGCGGGTGAGTCGCCTGAACGCCGAGAGTGTCCGTGTGTCGCCCTGGCTTTGCCATTTTCCCGAGTTACATCGACGCGCAAGCAGCCGCAACTCTTGGTATTGCCACTTCGAAGGTCTTTTCCTGGGACGGCACACAGAACGCCACAATCGCACCGCGTTGACCAAATTGCCCTGCGGTCCCGGTTCGTGCAAATGATCGACTGCGCTACAAGGCGCCCGAATCTCTGCCCAGATATGTTTTTAGCTGCCATGATCGTCTTTCGGAAGATTCAGAATCACTTCTGCCGACCTTAAGGCCCCGCCCTCAACTACCACGCCGGTCTCTCTTTTCGGCCCACCATCCGTCCGCGGCAAGATGATTAGGACCCCGCCGCCCTGCTCTCGATCGCCTTTGTCGGGGACGTGATAGCCTCCCCAAGAGGCCGCTAATTCGGCATACTGCCGACGCTCTGACCAAGCGATCACGTCGCGACTGTCTTTGACCGAGCCCTCGCTGCTGAAGAATTTGGTCTCCATGGCGTCGAGACCTTCGGAGATCGCCTTAGCAATTCGCTCCGGCGGGACCGTTTCACGCATGAGAGCGGCGAAGGCGTGGCGGACGTCTTTCGTCTCAATCTTGGCTGGATGATCAGCCATCGCCTCGCTGTACCCGGCCTCTAGAGCGGCCTGCCTCTTGGACTTACCAGCAACTCGGCCTTCGAGATAGCGCTGTTTCTTTGGCGGGAGTTCCGCGGTGATTTCCGCAACCGTCCGTACCTGTTGTTCCGATACGTGTTCCTTATGCCGAAAGAGTGCGGACACAGTGACGCTGTACCGTTTCGAAACATTCCGAAACGGAACGCTGTTCCGAAACAAGGCGTCTTCGATCGCCTGGCGCTCCGGATGGGCGCAGATGGAGCAGACTCTAGGCATCGGGGTCCTCGCCCTGCCCGAACTTGTTCAGGATCTCCTGGGACATGCTGATTGCCTGTGACCAACCCCGGATGACGTCGGCGCAGACCGATTCAACAGCCTCGAGGGAACCGATGGCGCCTTCCATGCCCTGACTTGCTAGGGTCTGCTTCAAGTCGGTAACGGCAGCTGATAGACGCTCGAAGTCAATCTCCCGAACGCGATCCGAGAAGCTCACCTCCTGTGCAGCGTCTTCGGCGTCGCCGAACCGGGTGATGGCGACGTACTGCACGTGATTGTTCAGGAAGTCCGCAACTCGCTGGGCTTCGTCGAATGAAGTCCCTGGGCCTAGGTCAAGCGAGAGAAAGTCAGGATCAATCAGCGGGCGCTCGTGGACTGGTTCCGTCCCACATGGCTCCGCAGTAATGAACGGATCAGAGACCGGCTCAAGAACGCCCTCGCGGACCTCGCGCATGAACGTTGGGCCCTCTTTCACCACGAATCGGTACTGCGCTCTCTTAGTCGTTGCCATCGTCGTCTGATTGCTCACCTTTTTGGCGCGGTATAGAATCTGGCACTTCGGTTGCATTGAAATAATTGTGCAAGATGCAGTGGAGTAATGATGCGGCTCGTCCTAACGGCATCGCTTCTCTTATTTGCCGCTTTACAGCAACAGCCGAACCCACACATCCGTACCGGTAAACCCACTGTCCACGAAGGGGATGCTAAGGGCGAAGCAGATGACGAACAGCAAGAACTGAAAGACAAACCTGCCATCACGATTCAAGAATGTGAGCGTTGCGCTATTATCGAAAAATGTGTTGGGTGTTCCGCCGTAGGCGATCCACATGCTGAGGCCAGCAAAACAGACTCCTATGATCCCCGCCACGATTCGCTCTATCGGGCCTATCTCGGATTCACGATTTTCGGAGTTGTCGTAGCGCTCGGCGGCATTCTTGCTATCTACAAACAGACCAGTGCCACAAAGGATGCGGCTGTGGCCACACAGATATCTGCCGAAGCTGCTTTGCGCTCGGCTCAGGCTACGGAACGCAGCGTCAAATTGCAGGAGAACACTCAGCGGCAGTGGGTTGATCTGCGCGGTTGGCAGGTCCACCGGATTGGAACAACTGACCCGCTGGAGATTGAGTTCCGAGTCGCTAATCCAACTGGTCTGCCCCTTACGTTGCATGGAATCGTTGTAACCGTAAACGGCAAACGGATTGACGAAAATGCGCCAATTGTGCTGATTACGCCGAACGATCCATTCCCACATGGCATTGCCGTATCGCTCAGTACGGAACAAGAAGAACTGTACGCTCGGAATGCTTTGTCGTTTGAAATCGAATGCACTGTCCTTTTTGCAGACTCTCATAACATCCATTGGGGTCAGAATATCGGCTGCCGGCTGCTCTGCGGCAAGACGGGGAAGCCGACCATTGCGATCACTAAGAACAAACTGTATGAAAGTGGGGTTCCCGGGGAACGTGGATCGCGGGAAGTGGAACTCCCCAAATGACCATGTCGCGGCAAGGAAGAACATCACACCGAAAACAGTTGATTTCTGAAGACCGCTGCCTTCCATAAACGTCGTTGATCCTGCCCAGCTAAGTCCTTTGCTTGAGTGTTCCAGAATCATTGCTGCTCGCCCTTTGCGTCGGTCGCCTTCGACAGGGCCGCAATCTGTTGCCGCAGCATCTCGCGCCGGTCCCGAAGCTGGGCGTCGGTCAGCGGCTCAGGCATAGGCTTCGGTTTGGATGCTGGCGCCTTTGGCTGTTCCTGTTTCGGCTCCGTGACGGAGGGCGGTTCGATCGGTTTGGCCACGAGTTGTAGGCGCGGCATTTCCGTTAGCAGCCTGGACTCGGGGACTTGTTCGACTGCCGTCCAGATTCCATACTCGGCAATGAATCGCTTTTGCTGGTGCGGAAGGTCGGAAGCACGCATAAGCTTGTACGCACGCCAGCCGCCAGTGCGTCTGACCGTGTCCAGAATGCGTTGCGACAAAACAGGCGGAGGTACCCTGCGAACACCTTGGTCAACCACATAGCAGCCCTGTGGATCACTCTGGACGTACTTCTCGGCAAAATTCACAACAACTCCCCAGGCTGCCCGGGCCTCCGCGTCTTGTTCGTCCCTCGGGTTATGGCCAACCAATTCGCGCAGTTCTGCGGGTTTTGGAAACCATTTCAGTTCTCGGATAGCCCGCCCGACGGAGCGTCGGATTTGCTCGTCGGATAGATCCCCCAGGCTCTCGACGTACATCGCCAAAAGCTCCGCTGTCAGCGGTTCCCGGAATATCTCCGCCAACGCCAGCAATTGCTTAGTGCGCCACTCGACGCTCGAGGATTGCGACTGCTTCTTCTGCAGCAGCGATATTGTCAGCCTGCCGGCGCTCTGCTCGGTTCCCGTTTCCGTTTCCATCGTGATGAGGTCCTTTCAGCTTGTTGAAGCGGTCCTGAGGGCCGGCCGCGTAGCTGCCAAGGTTAGGCAGCCACTTTCTGGGTCGATCACTTGCGATTCCCTCTGAGCGAAACCGATTGCGCACCATTTCCGCGAGTTGCTCTGGGGTCCAGCTGGGATTTCCAGATAAAAGTCGATCGAGTGTTTTTCCTTCGCTTCCGTCCCAAGGGCAGACCACCCTAAACTTCCGTAGATACGACTCTTGGATTAGTTGGCGAACGGGACCATGACGCGGGTCCGCTTCGCTGGTTTCAGCTTCGACCTCTGCGGAAGCGGAGGAAGGTTTTGTACTACGGTCTGGTCTGGTTGGGTTGGGTCGGGTGGTGGGCATTGCTCGGTTGGTATCCAAGCATGCGTCTTGCATGCCTGTGGTATGCGGCGAGCATGCATCTAGCATGCTCGGGGCATCGGTTCCCCAGCGTGCGGCTGCAGCCTTTTTTGCTTTCGCAATCCTCAATCCTCGAGTCGCTGCCCACGGGTTGTGCTCGACCCAGTCGTGGATGCTGCGGACGTCATCTTGACCATCCAGGAAACCGACCTCGACAAGGGCTCCAACGAACGTGTTTGGGTCGCCCGACCATCCCGCAGCGATTTCGATATCCTCGTTCGACATCCCGGACAAATCCCCGTCCGGCCGGTTATCCGCCACCCACAGGAACAGGCACACCAAAGACCAGCATCCCGTGGCACCAACACGACGTTGAAGCTTCACCGTCTTCGGGTGTCGCGGAAAGGCGGTCGAGATTCGCGCGTCATCAGCCATGAGGTTCAAAGGCCTCGCCAAGCTGTTCAAGAGCGCTTTCCAGACGTGCAAAGTGAACCGTCAAAGACCTCAGGAGGTTCGCCTGGTGGCCAACAGGTGCCACCGCGGCAGCTGACTCCAGGCGCTCCCGGGCGTGCGTGACGGACTTGGCGCTCTCGTAAATCTCCTCGTGTGTCAACACGGATTATGGCCAGCGATTGTCAGCCAACTGGCTAGGCAGTCCAACATTCACACGATCAGCACCGGCGAGGCGCCGCAGAGACTCCGCAGTTATGAGCACACGGCGCCCGATCCGAATCGCACGCAATGCTCCCGATTCGATAAGCATGTCGATTGCTCCCGGGGACAGATCGAGTGCCTCTGCTGCCGATTTTCTTCCATACAGAAGCTGCTCAGTGGGTGCGACTTTTAGTAGCGTGGACATCCTCCTCCTTCTCCCCCGCGCGGTGGTCGTGAACTATTTGTTCTTGCTTGAAGCGGCTTCGGCGCGATTGAGGAACGCCAAGAGCCATCGTTTGCGGTGATCTCCAAGCGCCGGTATCGGATAGTGGATTCGTGGTGGACGCTGTAGCTTGTTAAGCCTCTTCGCCAAGGGTGTCACCGCGCCCCTGTCTTGATCCAGTGGCCGCCGTTGAATTGCATGCGGGGCGATGCGCACCGAAATACCTTGTTGTACCTCGTCCTCCGCGCGTCGTCGGCTGATGTGATACAAGGGGGGGTCCACGACAGGGTTCGAATCTGAAGTAAAGACAGAAATCCTCATATGGGAGGCACCGCTGCGTCGCGGGCAAACTGACTACATCATGACTCTCGATAGATGGACAATGCTTACGCTGTAACTTTTTGGCGAGTTTTCGTTACAGGGATTGGTCTCAAAGGGCGGACAGGGATTGTCGAACAGATTCAGGGTCGCGACCTTCGGCGGCTGCCACCCACTCGTGGAAGAATTTGGTGGGCGTAAGATCACCCCTCACCCGCTTGAAATCCCGCCCTCGGAACGCCATCGCCCTGCTGTCGTCTAGAAAAAACAACAGCGAGGCTTTGTTGTTCGTCAAATACGGAAATGACTTGGGTGAAGCTTCGATCACGTCGTTTATGAGCTGTCGCACTGCGTCGGAAGTATCGGGCCATTCTTTGCGAACCCTAATTTGCAGCTCGGTGATTTCCGCAATCCACGCCGGCTTGACGATCTTATGACGAAGGCTAATTCTTCCCTTTGCCCTTCCCAATCGAACGAGGACGGACCTGTATATCTCGTCCAACAAAGTTTTGAGTTTTCGGTCACCACCCTTCTCGCCGTACTGCCACGACCACAGGCGTTGCCTCACCAGAACCGAATTAAAGAGGATAGTTCCGTACTGTTGTGCGGCATCATGCAAGTAGTAATCGAACTTGGCGCGGATGGATGGATCGAGGTCGCTTAGGCTGCCCTGGGCCTGTTTTACAGCTTCTCGTTCAGCATCAGAAAGCCGAGTTTTCGCAAAGTCGTACCATATCTTCGCATCGATCGAAGCACTAATCGCGTTGACCTTTGCTGAATCACGCGGCAGTTCTCTTATGGAGAGAATGTCAGTTGTTTGGAGGCTTAGGAACTGCTCGCCTAAGGCAGCTTCGGCGAGATCATTCCTCACTTTCGTCAGTGCGTTGTCGGGCTTGACATTTTTCACGGTCACCTTCCTGTTTGTGACCTTCCTGTTCTCTGAAGTAACCCGGAAGGCGAGGTCAGGAAGTACCTCGCCTTGTCACTCGCCGGCCGTCACCGGAGAGCTATCCAGGCCCACACTGCAGAGGGATGTATTTCACAATCGAGAGCGTCTCGCAAGGGGGAAAAAAGCAAAAGTGATATCTAACTTGTTAGATCTCTCCAGGCGAGTGCGAGTGCACCGTTCGTGGGCAGTTCTACATTGATTGAGACGTAGGTTGGAACCTTGTCTTTTTGGGGGTACCATTCGAACGCCATGAGTCATCGTCGAAACAATCCCACCTCTCGCCACGAACAAGAGATTGCTGCCGCATCAATCCTTGGCAGAACGCGGTCTGATGCGACGGCATTTTGGACTGCTTTGTCCGCGCTTGCCGCTTGCTGTGCAGCCGTGTTCGCGGGATGGGCGGCGCTAGAGACACGATGGAGTGCCCTTGAAGCCGAGAAGGCCACGAAGGCTGCTGTCTGGTTACAACTCATGAACGACTATGAGGCTCCAGAAATGCTGACATCAATGAAAGAACTGCGAGCGTGGCAACAAACAAACCCTAAGGATTTCGCTAACCTCTTTAAGGCCATGCTGCTAACGCAACCAAAAACAGCCGCCGAGCAACATCAAGTTGATACGCTTGATCAGGACAGGCGGCGCGTCAGTGGCTTCTTTTCTCGGCTTGAAACACTCTGCGAGGGTGGAATCATAGATGAACAGTTCGCTCGAAAAGCGTTTGGTGGCGGTACGTATCGCTTCCTCATAGATGTGGAGAAACCGATGCAACATGCCAAAGCTGAAGCCCTTCTGGAAACCAAGAGTTTCTCGCAGGAGGACAAAGTTGCAGCCGACAAGCGCGAGATCGAAGTACTTAGCTTTTATGCGCGGGTCCTACACTAGACCGAAGCAGAGAGAAAGTAACGTTCTGAAGTGCTGGTCGTCGGTAATGTTGACCGGTAATCCATAGCACGTCACCATCGTGTCATTCCCTTATCGGAGTCCACCTAATGACGCGATTGCTTGCAGTTTCTGTCCTCTGTCTTGCCCTAGCTCTGCCCGGCTTCGCTCAACACAAAACGACGCCACGTCCGCACTATGGTGGCGGCCATCACACTGAATCGCACGGCGGGACTTATCCCGGTGGACACGGCAGCAGCCACAAAGGGGGCCACTACCGTAGTCCGAAAACTGTCGATCGGTACGGGACACACAAGTAGCTGAGAGGAAACCTCAGCGGGAGTTACAATCGGCCTATGACTGAAGAGAAGAAAAGCCTCTTCGAGCGTTATGCGCAGTTTATCGTACCTGGCGCGGTGGCGGTGGCGACAATGTTCCAGAAGCAGAAGTCTGTCGCGCTGGCTTTGATCGGGCTGGGTTTCGCCTCTCTCGCCGCGAGCGCTGCCCCGTGGGTGCGAAAGAGGTTCCGGCAGAGGAGGCTCGCAGTTGCAGAGAAGCTGCAGGCAGCCGCGGCAATGGTCGACATGGGACGCCACATCCGCAAGTTCAAGGAGCTCGCGGGCATCCAGAATACCGACACCCTGCACTGGATTGTCTTCCACTATCTCTGCGGGAGCAACGGGACCTGGCACGGAAGTTTGGAACTGGCTCCGCCGAAGATGTTCTTCGATCTGAGTGAACAACTGGCCAGCCGGTATGCGCAGCGCATGATCCGCGGAGCCAGCTACGAGGCTCTCAGGGCGACGGTGGACGAGCTCAACTACATCGTCTCGTCCTTCTGCAGCTATTACGCTCGCCCGGTCTACGAGAAGGTCTCTGGGAAACTGCAGCCGGAACTCAGCAAGCAGTACACGCCACTCGTCGAGGAAGGGTTGATTCAGTATCGTGAGCGCCTCGTTGCGTTCTTAGGCTCTTATGGTGACTTCCTGAAAGAGTTGGACGAGAAGCTCGACAGGCCCCTGAGGCTTGCGTCCTACTTCGAAAGCCCGAAACCGATAACGAAGAGCCTGCCCCAGCTAAAGCCGGTCTTGCAGCCTTAATCTTAGGGTTCTCAAAAGTGAGGTGTTCGAGATGCAAAATCGGCCTACCGAAGACGAGATCCGATAGGCCGATTGGGTTGTTGAGGTGAGGAAATCTACTTCGTGCATTATCACCCGACAAGTTGACATCTCACACGCTAAGGAACGGTTGTCACTACACACCGCATTGGGCTTTTTATTTGAGGAGGCAGATACACTCGTTGCACAGCGACCTCGATTCCTTATAGGCTTGTTAGTTTCCAGTATTCTCTCTACAGACGTCGCTTAGATTTTCGCAGCCACTAGCTGCCCCTGAGGCCCGAGTGAGCACCGAGCCAAATACTCCGGAACTACCGCCAGAAGTGTTCAATGTCTATTGCGATGAAAGTTGCCATCTCGAAAACGACCATCAGAAAGCAATGGTACTCGGCGCGTTATGGTGCCCCGCATCCACCACTGCGAAATTGAGTGACGGTATACGACAGATTAAGATCGCCCATCATTTCGACAGACGATTCGAAATCAAGTGGACGAAGGTCTCCGCCGGGAAGGTGGAGTTCTACCTCGATTTGGTGAGATTCTTTTTTGCTAGCTCAAGTTTGCACTTCCGAGCCGTGATCATCGCAGACAAGGCAAAACTCCGCCACGAGGAGCATCAGCAGACTCATGACGACTGGTACTACAAAATGCATTTTCGTCTTTTGGAGAATCTGCTCAACCCCAAGGCTCGCTATCATATTTTCATAGACATCAAAGACAACTGGGGAGGGCGAAAGGTTGATCACTTGAGAACGGTGCTGAGCAACAATCTCTATGATTTTTCTCAAACCATCGTCGAGCAAATTCAGATAATTCGATCAGAAGAATCAGAGCTGTTACAGCTCTCTGATTTGCTTATTGGTGCCGTCAGCTATGTGAATCGCCAACTGTGGGAGAATCCGGGGAAACTGCAAGTAATTGCAGAAATCCGCAGACTCTCCGGTTACAGACTGACTCATACTACTCTTCTCAGAGAAGACAAACTCAACCTGTTTCGATGGGCTCCCTGGGAGATGCGGGTGTGAGCACCCTTCCGCCGTGGTTGCCTGCGATACTGTCTGTCGAGCCTTGGTGTGACGCAGTCGTTGAGGCGCTTTACGTCGTTTTCGACCGGGACTTCAGGCGATCGAGGCCGCTCCTCGATGGGAAAGAGGTTCATTACTTCCAGAACGTTAGGCCGGATGGAAAAGAGGATATATTTTGGCACCTTATCACAACCGAAGTAGACGAAAGAAGAACCGCGCGGACTCCTGATGTCCCGAGGGCTGCTCGTCTTCCGTGGGTGAGATGTCTCATCGAACACTGCGCTGAGAATGAGGTGAGGCTGTGGGACTATCGGGAACACACCGGAGATGTGAAAACCTACATTTGGTTCGTGGACGGTGACTTCCTCATCATATTCAAAAGGCTCAAAGACGATCGCCGTCGATTACTCACATCTTTTTTCATTCTCTACGGGGATTACCGCCGGAAACTTGAAAAGAAGTATAAGAAGCGCGTCTAAAAAGACAAAAGGCCAACGCAGAGCGTCAGCCCAACTCCTTCCACACATGGTGGATGAATACGTATATGATGCTCGCTTCTAGGGCTTTGATTCAAGCATTAAAACCGCTGTAAAATCAGTGCTTTAGACGATGCTCCCCTTGGACGGAACCGCCGGTTCGCCTAGCGCATAGCGGCATAATCCCGCCTAGAGCTTTTTACCACGCCCGCGGACCACATCGTTAAGCTGCGATTGCGAAGCTGTTCCCACTTTTCCAGCAGCGCGGCGTCGCCTTTTCCGCCGAATGATGCCACCGCGCACGTTCGAGAAACAAGTCTTTTCCGGACGCTGGGAACGCTCAAGTTGGACGTCCGAGAATCAGTTCCTTGGCGAACCGGAGTTGTCAGGGATTTTGGAAGCGTGCCTGGGAGTCCTAGCTTGGTCCGAATCTCAACTCAACAAGTTCCTGGCTCTCCTGGGAAGCGGGTGACCATTTCCACTTGGAAATAGCGTCCTGAGCAGCCTTCAGCAGCAGCGGATTTCCGCCTATGGGTCGCGCGGATTTCACGCTACCGTTGGGTGCCACGGTGACGATAAGCTTTACCGTTACCCGTGAGGTGCAATTGGCGAGCGAGCTCCGGATATTGGGGGGTTACCCTGTCTTGAACCTTGCGCAAGCCCTCCGGCTGCTGGGCGAGAGCGGAGAAATTCGAAGATGTGCAGATAGCACAGAGAACGAGGCACGTGATGGCGGTCCAGCGTTGCATCTATGGCGGGGCTATTGGATAGCGCTTCCTGTGCTCGAGAAGACAGTGTTTGCACTCGAGCCAATCATTCGGATCGTGCCGAGTGCAATGATCAATACAACAGCCAGCATGACGGAATATTCCGCTACGTCTTGGCCATCGTCCTTAGACCATAATCGGCTAAGTGAGTGAGTCATGTTCTTCTACCGGAATCTTCACCAGATTGCTGCAGCTCCGCTGCTAGCACAATGGCTCGTTGGTGGCCGTTACCGTCGTAAGGGACAAAGGTGACTGAAGTGAATTTCGGGTCCGGCACGCGGCTACTCCCTCATAGAGGAGTATCATTTTGCGGTGCCTCGCAAGCGCGGAAATCCGAATTGGGGACGACCAGTTCAGCCGAGATCCGGTCTCGCTACTGAGTTCGAACAACAAGTTCATCGATTGGGACTCACGATGCAGACCTGTGCAGATTCTGGTCCCCTACGATACTGGTGCGAGCGTAACTGCAATCGATGCTATGTGCCGGAATGGTTGCTGCGTGCATGGAGGATCGATGTGGACCCGAGTCTCAGCGATGCGCCGCCGCATCGAACGTGGCTAGCGCGGGGCACGGCGGCCAGGAGATCAATCGACTAGCCCGGCAACTCGATCCGGCCAGGATGTCTCTTGTCGCGCTCGTGCTCCTCAGCAAGTACCTTCTCGAGCCACCTCGCTTGCATCTCTGCCAGCATCTTGTCCGCAGAAGCGGGATCGTGAACGATGGAAAACTCCTCACCACAGCTATCGCACCGGAAAATGCCCATCTCTTGAAAGCCCACTGCTTTCTCGCGGGTCTGACCCTTCTTTATCGCTAGCATGCGTACCATGCTGATCACGCCGCCCGATTCAGTTCGTTGCACTTCTGACAGAAGCATTTAAACTCTGGTTTCTCGGGGAACGCTATGTGAATGCAGTTCAGGCAGACAAACCAACCTCCCGGGCGAGGCAACATCGGACGGAAACCCTCACCCAGGCCGCAATACGGGCAGCTTACGATCTGCTCTGGCATTCTTAACCTTTCTGTTCGGTGAACGCCAAGCGATTGGCGTTATCCTCTACTGTATGGACCCGAAATTCAGGCGGGGGATAGAAGCGCTGTTCTGGTTCTCTCTGGGAGTCGTCACCTACGCGTGTCTGGTTCATCTTCATCATGCGAGGTAACACGATGAGGCCTGGACTCCGCGGAATGGCGCAGTTGGGCGTTTGTGCATTTAGGTGGGGATCGTTCTCCTCTGTCAATTTTTCATCTTTCGCCTTCCGGGGCGTGCTCTCGCTGCGACCGGAGAGCTCTTGCGGTGCCGAAGATTCGAAGGCCCAAAATGCACTGCATTGAAATCGGTTAGGTTGACCCTCAACCGGTCCATCACCTTCACGACATGGCGAAACTCGAGCCATGCCAACTTGTTCAATTTGTCGGTTTTTAGGATGCTGTGCAGGTATCGGCCTTGCCGGTCCATTTCCTGAACGATCGAGGAGTGGTCTCTCATGGCTGCGCCTTCTTCTTGCGCTCCGCGGCTTTCTTGCTACGAGCCTTAGCCGCGGCCTTTGAAGCCTTCGTTGCGATCTCGCGCCTTTGCTCCGCTGTCATCGTCTTAAGCCGAGC
>Ga0210409_10003800_pt1 | contig 16610 bp, 16 predicted proteins | sample IncBWH17MmetaG_FD_161649 | JGI IMG/M metagenome (GOLD analysis project Ga0210409, IMG submission 161649) | Forest soil microbial communities from Barre Woods Harvard Forest LTER site, Petersham, Massachusetts, United States - Inc-BW-H-17-M | ecosystem: Environmental > Terrestrial > Soil >...
ACAAAATATGTTGCAGGCCTGGGCGCCAGCGGCGATCCGTCGCCTTTCACTGCGCTGGGCTGCTTCGTCGGCGCGCAAGCGGCCGTCAAGCACTACCTGGGCCGCGATTCGCTGCAAGGCCTGACCGTTGCGGTACAGGGCCTGGGCAACGTCGGCTACGACTATGCACGCCGCCTGCATGAAGCCGGCGCCAAGCTGATCGTCACCGACATCGACCAGGCCGCGCTGGAACGCGCGCGCGCCGAGTTCGGCGCCGAAGTGGTGGCCACCGACGCCATCTACGATGTGCAAGCCGACATCTACGCGCCGTGCGCACTGGGCGCCACGCTCAACCCGGCTACCCTGACGCGCCTGAAGGCCAAGATCGTCGCCGGTGCCGCCAACAACCAGCTGGCGACCGCGGAAGTCGGCGAACTGCTGCGCCGCAAGGAAATCCTGTACGTCCCGGATTTCGTAATCAACGCCGGCGGCATCATCAAGGTCTGCTACGAGTACTACGAAAAGCCGGAAGCCGATGTCGAAGCGCATGTGCGCGAAATCGGCGTGACGCTGTCGGAAATCTTCAAGCGCGCCGACTCGGAAGGCTTGCCGACCAGCGTCGTGGCCGACAAGCTGGCTGAAGCTCGCTTCAAAAAATAAGGAAACAAGGTGGGGTGGAAGACGTAACGGTTTCCACCCCATTTTTATCCGCCCATTCCGCATGCTGCCGGCAGCGCACGCTGCTCGCGGTTTGCCGGGAATCGAATTCGACCGCAAGACTCAGGGTGCACAGAAGGCTATGTATCTGTAAACTGTCGTCATAAGCTAAGCACAGCTATCTGATCTGACGGGAGCACCACCATGAATCTATTCCTACACCGCGTCGCCTCGCCCATTGGCGTCATCCTGCTGGTCACCGACAGCCAGGATCGCGTGCGTGCACTGGACTTTGAAGACTATGAGCCGCGCATGCGCAGCTTGCTGACGACCCATTACGGCCATTACACCCTGAGCGATGCAAGTTCGCCGTCCGTTGCCGAGCCCGCTCTGCAACGATATTTCAACGGCCAGCTGGATGCGCTGAAGGATATTGCGGTAGCCACCAACGGCACGGAATTCCAGCAACGGGTCTGGACCGCCTTGCGCCAGATCCCGCCGGCCCGCATGACCACCTACGGCAAACTTGCCCAGCAGCTGGGCGAGCACAACGGCGCCGCCCGCGCGGTGGGCAGCGCCAACGCCACCAACCCGATTGCCATCATCGTCCCCTGCCACCGGGTGGTGGGGGCCGACGGCAAGCTGACCGGATTTGCCGGCGGCCTGGAACGCAAGGCCTGGCTGCTTGGCCACGAACGGGCCGAGGTCGGCGATCCGGAAAGCATGCGGCTGCCGGGTTTCTGAGGCCCGGTTTCGGCTCTTAGTGCGCCTTGTCCAGCACCGTCACCGTAATCTCTTTGCTGGAAATATAGTAAGGCACGTGGTTATGGTCGGCGAACAGCAGCCGCAGCGTGTGCTTGCCGGCCGGCAGATCCAGCAGAGTCTCGGTTTCGCCGTTGCCGAAATGCTTGTAGTGCTGGTGCTGGTACTCGTTCGGCTTGTCGAACGGGATCGGCGCCTTGATGTCGGCCGGCATCGGCATATCGATCAGGATGTGATGATGGCCGGTGTCGTGTATGTCGCCTGCCGCCACCGGCGACACGCCCATGCCGGTAACCGCGAAGGCCACCCGGAACGGCGAGCGCACCTGGTCGCCATCCTTGATATTGACGAAATAAGCCAGCTTCTCGCCGACCGGAAACGGCCGCGTGCGCTCCGATGCGCTGATGGTGCTGATGATGGAATCGGTATCGACGTGGGTATCGGCAGCCTTGGCCGCAGCCGCCGTTGCGGCCGAGACGTGGCCGCAAGCCAGTACTGCGCCGACCAGCAACGGCAGGGCCAGCAGCGCGGGAGCGTAGGCAGCGGATTTTTTAGCTAAAGCATTGGGTAAAGTCTTGCGTTGCGCGGTCATTGAATTATCCATAGGGCTGGTGTGGGAAATGATGTGTCGGGTACGCCTGTAACAACAACTTGGACTAGCAAGAATCAATCCTTGCCGCATCCGCCACCGTGCTCGGCATCAGCCAGCGCGGAAACTCAAGCAAGGTCTTGCGCAGGCAATCGCGGTAACCCATCTCGCCGCTGATCAGGCCGGCAAAATCCTGGTTGACGCGCTGGTTCAGCACCAGATGAGAAAACGCCCGTTTCGGAAAACGGTAGACCAGCTGCGCCATCCAGCTTGCCGCGCGCAACTCGGGCAGCAGTTCGCGCTGCAACAGCCGGCTGTAGGCCATGGAATCGCCGCGCAAACCATCCGCGGCGATCGCCCGGGCAGCCAGCGTCGCGGTTTTCAAAGCGAAATAAATCCCTTCGCCGAACAAGGCTTCCGCCAGCCCGGCGGCATCGCCCAGCAGCCACACGCGGCCGCGCTGGAATAGCTGGCGACGATTCGCCAAAGGGATGATATAGCCCTGGTATTCGACTTTACGCGGCCGCCGCAGGCTGGCGTAGGCCGCGGTAAAGCGCTCCAGATGCTGGCGCAGGGCGGTGCCGCCAAAAGGTGAGTACACACCGACATTGAAATGATCGCGCTTCGGGAAGATCCAGCCATAGCCGTGCGGCATGCCGTCGAAGTCGAACAGCGCGCGCTGGCCGAAGCGCTCCAGGGCTCCTTCCTCGGGCCAGAGCATGGCCTCCAGCGCCGGTACATAAGCCACCAGGTCCTTGCCAAACAGGCGGTTGCGCACAGCGCTGGCGGCGCCGTCTGCCGCCAGCAGCAAACGGCTGCGCAGCACCCCGCAGCTGGTCGTCACGCTGACGCCGTCCGCGGATTCGGTGGCGTCGACAAACGCCGTCTCGGGGCAGAAGCGTACGCCTTGGGCACAAGCGCGGTCCAGCAGCATCTGGTCGAATTCGCTGCGCACCACGGTGCAAGCTGCCATCGGCTGCATTTCCTTGAGCACGGCGTCGCGGTTGCCGTACGTAAGAATGGCGCCGACTATCGGCTGATGCATGGCGGCGCCGAGTTCAAAGCCAAGCAGGTCCATGGCTTTGCGCGACAAACCGCCGCCGCACACCTTGGCGCGCGGGAATGCCTGCTTGTCGATGATAGTCACCTGCAGCCCCTGCTGCGCCAGCAGATAAGCCAGGTGCGAACCGGCCGGGCCGGCGCCGACGATCACTACGTCGCTGACAACGCTGTCGTCAGCCGCCATGGCTTGCCGCCGCAAATGAAAGACAGGCCGCGCCACAACGGCAGGGCAGCAAGCAGCTTAGCTCCGGATTTCCCCACGACTTCATCAGCAGCACCTCGCAAAGGTCTGGCCGCGGCACATGCATTGCCCGGCGGAACCATGAGCATAGCTGAAAATCGCCGCAGCGGCAGAGCTCGGCACGGCTCTTGCTCATAAGCTTAAGCACGTTTCTTTTGGGATTTGTGTGCCATTCAGCTACGTTTCTAAATGGAAATATGCTAGTGTAATCGGCTGTCCAATTGGCAAGCACAAGATGCCAACGGGCAATAATTTGAACATGCATTTCGACTGGCACAGGGAGGCCGCAATCATGAAAAACGTAAAAAAACCGGAAGACACAGCCATTTTGCAAAAGCGCCGCGCATTGCTCACCGGCGGCCTGGTAGCAGGAGTGGCCGCCGTCGCGCTGGCGCCGGCGCAACTGCTGGCGAAGGAAGCCAAATCCGCCGGCCTGAAACTGGACCGTGCCAAATGGGGCGAACGCAACCACCAGCAGCTGCAAGCCCTGATCGCGCGCAACGGCAACAGCAGCGCCGATTACAATCCCAAGCGCCGTCCTTACGCAGTGTTCGACTGGGACAACACCAGCATCATGAACGACACCGAAGAAGCGTTGCTGATGTATCAGATCAACACCCTCTCCTTCAAGCTGACGCCGCAGGAAATGGCCGCCATCATCCGCCAGAATGTACCGGCCGGCCCGTTTGCCGCCGACTTCAAGAACGCCGCCGGCCAGAGCGTCGAGCTGGAAGCGATCTGCAGCGACATCGACAGCGACTATCAGTACCTGTACGAAAACAGCGACAAGTTCAAGGGCGACAAGAAACTGGAAGAGATCCGCGAAAGCGCGCAGTTCCAGGATTTCCGCGCCAAGCTGTACTACCTGTATGAAGCAGTCAACGAGACCTACGGCGTCAACGTCGGCTACCCATGGGTGATCTACTTCTTCACCAACATGTCGGTGGCGGAAGTGCGAAAACTGGCGGAGGCGTCCAACGACCACAATCTCGGCCTGGGCCTGGTCAAGACCAAGTACACCAGCCCGGCGGCGCAGCCAGGCAAAGCCGGTGTTGTCAGCACTACGCATTTCCACGGCATCCGCCTGTGCACCGAGATCGCCACCTTGATGGATGCCTTGCAGCAGAGCGGCATCGATGTCTACGTCAGCTCGGCTTCATTGGAAGACGTGGTGGCGGTGTTCGCCACCACGCCGAAGTACGGCTACAACGTCAAGCGTGAACACGTGCTGGGCCTGCGCCTGGAAAGCGCCAACGGCGTCTTCGTCAACCAGTACAAAGCTGGCTGGCCGCTCAACTGGGGCCCTGGCAAGACCGAGGTAATCAAGCAGGAGCTGGTGGCGAGCAAGGGCTACGGTCCGATCTTCGTGGCCGGCGACAGCGATGGCGACTACGACATGCTGCGCGATTTCGCCGACACCCAGCTGGGCATGATCGTCAACCGCATGAAGAAGGGCAAGATCGGCGACCTGTCGAAACTGGCCGCCGAGCAGATCCCGGCCAAGTCGCCGCGTTTCCTGCTGCAAGGCCGCAACGAGCAGACCGGCAACTGGATGCCGTCGGAAGCCAGCATCAAGTACGGCAAGAGCGGCGAAGCGCTGCTGGGCTGATCCCGTTTCTAGCGCCGGTCCGCGACCGGCCAGCCGGTTCCTGCACGGGAACCGGCGCATATCCCTCGCATGAATTTATGCGGCCGCCCAGCGCGGCCGCTGCTACATGTTTTCCATCACCTTGAAATAGTCAGATAGGCAACAATGAAGAAATTACTGAAAACCGCGCTCTTGCTGAGCTCCATCGCCATGTACTGCGTCGTGCCGCGCGCAGTCGCCAAGGATGACGACAATCCGCGCAAGATCACCATCGGCCTGATCGCCACCACCACCGCCGAAGACACGCAAAAGCGCTGGCAGCCGGTAATCGACGACTTCGCCAGGTACACCAAGATGGAAGTGCGCACGGTGGTGTCGACCAACTACAACGACATCCTGAACGGCCTGAAAACCAATACCATCCAGGTAGCCTGGCTGAGTAGCAAGATCGCGCTGGAAGCGGTGGAAGACAACCAGTCGACGGTGTTTGCGCAGATGGTCAAGCAAGACGGTTCGCACGGCTACAATTCGGTGCTGATCACCCCTGCCAAAAGCCCGATCAAGTCGTTCGAGGACATCCTGGCCAACAAGGGCGTGTACAGCTTCTACGATGGCGACAAGAGTTCGACTTCGGGCTACCTGGTGCCCGCCTACTACGCCTTCGCCAAGAACAAGGTGGAACCGGAACGGCTGTTCAAGAGCATCGTGGTCGGCAACCACAAGAAGAACCTGCAGGCTGTGATCAACGGCCAGGTCGATGTCGCCACCAACAATACCGAGGAGCTGGACCGCCTGAAGAAGGAATCGCCGGAGCAGCTCAGCAAGCTGCGCGTGATCTGGTCGTCGCCGCTGATTCCTAACGATCCGCTGCTGTACCGCAAGGATTTGCCGGCCGCCAGCAAGGCGCGCATCGAAGAGTTTTTTGTCACCTATGGCAAACCGAAGAATCCGGCCAGCCAGCCAGACGTGCTGCAAAAAATCCTCGACCTGTCGGGTTTCCAGCATTCCACCGACGCCCAGTTGAAGCCGATCGCCGATCTCACCATGTTCGGCCTGCTGCGCAATAACATGTACGATACCAAGCTGAGCACGGCGCAAAAGCAAAAAGCTTTCGAAGACATCACCGCCCGCTTCGGCAAGCTGAGCATGGCGCTGGAGATGGCGCGCCTGCGCTAATTGATCCTAGTGTCCTGAGTTAGAACGTAGGGTGGGCACCTGTGCCCACGCAGTTGCATTGCGCCGCCGCGTGGGCAAAAAACCCCGCCCACCCTACCCGGCTGCAATATCAGCGCGAGCTGCTGTATCAGGCTCGCGCTCTCATTTCTTCTAGCCGTTCCGGCAGCTGTTGCGGGAAATACAGGCTGAAGCGGATCAAGCCTGCCGCTGAACAGGCGACCTCGGCGCTGCCGCCGTGCACCAGCATGATGGCGCGTACGATCGCCAGCCCCAGGCCATTCGATTCCGTGAATTCGCTGCGCGACTTGTCGCCGCGGTAGAAGCGGTCGAACAGGCGATCCAGTTGTTCCTGTGAGATCGGATCCCCCTGGTTTTCCACTTCGACGCAGATGCCCTGCTCCCGCGGCTTGCCGCTTAACAGCACGGTGCTGCCCGGCAGCGCATAGCGCACCGCGTTCACCACCAGGTTGCTGACGGCGCGGCGCCACATGACCGGGCTGGCTTCCAGCTCGCCGCTGGCCTCCACCAGCAGCCTGATGCCGCGCTCTTCAGCCACGCCTTCAAAATACTCGGCGATCTTGTGCAGCTCATCGGCCAGCGCCAGCGACGTTTTCTCGACCGAGAGGCCGGCGTGGTCGGCATGCGCCAGGAACAGGATGTTTTCCACGATGCGGCTCAGGCGCTGCAGCTCTTCCAGGTTGGATTCCAGCACCTGCTGGTATTCGCCGGCATTACGCACCTTGTTGAGAGTGACCTGGGTCTGCCCCATCATGGCGCCGATCGGCGTGCGGATCTCGTGCGCGAGGTCGGCGGAAAATTGCGACAGATGTTCGTAGCCATAGGACAGCCGGTCCAGCATGGCGTTGAAGGAGGCCGCCAGCAGCCGCAGCTCCTGCGGCGCATCTTCTTCACGCAAGCGGATCGCGATATTGGTCGGGCTGACTTCGGCGGCGCGCTCGGCCATTGCACTTAGCGGCCGGAAGCCGCGCTTGAGCACCAGGAAGCCGAGCAGCGCCGTCAGCAGCACCGATACCGCTGCCGCAGCGATCACCTGCCAGTAGTAGGCGGCAAGAATATGCGATTCCTGCGTCATCACATGGGCGCCCACAATCACGACCTTGCTGCCGTCGCCGCCCACCTCGGCCTCGGTCGAGATCCAGCGCACGCGCACGCCATCGGCACGCTCGCCCGCCTGCAGCGTGGCCAGCGTCAGCGGCTGCTTGAGGCCGACCGGCTTCATCGCCGGCGGCGCCATGTTGTCGGGATTGACCCGCAAGAACGGCGCCTGGCCCGGGTAGCTGAACATCAGCACATCCTGCTCGCTGCCCAGCATGGTTTCAAATAGCGCCGGCCGGTCTTCCATCTGCTTGACATTGTAGAGATCGTGCAGCAGCGTGCGGAAATGTTCCACCCTGCCGATCAGCGAATAATCGGCGCGGGTTTCCAGCGCCTGCCGTGTCGACGAATACAGGTACATGCCGAGACTGGTGACGATGGCGCAGGCAATCAGCGCAAACAGGAAAGTGACGCGCGCGGTCAGCGAAAGGCTGCGCCAGAGTTTCATGGATTTTCCGAAAACATGTAGCCGATGCTGCGCACCGTGTGGATCAGCTTGTGCTCGAAGGGGTTGTCGATCTTGGCGCGCAGGCGCTTGATGGCGACATCGACCACGTTGGTGTCGCTATCGAAATTCATGTCCCACACTTCGGAAGCGATGACGGTGCGCGACAAGGCTTCATCCTGGCGCTTGACCAGCAGGTGCAGCAGCAGGAACTCCTTGTTGGTGAGGACGATGTCGATGCCCTGGCGCGTCACCCTGCGGCGCAGCAGGTCGAGCTGCAGGTCGGCCACCTGGAAAAAATCCAGCTCATGCGCTTCGCGCACCACGCCGCGGCGCAGCAGGGTACGGATGCGCAGCAGCAGTTCGGTAAACGAAAACGGCTTGACCAGGTAATCGTCGGCGCCCAGCTCCAGCCCGCGTATGCGGTCGTTGACATGGTCGCGCGCCGTCAGGAAGATGACCGGCAGGTCGCGGCGGGCGCGGATCGCCCCCATGATCTTCCAGCCGTCGGTGCCGGGCAGCATGACGTCCAGCACCACCAGGTCGTAGGAATTTTCCAGCGCCATGTGCAAGCCGTCGCTGCCGTTGCGTATCAGATCGACTGCATAGCCGGATTCACGCAGCCCCTTCTTGAGGTAGGCGCCGGTCTTGGGGTCGTCTTCGATGACGAGGATAGCCATGCTATGTCCTTGATTTAGTTAGGCCTATTCTATCAATTCGCTTACCGAGAAGAATGACAATATTGTCATTCATATGTCACCGATAAGACACTCCGGCCCACCTAGACTGGACTTCCCAGCAACCACCGAGACTGATCCCATGACAACTGCACAACTCTTGCGCCGGCTCGTGCCGGCCCTGGCCGCATCGACCCTCCTCGCCTATGGCAGCGTCGCCATCGCCCAGACTGCCGCCCCGGCAGCACCGGTGCGGGTGCGCGCCACGATTGAAAAAGTCAACGCTGACAATCTGGAAGTCAGCACCAAGGCCGGCAAGAAACTGACCCTGAAGCTGGCGCCGGACCTGATGCTGTTTTCGGTCAGCCATGCCGCCATCACCGACATCAAGTCCGACAGCTTCATCGGCAGCGCCGCCGTGCCGCTGCCCGACGGCAGCCTGAAGGCGCTGGAAGTGCACGTCTTCCCGGCCGGCATGAAGGTCGGTGAAGGCCATTACGCCTGGGACCTGGGCAAGAAGAGCAGCATGACCAACGGCACCGTCGGCGACGTGGTGGTGACCAGCGGCCGCACCATCACGGTCAAGTATCCGGATGGCGAAAAGAAGATCGTGGTGCCGGCCGATGTTCCTATCGTCAGCCTCAACAAGGGTGACCGCAGCCTGCTGGTGGCGGGCGCGCATGGCGTATTTTTTGTCAGCAAGGCTGCCGATGGCAGCGACGTCGTTGGCCGCGCCACGGTTGGCGTCAATGGCGTAGTACCGCCGATGTAATGCGGCTTTGCGGGCGGCCTGGCTGCCCGCAATCATTCTTGACAAGGTATCCCCATGACGACTGCCGGCCAAACCCGCCCCATCATTCATCCCTTGCTGGTACGGGTGGCTCACTGGATCAACGCCTTCGCCATCGTCTGCATGGTGATGAGCGGCTGGGCCATCTATAACGCCTCGCCGCTGTTCGGCTTCGACTTCCCGCGCTGGGCCACCTTGGGCGGCTGGCTGGGCGGCGCGATCGCCTGGCATCTGGCGGCGATGTGGCTGCTGGTGGCGAATGGCCTGATCTATCTGGGCTACGGCCTGCTGGCTGGCCATTTCCGCCGCCACTTCCTGCCGCTGCGCGCACGCGATCTATTGCGCGACGTAAAAAATGCCCTGACTTTCAAGCTGGCGCATCAGCCCGGCATCTATAACGCCGTGCAGCGCCTGATGTATATCGCCGTGCTGCTGCTTGGCGTGCTGGTGGTGGCGTCCGGCCTGTCGATCTGGAAACCGGTGCAGCTGGATGGCCTGGTCGACCTGTTCGGCGGCTACGACGTAGCGCGCCGCGTGCACTTTGTGGCAATGGCCGGCATTGTCGCCTTCGTCGCGGTGCACCTGGCGCTGGTGCTGATCGTGCCGAGCACGCTATTGCCGATGCTGACAGGGCGGGCGCCGCGCCACGCCGGCAAGAAACCGCCAAAGCAGGAGCAGCAAGCATGAGCGAAAAGAAAGAAAAACCACCGAAAAACAGCGAACTGCAACCGGAGCTGGTGCAGCTGCAACGCCGCCTGTTCCTGCGCTCCGGCCTGTCGCTGGGCGCGCTGTCGCTGCTATCCGGCTGCAACCTGCAGGATGGCGACCAGGTCGACAAGGTATTGTGGGCGATGTCGCGCTGGAACGACCGCGTGCAGAGCATGCTGTTCCGCCCCAATCATCTGGCGCCGACTTATCCGGCCAGCATGATCACCAAGCCATTTCCGTTCAACGCTTTCTACGACGCCGATTCGGCGCCGGAAATCGATGGCGATACCTACAAGCTGGAAGTTTCCGGCCTGGTGCGCGACAAGCGCAGCTGGAACCTGGCGCAGCTGCGCGCCTTGCCGCAGGCGTCGCAGATCACGCGCCACATCTGCATCGAAGGCTGGAGCGCCATCGGCCAGTGGAGCGGCGTGCCGTTGCGCACTTTTCTGGCGCATATCGGCGCCGATACCACGGCAAAATATGTCGGCTTCAAATGCGCCGACCGTTATTACTCCAGCATCGACATGGCGACCGCCTTGCATCCGCAGACCATACTGGCGCTGGATTTCGGCCAGGAGCCGCTGCCCACCGAATACGGCTATCCGCTGAAACTGCGGGTGCCGACCAAGCTGGGCTTCAAGAATCCCAAGCACATAGCGGCGCTCTTCGTCACCAATGAAAATCCCGGCGGCTATTGGGAAGACCAGGGTTACAACTGGTTCAGCGGATCTTAGGATCCGATCCCGCTTACTTGAAATCCCATTTCATTTGCTCGCCGATGGGGATATGCCTGGTGCTGACTGCGCACAGGCCGATATAGTCGGTGAATGGCGGCGCGCTCGGTACACCTTCGGCCAGCAGGTTCTTGTTGCAGAACACATAGTTGAGCCTGGCGAACTCGCCGTACAGCTTTAATGCCCGCATCAGCAACCGTGGGCTGCAGTCCGGGATGCGGATCTTGATGCGCGGCAGCAGCTGGTCTATTTTCCCGACCTCGATCTGTTCGTAATCGCGGCCACAGACGTTGCCCATGCCGACGGCGGCCAGCGCGCTGTCGATCTGGCGGAACGAGCGGCTAGACTGGGTCCCGGCCGACAGATGGTATACCGGCTGCGCCAGCTTGTCCTTGAGGGCCAGATGCAGGATCGCGCCGGCGCACCAGTCGACCGGCACCACGTCGATCCTGTCATGCATCGCAGCCGTCAGCGCGCCCAGCTTCTGCCAGGCCATGAAAACCCAGAAAATGCTTTGCGAGGGTGTGCAGCCCAGCGTCGTGTGGCCGACCACGATCGAGGGCCTCAGCACCACCAGCGGCAGTTGCGGAAAGCGTTGCCGCAGCAGGCGCTCGCCGACCGCCTTGGAGCGGGTGTACGGCACCAGGTGGTCTTCCTGCGCCAGAGACAGATTGGCGATTTCCGGAATGCTGTGGTCGCTGGCCGAATGGCTGCCGCAAGCCATGGCGGTGCCGATGTACAGGAAACGCCGCAAGCCGGGACGGCCTTGCATCATTGCCGCCAGCGCCAGCGTGCCGTCGACATTGGTGGTTTCCAGCGCTGGATGGTTGGCGAAAGTGGCCAGGGCGGCGCAATGAATCACGGTCGACACGCGCTGCAGACGCGCATCGGCGGCGATGCCGTCAAGCGCCGACAAGTCGCCGCACAGCACTTGCGACAGGCGCAGCTGGGCCAGCTCGCAGTCGCCGGCGCCGAGCCGCTTCAACTGAGCCTGCAAGCGGTCCATCCCTTGCGCTGGGTCCTGTGCACGCACCAGCAGCAGCAAGCGCGGCGTCAGTCCGGCCTTGATGGCTTGCACTACGGTGGCGCCGCCCAGGAATCCGGTGGCGCCGGTAATCAGGATCAAGTTCGCGCTGTCCATATGCTTTCCATCGTTGGCTAAGTTCAATGCGGCCTCAATAAGTGTAGGTAAGGTAGATGGCGGCATTCGGCGCCAGCCTGCGGCTGGCCAGAGGACTCTTGGCGGCGTCGCCCTGCAAGCGCGTCGCGCCCACCATGGTCTGCAGCGCCCATTTGGCGTCGAAGCGATGTTCCCAGCTCAGGCTGGCGTTCACTTCATACAGACCGATCTTCGGCTTGAAAGCGCGGTAGCCGGAATTCTGATGCTGCAGGCCGGTCACGCCGTAATAGGTCTGCATGTATTTGCTGTCGCCGACGCTGGCCGTCGCCGCCAGCGACAGCTTATCGCTGGCGCCCGAGTAGAACGGGCTGGAAACGCCGAAATGGAAGGCATTGCCGTTGTTTCTTTGCGAAAGCGCGAGATCGGCCGTGACGCTCAGGTTCAGCCACTCGAGCGGGGCGTAGCCCAGGCTCAGGATGGCGCTGGCCGAACCCTTGATGGTGCCCATGCCGCGCAGGCGCGTGCTGCCGCTGCTGAAGCCGAAATCGCTCTCATCCTTCTCTTCGCGTCCGCCGCGATAGCCCAAGGCTGCGCTATAGTTGAAGGCGCCGATCGTGCTGCCATAGCCGAGACCGCGCATGGTGCTGGCGAAAAAGCCGCTGGACGTGGAATAGTCGAGCAGCAGGAGCGGTCCGGTCATGTTCTGGCTGGAACCGGAATAGCGTGGACCAAAGGCTGCGCCGGCGCCTATGATGAATGTGTTTTCGGCCGCTGCGGCATTGGCGCCGGACTTGGCTTCATCGGCATGGGCGCTCTTGGCCGCCAGCAGGCCGACGGCCAGCAGCGCCAGCAGCACGGCTATCGACAAAAGAGTATTCGTAATGACATAGAAATTGCGGGAACGGGCGGGCTTGATATAGCGTTTCTTCATGGTCGGCTTCCTGGTCGGATGATATGGCGCGCTCCGCAGCCATACGAGAATGGTCAATTCAGCAGTATCCGTGAGCGATATGAAGAAAACATGAGCCGTTCATGAACGTTTGCTGAAGACGCCTTCCTCGCAAACTGTGTTCTTCAGCTTTTCTTCACATTAAGATGCTTAAATAGCAAATTATGAAAATACTGTTGATTGAAGATGACCTGGACCTCGGCAACGGCGTCCGCATTGCCCTCTCCGACCAAGGCATGGACGTGGTCTGGGTACGCCAGTTGGCGGATGCGCAGCGCGCCCTGGAATCCGACACTTGCGACCTGGTGCTGCTGGATCTGGGCCTGCCGGACGGCGACGGCCTGAGCCTGCTGACGCGCTTGCGGCGCGAGAAGAACGGCTTGCCGGTGATTATCCTGAGCGCCCGCGACGCCATCAACGACCGCCTGCTCGGCCTCGACACCGGCGCCGACGATTACCTGGTCAAGCCTTTCGTGCTGGTCGAGCTGTTGTCTCGCGTCAGGGCCCTGGCCCGCCGCAGTTACGGCTTCGACGGCGATACCCTGGACTTGCGCGGCCTGTCGCTGCATGCGCCGACCCGCCGCGTGACCGTGCAGGAGCGGCCGGTGGAGCTGACCGCCAGCGAATACGCCTTGCTCAGCACCCTGCTGATCCGCGCCGACCGGGTGGTGACGCGCCGCATCCTGGAAGAGCTGGCGCTGCCCGGCGGCCAGGGCAACGCCAGCAATACCCTGGACGTGCACATGGCGAATCTGCGCCGCAAGATAGGCGACGGCTACATCCGCACCGTGCGCGGCGTCGGCTTCGTGATCGACCTGCAGGCGCCGGCCCGCAGCCCGCACAAATGATGTTGCACGGATGGAACTGGCTGCTGCGGCCGACCCTGGTGCGGCGTCTGCTGCTGGCGCAGATGCTGCTGCTGACGGTGCTGTGGAGCCTGTTCATCGGCTACGCCATGTTCGAGACCAGCCGGGCCCCCGGCCCGATCAATCTCGACCGCACCTATGAGGCGATCCTGGGCGTCGCCGACAACCTGGCCGGCGATCCGGAGCGCCAGTTCAAGGTGCTGCACATGATCGACCTGGCGGTACGCGAAGGTTACGGCGTGGGCGGCGATACGCCGAAACTGTCGCCCAGCATCCGGGTAAGGCAGGGAGAAAGGCTGATCTACCAGTCCGAGGATATTCCGCAAGGCATTCACAACAGCCGTCTCGACGATGCGGAAACCATCTACGCCAATGGCGTGCGCTGGCGCGCCCGCACTCTACAGTCGCCGCATTCGGATACGCGCGTCACCATCATCGTTCCGGCCGACGCCATGGACATGCTGATCGACATGAATTCACGCGGCTATTATTCCCTGCCCTTGCTGATCAGCCTGCCGTTCCTGCTGCTGCCGGCCTGGCTGTCGATACGCGTGGCGCTGCGTCCGTGGAGCCGCATCGCGCGCGAGGTAGCGGCGCGCGGCCCGCACAATCTGGCGCCGCTAAGCTTCAGGCCGAAGCACCTGGAACTGAGTTCGATGGTGGACCGTATCAACGGCCTGTTGCAGCGCATCAGCGACAACGTGGCGCGCGAACGCAACTTCATCGCTGACGCCGCCCATGAACTGCGGACCCCGCTGGCGGCCATGCGGGTCAATGCGGAAGCCTTGCAAAGCCAGGCCGGCGACAGCCAGCAACAGCAGCTGCTGGCCGGCATCCTGAGCAGCAGCAACCGCGCCACCCGGCTGGTCAGCCAGCTGCTGCTGCTGGTGCGCAGCGACGCCACTGCCAGCATCTCCATGGAACCACTGGCGCTGGACGTGCTGGTGCAAGACCGGCTGGCGATACTGTCGACGCTGGCCAACTCCCAGCATATCGAACTGGAATTGAACTCTGACGATGAGTGCTTTATCTTCGGGCGCCGGGAAAGCCTGATGTCGCTGATCGACAATCTGGTCGAGAATGCCATCAAGTACAGTCCGGCGGGCGGGGTCGTGACGGTTGGCCTGCGCCGTGAGCAAGACGAGGTGATATTGAGCGTGGCGGACGAAGGTCCGGGAATCGCCCCGGCTCTGCGCGAGCGCGTGTTCGACCGTTTCTTCCGCAATCCCGACCAGACCCAGAGCGGCAGCGGACTGGGGCTGGCGATTGCCAGATCGGTGGTGCTCCAGCATAGCGGAAAGATACGGCTGCTTGCAGCCGACGGTGAGCTGGGCTTGCTGGTGGAAGTCCGGTTTCCGCTGGCCTGGCCTTAGTACCGTGCCGGTGTCCTTAACGCAACGGCGCTATTCCCCGCGCTCGCTGCAGCATGGGCAGGCATGATGGCCGCTCATCAGATGCGGCGGCGCGGTTTCTTCATCCTGCGCCACGGTGCGCATGAATTCGGCCAGCTGCTGTTCCATGCTGGCCAGCAGATCGGCCTGGGGCTGGACCGGGACGCTGGTCGCAAGCCAGTGGCGCTCAGTAGTGTCTTTGGCCGTCATTTCTGTTCCTCCGGCTGGCCGTAATATTTCTCGCAAATCTTGATGCGCTCGCGCCCCTGGTCCTTGCGCCAGCGGTTGCTGTCGCGCAGCGAGTAGACGCAGCCGCAATATTCCTGCTGGTAGAAATTCTCGCGCTTGGAGATCTCGATCATGCGCGCCGAACCGCCCTGCTTGCGCCAGTTGTAATCCCAATAGGTGATGCCGGGATAATGCGCCGCCGCGCGGGCGCCGCAATCGTTGATCTGTTCCATGTTCTTCCAGCGCGAAATTCCCAGCGAACTGCTGATCACCGGAAAGCCGTGCTCATGCGCGTACAGCGCGCTGCGCTCAAAGCGCATGTCGAAACACATGGTGCAGCGTTTGCCGCGTTCCGGCTCATGTTCCATGCCCTGGGCGCGCGCAAACCAGTTGTCCAGGTCGTAGTCGGCGTCGACGAACGGCACGCCGTGCTGTTCGGCGAAGCGGATGTTTTCGTTCTTGCGCAGCTCGTACTCGCGCTGCGGATGGATATTCGGATTGTAGAAATAGATGGAAAAATCGATTTCGCTGGCAAGCAAGGCTTCCATCACCTCGCCCGAGCATGGCGCGCAGCAGGAATGCAAGAGCAGTTTATTGTGGCCGCCCGGCAGGACGAGTTTCTGGCGTTGAGTCATGAGGGAGCTACCTGAAGAAGCGCGCCGGCTTGGAACTAAGGCTCGGACGATGGCGCTGATTGTCCAGTTTCTCGCCTGGGACCGGCTGCGTCAAGCGACAAACTCTCAAGTTTGCATGAGCAGAATTCATACAGCCCGCTGACTACCTGTCAGTGCTGGCAGGCAGCACTGTAATGACATGCTGCGGTCATAAATGCGGCATATATTCGGGCGGCAAAGAGTGTTGTAAAAAAACCTTCTCTTCTTTCCCGAATGGAGTCTCCATGAAATTGAACCGTCAGCTATTCCTCACGTTCGTCAGCGGCGTGGCATGCGCCGCGCCTTTGATACTGGCCAGCCAGAACGCCCAGGCCTGGGGCGATGAAGGCCATATGGTGGTCGGCCTGATCGCCAACAACTACCTGAGCGACAATGTCCGCGCCCAGGTCAACGCCATCCTGGCCAATGACAGCACAGGCCTGACCGCTGGCGATATTGCCTCGGAGGCCACCTGGGCCGATAAATACCGTAATTCGCATCGCGAAACCGCCGCCTGGCATTTTGTCGATACCGAAATCAGCGACGGCGACATCGACGCCGCCTGCTTCGGCCATCCGAGCCTGCCGGCCAACACCCCGGCTTCGGGCGGCGTGGCGCAGGACTGCGTGGTCGACAAGGTTGACCAGTTCACGCTTGAATTGAGCAATCCGGATACCGATCCGGCGGAACGCCTGCTGGCGCTGCAGTTCCTGCTGCACTTCGTCGGCGACATGCACCAGCCGCTGCACTCCAGCGATTCCAACGACCGCGGCGGCAACGATGAAACCGTGTCCGCCACCGGCATCGCCGCCGGCAAGCTGCACGCCTACTGGGATACGGCATTCGTGAACAAGCTGGGCACCGACCAGAACAAGGTGG
>Ga0210409_10003801_pt1 | contig 16609 bp, 16 predicted proteins | sample IncBWH17MmetaG_FD_161649 | JGI IMG/M metagenome (GOLD analysis project Ga0210409, IMG submission 161649) | Forest soil microbial communities from Barre Woods Harvard Forest LTER site, Petersham, Massachusetts, United States - Inc-BW-H-17-M | ecosystem: Environmental > Terrestrial > Soil >...
GAGGTTACCGCACAGCCCCGTTCTCGGGCGCTGCGTGTCTCCGCGGCGCCGACCCGTAAAGGTACCGGTCGGTGGGCGCCATATTGTAGTACCCGTTGAACTGCGCGTACGGAGCTGGAGTGACGCTCTGGACGGCAGGGCTCTGGTACGGGCCTGAGCCGAAGCCGAAGCCCTCGGCGGACGGAGCCTGGGCGGACGCCAAGCCGGTGGACGCGAACAGGACCGCCACCACCGTAGCGGGGATAATCTTGCGAGACATTGTGACCTCCAAGTCTGCTTTGCTTGCGGCACGCATATAGGCGCGATCGGTGCCGTCACCCCGCCAAATGCTGCAATGCACCTATGCTGCAAGACACGATAAAATCTGACAATTTGTCGCAATTCTGACAAGTGGATATTGCGTTGCACGCATCCGGCGCGCGCTGCGCCCTTGCCGCACGGCTGCGGGTTTGATGGCGGCTTCTTCTCAGAGGCCGAGATAGGATTCGGCCACCGCCTTGTCCTGTGCGAGCGACTGCGCGCTGCCTTCGCCGACGATGCGGCCGAGCGACAGCAGATAGGCACGGTTCGCCATTTTCAGCGCCCGCCGCGCGTTCTGTTCGACCATGAGGATCGCGGTCTCGCTTTCGTGCGCGACACGTGCGAGCGCGCCGAACAGTTCCGCGGCGAGCAGCGGCGCCAAGCCGCTGCTCGCCGGAAATCCGTGCCAGTGCCGGGCCGCGCTCGCGCCCCGCTCCCGGAAAAATCCCGGTTTCCTTCTCATGCCTCGCCTTCCTTCTGCTTCGCCTTGTCTCCCGGCACGATCAATCTGCGCCGCACCGGGAACAGGCTGATGTCGAAGGTGTGCGAGATCACGCCCCAGACGCCGGACGGAGCAAACAGCATGAGCAGAATGGCGAGGCCGCCGAGGATGATCAGATACCAGGAGCCGAGCGCGGCGAGATAATATTGCAGCAGATAAAAAATCAGCACGCCGATGATCGGGCCTTCCATCGAGCCGATGCCGCCGATGACCACGATGAAGATGACATAGGCCGTCCAATCGATGAGCGAGAAAGCCGCGTCGGGCGAGATCCTGGCCTTCTGCAGGAAGATGAGCGCGCCGGCCATGCCGGTCGCCATGGCGGTCACCACGTAGATCAGGAGCTTGGTGCGGAAGACGTCGACGCCGGCGCTTTCGGCCGCGGCCTCGGCGTCGCCGATGGCGGAAAGCGCGAGCCCGTAGCGCGAGCGCAGCAGCCTGTAGACCAGCATGAAGGTGCCGGCGGCGAGCAGGAGGGCCAGCCAATAGGCGAGAATGTCGCGCGCCGCCGGCCCGCGCACTGCGAACAGCTCGCGCACCTCCTCGAGACCGAGCATCGCGCCCGCAACATCGGTCGGCAGCGAGGTCCCGGTGCCGCCGCCCAGTTGCTTGACCTGGGCCAGGACGAGCCGGCACACCTCGGCGACGACCCAGGTGCCGATGGCGAAATACGCGCCGCGCAGGCGGAACACGATCAGCGCCGCCGGCACGGCGACCACGCCGGCGACGATGCCGGCGAGCGCGATCGACGGCACGGCGTCGAAGCCCTCCATCACCGTGAAGGCGAACAGCGCGTAGGCGCCGACGCCGACGAACGCCTGCTGGCCGACGGACACGAGGCCGGCGCAGCCGGCGAGCAGATTCCACAGCTGCGCCAGGGCCAGCATGGTGAAGACGTAGAACAGCTCCTGCAGCAGCGCGCGGCTGGCGAAGGCCGGCAAGGCGAACAGGAGGACGATCCCGGGAATGGCGAGGAGCGCCGTGACCGTGGACGTGGGCGTCGCCGTGACGACGGTGAACCGTGAATTGCGCCGCTGCCCTTCGCCGGGAGCAGAGGGGGTCGCGCCACGCAGGTCGGCGCCGCGAGCGAGCCGGTCCAATCCGCCCCATAGGCGCATGACTGCGACCTCAATCCACCGCGCGCGGGAACAGGCCGCGCGGCCGTATCACCAGCACCACCAGGAAGGCCACATGGCCGGACAGAATCTGCCATTCCGGATCGATGTGCGCGCCGATCGTCTGTGCCAGGCCGACGACGATGCCGCCCGCGAGCGTGCCCCACAGGCTGCCGAGACCGCCGATGATCACTGCCTCGAAGGCGTAGAGGAGCCGCGCCGGACCGATGCTGGGATCGAAGTTGGCGCGCGCGCCGAGAAACAACCCGGCGACCGCGCAGACCGCGAGCGCGATGCCCATGGTGAGCGCATAGATCGATTTGTTGTTGATGCCCATGAGCTGCGCGATTTCGACATCGTCGGCGGTGGCGCGGAAGGCGCGGCCGAGCGCGGTGCGGTAGAACACGCCGTTGAGCAGCACGATGACCGCGACCGCGGCGGCGAGGCAGATGAGCGGCATCAGCCCGACCGCGATGCCGCCGCCGAGCGGCAGCGACGCGCTTTGCAGGTGGCCGACGTCGAGACGCCTGGTGTCGGCGGAGAACGTTTCCAACAGGCCGTTCTGCACGATGATCGACAGCCCGAACGTGATCAGCAGCGGCGGCAGGATGTTGCGGCCGAGCGCGCGATTGAGCAGCGCCCACTGCAGCGCGTAGCCGGCGGCGAACATCAGCGGCACGACGACGGCGACGGCGAGGATGATGGGCACGCCGACCGCCGTCAGCGCCAGCATCAGGAACGCCGCGAGCACGATCAGGTCGCCATGGGCGAGATTGACCAGGCGCATGATGCCAAAGATCACCGAGAGCCCGGTGGCATAGAGCGAATAGAGCCCGCCGAGCAGGATTCCTTGCAGCAGCGTGTCGACCCAGCCGAGCATCCGTCACAGTCCGAAATAGGCGGCGTGGATCGCGTCGCGGGTCAGATCCTGCGGCCGGCCGGTCAGCGTCACCCGTCCCTCCTGGAAACAATAGGCCCGATCGGCAACCGACATCGCATGGACGAGATCCTGCTCGACCAGGACCACGCTGGTGCCCTGCGCCTTGATATCCGTCAGCGCGGCATAGATGTCGCGAATGACGATGGGCGCGAGCCCGAGGCTGAGCTCGTCGCAGAGGAGGATACGCGGGTTCGACATCAGGCTGCGGCCGACGGCGACCATCTGCTGCTGCCCGCCGGACAATGCCGTCGACGGCGCGTGGCGCCGCTCCCGCAGCATGGGAAACAGCTTGTAGACCGTGGCGAGGTTCCATGGCCCGTCGGTGCGCCGGCCGTAGGCGCCGACCAGGAGGTTCTCCTCGACGGACAGCGAGGGAAAGAGCCGCCGGCCTTCCGGCACCAGGGCGACGCCGAGCTTGACGATCTCGAACGCCGGCAGCGCGCCGATGTCGCGCCCGTTGAGCCGCACCGCCGCGGCCGGCCGCGGCAACAGGCCGGCGATCGCCTTCAGGAAGGTCGATTTCCCCGCCCCGTTCGCGCCGATGATCGCGACCGTCTCGCCTTCGCCGAGCGCGAAGGTGATGCCGAACAGCGCCTGGAAGTCGCCGTAGAAGGCGGTGAGTTCGCTTGTCTCGAGCACTGCCGTGCCGCCGGGCTGCGTCACGCTGCGATGCCCATGTAGATCTCCCTGACCTCGGCCGAGGCCATGACCGTGCGTGGCTCGCCCTCGACGATCTTGCGGCCGAAGTTGAGCACCGCGAGCCGCGATACCACGGCGAGCAGCGCATGCACGACGTGTTCGACCCACACGATGGTAATCCCGGCGTCGTTGATGGCGCGCATGAGGTGCACCAGCTCGGCGCATTCGGCCTCGGTCAGCCCGCCGGCGATCTCGTCGAGCAGCAAGAGCCGCGGCGCGCCGGCGAGCGCGCGGGCGAGCTCGAGCCGTTTGCGGCCGAGCAGGTTAAGCGTGCCGGCTCGGCGATTGGCGAAAGCGATGAGGCCGGTGCGCTCCAGGATTTCGCCGCAGGCGTCGGTGACCTGAGCCTCGCGCTGCCTGCGGCCGTGGACCGCGGCGACGAGCAGGTTCTCGAACACGGTAAGGTTCTCGAACGGGTGCGGAATCTGGAACGAGCGGCCGATGCCGGCGATGCAGCGCGCGCGCGGCGGCGCCTGCGTGATGTCGCGGCCGTCGAACCAGACGGCACCGCCGTCTGGCCGGATGAGCCCGGTGATCAGGTTGAACAACGTCGATTTGCCGGCGCCGTTCGGTCCGATGATGCCCAGCGCCTCGCCCGGTGCGACGTCCAGGCTGACGCCGTCGACAGCCTTCAGCGAGCCGAACGATCGGGTCAGATTGTCGAGCCTCAGGATCACGCCGCCCAGCCCGCCGTCAGAGCACGGTTCGGAAAAATCAAAGCCGGTTTTCCGAAGACATCACGCTCCACCAGAGAAAGCCAGAGCGCAATCATTTCGGCTTGAAGCGATTGCGCTCCAGAGACTCTTCCGCGCGCAGACGCCGACCCGCCAGTTTCCGCACGGTAGCGCCAGCCCTTGGATTCCCGCTTGCGCGGGAAAGGGCGGCGGAAATTCCAGCTCACCCGGGCCGGACGTCGGCCACGCGTAAATTGAGGCGGACCTGCCTCAGGCGATCGGCTCCATATGGCCGCCGACCGGGATTTCCGGCGCGGTCTTGTTGTCGGTGATGACGATATCGTACTTGTTGCCGCCGGCGCGCAGCCGCCACTGGCCGCCGACGAGCGGCGTCTTCGCGATATTCTTCTGCGCGAACGGCGGCAGTTTCTGGTTCGCCCACTCGATGTTGCCGACGACCGTGTTGAGATTGGTCGCGGCAATCGCCTTGACGATCGCCTTGTTGTCGCCGACGTCGGGCGAGCGCTTCATCACGTCGACGGCGACCTCGAACAGCGCGTGGATGAAGCCGATCGGCTGCGTCCACTGCTTGCCCGAGGCGTTCTGATAGGCGTCGGCGAGCGCCTTTGCCGACATGCCGGTCAGTGACGACTTGAACGGATGATTGGGCGACCACCAGACCTCGGAGGAAAGATTGTTGCCGTTGCCTTTGAGCGCTTCGACCGCCACCGGGAACAGAATGGCCTTGCCGATCGAGGCCGCCTTCGGCTTGAGCCCTTGCTGCTGCGCCTGATTCCAGAAAGTGGTGAAGTCGGGCGGCAGCACCACGCCGGTGATGATGTCGCAGTTCGCCTTCTTGAACGCGTTGATCTGCGCGCTGAAGTCGTCGGTGAGGTTCTGATAGCGGCCGGGATCGGTGAGCTTGTAGCCGAGCTTGTCGAGCACCGGCGGGAAGCCGACCGTCTTGTCGCCCCAGGCGTTGCCGTCGCCGTCATTGGGGAACAGGCCGCCGACGGATTTGTCGGTCTTGAGCTGCCCCCACATGTTGGTGAAGACGGCGATCACGTCCTCGAGCCCCCAGAAGAAGTGATAGGTGTAGTTGAACGGCTTCCAGGACTTCGGATCGCCCGGATTTCCCTGCCGGCCGATGAAGTAAGGCTGCCACGGCGCGACGCTGGAGACGCAGGGCACTTCCTCGATCTCGCATTGCGTCGCCACCGGATTGGTCGTCTCCGGCGTCGAGGCGACGAGCATCAGGTCGATCTTGTTGCCGACGATCAACTCCTTCGCCACCTCGGCGGCGCGGTTGGGATTCGACTGGCTGTCCTTCACCGCGACTTCGACCGGATAGGTCGCGCTGCCGACCTTGACGCCGGCTTTCACCGCCTCGAGAAAATTCGAGATGACGAAATTGTCCGCTTCGGCGAAGGCGGCAAGCGGCCCGGTCTGCGGACTCACATAGCCGATCTTGATGCTTTTCGCGGCGTGCACGGCGGGAGCGAACACCGAACCTGCGGCGAGCGCTGCACCCGTCGCGGCCGACGCCTTCATGAAGGCGCGCCGGTTCACGCGCACGATGTCTCTCGTCTTCACCATGCCGTCCTCCCTGTCCGATCGCACTGCGCCCGCGTCGGGCCGTGCCGGTTGACGTTTCACCCTGGAAGCGAATCTCCGTCTTGCACCATTCAAGGATGCCGGTTAAGTTCGATTATCGAACGAAGGTTCGCACTGTGAGACAGTGTTGCCGACAGCCGAGTTTCTGTCAATTGCCGGCGCGACGGCGGCGCGAGCCATGATGCGCGCACGCGACGGCGGCAGGGACGACAAGGAGTTCATGGCGACGCTCGCCAAGGGCCTCGCCGTCCTCGGCACGTTCGACAAGGCGCGGCCGGCAATGACGCTCTCGCAGGCGGCGCAGGCGACCGGCCTGTCGCGCGCGACCGCAAGGCGGATCCTGCGCACGCTCACCGAGCTCGGCTACGTGCTGCAGAACGGGCGGCAGTTCTCGCTTTCGTCCGGCATTCTCAAGCTGGGCTTTGCCTATCTCGCAACGCAGAACTGGATCGAGCAGGCTTCGCCGCTGATGCGGCAGCTCGGCGAGCAATTCCATGAATCGTGCTCTGCGGCGATTCTTCAGGGCAGCGAGATCGTCTACGTCGCGCGCTTTCCCGCGGGCCGCATCATGTCGGTGACGCTGGCGGTCGGAACACGGCTGCCGGCGTTTCACACCGCGCTGGGACGGATACAGCTTGGCTTTCTCGACGAAGCGGAAGTCTGGTGCCGGCTGAAATCGCTGCGCGTCGAGGCCTACACGCCGTCGACGATCACCGACATCCAGGCGCTGTTCGACCGCGTGCGCGAGGATCACGCCCAGGGGTTCTCCATCGTCGACGAGGAGCTTGAACGCGGGCTGCGCGCGATTGCGGTGCCGATCGTCGACCGTGACGGCCAGACGGTCGCCGCGCTCAATCTCAGCACCCATTCGACGCGAACCACGCGCAACGAGATGCGCGACCGCTTCCTGCCCAGCCTGCGCGCCGTAGCCGAGCAGATTTCCGCTTCGGTGGTGTGAGCGCTGCCGTGAGCGACTGCGGCCGACTGGAAATCCGCGCCTTGCTTGCAGCACATCCGCCGGGTATCGTTTGCGCCAACGGTCGAATACCGGACGGCAGTTCGATAGCCGAACAAATATAGCTGGAGAGGGACACGCGTCATGAGCACAACCGTGAAGGGCGACAAGGAAGCGGTTGGCAAGTCGGGAGCAAAACCGGGCGCCGAGACCCGCATCACCAGGCCGCAGAACGGCAGCGAATATCTCGACTCGCTGCGCGACGACCGCACCATCTTCATCTACGGCGAGCGCGTGAAGGACGTGACCACGCATCCCGCCTTCCGCAACACCGCCCGCATGGTGGCGCGCCTGTACGATGCGCTGCACGACCCCAAGCATGCCGACAAGATCATGGTGCCGACCGACACCGGCAACGGCGGCAAGACGCATGCCTTCTTCAAGGCGCCGAAGTCGCTCGCCGATCTCCTGGCCGGGCGCAGCGCCATCGCCGAATGGGCGAAGATCACCTACGGCTGGCTCGGCCGCTCACCCGACTACAAGGCGTCGTTCCTGGCAACGCTCGGAGCCAACGCCGAGTTCTACGATCCTTATCAGGAGAACGCGAGACGCTGGTACAAATTGAGCCAGGAGCGCGTGCCGTTCGTCAACCACGCCATCATCCATCCGCCAGTCGACCGCGACCGCCCGCCGAACGAGGTCGGCGACGTCTGCTGTCACGTCGAGAAGGAGACCGACGCCGGCATCATCGTCTCCGGCGCCAAGGTGGTGGCCACCGGATCGGTGCTGACCAACTACACCTTCGTCGCCCATCACGGCCTCATCCCGGTGCAGGACAAGAAATTCGCCGTGGTGTTCATGGTGCCGACCAACCATCCCGGGGTGAAATTCGTCTGCCGCACCTCCTACGAGATGACCTCGACGGTGATGGGCAGCCCGTTCGACTATCCGCTGTCGAGCCGGATCGATGAGAACGACGCGGTCTTCATTCTCGACAAGGTGCTCGTCCCCTGGGAGAACGTCTTCGTCTACGGGGACCTGGAAAAGGCCAACAACTTCTTCCCGCGCACCGGCTTCCTGCCGCGCTTCGTTGTCCACGGCTGCACGCGGCTTGCGGTCAAGCTCGACTTCATCGCCGGCCTGCTGCTCAAGGCGGTCGAGGCCTCGGGCACCAAGGATTACCGCGGCGTGCAGGCCAACGTCGGCGAGGTCATCGCCTGGCGCAACCTGTTCTGGGCGCTGTCCGACGCGATGGTGCGCGATCCAAAACCCTGGATCGGCGACTACGTGCTGCCGAACATGGACCCCGGCAACGCCTATCAGATCATCGCCACCATGGCCTACACCAAGGTCAAATACATCATCGAGCAGACCGTCGCCTCGGGACTCATCTACCTCAATTCCCATGCCCGCGACTTCAAGAACGCCGAGATCCGTCCCTATCTCGACCGCTACATGCGCGGCTCCAACGGCTACAAGGCCGAGGAGCGCGTCAAGCTGATGAAGCTTTTGTGGGACTGCCTGGCGACCGAATTCGGCGGCCGCCACGAGCTCTACGAGATCAATTATGGCGGCTCGACCGAGGAAATCCGCCGCTACTGCCTGTTCGGCGCGCAGGCGTCCGGCAACGCCGACCGCTTCAAGGGCTTCGCCGAGGACTGCATGGCGGAATATGATCTCGACGGCTGGAAGGTCCCGGACCTCACCGATCCCGGCGAACTCAGCTATCATGTCATGCGCGGCGCCGGACGGTAGGCCGAGGCCGAACGCACCGATTATCGTCGGCTGATTTCCGCGTCGGCACGGCCGCGGCGGTCGCGGCCATGCCGATTGGGCGGATCGCGCTTTCAATCAACAGAAATCGCTTCCCTCACCAGAAATCCAGGATCGGGGCCGGTGTTTGCTCGTGCAGATGCTTGAGCAAGGCCAATCGGCCGACATGCAGCACGATCGGAGTGGCGCTATCGGGCTGCCGCAACGCGAAGATGTGGCCGACGAACAGCGAATGGTCGCCGCAAGAGTGGCGCGCGACCACCTTGGCGGCGATCGTCGCGTGCGCATCGACCAACAGCGGCGTGCCGTCGATGTATTCGTATTTCAGGTTCATGCCATCGACCGGCCGGCCGGAAAAGTGCCCAATCAGAGACTCCTGGCCGCGGGCAAGAATGTTGACGCCGAAATGGCCGGCCTCCAGCAGGAAGGCGTGCATGCGCGCCTTCAGACCGACCGAGACCACGCACAGCGGCGGCTCGAGCGATCCCGACATAAAGGCATTCGCGGTCATGCCGCGCAGCTCGCCGCGCAGCTGCGTGGTGATGACGGTGACGCCGGTGGCGAACGAGGCCATGACGCGGCGAAAACGTTCATCAGTCACCGCATCGCCCTGCGGATCGTCCACGCTGGAAGTAGGCGCCGAGCCGGTCATCTCCTGTAGCCCATCGTGCTCATTCATTGGTCTGCCACGCGAAATAGCGAATAGCGATTGGAAAGACCACCCCCCATTCGCTCACCGCCATTCGCCAATTCACCATGCCAAGGGCGTCACGACTTGACCAGGCGGCGGCCGGTGACGGCTTCGAGGTTCCTGAAGAAAATCTTGTCGCGATCCGCTTTCGACAGGTCAAGCGATTCGAGAATGCGCAGCGTCTCGCGCGGATACATCGTCCCGCCCTCGGGATCGAACGGGCAATCGGAGGCGAACACGATCTTGGCGCGCGGGAAGAAGTCCATGCCGGCCCTGGTCGCCGGCTCGGCGGTGAACACGGCGGTATCGGCCCAGAAATCCTGCTTGAAATAGTCGAGCACGCGTTTTTTCAGGCTCTTGCGCAGCGACACGTAGTCGGCCTCCGTGGTGCGTGAACCGAGCACGTCATTGCCCGGCCCGAGCCGGCCTTCGAGCATCGGCACGATGCCGCCGAAATGGTGGGTGATGATCTTCAGGTTCGGATGGGTGTCGATGATCTTCGCGAACACGAGGCGCGCCATGGCGCAGGCGGTCTCGTAGGACCAGCCGAAGGTCCACCACATTTCGTAGAGCGATCTGTCCTCGTCGATGTAGTCCGGCATTTCGGCGCCGCGTGCCGGATGCAGCCAGACCGGCGCGCCGATCTCGTTCATCTTGTTCCAGAACGGCAGATATTCCGGGCGATCGAGCGGCTTGCCGGCGACGTTGGTGTAGATCTGCACGCCGAGCGCGCCAAGCTCTTTGATCGCGCGCTCCGCCTCGGCGACGCCGGCATCGGGCGCCGCAAGCGAAACGTGCGCCACCCAGCCGGGGAAGTGATCCTTCTCCTTGGCGACAAGCTCGGCGAAGCCGTCGTTGATGACGCGGCAGAACGCGTCGATATCCGCGCCGGTCTTGGCAAATTTCTCGATCGGCGGCTGCGGGTAGGCGAGGATCTGCTGGTAGTCCTTATGGCCGTCGACGATCTTCTTGCGCACGTCGAGGTCGTAGAGCGCCGGAAGCGAACGCACGCGCTTGCCCATATCCGGGTAGTCGGCGGCCACTTCGCCGAGCATGTCGAAGAATTTCTTCGGGAAAAAGTGCGTGTACGCATCGATACGCATGGACGTTGCTCCCCGGACTACGTCTTTCCTCTCAACTCGGCGCCGCAACGGCGGAACTTGTTGGCGCCGGCCTGCCGTCGGTGCGACAGGCGCGCTGTCGGACGGGCGAGTCCTGTCACATCTTGAAACGCGCGAGCACCGCCGGCGGTATCGGCTGCGACTTCATGCGCGCCGGATCGTGCGGATCGCGCACCACCCACACGCGCGTCTCGAAACCTTCGACCGCGAGCGCTCCGGCCTTGGTTATGCGGTGCTCGATCTTGAAACTCGAGCGCCCGCAGTCGACCAGCGCGGTGGCGATCTCGATCTTGTCCCCGAACCGCGTCGGCGTGCGGAAACGCGCCCGCGTCTCGACCAGAGGATGCCCGGCGAAATCGTAGGCTTTGAGGTATTCGGCCTTGCTCAGCCCGAGCGCATGCTCGATCAGAACCGTCGTCGAGATGTCGAACATTTCATAGTAACGCGGATAGAAGATGATCCCGAGGGGATCGCAGTGGCACCATTCGATGCGCGTGCTTCGGGTGCTGGTCAACATGCCGCGACCTGTTCCCTCCCCCCTTGTGGGGGAGGGTAGGGAGGGGGGTCGGGAGGAGGCGCGAGAGCGCCGATGCGAGCGCAAGACCCCGGGACCCCCTACTGCAAGGGGTAGGGTCAAGTTTATTTCGGCGCCATGCGCAGTGAGGCGTCGAGGCGGACGACCTCGCCGTTGAGGTAGCGGTTCTCGATCATATGGCGCGCCAGGGCGGCGAACTGCGCCGGGTCGCCGAGCTTTTTCGGGAACGGCAGCGAAGCCGCAAGGCTTTCCCGCGCCGGCTCGGAGAGGCCCTGCAGCATCGGCGTGTCGAAGATGCCGGGCGCGATAGCGTTGACGCGGATGCCGAACTGGGCGAATTCGCGCGCCGCGGGCAGCACGAGCGCGACGACGCCGCCCTTCGACGAGGCGTAGGCGGCCTGACCGATCTGGCCGTCGTAGGCCGCGACCGAGGCGGTGCAGACGATGATGCCGCGCTCGTCGTCAGTGAGCGGATCGAGCTTGGCCATCGCCGCCGCAGCGAGCCGCATCGCGTTGAACGTGCCGATCAGGTTGACGCGCACCACACGGTCGAAATCGGCAAGCGCCATCGGCCCCTCGCGGCCGACGATGCGCTTCGCCGTGCCGATGCCGGCGCAGTTGATGAGGATGCGCGCCGGGCCGTGGTCGGCGGCGGCCTTGGCGATCGCCGCCTCGGTGCTGGCGCTGTCGGCGACGTCGCAGTGAATGGCAATGCCGTTGATGTCGATCGCGGTCTCGGCGGCGATCTTCTGGTTGACGTCGAGGAGAGCCACCTTGGCGCCGGCCTGAGCCAGCATGCGCGCGGTGGCGGCGCCGAGGCCGGAGCCTCCGCCGGTAACGAGTGCTGCGTGTCCGCGAATATCCATGATCAACTCCCTTGCGCTGCGGCCATGCCCGAGCGACCCGCGACGATGACGCTTGCCGGCGGCGGGTCGGCGTAAAGCTGTTCGACCAAGGCGGCGCGGCGGGCGAGCACCGCGCGCTGGTTGATCGATCCTTTGTCGGTGGTCTCGCCGATGTCGAGCGAGGGCGGTTCGGCGAGCAGAATGACGCGGCAGACGCGCGCGGACGTGCCACGGCGGGGCTCCGCCAGCGCCTCGAGGAGCCGCGCGAACGCGGCAACGATACGCGCGTCGGCGAGCACGGTTGCGGCGGCAGCATCGGCAGGGAGATCGGGAACGAGCTTGCGGCAGGCATCGAGATCGGGAAAGACCAGGGCGGCGATTTCGTCGCGATCGGCACCGGCGAACACCACGTCGCGCGCGAGCGGCGCGCAATGGGCGATGAACGCCGCGCGCAACGGCCCGACGCTGACCCAGGTGCCGGTCGCGAGCTTGAAGTCCTCGGCCAGGCGTCCGTCGAACAACAGGCCCTTTGCCGGCTCCGCCGGATCGGCGAACTTGAACGCGTCGCCGATCTTGTAAAAGCCCTCCTCGTCGAAGGCGTCGGCGGTGAGCGCCAGCGCGCGCCAATAGCCGGGGGTGATATTCGGACCCTTGAGCCTTGCTTCGAGCTTGCCTTCCCTCGGGACGAGCTTGAGCTCGACCCCGGGCGCCGGCAAACCGATATTGCCGACGCGCTCGGTGTCCCAGCTGCAGGCGATCGCCAGCGGCGCCGTTTCGGTCGAGCCGAGGCTCGACAGGAAGATGATGCGCTCGCCCGTGGTCTCGATCGCGAGCGCCTGCAGCGCGTCGAGGACATGCTGGGAGAGGCTCGCGCCGGCGTAGAAGAGCACCTTGAGCCGGCTGAAGAATTTTTCGCGCAGCGGCCGGTCGGCGGCAAGATGCGGCAGCAGCATCTCGTAGCCCTTGGGCACGTTGAAATAGACCGTCGGCGCGACGTCGCGCAGGTTGCGCACGGTCGCCTCGATCGCGCCGGGCATCGGCTTGCCCTCGTCGATGTAAAGCGAGCCGCCGTTGTGCAGCACCAGATTGAAGTTGTGGTTGCTGCCGAAGGTGTGATTCCAGGGCAGCCAGTCGACGATCACCGGCGGCTCCTCGCCGACGAACACCAGCGCCGCGCCCACCATCGCCTGGTTCGAGCACAGCATGCGCTGGGTGTTGATCACGCCCTTCGGCTGCCCGGTCGAGCCGGAGGTGAACAGGATTTTTGCGACCGTATCGGCCCGGACCGCGGCGTGCGCCGCATCGACGGCGGCGGTCGGCCGCGCCTCCAGTAATTCGGCAAAATGCGTCGCCCGAGGTCCGGGCGGCGGATTTGTCGTGACCACGACTTCCACGGAGGCCGGCACTGCGGCGGCGATGGCGCGGGCGAATGCCACTCCGTTCGTGGCAAAGACGAGGCCCGGCGTCAGAATATCGATGATCGCGGTGAGCTTCTTGAAGTCCTGCGACATCAGCGAATAGGGAACGGAGATCGGCGCATAGGGAATGCCGACATGCATGGCGGCAAGGCCGAGCAGCGCGTGCTCGATGTCGTTGCCGGACAGGATCGCGACCGCCCGCTCGGGCGACAAATCGCGCTCAAGCAGCGCCGCCGCGATCGCGCGCACTGCGGCGAATGTCGCCGCATAGCTCAAGGTCCGCCAGCCGCCGGCGGGGTCACGCTGCGCCAGGAAGATCCGCTCAGGCGCAGTCTTCGCCCATTGGGCGAGACGCTCCGTAAGCGTTTCCGGGTAAGGCGGCAGCGGCTCTGGCGAGCGCATCAGGATAGCGCCATCACCGCGGCGCTCGACTGTCACGCTGGCCGGGCCGAGCCGGACCGGCCGCAGCGGCGGCCGGTTTTCCCCGGCGTGTTTCCTGGCGGAGGCGAGCGACATCGTATCAGATCAGAACCGGTGCTTGGTTCGCGTGACATTTCCGCGGAACCGCGTCAAGACGCGCGATCGGACCGGCCGGGCGGCCCCCGCGGCGCCGCGATTTGACCCTGTCGGCCATGGCTCCTAAATAGCGCGCAGCCGGCACTGGCGTGCGTATTCGAGCAAAAGCCGGCGGCCGCAAGGGAGAGAGCGATGCGCGACGTCTTCATCTGCGATGCCGTACGCACCCCGATCGGCCGCTACGGCGGCGCGCTCGCCAAGGTGCGCACCGACGACCTCGCGGCCGCGCCGATCAAGGCGCTCATCGCCCGCAACGCCAAGGCCGACTGGTCGCGGCTCGACGAAGTGTTCTTCGGCTGCGCCAATCAGGCCGGCGAGGACAACCGCAACGTCGCGCGCATGGCACTCCTGCTCGCCGGGCTGCCGGAGACGGTCCCCGGCCTCACCGTCAACCGGCTGTGCGCCTCGGGCCTCAACGCCGTTGGCGATGCGGCGCGCGCCATCCGCACCGGCGAGATGGATTTCGCCATCGCCGGCGGGGTCGAGTCGATGACGCGGGCGCCGTTCGTCACCGGCAAGGCGAGCGAGCCGTTTGCGCGCACGGTCGAGACCTACGACACCACGCTCGGCTGGCGCTTCGTCAATCCGGCGATGAAGGCGCGCTACGGCATCGATTCGATGGCCGAGACCGGCGAGAACGTCGCCGAGGAATATCAGGTGGCGCGCAAGGACCAGGATGCGTTCGCGCTGCGCTCGCAGCAGCGCGCCGCGCGCGCCGCCGCCGCCGGCTATTTCGCCGAGGAGATCGTCGCAGTCGAAGCGCCGGGCGGCAAGGCCGGCCCGATCGTGGTCGACAAGGACGAGCATCCGCGGCCCGATACGACGCTGGACAATCTCGCCAAACTCAAGCCGATCGTCCGCAACCCCGGCACCATCACCGCCGGCAACGCCTCCGGCATCAACGACGGCGCCGCGGCGATGATCCTCGCGTCCGAGGAAGCGGCACGCGAGCACGGGCTCACGCCCCGCGCCCGGGTCGTCAGCATGGCGTCCGCCGCCGTGCCGCCGCGCATCATGGGCATCGGGCCGGTGCCGTCGACGCGCAAGCTGATGGAACGGCTGGGGCTCAAGATCGGCGACTTCGACCTGATCGAGATCAACGAGGCGTTTGCCTCGCAGGGCCTCGCCTGCCTGCGCCAGCTCGGCGTCGCCGACGATGCCGAGCACGTCAATCCGCACGGCGGGGCGATCGCACTCGGCCATCCGCTCGGCATGTCGGGCGCGCGGCTCGCCATAACCGCCGTGCACGGCCTGGAACAGCGCGGCGGCAAGCGCGCGCTCGCCACGATGTGCGTCGGCGTCGGGCAAGGCGTGTCACTGGCGCTGGAGCGGATTTAGCGCGCCATCATTCCGGGGCGGCGCCGGCGCCGAGCCTGTAATTCATCATCACGATTTTCAGAGGAATTCTCTGGCGAAGATCAATCCTGAAACGACTGCATTTATGGATTCCGGGTTCGCGCCTCCAGCGCGCCCCGGAATGACGAGCATGGAGATTTCCGCGTGCCGATGTCCCCCGGCTACATTCCCTTTCATCCCAACCCGTCAAAACCGAAATTCAAGCCACCGCCAGGCGCCGTCGATGCGCATTGCCACGTGTTCGGGCCGGAGAGCAAATTCCCCTTCGCGCCGGAGCGCAAATACACCCCTTGCGATGCGCCGAAGGAAAAGCTGTTCGCGCTGCGTGACTTTCTCGGCTTCGACAAGAACGTCATCGTGCAGGCCTCCTGCCACGCCAAGGACAACCGCGCGACGGTCGATGCGCTCGAAGCGGCGAACGGCCGGGCCCGCGGCGTCGCCTTTGTCGGCGAGGAGGTGAGCGATAGCAAGCTCGCGTGGATGGACAAGGCCGGCGTGCGCGGGGTGCGTTTCAATTTCCTCAAGCGGCTCGTGGACTTCACGCCGCGCGACGTGCTGGCGCGCATCGCCGCGCGGGTGGAGAAGCTGGGCTGGCACATCGTCGTCTATTTCGAGATGCCGGACCTCGCGGAGCTGGAAAGCTTCTTCACCGCGCTGCCGACGACGGTCGTGGTCGATCACATGGGCGCGCCCGACGTGTGGAAAGGCGTCGATCACCCGGAGAACCGGCGCTTCCACGCCTTAATGGAGCGGCACAAGAACTTCTGGGTGAAGGTGAGCTGCCCGGAACGCCTGAGCGTCGCCGGACCGCCCTACGATGACGTGGTGCCGTTCGCCCGCGCTCTGGTCGAACGCTTTCCCGATCGCGTGCTCTGGGGGACCGATTGGCCGCATCCCAACATGAAGAAGGAGGCGCCCGACGACGGCCTGCTTGTCGACTACATCCCGCGCATCGCGCCCACGCCCGCCGTACAGCAGGCGCTTCTGGTCGACAACCCGATGCGGCTTTACTGGAGTTAGACCAAGACCAAAGGGCGCGACTTGTCACCCTGAGCGGCGAGCCCCGACTTGATCGGGGGGCCTCGAAGGACACCGGCGACGGCACTCTGGGCTGCGCGCCTTTGGCGCGCACGTCAGGGGAGGGAAAACGCGCGAAACGCTTACGTTGCCAACCCTTGCGGCCTTATATATGTGAGGCCAACCCGGAGCCCGCCGATGGCGCGCAAACAGCAGCCTTACGACGACATACCCGGAACGTTCGTGTTCGATGCCGAGCGCTCGCGCGAGGGCTTCGGCATCAACATGTTCTGCATGTCGTTGATGAAGGAAGAGAACCGCAGGGCCTTCAAAGCCGACGAGGCGGGGTACGTCAAGAAGTTCAAGCTCACGCCGGCGCAGATAGAGGCGATCCTCAAGCGCGACTACAACCGCATGCTCGAGCTTGGCGGCAACATCTATTTCACCGCCAAGCTCGGCGCGACCGACGGGCATTCGT
>Ga0210409_10003805_pt1 | contig 16602 bp, 16 predicted proteins | sample IncBWH17MmetaG_FD_161649 | JGI IMG/M metagenome (GOLD analysis project Ga0210409, IMG submission 161649) | Forest soil microbial communities from Barre Woods Harvard Forest LTER site, Petersham, Massachusetts, United States - Inc-BW-H-17-M | ecosystem: Environmental > Terrestrial > Soil >...
GGGCGCTCGTACAACCAAAACCTTTACGTTTTGAGCGGGTCGGCCGGGGCCTATCAAATGAACGGCTTCTCGACGCCGCTGCCGATGACCGGCGCCTTCTACCGGATTCACACCAACCATACGCTTCAAGCCTCCGGAAACGATTCCGGGGCGCCTCCGACCTGCCAGTTGCCGGACATGACTTCTCAGATCGGCTGTCTGGTGAGCGCCAGCCCATGCAGCATCGGCTACGCGGGTCGGCAGGCGATCACGTCGAACACGAACGCCGCGGCCATCAAGATCAACAAGCAAAGCCCCGCGCTGCTATGCGTCCAGGGGAACTTTCTTTACCCGCTCTCACGCAAGCTTTACCTGAGCACCGTGACGGGCTTCCAGAACGTGACAGGCCAGGAGCTGCAGCTCGTCGGCTGTGAAACGGACTTGCAGCAACCGAGTCTCGGGATTGGCGCCGACGCGGGCGCAACGACGGGCATCGTGACCAATGCCGTCGCCGCCTCGGGCTTCATCCAGATCGGCGCGTTCGTCAACAACGGCGAGCCCTTCTGCGAGGACTTCAACGAGCAAATGCTTTGCTCGCCCGCCGTCGCCAATGTCGACGCTTGCCTGGTCAAGCCGAACCTCGACAACTGGACAGCGTTCGACACGGTCTGCGGCGACGGGAACACCGACGTCTACGAAGACTGCGACATGGGCAATCTCAACGGGCCACCCCCCGCGACGTGCTCGACGACCTGTCGTAACAACTAAAGCGCCTTCAGGCTGCACAGCTGTGGGAGGCGTGCCCCGCGGGTCGGGGCACGCCTTTTTCGCGTTTGGGACAACCGCCCGACAATTCGGAATTCGGAGGGTTCTTCCGATATTCGGAGCCATTCCGGGTTCGCGCGCGGCATAACCGAGTGCGCCAAACGGGCTGATTTCCCGCGATTTCAAGGCACTTTGGGGAGCTCAGGCGGCAACGACGATGGACGGTCCGGTCCTTGTATTGGGGTGTGCTCAGACGCGGGCGTCCGAGGCCTCGGATGCAACAGCCATTGTTCCGGAACGAATGGAGGACGAAACGATGAAAAAGTCACTGATGGTTGCCACCTTTCTGGCGGCGGGCGGAGGCGCCGTCGGCGTAAGCGCCGGCAACCCCGCATCATTCAAGGGCTCGGACACGCTTTTCGACTTCACCAACGCGATGATCGCAGCGTGCCCGGGAACCCAGCTGGGTTCGCCCGTGCTCGCATACGCGGGCACAGGCTCCGGGAACGGGGAGAAAGCGATGCTCGCCGGCACGCAGCAGATCGCCCCGATGTCGCGCTTCATGAACAAGAACGCCTGTACCGGCACGTCGAGTTCGCCGACCACGTCTCAAGGCCTGGTCGTGGGTCTGGACGGCGTTTCAATCGTCGGCTCCAAGAGCACGTACACGAGCACGGCGTGCAACGGCGATTCGAACGCGAACTGCGCTCCCGGCTTCGAGGCGAATACAGGAGCGGCGTTCGACACCACGCCAATTGCCGGGTACACGTTCGCCGACTGGCGCGATGTGTTGCGCGTTCTTCTCGCAGGCTTCGACCACGGCAACACTGGGACGAACGCAGCCGCGATCGCGGCTCGCGACTGCAACAGCGCCACCCGTGTGGCCCTCGCCAACACCTACGGCTCCCTCTTCGAGAACAACTGCACGGCTCCCGCGGGCGACCAGACCGGCGGCGTCTGCACGCAGATTCGCCACATCTACCGCCGCGACGACTTCTCGGGCACGACCGACACGATGGTCGGCTTGCTCAATTTGCCGTCCACGGTGACTCCGGAAACGTCGGTCACCGTCTTCCCGAACGGCGTGTCGACCACGATCACGCAGCACACGGGCTATGACCCCTTCTGTAACTCGGTCCGCCCTGCCTTCATGATGCCTCAGTCGGCGGCCGGAACGTGCGCCTCGACCACCTGCACGACGACGTGCGCCGATGGTTCGACGTGTAGCGCCGGCAACTGTACGACGAACAAGTGCACGGTGGGTGGTACCGCTTGCGGCGATGGTTCGACGTGTACCCCTTCGCAGCCGGAGCCGAGCTGCATGACGGGTGCGGATGCGACCTGGACGCCTACCTCGAAGTTCCTGGGGACCGGAGTCTGCTCGCCGGCCTGTACGGCCGGCCAAGTCTGCGACAACGGACACTGCGTCGCCGCGTCGGGGACCTGCTCGCCGGCGTGCGTGGCCGGCCAAGTTTGCGTAGGCGGTGTCTGCACGGCTGTCACCACGGCATGCGCCTCGCAGAGTTTGAGCTGCTGCGCCAACGAGAATGCCGTCTATCGCTCCACGATGCAGGACAACGACCCGATTCGCCGCACCTGCTTCGGAGCCGCGAACGGGGCACTGGGAACCTTCGCCGAAGACAATTGCGAGCACTCGGGCGACCTCGGGCTCGTGCTGGTCATGAACGACGTGCCGGAGACGGGCGACGTCGGCACCACGTCGGATCCACTGCGCTACAACGCAAGCCCCTGCGTCCGCAGCCACTTCTCGTCCGCCACGGCGCCTGACGTCTACGACAACTTCAATCAGGGCAAGCAGATCTGCACCAGGGGTTTGCTCTGCCCGAACGGTGACTTCTGCACCAACACGGGCGGTTGCATCGTGCCGGTGGACTCGACCGGCAACACGCAATGCCTCGGCAACAAGCTGACGGCCCCGGCCACACCGGCCAACGCGATCCCGGTACCCGTCGCGCACCCCGTGAACGCCGGAGTCGCCGAAGGCCGCGCGTACAACCAGCACCTTTACAAGCAAGTCGGCAGCGCCGCCGCGTACCAGAACAACGGCTTCACAACGCCGCTGCCGATGACTGGAGCGTTCTACCGCATCCACACCAGCCACTCGATGAACCCGGCCAGCACCACGGCCGCGCCGATCACCTGCGGAAACCCGGCCGGCCCGAGCTCCTTCCCCGACATGACCGATCAGATCGGGTGCCTGGTCAACGCCAGCCCGTGCAGCATCGGTTATGCGGGACGCGGCGCGGCCGACCACAACCCCACCACGACCGACGCCATCAAGATCCACGGGCAGAACCCGCTCGGGATTTGCATCACCGGCGACGGCGCCAACATTGCCGGGTTCACCTATCCGCTCTCGCGCAAGCTCTATCTGGACACGGTGCCCGGCTTCGCTGCGGTCACGGCCAATGAGCAGGCTCTCGTCGGGTGCGAGACCAACCTTGCGCAGGCGAATCCGCCTCTTCCGGCGGCGAGCAACGCAGGCCTCGTCACGACGAACATCGTGAACGTTGGCTTTCTCGCGATCCCGTCCTTTTACAACAGCGGCAATCCGTACTGCGAGGACTTCAACGAGAACATGCTCTGCAGCCCGAGCCCGACGGCCCCGCTCTTCCCCACCAACAGCGCGTCGTGCCCGACGTCGGTCCCGGCCAACTTCACGGCCTTCCCGACGACCAACTCGACGACCTGCGGCAACGGCATCCAGGAGCAATATGAGGATTGCGACTGCGGTACGGCTCAAGTCGCCGCGAGCGCACCGGCCGCGAACGTCACTGCTTGCGGTACGACGATCAACGGCGGAACGGTCTGCACGACGACCTGCCGAACCGTCCACTGAGCGGTGGGTTAGCGCCGCAGATCATCAGTAAGACGCGCCCCCCCCTCGCGCGCAAGGCGCACCCTGGCAACAGGGTGCGCCTTTTTTTTGGCTGCTAGGGCCTGTCCCTGAATTCGCTCGCCCTTGCCGTACCCGTACCCGTGCCCGTGCCCGAAAAGGCTGGAAAGTTGTCCATGATTGCGGGTGTGTTTGCGGGTGTGTGCTCCGTCGAGCGACCACGATGGTTCGTGAGCAACTCGACGAGCGGCAGTGGTCAAAGATCGCGGCCGTCTTGCAAGCGCAACGTGGGCCGGGGAGGCCCGGCAGCGACAACCGCAACTTCATCGAGGCGGTGCTGTGGTGGCGTCGCACGGGTCTGCCCTGACGCGACCTGCCGGATGCGTTCGGGCCGTGGAAGACCGTGTTCAATCGATTCGACCGCTGGTCGAAGGCGGGCAAGTGGGCTGCCCTGTTCAAAGCGCTGCAGATGGATCGCGACGACGAATGGCACAGCCTCGACAGCACCATCAACCGTGCCCATTAAACTGGTCGGCCAGATGGCTGCGGCCACGTGGAAGCGCCTCGATGATGCCGTTGGCCATGACCAAGAAGTCCAGTGCCAGGTGATAGACGTCGAGCCGTTCGTGGTCGAGCTCCATGCCTTCCCATCGGTACCGCCGGCTTCCGCGTTGCTGGCTTTTTCGGGCACGGGCACGGGCACGGGCACGCGTACGGGAAGGGCGAATTCAGGGACACGCACTAGTCGGCGACCTTGCGCGCCGAGCGCTTCCCCGCCCTTACGAAGTCGCCCCCACCACCGGTCTTCGCCGCGTGGCAAACCCAGCGGCAATCCCCACGCCCGCCAGGATCGCCAGCCCGCCGAGGCCCCACGCGTAGAGCTTGCGCCGCCGCGTCGCCTGGAACGACGCCATCCCGCGCTCCATCTGTTCGATCCCCTCGGGCTTCATCTCCGTCGACCGCGCGCGCTCGAGCACGGCCTGGGCTTCCTTCATGTTGCCGCGTTTGAGCGCGAGCGCCCACTGGTACGACAGGGTCTTGGGGTCCTCCGGCGCCCTTGCCGCCAGCGCGGCCGTGCACTTTTGCAGTCGGTTGACGTCTTCCAGCCGAACGGCCAGCTGGCACTCCAGATCGTCGGCCAGAACGTGGGCGTCGGGATCGTCGCGCACGTGTTGAATCACATTCGAAAGGGTCTCCACCTCGGCGGCAGTGAGCGCGCCTTTCTTGGCCAGCGCCAGCTTGAAGTAGTGCTGGTAGTCGTTGACGGTCACGCCCGGCTTCGTGAGCGCTGTCGCGCACGTTTCGACCGCCTCGTTCCACTCCCCTGCCCCTTCGTACGCCTCGCACAGCCTCGTGTACGACACGCTTCGGTCGGACACCGCCTTGACCATCGCCTTGTAGAACTTGATCGCGGCGTCGTAATCCCCGCGCTTGGTCGCCTGGACTCCTTTGTACGAGAGGTCCATCAGCCAGTATCCGAATTGCAGCGGATTCCGATCTCTCTGGTGGTCGCTGGGAACGCTGCTCTCAGGGTCGTTGTTATCGATTGCCCAGTCGCTGAGCATGCCCTTGTGTGAAGCCGCAGGAGGCTGTGCCTGCGTCGGAGCATCGGCATGGGCCGGCATCGACGACGACGATACCAGGCTGACCACCAATACCAGGGTTGCCGAGGCGATCACGGGTGGGCGGCTACGGCGCCGCTCGACCGCGACGCTCCGTGCGCGCCAGAGCGCGTGGGCGAGGGTACAGACCGCGAGCAAGAAGATGGCGGTCCAACCGGCCCACACACGCCACGTGACTCCGTGCGGCGCCGCCGCGGCGAAGGCGCGCATGGTCTCGTAGTGTCCGGGCGCCACCCGCCGGAGGCCCGCCAAGCAGGTTTCGAGCATTTGCGCGTCCCCGATCTTCTCCGCGATGTCGCATTGAGCCGCGTATCCGTAAGGCTCGTGGGGCATCGAATCGCGCGCCCGGTGAGCCAGGCGCATCGCCTGCGCGAGCTCGGTCGTCGTCGGCGGATCGCTCCCGGACATCAGCGCCGCCACCATGGCCCGCAAGTCCATCGGCGACGCTTCGGACCTGAGCGCCCGAAGGCAGGCCTGAATGGCTTCGGCGCGTCTTCCCAAGATCGTGAGCGCCTGGCACTCCCTTCGCGCGATGAGCGAGCTCTCCGGCGCGTTCTTGCCCGCGTCCTGAAAGTCCGCGAGCGCCTGCCGCGTTTCCCCCGCCATCGCAAGCTGTTCGCCCATCTCCAGATGCGCAAGCGCACCGGGGTGCCGAATGGTAAGCCCGGTGATCTCTTGCGCGTCAAGCCAGTTCCGGACGGGCGCCGCAACCGCGTTGATCGATCCGGCAAGGACCAGCGCCGCGAAGGCGAGCGCCGCAAACATCGGCCCAATAGAGGGCGATGGGAGCGAAACGTTGCGAATCATGGAATCCGGCAGCTGGGGCAAAGGGGTATGACGCATTGGATGAGATCGTTGGCCCGGCCCACCCCGTATTCGGGCTTGATGAAGTTGTCGTACATCTTCTTTCCGTCATCACCGAAGTCCTTCTTGAACTCGGCGACGCACGATCCGGTCGGAGGCGACTTGCCCTCCATGCACTCCATGATGTCGGTGCGCCCGCAAAGGCACGGGGTCTCCTCGCCGCTGTTCGCGCACTTCGTGGTGAAGATGCAGCGGAGGGCGTCGAGACAAAGCGCCGCCTCGGTCTGACCGCTGACGTTCGAGGAGACGGGTCCGGGTCCGGTTTCGCAGACTGCGCCATGCTGGGCGGGGTCCAGGCATCCGTTCTTCTGAGCGCACGGCAGGCAGTCCTTGCCCAGCGCGCCGAGAAGTTCCTGGGTGGTCTTGGCTCCGTCGAGGCGCGGCGTTCGGGGCACGGGACCGCCGGGGCCGACCGCAGCGGACGGGGGGCTCGACTTGTTCTCCTCGGAGGATTGGCCGCAACCGCGGGAACAAGACACGAGAGCCAGCGCAATAGCGGCGAAAGAGAGGCTGAGAACATTCGGCGGCTTTAGTGGATTCATTCGGGGTCTCACTCGCACGGTCAGAAGCACGGGCAGGAGAACGCCCCCGCGCACTCCGCGATCGAGTTGGCCATTCCTGCGCCAAACGTCGGAACGATGAAGTTCGTATTGATCGTCTGGCCGTTCGGGGTGTCGTAGTCACACGCGTATAGGTCGTACAAGGGCCCGTTCGGTGTCACTTGCCCCGGGAGGCACATGGTCGGGTCCGTCGTTCCGCAGAGGCACGGTGTGAGCTGCAGGGTCGCAGCGCACTTCGAGGAAAAGATCATTTGAAGCGTTCGCATGCAGATCTGCTTCTCGCTGACGGGCTCCGTTCCAATGACGGTTGCGCAGGTCGGACCGCCATCCCCGATTGATCCTGACAGGTGCGTCAAGGCGCCCGACAGCATCTCGCAGGTCCCGCCCTGCTGCTTCGGGTCGAAGCAACCATTGCTCATCGCGCAGTCCAGGCACGAGGGGAGCATCTGGCCCGGCGGACTTGGCCTGCTCTGCGCCTCGAAGCACGTTCGCGTGGTGGCCAGCGGGTCCGTCAAATCGCAGCCGTGACTTGCGCCGCTGTCCGTAGGGCCATCGGAGCTCGCGCCGTCCTCGGGCCCGGCCTCCAGTCCGGTGTCCGGCAAGCTTGCGTCGGCGTCGGCGACGCCGGTGTCGTTTGCTCCCGCATCCGGCGTCGCGCCATCCGCCCCCGCGTCAGGCACGGCATCCGGGGCCTGCGTGTCCGCGGCGCCGGCGTCGCCCGCCTCGGCAAGTTCCCCACCCGAAGCGTCTGTTCCCCCGGATGAGTGGTCCGCCCCGCACGAGGCGAGAGCCATCGCGCCTGCGACGAAGAAGAGGCGGGGGAGGTTGGGTTCCAGCGGGTTCATTCGGGGTCAGAAGCACGGGCAGCCGAACGCCCCGGCGCACTCCGCGATCACGTTGGCCACGCCAGCTCCGAACGTAGGGTTGATGAAGCCTGAATTGAGCGTCATCCCGCTCGTGCTGTTCATGTCGCACGCGTACTCATCGTAGACGGGCCCGTTCGGGGTGACCGACCCCGCCTGGCACGTGGTGGGATCGGTCGTGCCGCAAAGGCACGGTGTCAGCTGCATCGTCGCGGCGCACTTCGACGAAAAGATGAGCTTTAGCGTCTGCATGCACACCTTCTTTTCACTCACGGGCTCCGACCCAAGGACGGCGCTGCATGTCTTGCCGTCGGGCAGCGACCCCGACAAGTGCGTCAGGGTTGTGGAAAGCATCTCGCAAGTTCCCCCCCCCGCCGTCGGGTCGAAGCAGCTGTTTGCGGTCGCGCAGTCCACACACGAAGGCGTCGTTCCTGGCTGGTTCTGCGCCACAAAGCACGTGTGTGTAGTCGCCAGCGGGTCATTCGGGTCGCAGCCGTGGCCTGCGCCGCTGTCCGTCCCGCTGTCTCCGCCGGCATCCGGTGTCGCGCTGTCGGCGATTCCCGTGTCCGTGCCGGCGTCGTGAGAGCTCGCGTCGGCGTCTGCCCCGCCGGTGTCCAACGCACCCGCGTCCGACCCGCCACTGTCCGCTGCCGCGTCCGGCGCCGCCGCCTCGGGGGCGGCTGCCTCCGGCGTCCCGACGTCCACACCTGCGTCGACCACCACGGCACCCACCGCGTCTAAAACTCCGGTTTCGTCCAGGCCGGAGTCAAACCCCATATCGGCATCCGCCTCCGTCACGCCGCTCGGCGGTTGCACACTCCCGCTGTCGTTCGGGGTGAGGTTTCCGCCCGAGCTATCATCACCGCCCCCGCCGGATCCATTGCCACTGCCTGCGCTGGATGCCCCCCCGCCAAACGCCGCCCCATCATTGCCTTGCTCTGCGGACGCAAGGACGTCCGACGGGACACCGGGGGAATCTATCGACCTGTCCACCAACGCAGCGTCCGCGCCACCGAGCAACGTGGGGATGTCGCCCCCGAAGTCCGAGCAGTTGGCGAGCCAGGCTGCGCCGATGCTGCCCAGCGCGATCCAGACGGCAAACCTGGCTATTCCGCCTCGACGCATCGGTGGCCTGACGCGCTGCCGTATACCGCAGCCTCAAGGAGCCTCCGGTGACAGTTCGTTGACAAATCGGGAAACCACCCGAGATGAGCGAGCACTCGAGGCGGCTTCGGTAGCGCTCGCGTTACTGGTCAAACGTTCCACCGTCTGCGACGGCGCTTCTGAAGCAGCCCTGGCAATTCCAGATCTGCAGGCACTGCACGATCGAGTTCGCTTGGCCCGCCCCGTATGCCGGAAGCGTGAAGTTCGTCGAAATGTCGTTGATGTTGGGACCGAAGTCTTCGACGTAGTCCGGGTAGACGGGACCCGTCGGAGTGGCGAGGCCCGCGACGCAGGGCATGGGGCTCGCGTCGCCGCAGAGGCACGGGGTCTCGGATCCGCCGGCAGCACACTTCGACGCGAAGATGTCCTGCAGCGTTTGAACGCAAAGCTGCGCCTCCGAGACCCCGTGGCCCCTGGCCACGATGCCGGTCACTGTCTCGCAGACTCCGCCCTGCTGCATGGGGTCGAGGCAGCCATTGGTGCCGGCGCACCCGCCGGTCGCTCCATCGGGTGCGAGCGTCAGGCAAAGCGGCGATTGCGCAGCGAGTACCGAAGTTGTCGTGGCGGGGCCGGCATCCGCGTCGGGCGAGGCGTTGGCGTCCGGAATGCGCGCTGCAGTGGCATCGGGCAACGGGGGGAGTAGGCCCGTATCCTGAGGAGGTGGTCGCTGCGGGACGGAGCGGTCGTAGATGGCCGCATCGGATGCGCCGACGTCCGGCTCGGCGTCGCTGCCGTCCAGAGCTGGATCGGCGGGGGGGTCACTGGACGAAGGCGACGCATCTTGGCGGATGCTCTCGAGGCCCGTCGTCCCCCCGCAGGCGGAGATGCAAGCCAGGTAGAACGCCAGAATACGCTGCGTAGACGGTTCCACGACTTCGCCGCCTCGGTGAGGGGTCTACCGCACGACCGGCGACGCCCACGTGACAGTTCGACGACGAAGAGTCTTCAGGCCTCAGCAACCTCCGCCTTCGAGCCCGAGGCAGCACAGACAGTTGAACGCGACGAGGCACTGGACGAGCGCGTTCGCCTGGCCGGCGCCGAACGTCTGCACTGTGAAGTTCTCCTGAATCTTTTTGCCACTCGCGGTGTGGAAACTGTTCGCGTAGTCGGGGACCATCGGGCCGGCAGGAGGTACGAGTCCCTCCAGACACGGCCCCGCCGCGGCCGGATCATCGCCGCAAAGACACGGGGTCAGGCTGAGCGAGTTCGCACAACCGGACGCGAATAGGTCGTGGAGAGTCCGGAGGCAATTGGCGGTATAGCCGGCGTTGGGAGGCGCAGGATCGAGCGGAGAGCTGCCCCCGTCGAGGATCCCGCCGACGGCAACGGGGACCTGCCCCTCGGTCAGCTCGCAAACGCCGCCCTGGAGCGAGGGGTCGAGACAGCCGTTGCGAGCGGCGCACGCGGGGCAGGCAGAAGACTGGGTGGCGAGAACGGAACGGGTCGTGGCGTCCGATGCGAGGCCGCGGCCCTCGGAGGTGGAACGTTTGCCGGAGCACGCGTCACAGCCTGCGAAGAGACATGCGAGGGCCATCGTCGCGCCGATGCATGTGGCTCGGAAGGTGATCAATGGACGATGCAAGTCCCCCCGTCGTTCACCATGCCTCCGAAACAGCTGCAGCAAAGGGGATCGGTGTTGAACGCGATGAGGCACTGGACAATGGAGTTGGCCATTCCGGCGCCGAAACTCTGCACCAGGAAGTCCGTATTGATGTCGCTGCCTTTGGTGCTGTTGAAGTCGCAGGCGTATGTCTCGTACAGGGGTCCGGTGGGGATCGCCGCGCCCGCCGTGCACATGGTGGGGTCCGTCGTGCCGCAGAGACATGGCGTCAGCTGTTGCCCCGCGCTGCACTTCGTCGAAAAGATGGCGGTAAGCGCCTGAAGACAAATGGCCCGCTCATTCGCTCCCGCCCCCAGCCCAAGCGACTCGCAGGTGTCGCCCCCGTCAAGCTGGCCACTGTAGTGCGTCACGGGCATTCCACCGTCATAGATTGTCTCGCAGCTTCCGCCCCCTAGCGTGGGATCGCTGCAGCCGTAGGTCGCGTTGAGGAAGCACGCTACGCATGGCGGATTTGTGTGTTGGTCGTCCGCCGCATCGTGGACTTGCACGCTGCCATCGGTCAACGCTGCGAGAATGTCGAGCGTCGTGGGCAGCCCACCATCGCCATTGAGAATGCCGCCGGCGTCCTTGGGCGCCGGCCCACTACCGGAGTCGGTGGTCGCGGGGAGCACGCCCGTGTCCTGCGCGGGCGGCCGGCCGGGGATCGTTCGGTCCAAGTCTGCTCCATCGGCGCTCGACGCGTCCGTCCCTGCGGATGCGTCCGCCGCGACGAACGAGTCGACACCGGCGGAGGAGTCCGCACCTTTAGAAATGGAGCCCATCGAGGCCGCGTCGCCGCCGTCGATGTGTTCCAGCCCCGTCGTCCCGCCGCACGCCGTCATGACGGCGAGGGCAGCCCATGCACGCCACGGCGCGTGGCGATTGGCCTCTACCACCCGGGGGCCGTCCGATTGTGAACATTCGAGCAAGACCGCGGAGGCGATCGGCGTCTCGCGAGTCATGCTGCGTCCTGAGGCATCTCCGCGGCAAAGACGTTCACGCGCATCATAGGAAGTTGTGGGCCCTCCATTTCGCCCAGATCGCTTCGTACTTCTTGGCGGCTTCCTGGATTGCATCCTTCGGCGACATCGCCCCTGTCGACGCGCGCGCAAACATGGCGCTGAGAGCGCTCGCGGCGTCGGCATCGGCGATCGCGGCGTTCGTGTAGCCCGGGTAGCCGCCGTTGGTCGTCCACTCGGTCGCGTCGCCGAGCGCCGTGTACTTGTCCGGCGGCTTGCCCAGGGAGTCGTCCTTGACCAGCACTGCGAGGTCCGGCGCGGTGGGAAAACACGGCATATTGAAAAATGCGCTGTGCAGGAACCCCTCGCGAAGGTTCCCCACGTAGTCTGCGAGAAAGGCTCTGGCTCCGTCGATATTCTTCGCGAACTTCCAGATGCTGTAACAATTCATCGAGTGCGCGGGAGCCATGCGGCGCGCGGGGCCCCTGGCGGCCTTGGCGAGCCGGATGTTCTCGGCGATCGGAACGCCTTCGTCCTCCGCGGTGCGCGTGACCGATATCGGGCTCATGACCACCGATGCCTTCCCTTCGATGATGGCGCGACCGTTGGACGACGCGCCGGCGGAAAGCGCGTCCGGCGCCATCGCGTCTCGATAGAGCGCCTTGAAGAACGTGACCGCCTCGAGGGTCTCGTTCGAGTCAAGGGCCACGCTCCCTTCGGCATTCTGCTCGCTCGCACCGAATGAATACAGGACTGCACGCAGCACGTTCGCCGTGTCGATGTCGGCCGCCAGACCGAGTGCGACTGGGATACCCCTCTTGTCTTTGATCTTCTTTCCGAACCGGCGGATGTCGTCCCACGTATCGGGGTTGCCCCCGACCTCGTCGAAGAGATCCTTGCGATAGAGGATGGGCCGGGGGGCGAAGCTCTCGGCGAAAGCGAAATATTTCTTCGTCTGTGGGTTTTGCGTGCTCCTCACCGCAAGGTCGATCGCTTTGCCGTAGCGTTGCCAGCACTCCTCATAGACGGCGGCGTGGTCGATGACCTCGTCCTCGTAAGCAGGCATCGGCCGGGCGAAGGCAAAGAGGTCGTGCCCCCTCTTGGACGCCGCTTCGGCCCCGGCGGCGGCCTCGAGCGCCGTGATGCCGAGGTTGTCGACGATGACGTCCGTGTTGTGCGCGTCGCCCCAATCTTTGCAGTACTGCTCATTGAACCACCGGTCGAAAGCCGGAATCGGGTGGCTCCACCGCGCGATGCGAAGCGTTTTGCGCGTCGTCGATTTCGCCGCGCCTTGGGCAGCGGCTGCGTCGTTCTGCGTGCTCTTGCACCCCGTAAGAGGGACGCCGGCGCCGAGGGCGGCCACTCCGAGAGCAGCCACCGTCAAGACGTCACGCCGCGTGGGACGCTTGGCCTCGTCCGGCATCGCTACATCTCGATTGTGAGGGCCTTCGGGCACGACGGGGCTCATACACCCCGGCTCGGGCGGACGATTGCGAAGATTTGGCGACAAGCCGGAGGCGACGCGCCAACTTCGATTCTCGGCTACAGACCTTGGCGATGTCGATGCCGCGCGCGGCACCAGCGAGTCAAGAACACGAGCGCGAACAAGAGGCCGGGCCAGACGTTCGAAAGCGAACCGATCGTGCTGACGGCACACGTCGTATGGGGAGTGGGAATGCCCAGCATTGCGCCCCCCTCGGTGGGACCATCCGTCGCCGAGTCACTCCCTGATTCCTTCGAATCCGACCCCTCTGGCAGTGGCACCTTGTACCCGAGGCTCACGGACCACTCGGCGGGGGCTTGCGTGATGGCGGCGGGAATCAGGAGGACGCCCGCGTGATAACAGCCATCGAATGGCGCGGAAAAGCTCGTGTCGCACTGATGGCGCGACAGCCCGTCGGTGTAGCAGGCGTCTTGACAGCAGCCGTAGCAGCACGAAGGGAGAGCCGACCCTGCCATAAGGCATTGCGAACTCCCCGAGCAATCCTGAACGCAGCAAGAGCGCTGCGCATTGATGAGGCATGGCGTATCGCCCGGCGAAACACAGGAGGGCACGGCTGCGTCGACTACCTCATAGGTGACCGCCGTCCGGGGACTGGCGCACGGCGCGTCTTGCACGAGACACGCGCTCAACTGCGATCCCCAGGAAGTGCAGCAAAGCTGGCTCACGGTCTCGCCCACCCGCGGCTATCCGGCCGCGACGTGGCTGGCAACGAGCAAACACCGAGCCCACGGATTGTTTGCGACCTCGACCCGACACCGATTCACAAATGACACAGGCGACCGCAATGCGTCGGAGCCGACATGGAGCCTGCGGCGACTTCGACGAGTGCCCTCCACGGCCTGCGTGCCGCGGTATGGGGCGCCGAATTCCGCGCGGAGCGCCGCTTCATATTGGCCTTCATTGCCATCGCGGGCGTGCTCTTTTCCGTATACTCGTTTCCGTATCCCGACGGCAGCGCGGCGCGCCGCTGGAGCGACGGCTACCTCCGAGCGTATGCGCACTTGGCGGGCTGGGTGTTGTCGGCATTCGAGCGCGACGTGGTCGTTTCAGGCCAAAACATCGTCGGCCATTATTCGCTGCGCATCGTCCGCGGCTGCGACGCCATAGACGCGCAGATCCTGCTCGTGTCCGCCGTTCTCGCGAGCTCGGCGTACTCGTGGCGCTGGCGCATCGGCGGCGCTGGCCTGGGATTTTTGCTCATCGGAGTGTTCAACGTCATTCGAATTTGTACTCTCTATTACGTTGGTTCCCATTTTCCGGAGTACTTCGATTCCTTTCACCACGAACACTGGCCCCTGCTGCTCATCGCGCTCGCGGCCGCGGGATTCGTCGTATGGTCGAGGCTTGCGAGCTCGGACCGGAGGCAAGCGAATGCACCTGCCTAATCCCAGGGGAGGAGGAAAGCGCTTTCTTTGGCGATGCATCCCGCTCATGGTGGTCTTGCTCGCGCCCTGGCCGGGGTTGGCGACGTCCTTCTCCGCCGCGATGGCCGGCGTCTGCGACGCAGCCGTAGGCCTCGTTTTCGGCTCGGATCCCGAGATTCATTTCGTCCCCGAACACTACGAAGGGCACCCCTGGTGGGTTCAGATGTCGGTCAAAAGCGTATTCACCAACCAGTCCTTCAGCGTGCCGGTCGACACGCGAACAGTCGCGTACATCCGGATTGCTGTTTTCCTCTCGCTCGCGGTCGCCTGGCCGTTCTGGGCCACGAGGCAGGAGATGAAGGCGATGGCATGGGGCTTCGCTCTTCTCATCGGCCTCATTGCGTTGACCATCGTGCTCCCGCTCCTGCAAGTGCTCGGCATCGTGAAAGCGCTGGCGCTGGGGGTTCTCGCCCAGTCCACCCTCTCGATCGGCATTCTGACGCTGCTCACTTATCCGAGCATGGCGTTCGCCGTTCCAGGTCTCGTCTGGCTGCTGACGTTGCGACTCGGGAGACTCGGCCCGGTGACGACTGCGTGAACCTTGCCGTCCGGTGGCCGCGTGGCCGTTGCCCCTCGGTGCGAATGAGTGCACGGTGCGTCGCCTTCGGCGACGCAGACAAAGGACCCACGTCGACATGCACCCATCGCGCGCGCGTGCAGCCAGGAAGCCGGCCCCGGTCGTTGGCATTGTGCTCATCGCATTTTGGCTGTTGAGTCTGTCGTGCCCGCGGTCCGCTGCGGCCGATTCGAGACCCCGCTACGTGCACTGGAAGACGCCCGAGCGAGCCAGCGCGGTGCCCGCCCCGCTGGCCCCGATAGGCGACGGCGACGCGGGGACAAGCTCCGATGCCGGCGACGGCGGCTTCGTGAACAACGGCTACATCCCGTGGCAGGGCGGGCCCGTCATCACGCAATTGAAGGTGGCCGCGGTCTTCTGGGGCAGCGCCGTCGATCCCAACGTGGTGAGCGACATCCAGGGGTTCTACCAAACGCTGACGACCGGCTCGTTCATGCACTACGCCTCGGAGTACGCGACGCCGAATCAGACTCCGGGAGCGTATGGCACCGTCGTCGGCGCATTCACCATCCAGCCGACCAATACGGCCACTGTGCTGACGGACTCGGACATCATCACGGAGCTGTCGCAACAGATTGCGAGCGCTGCCCTACCGCCGAACGACGCGAATACGGTCTTCATGGTGCACCTGCCGCCTGGAGTCAGCATCGACGATCCGCAGGTGGGGAAGTCGTGCGTGGCAGGCGGATTTTGCGCGTATCATAAATCGGGCAGCGGAATCATTTACTCCGTATTGCCGGATTTTTCGCAAGGACCCTGCGCGCCCGGCCCGCCCAACTGCACGGGCTGTTGCGGAGACAAAAGCCCGTTCGACAGCCTGACGGCGGTGGCATCGCACGAGCTTCTCGAGGCGGTGACCGATCCGATGCCCACCGAGAACGCGGCCTGGATCAATCCCGTCGTAGGAGGAGAGATCGGCGATCTCTGTAGCTACGCCAAAAATGGCCCTGCCATGTACACGAGCGTCTACTCGCGCGCCGGAAGGCAGTATACGGCACAGAAGGGCTGGTCGAATCACGCGTACCTACAGCACTTCGGGGTACCGAACGTGGGATGCGTGGACTACCCGACGACACTCTGTTGCAACGATGCACAGAGCAATTGCCTCTGGCTTCCCAACGGAACGACAACCTGTCCGAATCCGACGGGCAACAGTCCGAGCGCGTCGACCGTTCCCAACGGGATCGTCGTCACGGCGCCGACCTTGGGTGGGTTTGGCAATGCGACCGCGGCGGTAACTCGGCGCTTCGTCGATCGCCAGCCGTTTCCGCTGGGGATAAGTGATTTGCTCTCGGCGCCGGCGCTGAGTCCCACCATTCTGATCACGTCGGACACAGCGCTGGTCGGGGCCTCGACGGCCTGTTTTGCCCATGTCACGGACGCGACCGAACGGGAAATTGTTCAGTGCGTGCCCCAAAGTCCGACGTTTCCGTGCGCTGAGTTGAACGGAACGACCCAGCAGACGGCTTCCGGACCGCAGTGCTGTGTGGTGCTTGCATCGGTGCCCTCGGTCGACGGGACGCAGATATGCGCCAGGTTCCCTGTGCTCGGAGCGACGGTCATCGAGTTGCCTGGGCTGCCGCGCTGGGCCGTCGCGATGACGAGCATCGTCCTGGTCGGCCTCGGCACACTTGCCGCCCGCCGGCGGGTCATTCGCTCGTGGGCGTGGGACGACAAATCGTGACGAACGCTTCTCACAAAAGACACATCGGTTTGGGACGACAGCTCCCGCCGATGCGCACGACGACGCTCGCAATCTTGGCGGCCATGTTCGCGCTGCGAGGCGTTCTCGGCTGCGGTTCCGGCCATGACGCGGCCTCCGGGCCGGCAGGTATGGACGACGGTGGCACCGCAAACGGTGACG
>Ga0210409_10003806_pt1 | contig 16602 bp, 16 predicted proteins | sample IncBWH17MmetaG_FD_161649 | JGI IMG/M metagenome (GOLD analysis project Ga0210409, IMG submission 161649) | Forest soil microbial communities from Barre Woods Harvard Forest LTER site, Petersham, Massachusetts, United States - Inc-BW-H-17-M | ecosystem: Environmental > Terrestrial > Soil >...
GCGAGCGCGGCCCGGTGCTGATCGCCTGCCCGACCTGCGGGCGGCTCCAGTTCGACATGGACTCGGTGGTGGCAGAGATCGAGCAGCGGCTGGAAAGCTACGCCGAGCCGGTCGAGGTGGCGGTGCTCGGCTGCGCCGTCAACGGGATCGGCGAGGCCTCCCACGCCGACTTCGGGATCACCGGGGCCAAGGACGAGGGGCTGATCTTCGCCCACGGCAAGCCGTTGCGGAAGGTGCCGCAGGCCAGCCTGGTCGACGCGCTCTTCGAGGAGATCGACAAGTCGCTCGATCGCGGTGAGGTCGAGGTCGACGAGGCGAAGTCGGCCGAGGGGGGCGCCTGGCTGGCGAAGATCGAGGAGGAGAACGCCGGGGAACTTACGCCTGAGAAGATCGCCAAACTGGAGCACGAAGCGGCGCAGAAGGGCGAGTCCGATCGGGTGCTGCTCGACGAGGAGGCTTCTCCGACGGCCGGGCGCCGATTCACCAGGGCCTGAGCGCTCGGCGGGCGGGTCCTGTCGTCGGGGGGCGCCCTCCTTGCCCTGCGCGCTGCTTCGGGCGCCGGGACATTGCGCTTGCAGGGGTGGGGCTTGCCCTCCGCAGCCTCCGGGCGGCGGAGTCCGCCCCCCGACGCCACCCGCCCGAGCAGCGGATAGGTTTCCGGAGTGACTCGACTGACTGAGACGTTGCTGCCTACGCTGAAGGATCCGCCTGCGGATGCGGAGGCGTTGTCTCACAAGTTGATGGTGAGGGCGGGGTTGATTCGGCAGCTGGGAGCGGGGCTGTGGACTTACCTGCCAGCCGGATGGCGGGCGCACCGGAAGGTCGAACAGATCATTCGGGAGGAGATGGAGGGGATCGGCTGCCAGGAGATGTTGATGCCGGTGCTGCAACCGGCTGAGATCTGGGAGACGACTGGGCGTTATGGGATCGAGGAGATGTTCAAGCTCGAGGATCGGAAGGGGTCGCCGCTGGTGCTGGCCATGACCCATGAGGAGTGCATCACTCATCACATCGCTCGGGAGGTTCGGTCTTATCGCGATCTGCCGCTGATGCTCTTCCACATCCAAACGAAGGAGCGTGACGAGCCGCGGCCACGGGCTGGGGTGCTGCGCACCCGCGAGTTCACGATGAAGGACGCCTACTCCTTCGATCGCGACGAGGAGGGGCTGAGGCGCTCCTATGAGCTGCAGACCGAGGCCTACGCGCGCATCCTCGACCGCTGCGGGCTGCGCTGGTACCGGGTCGAGTCCGATGTGGGGATGATGGGCGGGTCGGGCGCGCACGAGTACATGGCCCCCTGCGCCGCCGGAGAGGACGCGGTCGCGCTGGCCCCCGGCTTTGCCGCCAACGTCGAGGTGACCGAGCTGCACGATGGCGACCCCGGCCCCAGCGGCGGCACGGTCGAGGTCGTGCCGGCGATCGAGGTCGGCAACATCTTCAAGCTCGGCACCCGCTACTCGGAGCCGCTCGGCGCGACCTTCCTCGACGAGGAGGGCGACGAGCGCCCGATCGTGATGGGCAGCTACGGGATCGGCCCAGCCCGGATCGTCGCCGCGGCGATCGAGCAGGGCGCCGACGAGCGCGGCATCGTCTGGCCGTGCGCGATCGCCCCCTGGCAGGTCCACCTCGTCTCGCTCGCCAAAGCCGGCGAGCCCGAGCGGGAGGCGGCGGACCGCCTCTACGAGGAGCTGCGCGAGAAGCTGGGAGCCGAGGTGCTCTACGACGACCGCGACGCCGGAGCGGGGGAGAAGCTGACCGACGCCGAGCTGCTCGGCTGCCCGCTGCGCATCGTGGCCGGCCGCCGCGGCCTCGCCAAGGGCGTCGTCGAGGCCGGCGAGCGCGCGACCGGCGCCGAGCACGAGCTGCCCGTGGAGGATGCCGCCGAGCGGGCGCTCGGGATCCTCCAGGGGCTCCATGGCTGACGCCGCTCCGTTCGGGCGCGGCCGCGTGCGCCGCCTCTTCGGGCTCGACCGCTCAGGCCCCCAGCCGCGGCAGACTCGTAAGGGAGCGCCGCTGAACCCCTGGACGATCCCCAACCTGGTCGGCTACGTCCGCCTCGCCGCGATCCCGCTCTTCCTCTACCTCGCCTTCGAATCCGGCGACGGGCGCTCCGCCTCCGCCGCGATCGTCTTCTGGCTGATCGCCGCCAGCGACTACCTCGACGGCTTCCTCGCCCGCGCCACCGGCCAGTACAGCCGCATGGGGGCGCTGCTCGACCCCCTGGTCGACCGCCTGACCATCCTCTCCGGCGCCGTCGTCTGCTGGAACTTCGAGCTGCTTCCGCGCTGGGCGCTCACCCTGCTCGCCCTGCGTGAGCTGGCGACGCTCGGACTCGCCCGGTACGGCCTCCGCCACGGCGTCGACATCGAGGTCAACTGGCCGGGGCGGGTCTCTGTCTTCCCGATCATGGGAGGGATCTTCTTCGCGCTGGTCTTCGCCGGCTGGGGGCCGGCGGCGCTGCTGATCGTCGGGCTCACCCTGGCGATCCTCGCCACGGTCCTCTACGCGCGGACGGGACTGGGCGCCGTGCGCCGCGCCCGCGAGCTGCAAGCCGGGCCCCATTCTCCATAAACCTTCAACCTGCAGTTGAACCTTTGGCCTGGCTCGACTTATAATCGTCGGCAGCGGCCAACGGAGGCAGGCGCCTCCCGATCAAGGAGCGAGCGTGGAGGAGACCTTTCCCGATCTGGGTTCACTCAGCGACAAGGAGCTGAAGGAGCTGATCGACAGCCTGACCGAGGAGGAGAACGACATCTCCTACAAGCGGCGCGTCCTGCACGGGAAGATCGACATCCTCCGTGCCGAGCTCGTCAATCGCCTGCGCCAGAAACGGGAGCGCGGCGACTCGATGATCTCCGGCGACGACGTGCGCCAGCTGACCGAGATCCTCGCCGGCAAGGCGCAGCAGCCCTCGCCGGAGGACGAGCCGGCCGCCTAGCGCCCGGGAGCGACGATGGCCGGCCACTGTCCCGAGTGCGGGTTCGTCAACCCTGAGGGCGCCAACTACTGTCAGAAGTGCGGCGCCTACCTGGGAGGGCCCTCGGAGGGGGGCGACGACCCGACCACGATGACCTACACGGTCGACGACACCGGTGACATGCAGCCGATCGACATCGACGAGGTGGTCGAGCAGGCCGGCGCCGCGCTGGTGATCCGCTCCGGCGGCGGGCGGGCGGGGGAGAGCTTCACCGTGACCGAGGACCGGATCAGCATCGGCCGCAGCCCCGACGCCGGGGTCTTCCTCGACGACGTCACCGTCTCCCGCAACCACGCGCTGCTGGTCCGCCGCCGCGACGGCCTCTACATCGACGACCTCGGCTCGCTCAACGGGACCTACGTCAACCGGCGCCGGATCGAGTCCCACCGGCTCGCCGACGGCGACGAGATCCAGGTCGGCAAGTACAAGCTCAGTTATCTGGAGAAGTAGGGACCGATGGCCGTCTCCGAGAAACAGGTTCGCCCGCCCGACTCGGCCAGCCGGCCGCGCAAGGCGCTGACGATCGGCGCCGTCTGCAAGATCCTCCAGAACGAGTTCGACGACGTCTCGATCTCCAAGATCCGCTACCTCGAGGACCAGAAGCTGCTCACCCCGCGCCGCACCTCCGGCGGCTACCGCCTCTACAGCCAGTCCGACGTCGAACGGCTGCGCACGATCCTGCGCCTGCAGCGCGACGAGTTCCTGCCGCTGCGGGTGATCCGCCAGGAGCTGGCGGCCGGGGGGGACATCGACCTCGGTGGGCCCTCCGACGGCCGGCCCTCCGGCAGCGGGGTGCGGCGCGCGATCCTCGTCAACACCTCCAGCGCCTACCTCAGCCTCGAGGAGGTGGTCGAGGAGACCGGAGCCCGCGAGGAGCTGATCGCCGAGCTGGAGAACTTCGGCATCGTCCAGCCCGAGAGGCGCGACGGCAAGACCGCCTACGACGAGACCGACCGCGAGATCGTCCGCGCCGCCAACGAGCTCTCCCGCTTCGGGGTCGGGGCGCGCAACCTGCGGGTCTTCCGCTCCTCGGCCGACCGCGAGGCCAACCTGCTGGAAGCGCTGCTGGGCTCCTCGCTGCGCTCGCGCAACCCGGAGCGTCGCAAGGAGGCGCTGGAGAGCCTGGAAAGCCTGGCGGCGACCGTCAGCCACCTCAAGCACCTGCTGCTGGTGCGCGACCTGCGCCGGCTGGCGGGCGACTAGGGCGCGAAAGCCGGCGTCTGGCGGTGTCCTCGGTCGCTCGCGTGCAGAGCACGCCACGCTCCCTGCGTCCTTGCCAGACTTTGGCTTTCGCGCCCTAGTCGATGTCAAGAGTTAGCCGTCAACGAACGATTTCCGCGCCTCCGGAGAAGGTATGGGCGCTGGTCTCCGACCCCTACAGCCTGCCCCGCTGGTGGCCGCGCACCGCGCGGGTGGAGAACGTCGAGCGCAAGAGCGGCGGGCGGCGCAGCCAGTGGACGAAGGTGCTGGAGACGGCCGAGGGCCGCGGGGTGCGCGCCGACTTCCGCTGCCTCAGCTCGGCCGAGGGCGAGCGCTACGTCTGGGAGCAGCAGCTCGACGGGACCCCCTTCGCCCGCCACCTGCGCAGCTCCTCGGTGGAGATCGGCCTGCGGGCCACGGGCGAGGGGACCGAGGTCAGCCTCGCCTCCAAACAGGTGCTGCGGGGGATGTCGCGGCTCGGCTCGCCGATGATGCGGCGCGGCCAGGGCGCGATTTTGGAGGAGGCCCTGGACGGGATCGAACGGGCGCTGATCCCGGGAGCGGGATGAGGGTGGAGGGGCCGAGGCGCGACGCCAAGTGGTGGGGGTGGGGCGATCCGGCTCTTGCTCCGGAGCTGGACGCCGAGGCGTTGGCGACGCTGCGCGATCGGGTCGGCGAGCTGAAGCCCTCGCCGCGCAGGGCTGAGCTGGGGGACTTCGAGCTGCCGCCGGCGCAGCCGCTGCCGCCGGCGCTGGTCGAGGCGGTGGGCGCCGATGGCGTCTTCGACTCGACCGAGGATCGCGTCCGCCATGCGACCGGACGGGGATACGTGGACCTGGCGCGACTGCGCAGCGGGCGGCTCGAGGCGGCGCCGGATGCCGTCGTCCTGCCGAGCGACGCCGGCGTGGTACGGCGCGTGCTGGACATCTGCGCAAACGAGGGCATCGCCGTCGTCCCGTTCGGCGGCGGCACCAGCGTGGTCGGCGGAATCGCGCCACTGCGCGGCTCCCACCCGAGGCTGATCAGCCTCGACCTTGCCCGGCTCCGCGAGGTCGAGGTCGACCGCCGCTCGCTGACCGCCTGCCTCGGCGCCGGCCTGCGCGGCCCCGAGGCGGAGGCGGCGCTGGGCGCGCAGGGGGTGACCCTCGGACACTTCCCGCAGTCCTTCGAGTACGCGACGATCGGCGGCTTCGCCGCGACCCGCTCCGCTGGGCAGGCGTCGAGCGGCTACGGGCGTTTCGACGCGCTGGTCAGCTCGGTCCGCCTGCTCGCCCCGACCGGAGAGCTGCGCACCCTGGAGACCCCGCACACCGCCGCCGGCCCCGCCCTGCGGGAGGTCGTGGTCGGCTCTGAGGGCGTGCTCGGCGTCATCCCCGAGGTCACGGTGAGGGTCCGTCCGGCGCCGCGAGTGCGCCGCTACGAGGGGTGGATCGCCGAGAGCTTCGAGGCGGGGGCGGAGATCGTCCGCGCGATGGCCCAGGGGCCGGGCCTTCCCGACGTGATCCGCGTCTCCGACGAGGAGGAGACCGAGGTCTCGCTGGCGCTCTCCGGCCCCCGCGGACTTGCGGGAACCCTGTTCGGGGGCTATCTCGGCCTGCGTCGCAAACGCGGCGGCTGCCTGATGGTGGTCGGGCTGGAGGGCGAGGAGGAGCCGGTGGCTCGCCGCCGCGCGCTCGCGGCGCGAGCGCTGCGGACAGGAGGCGCCGCCTATCTCGGTCAGGCGGTCGGGCGCTCCTGGGAGCATGGCCGCTACCAGGGCCCCTACCTGCGCGACACGCTTATGGACATGGGCGCGATGGTCGAGACCCTGGAGACCGCGCACATCTGGACGCGGCTCGGCGAGCTGCACACGGCGGTCGGGGCGGCGATCCGCGGCTCCCTCGCTGCCCAGGGCACACCGAGCCTCGTCCTCTGCCACCTCTCCCACGCCTACGCCGACGGCGCCTCGCTCTACTTCACCTTCATCTCCCGCGCCCGCGGCGGCGAGGAGGTCGAGCAGTGGCGGGCGGTGAAGCGCGCCGCCTCGGAGGCGATCGTCGCCGCGGGCGGCACCATCACCCACCACCATGCGGTCGGCCGCGACCACGCCCCTTATATGGAGGCGGAGGTGGGGGAGACCGGGCTGGAGGTTCTGCGTGCGGTCAAGGAGAGGCTCGACCCAACCGGGATCATGAACCCCGGAAAGCTCCTCGTTATTTCTTTACCGCGGGGCCGGTGATCTTGCCGCGGAGGATGTCTTCGCCGGTGTAGGCCGGAAGGCGTTTTTCCTTTTTGGCCCTTGCCACCTCGGCTTCGTAGGCGGCGTCGGGGGTGAGAGAGAGGTCGATCTGGTCGAAGGCGCCGCCGGCGACGTAGGCGAGAACCTGGGTCGGAATCGGGAACTGCGCTGCGATCCCGCCGGACTTGCCGACTTTGACGGCGCCGACCCGCAGCACCAGCTTCGGCGAGCGGTAGAGCCAGACCGTGTAGGACTGGCCGCTCGGCGAGGGGTGGAGCCCCTGCGCTTCGACCTGAAGGACGGGAGAGCTCTTGATCCGGCCGAACAGCGCCTTGCCACTGGCGCTGCCGCCATTGACCGGCGAGAGCACGGCCTGGGTGAGGTTCTGGCCGGACGCCGTGGTGTTGGCGCTTGGGGTCGGTGTGGTGGTGGTGGTGGTCGTGGAGCTCGACGACGACCCGCCACCACCGCCGATGACCAAGATCAAGATCAGGATCAGGGCAATCGCGACGACCCCGGCCGCTCCGCCGGCCAGGAGGCGCTGGTCTTTCGGCAAGCGGATCCGCGATCGCGGAGAGGAGGAGGGCTTCGCGGGCGGAGGTGGAGGTGTTACCGACTCGGGAGGGTCGGCAGGAGCCTTCTCGGCAGCAGGCTCTTTCGCCGGAGGAGAGGGTGGGGGCTCCTGGGCCTTCTCCGGCTCGGTCGGCTTCTCAGGCTCGACCGCGGGCGCCTCCGTCGCCTCGGCGACCGGTGCCCGGGACTCGTCGATCTCGGCCAGGGCGTCCTTCACCTTGGCGCGCACTTCGTCGATGCTGAGGCCCATCAGGGCGGCGATGTCCTCGTAGCCCTGCTCGCGCTGCGCGAGCAGCCGGAGCATCGCCCTCTGGTCGTTACTCAATGGCACGGGCCGGGAAGCCTACGCGAGCGGCGGCGCCAGTAGGGTCCGGCCCGCGATGGCAGAGGATCCGCGCGGACTCCATTCTCACTTCGACTCCCTGGTCGGGACCGAGTGGCTCGACGACGATCCCGACCACGCCCGGGTGCGGCTGGAGATGCGCGACGAGCTGCGCCAGCCGGTCGGCCTCCTGCACGGCGGAGTGATGTCGACCCTGGTCGAGAGCGTCTGCTCGCGCGCCACCGCCCTCGCCGTGATGGGCGACGGGATGATGGCGATGGGCCAGTCGATCGGCGTCAGCTTCATCCGCCCGATCACCGAGGGCCATGCCGAAGTCGAGGCCCATGCCCGCCACCGCGGCCGCACCACCTGGGTCTGGGACGCGGAGGTTCGCGACGCCGAGGGCCGCCTCTGCGCACTCGCGCAGATGACGATCGCCGTCCGCCCACTCCCGAGGAGCTAGCCCCCGAATCTGTTCGTGATCGGCAACCGCCGGTCGCGCCCAAACGCCTTCGGCGTGATGCGGATGCCCGGCGCCGCCTGGCGGCGCTTGTACTCGGAGCGGTCGACCATGCGGACCACCTCGTCGACCGCCTCGGCGGGCATCCCGGCGGCGATCATCTCCTCGCGGCCCTCGTCGCGCTCGACGTAGGCCTCGAGGATGCGGTCGAGCAGGTCGTAGGGGGGGAGTGAGTCGCTGTCGAGCTGGTCGGGGCGCAGCTCGGCCGACGGCGCCCGCTCCAGCACCGCGGCGGGGACCAGCTCGCGGCCGCCCCGCTCGTTACGACGGCGGACCAGCTCGTAGACGAGCGTCTTCGGCACGTCCTTGATCACCGCGAAGCCCCCCGCCATGTCGCCGTAGAGGGTCGCGTAGCCGACCGACATCTCGCTCTTGTTGCCGGTCGTCAGCACCAGCCAGCCGTGCTTGTTGGAGAGCGCCATCATCAGGTTGCCTCGGATCCGCGCCTGGATGTTCTCGGCGGCGAGATCGGGCTCGGAGGGGCGGGTCGGATCGCGGGGGAGAGGCTCGTCCCTCGCTCCGCCGCTCGCCCCGGCGAAGGCCCCGGCCAGCGCCGACGCGTATGAGGACATCGGCTCCGCGATCGGGATCTCGACCAACTCGCAGCCGAGGTTCCCGGCGATAGTCCGGGCGTCGGCCTGCGTTTCGGCGCTCGAATGAGGCGAGGGCATCACCACGCAGCTAACCTGCTCCGGGCCGACCGCGTCGACCGCGAGCAGCGCCACCAGGGCGGAGTCGATCCCGCCCGAGAGGGCGACGCCGACGTGGCGGAAGCCGTTCTTGCCGACGTAGTCGCGCAGGCCGAGGACCAGGGCCTCATAGACCTCGTCGAGGTCGGGCAGCGGCTCGGCGAGCGGGCTCCGGGCGGGGGAGGGAACCTCGCAGACCAGCAGCTCCTCCTCGAACTGGGCGGCGCGGGCTATCGGCTCGCCGTCGGGGCCGATCACGAAGCTCTGGCCGTCGAAGACCAGCTCATCCTGGCCGCCGACCAGGTTGCAGAAGGCGAAGTGGGCGCCGTAGGCGCGGGCGCGCTCGACGAACATCTCCTCGCGCTCGCGCCCCTTTCCGCGGTGATACGGCGAGCCCGACGGGTTGGCGATCAGCTTTGCTCCGGCCGTCGCCTCCACCGAGGCCGGCGGCCCCTCGACCCAGCAGTCCTCGCAGATCGTCAGGCCCACCTTCGTCCCGGCCACCTCGACCGTCGCCGGCTCGGTCCCCGGTACGAAGTAGCGCTGCTCGTCGAAGACGGAGTAGTTGGGGAGGCGGTTCTTGCGGTAGACCGACTGCACCTCGCCGCCGGCGAGAACCGCGAGCGAGTTGTGGGCGTGGCGGGAGTCGCCGCCGCCGGTGACCGGCTCGGCGAAGCCGACCAGCGCCGTCAGGCCGCTCACTCCCGCTGCCAGCTCCTCGACCGCGCGGCGGTTGGCCTCGACGAAGTGGCGCTTCAGGTAGAGGTCCTCGGCGGGGTAGCCGGACAGGCACAGCTCCGGGAAGATCGCCAGGTCGGCGCCCTCGGCGTGGGCGCGGCCGATCCACTCGGCGATCTTGGCGGCGTTGCCGTCGATGTCGCCGACGGTCGGGTCGATCTGGGCGAGGGCTACGCGCACCGGCGAAGTATCGCCGCCGCGGCTCCCGGAGCGGCCCGAGGCGACCGGTAGGGTCCTCTCAATGCGAGCACGCCGCCATTTCATCGGTGTCTCGCTGGCATCCTTGCTGCTCCTCGCCGCGGCTCCCGGCCTCGCTTCGGCCGCCCAGAAGCCCTTCATCGCGCCCCTCGCCCGGCCGACCGACCATCGCCCCACCGACAATCCCGGTCCCAACCGCAACACCTACACCGTCCCGGAGGCGCCACTGTCGCCCGCCTGCACCGCCAACTTCTGCGTCCACTGGGTCGCGGTAGGGACCGACGCGCCAAGCCTGGTCGACAGCAACGGCAACGGGATCCCCGACTACGTCGAACGCGTTGAGAAGGTCGCCGAACACGTCTACTCGGTTGAGAACGGCAGGCTGGGCTGGCGCCCCCCGAAGTCCGACGGGAGGGAGGGGGGAGGCAACGGCAAGACCGACATCTACCTGTCGCAGCTCGGGGGGGCGCTGTTCGGCTATGCGGCGCCCGACCGCGGCCAGGCGTCCCCGGGGCACCGGATTCCGCGCCGCCTGCATGGCTACCTGGTCCTCGACAACGACTACTCCCCGTCCGAGTTCCCCGGCACGACGCAGCTCGGCGACCTCGAGGTGACGCTCGCCCACGAGTACAACCACATCCTCCAGTTCGGCTACGACGCCTACCAGGATCCCTGGTTCGCCGAGTCGACGGCGGTCTGGATGGAGGACCAGGTCTACAACGGGATCGACGACTACCTGCGCTACGTGCGCCGCTGGGTCACCCGCTTCGACACGCCGCTGACCGCCAGCTCGATCAAGGAGTACGGCTCGGCCGTCTGGAACCACTGGCTCTCGCACCGCTACGGCCGCTCGATCGTCCGCAGCGCCTGGGCGCGGGCGATCCACACCAAGCCGGGCGGCTTCGCGGTCGCCGCCTATGACTCGGCGATACGCGCCGCCGGCCCTTCCAACTTCAGCCAGGACTTTGCGCGCTTCTCCCGCGACCTCGCCGAGTGGCGGACGGGCCGGGTCTTCCGCGAGGGCCCGCTTTACCCCGACGTCGCCCGCCAGGGGAGCCTGCCCCTGGACGGCAGGCCGCTGCGCCGACTCCTCAACCACACCACCTCCGAGCTGCTGGGAGTCCACGCCGGGGCGGGCCGGGCGGTCGTCGTCCACGCGACGGCGCCCGGCGGGATCGCCTCCGGGCTGGCGCTGGTCGGGCGGATCGGCAGCGAGCGCCACGGGCGAGTCCTCTCCAGCCTGCACTTCGAGCCCGGTGGCGGGAAGATGACCGTGCGGCTCGCCGACCCGGGCCGCTTCAGCCGCATCACCGCGGTGCTGGTCAACGCCGATGCCAGCGCCAGCGGCTTCAGCGCCCGCCGCCTCGACTGGAAATACCTCCGCGACAGCGTCCCGTTCAAGGTCAGCGGCCGCGTCGTCCGCTGAATCGCGCTACCGGGAGGAGCTGGAGCCGGCCTTTGCAGGACGCCCGTTCTCGCCGGCGGGCTTGACTTTCCTGGTCCGCGCCTTCCGCTTCGGGGTGGCGGCGACGATCTCCTCGACCGCCGCCTCGAGGTCGAGGGCGAAGCTGTCGAGGTCGGCCATCGCGTCGTAGTCGCCGGTGAGGCCGAAGTTGACCTGACCGTCGTAGGACATGATCCCGACGCAGAGCGACTGGCGGCGGGCCAGCGGCACCATCGGGAAGATCGACTCCATCTTGCGGCCGAGCACGTAGAGCGGGAACTGCGGCCCCGGCACGTTGGTGACGACGAGGTTGAAGAAGCGCTGGGCCGGCTGCAGGCGGGCCGCCTGGGCGACGATCGTCGGCGGCGCGAAGTCGGTGATCTTGGTCAGGATCTCGGCGCCGACCGCCTGGCCGGAGCCCTTCAGATCGCCCATCGCCGCGGTGAGAAGGCGCAGCCGCTCGACCGGGTCCTCGCACCAGACGGGGAGCGGCGCCATCAGCGCCGAGACCCGGTTGCCGAGCGCGCCGTGGTCCTCTTCGGCGCGGACGCTGACCGGGACCATCGCCCGCATCTCCAGGCCCTCGGTGTCGTGGCCGCGCGCCCGCAGGTAGTTGCCGAGCGCCCCGGCGACGATCGAGAGGATGGCGTCGTTGACGGTGCCGCCATGCTCGTTTTTGACCCGCTTCAGCTCGCCGAGGTCGGTCTGGGCGATCGCGAAGCGGCGGTGGGGGCCGATCTCGACGTTGAAGGGGGTCGACGGCGCCCCCATCCCGGCGCCGATCGCCTTGCTCGTCGCGCCGATCCCGTTGAGGACCTGGCGCGGGCCGCGCAGCGCCGCGCGGACGCCGCGGGCGATCTCCCGTGGGCTGGTCAAGCGCTCGCGCAGGGAATCGCCGAGCAGTTTCAGGTCGGTGGGCTCGGGCCGCGCCACCCAGCGCGGCGCGGCGGTCGGGGGCGCCGCCGGCTCCGGGTCCAAGTCGAAGAGGACAGTGGTGATGTCGACCCCGGAGACCCCGTCGACCAGCGCGTGGTGGCTCTTGCCGACGACCGCGAAGCGCCCGTCGCGCAGGCCCTCGACCAGCCACATCTCCCACAGCGGCTTGGTGCGGTCGAGCTGCTGGGAGAAGATCCGCGCCGCCAGGTTGCGGAGCTGCTCCTCGGAGCCGGGCGCGGGCAGCGCGGTCTGGCGCACGTGGTAGTCGAGGTTGAGGTGGGGGTCGTCGACCCAGACCGGGCGGCCCTGCCCGAAGGGGACGAAGCGCAGCTTCTGACGGAAGCGCGGCACCAGGTGCAGGCGCGAGGCGATGTGGTCCCGGAATTCCCGGTGGCTCGGCACCGGCCCCTCGAAGATGATCGTCGAGGCGACGTGCATGTGCGCCCCCGCTCGCTCCATGTGGAGGAAGGAGGAGTCGAGCCCGCTCAGCCGGTCCTCGCTCACGCGACAATCTTCGCAGACGCTTGCGGAGCGTCAATCGGAGAGGGCGAGCTGGAGCTGGGCCTCCGGGACATCGTCATCCGCCTCGGAGGCAGAGTCGCGCTCGAAGGCGGCAACCCTCACGCCGAGCAGCCGCACCGGCCGCTGCGGGTCGTAGGCCCGCAGCAGGTCGAGGGCGACCGAACCGACCACGGCGGGATCGTTGGTCGGCTGCTCGACCGTGTGGGCACGGGTGACGTTGGTCCAGTCGTCGAGGCGGACCTTGATTCCGATCGTGCGCCCCTCCAGCTCTCGGGACAGCAGGCGGCGACACAGCTCCTCGGCGAGCCCGGCCAGCGAGGCCTCCAGCTCCGCCCGGTCGCGCACGTCGACGTCGAAGGTCGTCTCGGCCGACTGCGACTTCGCCTCGCGGACCACGGTGAGCGGCGTGTCGTCCTCGAAATGGGCACGGCTGAGCAGCCAGCGCCCCATCCGCGGCCCGAAGGCCTCGATCAGCGTCTCCGGGTCCTGAGTGCGCAGCGCCGCCAGGCTGCGAATGCCCATCCCCTGCAGCTTCACCACGGTCTTCGGCCCGATTCCCGGGACCAGGCCGGGCGGGTGCTCCGAGAACCGCTCCAACGCCTCCTCCCGTGAGAGAACGACGAGCCCCGCGGGCTTCCCCAGCTCACTGGTGATCTTCGCCAACAGCCGGTTCTCGGAAATCCCGATCGAGCAGGTCAGCCCGGTCTCCTCCCGGATCCCAGCCGAGATCCGCCGCATGGTCGCCTTCGGCGAGAAGAGCCCGGTCAGATCGACATAAGCCTCGTCGAGCCCGACGACCTCCACTATCTCCGCATTCCGATGCAGAATCCCCATCACCTGCCCGGACGCCTCCCGGTAGGCCGTGAAGTCCGGCCGAAGGTAGACGGCATCCGGCAACCGCCGTCGCGCCACGGCCGCCGGCATAGCCGAATGGATCCCGGCCAACTCCCGAGCCTCATAACTCGCCGTGGTCACCACAGCCCGAGGCCCCGAGCCACAGACCACGACCGGCTTCCCCTTCAGCTCAGGCCGGCGCCGCAACTCAACCGACGCGTAGAACGCGTCCATGTCGAGATGAGCGACGGTCCGGGGATTGAGCACGCACCGATCGTAGGACCGGCGAGGGACGGGACCCGATAGGCGGGACAACGCCGTCCTAGACTTCAGGCCGTGGCTTCTCCCGAGGCGAAGAACCTTGAGGCGATCTCGAAGGCGATCGATCAGCACAACTCGAATTGTCCGTTCCCGGCTGCCGAGGTGCGGATGAATCCGTTCGAGGTCGAGCGGCTGGGGTGGGAGCAGATTCGGGGGTTGCCGGTCGTGCCGGATGGGGAGATCGGGACGGGGCGGTTCCGGATCGTCTGCTCGCGGGAGCTGGACGGCGGTGGGCTCGAGGAGATCGAGGCCGTCGGCCAAGAGCTGGAGACCATCGCGCCGGCCGGTAACTAAACCTGGTTCCAGAAGTCGAGGCCCACGCTCGATAGCCAGCTCTGGGCTTCGATGTTGAGCTGGAACAGCTGGCCGGTCCAGATCAGGACGCCCATTGCTATGAGGATTACGCCGCCGGTGGCGACTATCGCCTGGTAGTGGCGCTTGATCACCGCAAAGGCGGTGGTCATTCGGGAGAAGGCGATCGCCGTGAGTAGAAAGGGGATCGCCAGGCCGGCTGAATAGACGGCGAGGAGGAAGGCGCCGCGGGCAGCTGAGCCGGAGAGGGCGGCCGCGGAGAGGATGGCGCCGAGGGTGGGACCTATGCAAGGGGTCCAGGCGATCGCGAAGGCCGCGCCGGCGACCATAGGTCCACCCTTGCCGGCGCGCTCCAACAGCGCCTCTACGTGCCACTCTCGGTTGAGCCTTGCGATGAAGAGGGAGGCGACGAAGAGGACTCCCATCGCGACGATCAGCGCAGCGGAGATCTTGGTCAGCAGTTCCTTGTTTTCCTGGAGGGTCATGCCAAGGCCGGTCGCGGTGAGGCCGAGCAGGATGAAGATCGCCGAGAAGCTGGCGACGAAGAGGAGGCTGGGGCCGAGGACCCGGCGCCAGCCGGCGTCGTCCAGCTCGGCAGCGGAGACGCCGGTCACGGCTGAGAGGTAGCCGGGGACGAGCGGCAGCACGCAGGGGGAGAGGAAGGAGACGATGCCCGCGGCGAGGGCGGCGAGGATCCCGACTCCGGCGGCTGGGTCGGTGTTGAGCGCGGCGGCGATCACGGCCCTCAGGGTAGCCTGGCGACCCCTTCGCGTTTCTGCCCTGGCCGAACCCGGGGAGGGAGAGGCGACACGATTACACCGCGTGGGGCCTTGGCCCGGTAGATTCCTGGCTACGCAGCCAACCGCCGCCACGCGGGAGACCACAGGAGCCAGATTTGAGCAACCGCACGTTCGTGATCGGGGTCGGGATGACCAAGTTCGAGAAGCCCGGCACCAAGGAGGGCGACTACCCGGACTGGGCCAAGGAGGCGGGGGAGAAGGCGCTCGCCGACGCCGGCATCCCCTACGAGGACGTCGAGCAGGCCTACGCCGGCTACTGCTACGGCGACTCCACCTACGGCCAGCGGGCGCTCTACCAGCTCGGGCTCACCGGGATCCCGGTCGTCAACGTCAACAACAACTGCTCGACCGGCTCCTCGGCGCTGTTCCTGGCCCGCCAGGCGGTCAAGGGCGGCCTCGTCGACTGCGCGCTGGCGCTCGGCTTCGAGAAGATGGAGCCGGGCTCGTTGGGCGTCAAGTACACCGACCGCACCAACGCGCTCGACAAGCACGCGATGCGGATGTTTGAGATCCGCGATCCGGAGCAGTCGCCACCCGCGCCGCAGATGTTCGGCAACGCCGGCCGCGACCACATGGAGAAGTACGGCTCGACCGCCGACCACTACGCCTGGATCGGCTGGAAGAACCACAAGCACTCGGTCAACAACCCCTACGCGCAGTTCCAGGACGAATACACGATCGAGGACATCAAGGCGGCGAAGATGATCCACGACCCGCTGACCAAGCTGCAGTGCTCGCCCACCTCCGACGGCTCCGCCTGCGCGATCGTCGCCTCGGAGCGCTACGTCGACGAGCACGGGCTCTGGGGTCAGGCGGTCGAGATCGTCGGCCAGGCGATGGTCACCGACCTCAGCTCCACCTTCGACGAGGACGCCGACTGCATGAAGATCGTCGGCTCCGACATGTCGAAGGAGGCCGCCCGGATCGCCTACGAGGAGGCCCGGGTGAGCCCCGAGGAGGTCGACGTCTGCGAGCTGCACGACTGCTTCAGCGCCAACGAGCTGATCACCTACGAAGCGCTCGGCTTCGCGGCGGAGGGCGAGGGTCACAAGCTCGTCGACGAGGAGGCCACCACCTACGGCGGCAAGGTCGTCGTCAACCCCTCGGGCGGGCTGATCTCCAAGGGACATCCGCTGGGCGCGACCGGGCTGGCGCAATGCTCGGAGCTGACCTGGCAGCTGCGCGGTCAGGCCGACAAACGGCAGGTGGACGGCGCGAAGGTGGCGCTCCAGCACAACATCGGCCTCGGCGGCGCGGCCGTGGTCACCGTCTACAAGCCGGCGGGCTGAACCCCGCCGTAAAGGAGGAGGGCACGATGGCGAAGGAGCGACGCTCACTGAGCGGCAAGGTCGTGGCGATCACCGGGGGCGCCCGGGGGATCGGCAAGGCGACCGCGGCGGCGCTGGTCCGCAGGGGCTGCCGGGTCGCGATCGGCGACCTCGACCTGGAGCTGGCCGAGGAGACAGCGGCTGCGCTCGGCGGCGGCACCGTCGCGCTGGCGCTCGACGTCACCGACCGCACCTCCTTCACGGCCTTCCTCGACGAGGCCGAGCGCCAGCTCGGCCCGCTCGACGTCATCGTCAACAACGCCGGGATCATGCCGGTGACGCCCTTCGTCGAGGAGGGCGAGGACTCGGTGCGCCGCCAGGTCGACATCAACCTGCACGGCGTGATCACGGGTACCCAACTGGCGATCGAGCGGATGCGCCCACGGGGCCGCGGCCACATCGTCAACATCGCCTCGCAGGCGGGCAAGGGCGGCTTCCCGGGCATCGCCACCTATTCCGCGACCAAGCACGCCGTGGTCGGCCTGAGCGAGGCGGTGCGCGCCGAGCTGCGCGGCAGCGGCGTCGAGATCGCCTGTGTGATGCCGACCGTCGTCAACACCGAGCTGACCGCAGGCGTAGGTCAGCGCTTGATCAAGCCGGTCGAGGCCTCCGATGTCGCCAACGAGATCGTCGATGCGCTCGAAGTGCCGCGCTTCGACGTATGGGTGCC
>Ga0210409_10003807_pt1 | contig 16602 bp, 13 predicted proteins | sample IncBWH17MmetaG_FD_161649 | JGI IMG/M metagenome (GOLD analysis project Ga0210409, IMG submission 161649) | Forest soil microbial communities from Barre Woods Harvard Forest LTER site, Petersham, Massachusetts, United States - Inc-BW-H-17-M | ecosystem: Environmental > Terrestrial > Soil >...
CCTAATGAACACAGCCGGCTTTGGGGCGAAATGGGCTTATACTATCCACTCAATGAGTACCGGGCCATGTGGAAAATGGGCGGCGAGCCTTTAGTACAACGGCTGCGCGATAAAAAACACAATTGGGAGGATCTGCAAAAACTGATACCACACCTCACTACTGCTGGTCTGCTGGGATACCAGTTCAGCTGCCCCGATATGATTGGGGGCGGAGAATACGGGTCGTTCATCGGTAAAGATAAACTGGATGAACAACTGGTGGTCCGCTCGGCGCAGTGCTCGGCCTTAATGCCTATGATGCAATTTTCGGCTGCACCATGGAGGGTATTGTCAAAGGAGAACCTGTCAGCCATTAAAAAGGCTGTAGATATTCGTGCTAAATACACACCCTATATTCTTCAATTGGCAAAACAATCGGCCTCAACGGGCGAACCCATTGCCCGCAGTATGGAGTATGAATTTCCTAACCAGGGCTTGGCCGATGTAAAAGGACAGTTTATGCTGGGCAGCAAATACCTGGTTGCCCCGGTACTGACAAGTAGCCTGGTCAAAACCATTTATCTGCCAAAAGGCAGCTGGAGAGATGACCTGGGCAAGAAAATAAAAGGCCCTGCAATCCTTACAACAGAAGTGGCGCCAGACAGGTTGCCTGTATTTGAACTATTAAACCGTAACTAGTTAAACTTAAAAGCTTTATTTTGGGAAGAATTAAGAACTTATTTGAAATCACATCTAAATTCAGATGCCATGTGGATGTCTCTACACTTAAGCCTTATGGATCAGGACACATCAACGATACCTATCGTTTAAAAAATCTGGCGGGTACGGAGTACGACTATTTACTGCAGAAGATCAATAATGACATATTTACAGATGTACCCCGTCTTACAGAAAACATGTGCCGGGTTATTGCTCACCTCAAGGGCAAAATGGACGCATCAGGCGAAGGAGATCCTCAGAAAGAAGTCATGACACTGATCGCTACTAAAACAGGACCGTATTTTTATGAAGACAGCAATGGCCATTACTGGCGGATGTGTCTCTTTTTAAAAGACACCCGCAGCTATGATGTTGTGGAAACAGAAAAACAAGCCTATGAAGGAGGAAAGGCCTTCGGGAAATTCCAGGCCATGCTTTCTGACCTTCCTGCAGACATTATGCATGAAGTGATCCCTGATTTTCACAACATCAAAAAAAGACTGGGCCAATTAAACCAGGCGGTCAAGGAGAATCCTAAGGGGCGTGCCGGGCTTGTTTTCCAGGAACTGGAGGCTATAAAAAAACGCAGTGAAGTCATGTCTTTCTTCCAGGAAGCAGCACAACAACTGACACTGCCAAGAAGGGTCATCCACAACGATACCAAATTCAATAATGTATTGCTGGATCTGAAGGGAAATGCTCAATGTGTCATTGACCTGGATACCGTGATGGCTGGTTATGTGGCTTATGACTTTGGGGATGCCATTCGTACCATTGCCAATACTGCTGCTGAAGATGAAATAGAATTGTCCCGTATTCAGCTCAACCTGGACCTGTTCAATGCTTATACCAAAGGCTATATGGAATCCGCGGCCAGCTTTTTAAAGGAGTGGGAGCTGCGATCATTAATAAAGGGTGTGCTTTTAATGCCCTATATGCAGGCTGTCAGGTTTCTGACCGATTATCTGAATGGCGATAAATACTATAAGATCAGGTCTGTCGAGCATAATCTGGAACGCACCAGGGCACAGCTTCAGTTGCTGAAATTACTGGAAGCACAAGCCACCGCTATGGAAAAGACAATCCTGGCCGAGGCAAAAAAGTATAGGAAACACTTTGTTAAATTATAAGATCATGAATAGAAGACATTTTTGCGTAAATGGGGTTGTAGGATTGGCAGGACTAACCTTGATGCCATCCAGTTTGCTGTTTGCCCGGGCAAAAGACAAGATCCGTCTGGGATATATTGGCGTAGGATTAAGAGGCCGAAATCATATTACAGAAGGGCTTCTTCGGTCTGATGTTGAAATAACCGCTATTTGCGATACTCAGGAGAGTTCCTTGAAATATTGCCGCGCGCAATTTGTAAAGGCAGGAAAGAAATTACCGGCCGAATATACAGGAGGTCTTGATGCCTATAAGAAATTATTGGAACGTAAAGATATAGATGCGGTGATCATTGCCACACCCTGGGAATTTCATAAGGAGCAGGCTATTGATGCCATGCGGGCTGGGAAATATGTCGGCTGTGAAGTTATAGCCGGAATTACTGTAGAAGACCATTGGGAAATTTTAAAAGTTTATGAAGAAACCAAAGTTCCTTACATGACCTTAGAGAATGTCTGTTACCGGCGTGACGTACTGGCGGTATTAAATATGGTTCGAAACCAGGTTTTTGGAGAACTGATCCACCTGGAGGGCGGATACCAGCATGATCTCCGTGGCGTTTTATTTAACGATGGGAAGAGTTTTGACGGTAAGGGGGGAGAATTTGGGCCCAATACCGTAGGTGAAGCCCAATGGCGGACGCAGTGGAATGCAGTCCGCAATGGAGATATCTATCCTACACATGGAATAGGGCCCATTATGCAATATATCGACATCAATAAAGGCAATCAGTTTACCAATCTGGTTTCTTTTGCGTCTAAATCCAGGGGTCTGCATCAATATATTGAGAAAGTATCTCCTGGAAATAAAAACTTGTCTGTGAATTTTAAGAACGGCGATCTGGTCACCACGATGCTCAATTGTGCAAACGGAGAAACTGTAACGCTCACCCATGATACGCATTTGCCAAGGCCTTATTCTCTGGGCTTCCGGGTGCAGGGAACGCAGGGCCTGTGGATGGATGTTGCAGATGCGATTTATGTGGAGGGAAAATCTGCCAGTTATGACGAATGGGATAAAGCGAAAGTCTGGCTGGACAAGTATGATCACCCTCTTTGGCAAAAATATGCACATCAGGCCGATGGAGCGGGACATGGAGGGATGGACTGGTTTGTTTTTAATGCTTTCGTAGAATCTGTTAAACAACGCCGGCAAACGCCTGTAGATATTTATGATTCACTAACGATGAGTGTCATTACGCCCCTTTCCGAGAAATCCATAGCCGAAGGGAATATGCCCCAACAGTTTCCGGATTTTACTAAAGGCAAATGGAAGGATCTTAAAAATACATTCGCACTGGACAATAGTGGTTTTTAGATATTTAATTCCCCTGTAACTTAACTGTGCAGGGGAGTTAAAAAATAATTCTGCATTACTTATGATTTAAAGTACGGGGAAAATCCTTAAATTAGGTCAATAAGTTCTGTATTCTATGAGGTACCTGCTGGTGCATATTTTATTTTTCATTGCGCTCCCTCTCCTGGCTTCGCCGCAAGTACTTGATTTGCAAAGTTCCGGATACCATAACATCGGTCGGAATCTGAGCTATCTTGAGGATAAGCCAGCTAAAATGACCCTTCAGGAGATTAAAGCACTGGACAATGCCGGTAAATTCCGACGGTCCAAAAATGAGATTCTGGATCTGGGGACCAGCACTTCGGCTTTCTGGATTAAATTCAGTTACAAAAACATTCCCGAACGCAATAGTTTTCTGGTTATTGATGTCCCGAATATCGAAGATATTGATCTTTATACTACTTTACCCGGTGGTAAAACAAAACATCTGCACGGGGGGAGTTTGTATCCTTCAAGCGAAGATGTGATTTCGGGTAAAAATTTTGTATTCAGTTTGCCTGATCCGGATACTGGTTCTGTTGTACAAACCGTCTATATGCGGGTAAAGTCTAACAATATGATGCTGCTGGCCTTAAAAATAGGTACTGCAGAAACCTTATTGAAGGGTTTCAACTCGAAGACACGCTTTGAACTGTTCTATATCGGTGTATTGCTCACCTTGATGTTGTTTAACCTTTTTCTTTATTTTGGTCTCAAGGATAGGATGTACCTGTATTATGCACTCTATGTTGCCGGAATATTTGGCTACATGATTTTATATACCCGGGGTTACAGCTATGTTTTTGGAAATTCAACAAAAATATTCTTTAATCTTTATCCGCATTTGTTTGCCAGTCTGGCCTGTGTGTCGGTGATTTACTTTTCTAAAGAATTCCTAAGTGCCAAATCAAGGCTGAAGGGGTATTTGTGGCTATTCAACACATTGACTGTTTGTTGGTTGGTCATCTTAGTCATTAGTGTATTCGGCGGAAAACTATTGATATCCAGATCAGTGAACCTACTTTTTCTGGCCACCGGGTTACTTTTGTGGTTTGTTGGGTTTAAGGCCTTTCTTAACGGGCACAGGCCTGCTATTTATTTCCTGCTGGCCTGGTCTTTTATCTGTATTGCTTTGGTTTACTTGTTCCTGGCCCGCTTGGAACTCGTTTCTTACCACGATTGGTCTTTTGAAGTTGGGCCTATGGGGTTTACGTTCGAACTTCTTTTCCTGGCTTTTGGTCTTGCGGATCATTATAATACGTTGCGCCGCGATAAGATTGCCGCCCAAAAGGAGAATATGGAGCTGATCATCTCAGAACAAGCCAGGCTGGAAGTCGTGGTTAAGCAGCGAACAGAGCGATATCTGGAAGCTGTAAGAACCCTGGAAGCTTCCAATGCGGTAAAGGATAAGCTGTTCTCCATCATCGCGCATGATTTGCGCAGTCCTTTTAACAGTTTAAAAAGCATCTTTTTCTTAACGGATATGGACCTGCTGGAATTGAATGAGCTGAAAATGCTCCTCAACAGCAGCAGGGAGAACATAGACCAGATTTACCATACCCTGGATAACCTGCTCTACTGGGCCAAGAGCCAAATGGAATCGGTGAGTAGTGATCCGGTGTCTTTTGATTTGAAAGAGATGGCGGAAGGATTGATGCTGGTGTACGGACCACTCGCAAAGAGTAAAAGACTGGAATTGGTCCTGCAGGCTGATAGTTCCTGTCCGGTTTTCGCCGATGAAAACCAAATTCAGCTGGTTTTAAGGAACCTGATGGATAATGCGATTAAATTCACTCCGATCGGACAGCAAATTACATTGGTTTTGAGTAACGGTGAAGACGGAGTCTATGTCATAGTAGACAATGTCACAGCGGGTGTTTCGGAACTTCAGCTGGAAAATTTGCTGAAAGAAAACAATCACCTTTCTACCCGCGGAACTGCAAAGGAGAGTGGCGTAGGGCTTGGTTTGCTTCTGGCCAGGGAGTACATTTCTGCAAATAAAGGCGTTTTAAAAGTCAGGGTAGAAGGACATCATGTCATTTTTTACTTTAGCTTACCTGCATTGGTTGAGAAGTAGGTCCGGTGTGAAATTGGCTGGCTTGTCTGGTGTTTCCAGCAAATTGCAGAGCATTGAGGCTAAGCAAAATTGCAATCCAGCCAGGTCCAGGATGCATATCCTTACAACTAAGCGCTATATCCGGAATAAAGCTCGTAACTTTGAAGACTCAACAGCTCAATATGGATCCTTTCGTTTACGGCGAACATGTCAATGTACTTACTCATCCTTCAGAAGTGCTTTTCTTCCCGGATTTCTTCCCAAAAGAGGACAGCGACAGCTATTTAGACACTTTAACAAAGCAAGTCCAATGGAAGCAGGAACCCATTAAAATGTTTGGAAAAACAGTAATGCAACCCAGGTTAACCGCTTTTTATGGAGGACCGGAAATTACCTATACTTACTCCGGCCTAAGCATGCAAGCCACGATGTGGACAGCAGCGCTGAAAGAGATCAAGCAAAAAGTAGAAGAAAAATGCAATGCCCCTTTTAACGCCTGCCTGCTCAATTACTACCGAGATGAAAAAGACAGCATGGGCTGGCACAGAGACAACGAAAAAGAACTTGGAGAATACCCCGTCATTGCATCAGTTAGTTTCGGAGCCCAGCGTATCTTCCAATTCCGGAACTACAAAGAAAAGCTCCCTGTCATCTCCGTTGAACTCGAGCATGGCAGCCTGTTGCTGATGCGCGGAGATACCCAAAGGATCTGGGAACACCGCTTACCGAAACTCGCCCGCCCGGCAGCACCGAGGATCAATTTAACCTTTAGATATATCCATATCTAGGCCATAAACAGCTTTTTGTTAAGTTAAAGTCAGATTGCAGCAGATCATTTCTTTTCTCTGATGAATAGACTTATTTTTGCTAACACTGTTAACTAAAATGATAAGCATGGGAATCGCAGAGCGCAAACTACGTCACAAAGAAAGTATCCGGATCGGAATCCTGGAGGCCGCCTGGCAGCTGGTGATCACAGACGGCTGGCAATCTCTTTCTATCCGGAAAATTGCAGATGCTATAGAATACAGCATTCCAGTGATCTATAACCACTTTGAAAACAAAGAAGCCATTCTGCTCGAATTTACCAAAGAAGGTTTTGAAAAGCTGGCCGAAACCCTAAGGGAAGTCAAAGCAACACATGCAGACCCGGCAAAGCAGCTTGCAGCCATGGGAGATGCCTATTGGGACTTCGCTTTCGACAATAAAGAATATTACCAGCTCATGTTCGGCCTGGGCATTCCCGCCTGCGATACCGTTAAAAAAGTTCCCGAACTGCAGGAAATGACCGCACTGATGATCTCTACCATAAAAGAAGCCATTGCAGGCAGCAAAAACCCGGAAGCAGACTACTTTCTGAAATTCCACACCTACTGGTCCATTCTGCATGGATTGGTATCCATACAAATGATTGAGAGTGGGAAACCAGACGTTACCAAAAAGATGATTGTACAAGATGCGATGGCCGGATTTACCAAGGCTCTTGTTGATTAAGCACAAAAAATAATATATTTACAACTCATACCTTTAAAACAAACTGAAGAATGAGAAGAATCTTTAACACCAACTACAACCACCAAAGTCTTGATTTTGCACTTTTACTCCTGAGAATAGGTATAGCCGCCTTTATGCTGACCCATGGCCTGAGTAAAATAAGTCCGGTACTTAACGGTGCCCCAATTCAGTTTGGAGACCCTTTGGGCTTAGGTGAAAAACTTTCTTTCTTCCTCACTGTCTTTGCAGAAGTAGGCTGTTCTGTCCTCTTGCTGTTTGGTCTGGCTACCCGTCTGGCTGTGATTCCTTTGATCGTTACCATGGTGGTTGCCATTTTTATTATTCATGCACCTGATGCATTTGAAAAGAAGGAACTTGCCTGGCACTATCTGATCGTTTATGTATTCCTGTTGTTTTCGGGTGCAGGCAGATACAGCGTAGACGCACTGATCGGTAAAAAACCAGGCAGAAGACGTTAATTTATCCAAACATATCATTTCCAAGATTTAGCCGTTATAGCATTATGAAGAAACTCGCGTTATTTTGCCTGATGGCAATCACTATATCTATATCCGGATGTGGCCTTAATAAACAAGCCCAGCAGATCAAAGCACTTGAAAAATGTACTTACAGGATCGTATCCGCCGACCAGATCTCCATTGCAGGAACAGACATTAAAAGCCTGATCAGTGATCAGAACATAAATATTGGAAGCTTGCCCGGCCTGGCACTTGGACTCTTAAGAAGGGATATTCCTTTAAGAGCCAAACTGAACCTCGAGATTACCAATCCAACTTCCAGTGATGCATCTATCAATGAATTTGAATATAAGATCCTGATCAACCAGGAAGAGATCTCCAATGGTTTTGTAAATCAAAGTGTAGACGTAAACTCCGGACAATCGACCGTAGTACCGGTAAATATGACCGCCAATATCTATCCTTTTATCTCCAATAGCAAGACTATGGAAAGCATCACCGGCTTTTTAAAAGCCAGGAATGGAGGACCTGAAAAAAAGGGTATTGTTACCTTAAAGATCAGACCAAGCATTAAAGTTGCAGGAGCGATCATTAAATACCCAGGATTTATTACCATAGACAAAGAAATCAGCAGTAAAATTCTCTTGTAAAATATTTGAGTGGAGCCCTAAGTTTCATTGGTATTGATTAATTTCGGAAATTAACTGATACATATGAAACTTAGGGCTTCTTTATTGCTGCTTATTTTTGCAACCCCGTTTTTTCTTAAAGCACAAACTTCTACTCAACTGCCTTCGGGCGAGATCAAGCAGGATCTCGAAGCTCTGAATGTAGTAGGCAGCGTTTTGTATATTGCCGCACATCCTGATGATGAAAACACCCGCCTGCTCGCTTATCTGGCCAAAGGCCGTAAATTGAGGACTGGCTATCTTTCCCTCACCAGGGGAGACGGAGGGCAGAACCTGATCGGAAATGAACAAGCCGATTTGCTTGGACTGATCCGTACACAGGAACTGCTGGCTGCAAGACGCACCGATGGTGCAGAACAGTTTTTTACCAGAGCCAATGATTTTGGCTTTTCAAAGAATCCGGAAGAAAGTTTTAAAATATGGGGTAAACAGCAGATCCTGGGCGATGTGGTCTGGGTGATCCGTAAATTCAGACCAGATGTAATTATTACCCGTTTCCCTGAAGATGGAAGAGCCGGACATGGACACCATTCTGCTTCTGCTATTCTTGCCCGTGAAGCCTTCAGTGCAGCTGCGGATCCAAAACAATTCCCCGAACAACTTAAATATGTAAAGATCTGGCAGGCCAAACGCCTGGTCTGGAATACCTTCAATTTTGGAGGCAACAATACCACTTCTGATGACCAGCTTAAAATAGATGTGGGTAGTTTTAATGCCTTGCTGGGCAAAGGTTACGGAGAAATTGCGGCCGAAAGCAGATCCAACCACAAGAGCCAGGGCTTTGGCTCCGCTAAACAGCGTGGGCCGGCCATAGAATATTTTAGCCCGGTGGCTGGTGCCACGGCTAAACAGGATCTTTTTGAAGGCATAGATCAAACCTGGACACGTGTTAAAGACGGGCAGGAGATCAGCCGCCTGATCCAGGAGGCCAATGCGGCTTACCAGCTTACCGAACCTTCCAAATCTGTACCGGCCCTGGTCAGGATCCTTACAGCGGCCGAAAAATTATCAGACGACTATTGGAAAACAGAAAAGATAAAAAAGATTAAGGAACTCCTGGTTGCCGCTTCGGGGCTTTGGTTCGAAAGCTATGCCAAGCAAGCCCAGTATGCCTTAAAAGAATCTATTCCTGTAAACTCGCAGATCCTCATCCGTCCGGGAAATTCCATCGTATTTTCTGATGTGTCGGACTTAGTGGCCCCGCCACCAGCAGCCCAGAGCAACGAAATCATAAATATACGGAGCAAAATTTCTGCAGATCAGTTATCACAACCCTATTGGCTGGCGGAGAAACACGCCATTGGCACCTATACCATTAACGACCCCTTACTAATTGGCTATCCTGAAAACCCCAATTTGCCGAAGATCACCTTCAGTTTTAATATCGAAGGAAAAATCATCAGCTTTGACAGGCCGGTAGTCTACAAATACACCGATCCGGTAAAAGGAGAAATTTACCAGCCTTTGGTGATTGCCCCCCCGGTTACCGCTACCCTGGCAGAAAAAGCCTATGTATTTAACGGCAACCAGCCCCGGAATTTTGCTGTACAACTCAACAGCTTTAAAGATGGGAGCCAGGGCACCCTGATTCCAGTGGTTCCTGATGGATGGAAAGTGTCGCCAGAGAAGATCGACTTCAACCTGGTTGCAAAAGGAGATCAGGAGCTGGTTAATTTTACCGTTACCCCGGCAGGATCCACTCGAAGCGGCACACTTTCTTTAAAAATACAGACTGACGGTCAAACTTTTAACCGTGGCTTGCATGTCATCAATTATGATCATATTCCCGTTCAAACTTTATTTCCCCTAGCCGAAGCCCGTGTAGAACAGGTAGACCTGAAGATCTCTGGCAAAAAGATTGGCTATATTGCCGGTGCGGGCGATCTGGTCCCCCAGTCTTTAAAACAGATTGGCTATGAAGTGACCCTGCTCTCTGATCATGAGGTGCTTAATACCGATCTCTCCGGCTTTGATGCCATCATTACCGGAGTACGACTGTACAACATCAATGACCGGGTAAAAGCCATGCAGCCTAAACTGCTCAAATATGTAGAGGCAGGAGGGACCCTGATGATCCAGTACAATGTAAACAGCCCTTTGAAGATCAACGACCTGGGGCCATATCCTTTTAAGCTCACAAGAGACCGGGTTACAGAAGAAGATGCTAAGGTCAGTTTCCTGGCACCGGAGCACCAGGTGCTCAACTACCCGAATAAAATCACCGTCAAAGACTTTGACGGCTGGGTACAGGAGCGTGGTATTTATTTCGCTACAGATATCGATCCAAAATATACCGCAGTACTGTCTATGAACGACACCGGAGAAAAGCCCTCCAAAGGATCACCGCTCGTGGCCAGTTATGGTAAAGGCAAATACGTCTATTCCGGTCTGGTCTTTTACCGTGAACTTCCTGCAGGTGTACCAGGCGCATACCGATTGCTGGTCAATTTAATTTCAAACCAAAATACCAAATAATGAAGGATCTTAAAAAAGACCCCGAACTGCCGCCTTTTGTAAAAAGCTGGCAGCAGTTTTACCGGCTGCTGATCCTCTGGCTGGGGGTACTGATCCTTTTGTTTTACCTTTTTACAAAATACTTTGAATGAGCAACCTCGACTGGGCAGTACTGATCTGTACCTTATTGGCCATTGTGGTTTATGGGGTGTACAAGAGCCGTGGTGCTCAAAACATCCAGGGCTATCTGCTGGGCAACCAAAGTATGCCCTGGTACAGTGTTTGCCTTTCGGTGATGGCCACACAGGCCAGTGCCATTACTTTTCTTTCTGCGCCCGGCCTTGCATACTCTACCGGAATGAGCTTTGTACAATTCTATTTTGGTTTGCCCCTGGCAATGATTGTCTTGTGCATCACCTTTGTTCCTATATTTCATCGCTTAAAGGTCTATACCGCCTACGAATACTTAGAACAGCGTTTTGATTTAAATACCCGGGCCTTAACCGCCCTTCTTTTTCTCATTCAGCGGGGCTTGTCTACAGGAATTACCATCTATGCGCCATCGATCATACTCTCTACGATACTGAACATCAATACAACCTATACGACCATATTTATCGGCGGTCTGGTCATTTTTTATACCGTTTATGGGGGAACAAAAGCCGTATCCTATACACAAATGCTGCAAATGACCATCATTTTCTGTGGCCTTTTCGCTGCGGGGATAGTGGTGGTACATCTGTTGCCTTCCGGCGTAGGCTTAGGCAAGGCCATTAGTATTGCCGGTAAAATGGGCCGTACCAATGCCATTGATTTTAAATTTGACTGGAACAACCAGTATACGGTCTGGAGCGGCCTGATTGGTGGTTTTTTCCTGCAGCTCTCTTACTTTGGTACCGATCAAAGCCAGGTAGGGCGTTACCTCACCGGTTCCTCCGTAGGGCAGAGTCGTATGGGCTTGCTGATGAACGGCCTGGTTAAAATTCCTATGCAGTTCCTGATCCTGCTGATCGGGGTACTGGTTTTCGCATTTTATCAATACAACCGCCCCCCGGTATTCTTCAATAGTTTTGAACTGAATAAACTACAAAACAGCAGCTATCAGCCTGAATTGAAGCAGATTGAAGCAGAATATGCCGATATTTTTAAGAAAAAGCAGCATGAACTCCAGCAATTGGAAACTGCACTAGACCAGAAAGATCAGACCCGTGTAGACCAGCAGCGGATCGTTTTGAAGGAAGCAGATGAGCAGGCCAAAAGTATACGGAAAAAGGCTACAGACCTGATGCTGAAAAATGACCCTAAGGCCGATATCAACGACAACAATTATATCTTCCTCAGTTTTGTGACCAAATACCTTCCAAAAGGCTTAATTGGTTTGCTGATCGCGATTATTTTCTTGGCTTCTATGGGTTCTACCGCCAGCGCTTTAAATTCCTTGGCTTCTACAAGTGTGATTGATATTTATAAAAGACTGATCAATAAACAGGCAACAGACCCGCAATACCTCAATGCCTCCAGGTGGGCAACTATTTTGTGGGGTGGTGTATGTATTCTGATGGCCTTATACGCCAGTAAGATCGGTAACCTGATCGAAGCGGTGAACATTCTCGGATCTTATATTTATGGTACGATCCTCGGGGTGTTTTTAGTGGCCTTTTATCTGAAAAAGGTAGATGGAAAAGCGGTCTTTGTTGCCGCCATTCTGACCGAAATAGCGGTTTGTGTTTGCGGTTACTACAAAGTGGTGGCGTATTTATGGCTTAATGTTATCGGCTGTTTGCTGGTGGTTGTACTCAGTCTCCTTCTCCAGCAAATACTAAAGCCTGTACAACATAAAAAAGGGCAGCCCTGAAGGCGGCCCTTTTTAAAAGAAAATAGAGAAATTATTTCTTGGCTTCAGCCAGTAATGCCGAATTTAATCTTACATATTCTTCATTATTGGATTCTTTTGCCAGTTTAAGACCTGCTTCTGCACTTGCGGCGGCGCCTTTTTTATCGCCCATTTTTAACTGTACACGGCCTTTCCATAACCTGATCCACGGACCTTTTTGATCTGCAGCTTCTGCAGCGTTCATCCATTCTAGTGCCTTGTTCAGATCTTTGCCATTTTCATAGTAATATTGTGCAGCGGAGAAATAAGGTTTTTTCTCCCCTTTCATTGCCTCATCAATGCTCGCCATTACTTTAGTATCTACATCAGTGGTCAGGTTCACGCTCACTGAAGTGTTTTCCCATTGTAATTGTAACTGTGCCTTGGTTGGATATACATTGACCAGTTGTATGGCAAAGGTTTCTACTTTATCTTTTAAAGCTACTGGTTTTACCTTAACCCTCAGTAAGTCTTCCGACTCTTTATATTCATAAGCGCCCCACTGTTTAGACATTTTATTAAGGATTACCGTCCACTCCTCCTTGCCTGGAATAGTGAAAAGTTCATACTCACCAGCAGGAACCGGTTTGCCTTCAAAAGTAACGTCGTCTGTAAATTTAATTACTGTAGCACTATTTGCACCGGTGCGCCACACATTGCCATACAACTCCAGACCGCCAAAGATCTTTCTGCCTTTCACATTCGGGCGAGAGTAGCTGATGGTTATTTTGCCTAAACCAAAATCTTGTGTGATGGTTTGTCCACTGCTGGCCTGTGGAATTTTTACACCTTGTGCCTTAAGTTCAGCATTCAGGGATACTGCAAGAAGCACAAGAAGGGATGCTTTTAAGGTTGTTTTCATTTTGTTTTTTTTACTAAAATACGGTTAAGCTGTTGAATTCAATAGGATGTTTTGTAATTATAGCCGAAAATTCTGTACATCTGCTTCAAGACTAACGATATCAGGCGGCTGAAAAAGCCGCAGATCTCTGAGGTCTTTCCGCAGCGTACGAGAATTTTCGGTAGCAAGGTGCAGAGGGCGGGAGACCAGGCTGGGCGGATAAAGAACACTTCGTTTCTTTTTTAATCTTTCTGTTTTTTATGTGTTTGGTTTGTATTTAGTTGAATACTACGAGGTGAATAGTTCCAGGTAAATAAGAATTATCTCTATAACAAATAAGAAAAAAACAGAGACTGAACAGGTATTTTATTCCTGTTTGATCCCTGTTTAGTCCCTGTTTGGTCCCTGTTTAATCCCTGTTTTTAATAAACCAATTAGTAACCTGTTCCAGGCATGAATGTATGCAGATGTATGCTTGTTCTTCCATCTTAATTTGTTGGTTTTGAATCTTAGTTATGGGGGGAGTGATCAACCGGGGGATTTACCGGAACTATGGCTGTGCGCTCCTGGAAATTTTAATTTGCATCATTTGGGCAATAGAGGATGCCCGTTTTAAAGCCTCGTCCGTTCTTTCTCCTTTAAAATGGGTTTTAAGTACATCTTCCCAAAGCACCAGCCAGCGCTGGAAATGTTCTGGTTTTAAAGGGATGAACTGATTCAGTTGGATATGTTTAAGCATGGGGTTTCCGCTGTAAGTATGCACATCAAATAAAATAGTTTCCCAAAAGGAGACCATGACCGGAATATGCGCAGTTAAGGAAAAATCAGCAGATTTGAAAACCGGACCAATCAGCTCATCTTGCAGCGCCTTATTGTAAAATTCATTCACCAGCAATCTCAGGTCTTCTTTTTTCTCGATGTCCTTCATGGGCATAAAAGTAAGCATAAGAAATAGGGCATTTAAATGCCGTATGGGCATAATTGTAATAGAAAAGTAAAGTATGTGCTCTTGTCCAAATTATTTGATTCAAATAATAATTGATTTGAAGCACATACTTTGAATTTATGCCTTCGGAATAAATTTGCAGTGTAAAATACACACTATGCTTAGCGTAAAATCATTTGTTTTATTTCTATTTTATTTCCTTTTTATCTGCGCAGGGATTTTAAATGCACAAACCCTGAGTTTAAAGGAGGCGGTAAATACCGCACTAACCAATTATGATCTGCTGAAAGCCAAAGGTAACTATGTCCATGCTTCAGAAGAATCTGTAAAGCAAAGTAAAAGGGATTATTTGCCGAACCTAAGTCTGTCGGCACAAAATGACTATGGAACAATCAATGGTCAGAATGGGCCATCCTATGGTTTGGGTGGTTTAGCAGTCGCCTCCTCAGGGCCTGCACTCGATAAACAAAACTGGAATGCTGCTTTTGGCTCGCTTTACCTGGCCAATGTCAATTGGGATTTTTTTACTTTCGGAAGGATTAAAGAAAAGATAAAAGTTGCCCAGACGGTATTGAACCGGGATAAAAAGGACCTGGAGCAGGAGCGTTTCCAGCAGGAAATCAGGGTCTCTGCGGCCTATTTAAATTTGCTGGCGGCTCAGCGCTTAACCTTATCGCAGAAGAGAAATCTGGATCGGGCACTGGTGTTTCAAAATACGGCTGTTTTGCGTGCAAAGAACGGTTTAATTGCCGGTGTAGATTCTTCTCTGGCCAAGGCAGAGGTATCCAATGCCCGAATCTCTTTAACCAAGGCTAAAGATCTGGAACAGGAGCAGGCCAATAAGCTGGGCGTTCTGATGGGGGTCACTTCGGTTAACTTTACTATAGATACAGCGTCTATTACCCGGATTCCGGCACAATATGGAGCAGATACGCTGATTACGAGCAATCACCCGGTTTTAAACTACTATAAAAACAGAGTAGATGTGAGTAATGAACAAACCAATTATTATAAAAGATCCTACTATCCTACCTTTTCTCTTTTTGGTGTGATGCAGGGCAGGGGTTCGGGCTTCAGTTCTGCGTATGCACAGAACCAGACGGCCTTTACTCAAAGTTATGCCGATGGGGTGAATCCTACCCGTGGTAACTACCTCTTTGGTGTTGGGATGGTCTGGAACCTAACCTCTATCGTCCGTACGCACCCGCAGGTTAGAGCACAGGAGTATATTTCCAGAGGGCTTCAGGACGAGTATGAACTGGTCAACAAACAACTGCAGGCACAATTGGCTTTATCAGATACGAAGCTGAAAAATGCGATAGACAATTATAAGGAGGCACCCATCCAGGTCAAGGCGGCTTCAGATGCCTATCTGCAAAAAAGTACTTTATATAAAAATGGTCTTACCACAATGGTGGATTTAACCCAGGCCTTATATACCCTGAACCGGGCAGAAACCGACCGTGACATTGCGTACAACAATGTATGGCAGGCACTGCTGCTTAAATCTGCTGCATTGGGCAATTATGATCTTTTTATAAACGAATTCTAATCTATACATCAATGAATCTAATACGTTTCGCACTTAGAAAACCGATATCTATCCTGGTGTTGGTTGCCGGACTTTTCTTCTTTGGGATTGGTGCCATCAGTGACATCAAAGTGGATATCCTTCCAAAGATGAACTTACCGGTGATCTATATTGCGCACCCCTTTGGGGGCTACACCCCAACACAAATGGAGGCTTATTTTGGTAAGCAGTACATCAATATTCTGCTTTTTGCCAATGGGATCAAGAGCATTGAAACCAAAAACGTACAAGGTTTGATGCTCATGAAGCTTACTTATTATGAAGGAACGAATATGGCGCAGGCGGCCTCTGAGCTCAGTGCGCTGTCCAACAGGGCCCAGGCCATTTTCCCGCCAGGCTCACAGCCGCCTTTTATCATTCGTTTTGATGCCTCCTCCTTACCGGTTGGACAATTGGTGCTGAGCAGCCCGATCCGTTCCAATAACGAGTTGCAGGATATGGCCAATATTTATGTCCGTTCTTCTTTTACGGCCATCCCGGGTTTGCTGGCACCAGCACCTTTTGGTGGAAGTCCGCGTACGATAGAGATTAACGTAGACCCGAACCTAATGCGTTCGCACAACCTGACCGTAGATCAGGTGGTTGAGGCCATCCGGGTCAACAACCAGACTGCGCCTTCCGGAAACGTGAGGATTGGCAATAAGAATTACATTACACCTACCAATTATACCATTCAGAAAATTAAAGATTTCGAAAATATTCCTTTGTTTAAAGGTGGGGTACAGAACTTATACCTGAAAGATGTGGCGGTGGTTAAAGATGGAGCAGATGCTACAGCGGGCTATGCCCTGATTAACGGTAAACGTTCGGTATACATCAGTATTGCAAAATCGGGTGATGCGTCTACCTGGGATGTGGTAAAAAACCTGAAAAAGAACCTTCCTTTAATCCAGAATACACTGCCTGAGGATGTTAAGTTGTCTTATGAATTTGACCAGAGCGTGTATGTGATCAATGCGGTAAAAAGTTTGATCAGTG